>Ga0182741_1004788_pt1 | contig 13019 bp, 9 predicted proteins | sample eDN5th37CBELigOP_FD_128874 | JGI IMG/M metagenome (GOLD analysis project Ga0182741, IMG submission 128874) | Enriched Organic Plus compost microbial communities from Emeryville, California, USA - eDNA 5th pass 37_C BE-Lig OP (version 2) (version 2) ...
ACGTCGTCCACAAGGAGAACGCGCTTGTTCTCGATGAGCGGCATCATTCGCGGATCAAGATAAAGGCTTTTGCTCTGGCTGGGACTGGTAATCGAACTTAGCGGTACGGAAAGGTCGTCCCGATACCAGAATTTTCGAGATGTTCCGAGCGGCACGTACCGGGAATGGCCCAGATGTCGGGCGACGCCCCGCGCGACTGTGAGGCCAAGTGTAGGCAGCCCGACGACGATTTCAGGCCCAAAAGGCCGGGTTTTCAGCGCGAGGGCCGCGCAAAGCGTATCCTCGACATCAAAGCTCGCCTGATTGATGATCAATGATGCAAGAGCGTGCTTCCCATCGGAGAGCTCTCGGATCGGCAGGCGCAGCTGTCTTCCATCTTCAAATTCTGCAGGGAAGAATTCTCGATGACCTTCTGCGGGATGCTTCCGGAAAGTCGCCGGAGGATGAATTTCCTGCCAGAATTCGTGAGGACGCATCAGCCTTATCTCTACAAGCATTGCTATCTTCCGGGCGCCTATAGCGAACCTGCAGGATTTTCGCCAGAATTGTTTGCCTCCGACAGGGCGGAGCTGCTTATGCTTGCGGCTTGGCTTTGGGATCGCCTAAATAACCGGTTCCAAGAGGTGGTTTGGTAATGGTTCTGGCTGACGCTTTTCTCGACGACGTGGCGTTTCTGCGCGAGCTGCGCCGTGATCTGCATACTTATCCGGAACTGGGATTCGAAGAAGTTCGCACGAGCGAGATCGTGGCGTCGATTCTCTCTGAGGCGGGAGTGGAGGTTCACAGAGGTCTGGGTGGAACCGGAGTCGTAGGAACCCTTCGCGTCGGCAATGGTTCACGGACGATCGGCCTGCGTGCGGACATGGATGCGCTCGCGATGCCTGAAACCGCCGACCGTCCCTACAAGTCCAGGCATCCGGGGAAGATGCATGCCTGTGGACACGACGGCCATACGACGCTGCTGCTCGGTGCCGCACGTTATCTCGCCCGAACCCGCCGTTTCTCGGGAACCGTTCACTTCATCTTTCAGCCTGCGGAGGAGGGTAGGGGAGGTGCCCGGAAGATGATCGAGGACGGTTTCTTCGATCTTTTTCCTTGCGATGCCGTCTACGGGCTTCACAACATGCCTGGTCTTTCGACGGACGAAATGGCCGTCGTTGCCGGGCCACAACTTGCCTCCTCGGACAGCTGGCTCGTGACTTTTAAAGGCGTAGGCACGCACGGAGCAAAGCCTCATCTGGGAAAGGACCCGATCACCGCGGGCGGCTACTTTATCGCTTCCCTGCAGACGATCGTCGGCCGCGTGGTCGATCCTCTGCAGCCTGCCGTCGTCAGTGCCTGTTCAATACGCGCTGGCGATCCTCAAGCGCTCAATGTCATTCCGGATCTGGTTGAAATCGGTGGGACGGCAAGGGCCTATTCGGCTGAGGTTCGCACCCAGCTCGAAAAGGAGATCGAGCGTCTGGCGCATGGTGTCGCGGCGATGTTCGACATTTCGGCTTCTTATGAGTTTCGTCGCCGCATTCCGCCCGTCGTGAATGATGCGGACGCCGCGGCAAGAGCGCTCCGCGCAGCGCGAGCCGTCTGCGGCGAGAAGGTCGTGACAAACTTTCCGCCATCGACCGCGGGTGACGACTTTGCCTTTTTCGCTGGCTCCGTTCCAGGTGCCTATGTGTGGCTTGGTAACGGCCCGGCCATTGATGGGGCGCTCCATCACAACACAGCCTATGACTTCAACGACGAAGCCATTCCCATCGGAGTGGCCTTTTGGATCACCCTCGTCGAACAGGAACTAGCCGATTGAGGCTCAGGCGAGAATCTCCAGGATCGGCGTTTCGCGAACTCCGCCCTCCAGCACATCCGCGATGCCACAATCGGTCTGGTGGGGGCCTGCATTGCATGCCAGCGTAGCGCCGAAACAGGCCTTAAAGACCAAGTAGGGCGGCTGCCAGGTCGCGATGCGCCCAACTGCCGAGCGGATGTCCTTGAAGCTTTCTGCGACGTGGGCCATTTCGGCGTCCGAGACCAAGCCTGCGAGAGGTAGCGGAAGGAGCGCATCAAGCTTGCCCTCGGATGCGACAGCCATCCCGCCGCCTGCCGCAATCACCGCGTTGGCCGCAATGCTCATGTCCCGTGGATTTCCTCCGAAGACGGTCAGGTTGTGGCTGTCGTGGGATACGGTCGTGCAGAATGCACCGGTCCATTTCCCCCAACCTGTGAGGAGGCCCACGCGCGGCAGACCAGGCTTGCGCCCGTGGCGGTGAGCCACGGCGATATAGGCTGTACCTTCAGGCGGACTAACGAATCCATCCTGGATCTCAGCGACGATCTCGCCCCAGCGCGTAAAGCGTGGGCGGTCGATGGTTGCAACACGGGCTTTATGGCCTTGAGCCGGAATTCTGAAGTCCCGTTCCGTCAGCGGCTGTAGCTTCACCGTCCCGTGAAGGCTTTTCGCAGGATATGCCGGAACCTCCACCTTCATCACGCCCTTGGATGCGACGTGACGTCCATTTGTTAGAACGTGGCGTGCCTTGAAACCCTTCAGGTCCTCAAAAAGGACCAGATCGGCCCGGCGTCCTGCAGCGACAAGACCTAGGTCCCTCCGCCCGAGATGCTGGGCAGCGTTTAAAGTTGCAGCCCGGAGGGCCCATTCGGGCTGTAGGCCATAAGCGACGAGCCGGCGGACAACATCGTCGAGGCCGCCGTTCTCGTGCAGGTCATCCGGGAAGACATCGTCCGTGCACAGCGTCACGGTTTGGGGAAGGTGCCCGAGCTTATTGAGAGCCGCGACGAATTCCGGAAGCAGATGGTCGTGCGAGCCGCGAAGCTCGATCGTGAGTCCGGCTCGGATCTTCGCCATCAGATCCTCTGCAGATATCAGCTCATGGTCGGAGATGATGCCTGCAGCCTGAAAAGCATTCAGATCTGTCCCCGCAAGCCCACGGGCATGGCCACAGATGAGCTTTCCTGAGTTGAGACCTGCCTGAACGATGCCAGTCATGCGAGGGTCGCGGTCGATGACACCGCGCATATTCATGACTTCAGCAACGCCGCCAATCTCGGGCCAGGCGAGCATTTCCTCCAGTTCACGCGGTCCAAAGTCGGCACCGGCAAGTTCCAATCCAGGAGCCGACGGAACGCAGGACGGCGCCAGGGGAATCACACGCAGTGGCAAGCCTCGGGACGCTTCGATAGCCCAGCGCACCCCATCGAGCCCACTTACATTCCCGAATTCGTGCGGGTCCCAGACGATGGTCGTGACGCCCCTGGGAAGGACCGTCCGAGCATAGGTGCTTGGGGTGACCATCGAGCTTTCAATGTGCATATGAGTGTCGATGAGACCTGGCACGATGAAGGTGCCCGTCGCATCGATCCTCTCAACAGCCTCCGACAATGCATCGGGTTCGTGCACACTCGCGATCAGCGGCCCAATGACGCCGACGTCAGCCCGGCGGTGCTCGCCGGTAACCATATCGACGAGAGTGCCACCATGAATCAGCAGGTCAAACGGAAGATCGCCTCGTGCAGCCGCGACGGCTCGATCTCGCAGGATGCGGCCATGAAGGTCGCTTGGCTCATTCGATCCAACCGTCATCGTCCTGCCTCCCGTTTCAAAGCCATTAGAGCGAGATTGCGCGCCATGTCGACATTGATCTCATCCGCAATCTGAGCATTGAAGGCGGCTCCGTGGCGACTATCGACAATCGTGCGCCCGCGGGTATGAATTCCGCCAAGCTCAACCTCGATTCGCGCAGCCTTGAAGCGAACGATATCGGGCCTGGTAAAGGCGATTGCCGCAATAGGATCATAGAGCGCCATCGCAGGCCGGTGACGCTGGATCGCGATATTGATGAAGCCCTCAAGCATGTCGGCTAGGGCTGCTGCATTTGCTCCGCCCTGGCCTCTGATCGGAGGAACAGCAGATGAGTCAACCAAAACTTTACGGCATACGTCAAGATCGACCATTCGGAATGGAATCCTGCTCGCCAGAACGATGGCGAGAGCTTCAGGGTCGGCATAGGCATTGAACTCGGCAGATGGCGTGTGGTTGCCGGCCGTAATGCCACCCCCCATCCAGACAAGATCGTCGATCCTCGCTGCAAGATCAGGGCGTGCCAGCGCAAGGGCCGCAATGTTGGTAAGGGGACCGAGCGCTAAAATCCGTCGCTCATCGTCCCCCTTGCCTTCAAGCCATCGGACCAGAGCCAAAAACGCGTTACTCTCCGGCAGGGCTCCCGCGGAAGCGAACTCTCGTCCGACTGTGGGAATCCCACTATCTCCCAGAATACTCTGAGCGGTTTCGCATAAGCCTAGGACGGACTGTGCGCGCCCGCTATGGATGGGATACTCCCATCCAAGAGCTTGTACGGCTCGGGCAGCATTATCCCTCACGGTCACGAGCGGTGCATTTCCGAAGACAAGGGAGATGCCGTCGATCGGGAGGCTCGACTGTCTGACAATAGAGATCGCCAGAATATCGTCGAAGCCCATATCCGTATCGATCCAAACGCCCATCAAATGTCTCCTTAGTAACGCATCAAATGAGCGGCATTCTCAAGGGGAAGATCGAAAGGAATTGATTCTCCAATTTCGTAAGGAGGCATGCCGGCATCGACTTCAGCCTTGATGGCGCCGAGAGGTGTATCGAGAAGATATTCTCGGGTTCTCCCGGCGAAGGATGTTCCGCGCACTGTACCATTATAGGTACCCTTACCAAGCGTGACTGCTGTCGGGCGCCAAGCAAGCCCTGCTACATCCGAAGGGACGTTCTTTGACTGTGCGATGGGGCCCTGAGATGTCTTTAGCTTTCCATCTTCGACAGCGAAGACATTCTCAAAGCCGACGAAGTCGGCGACGAAGGCCGAGACAGGTGTGTTGTATATCTGCTCCGGCGTGCCAATCTGCTCGATACGCCCATCCAGCATAACGACGATCCGATCTGCCAGCGCCAGGGCTTCGCCCTGGTCATGCGTGACGAAGATCATGGTGATGCCGCTTTCTTTCTGCACCCGTTGCAACTCGGCTCGCATTTCAAGGCGCAGCCGAGCGTCGAGATTCGAGAGAGGTTCGTCTAAGAGCAGAACCTTCGGTTCCATGACCATCGAGCGCGCCAGAGCGACGCGTTGCTGCTGGCCGCCTGAGAGCTCCGCAGGTCTGCGCTCGGCGAACCGGCTCAGACCGACAGATTGCAGTCCATCCTTCACGCGCTTTTCTAGCTCCGGTTTGGAAATTCTCTTCAGACGCAAACCGAACGCGACATTCTCAAAGACCGTCAGGTGAGGGAAAAGAGCATAGGACTGGAACACAAGTCCAACGGCGCGCTTGTTGGCGGCGACGCGTGTGATGTCGTTGCCATCCAGCCGAATGGCTCCGGCTTTTGGTTTCAAGAGGCCTGCAATGGAGCGCATCGTGGTTGTCTTTCCGCAACCCGAAGGACCGAGAAGTGCGATGAGCTCGCCGCGACCGATCTGAAGGTTGAGATCCTTAACGGCTGTCGTATCGCCATAGGCAAGGGTCAGCCGCTCAAGAGACAAAAAGGACGCATCAGACATAGCGAGAAAATCCTAGGAAGCGTTCGGCCAGGAAGACGATTCCAATCGACATGAAGGCCAGAAGAGCCGAAAGAGCAGCAACGGATGGATCGTAAGTCGTCTCCAGGTATGCCAACATGTCGACTGGGAGCGTGCGGACACCCGGCCCCGAAAGGAATAGCGACACGGGAACCTGATTAAAACTTGTGACGAAGCCGAGGATGAAGGCAGCGAGGATACCGCCGCGAATATTCGGAAGGACCGTCCTGACGAAAGCCCCAAACCGTGTGCAGCCTAGCAGAACAGCAGCTTCCTCAATGTCGCTTCGCAGATTGTTCATGCTGGCCGAAACGACACGTACGGCATAAGGCAGAACGAGAGCCGTATGGGCCAGGAACAGGGCCAGGGTAAGATTGAAGCCAAACGGGATTACGAGATAGCGCAGGAGGGCAAGCCCGACGATGATCCCAGGGACGATGATCGGCGCGGAAACGGCAGTCCGTATGGTTTCTCCAAAGGGGAGCTTATAGCGGGCAAGAGCATATGAGACTGGCGTTCCGATCGCGAGCGCCGTCAGGGTCCCGAAGATGGCGAGCCCCATCGACATGAGAAAGCTCGATTGGAAGCTCTCAATCTGGAAGACCTTTAGCACCCACTTGAGAGAGATCCCCCTGGGTGGAAAGGCAAGTGTGTCGCCGGCCGAAAGGGATGCTGCGACAATAATGAAAAAGGGACCAATCAGGAAGATGATGACGGCGGTCAGGATCGCCGACGAGACGAAGCGGGACGTCATCGCTTGGCCCTCGCGGTTGCAAGACGCTTCAGGAGCAGGTTCGCGGAGAAACTCATGACGATCAGGATCATGGCAATGACGCTGGCAGATGCGAAGTCGTTTGCGATCGTGACACGCTGGTAAAGCAGCGTTTCCAGCATCAGGACCTTCGATCCGCCGAGGATAGCGGGAGTGATATAGGCAGTCAGAGAGCCAGTGAACACGAGTGTTCCGCCGATGACGAGGCCCTCCTTTGTAAGTGGGAGGATCACCTTCCAGAAGACCTGGAGCCAGTTTGCGCCGAGCACACGTGCTGCCGAGATCGCATCTCTCGGCATGTTCTCCAACGCACTCACAAGTGAAATGATCATCAAAGGCAGGAAGAGCTGCAGCAAGCCGATGAAAATGGCGGTTTCAGAAAAAAGGATACGAAGAGGCGCATCCGTCAGGCCAATTGAGGTAAGGGCTTGGTTTACAATGCCTGTTCTTCCAAGGATGACGATCCAGGCATAAGTTCGTGCCACCGGGGAAATCATGAGGGGTAGGACGATCAGTCCGACCATACGTCCGCGGTTCCTGGATGAGAGATTCACGATACATAGGGCCGCCGCATACCCGATCACGGCGGCGGCAACTGTTACGAGGACCCCGAGTTTCAGCGTGCGAATGAAGACGGTGAGGTTCAGCGGCGTGCTGAAGAAGGAAACATAGTGCGCAAGAGACCAGTCCCCGCCTAGGCGAAGTCCTTCGGATAAGAGAATTAGGACGGGTACAATAAAAACCACTGCCGCGAACAAGGCGGCAGGTAGGGCGAGGGCCAGAGACTCGGCTCGGTTCTGGAACATCGGGCTTTCAATCCATAATCAGGGGCAGCGCAAGCGCACAGAGTGCATCAATGCACCTTGTGCACTTGCGCCTATGGCCAGAGGTTACTGACCGACCTTTGCGTTCCATTGCGAAAGCCAGCTTTCGCGATTGTCTAGGATGGCCTCTGCAGGCTGAAGGTCCAGCGATTTCACGAGATCTTCGCCGTAGGTCAGATTCTCTGCTACGGCAGCAGGAAGCTTGACCTCCTTGTTTGCAGGACTGTCGATCAACCGCTCCGCAAGCTTGGTCTGGATCTCGGTGGAAAGCCAGAAATCCATGAACTGATAAGCCAGGTCCTTGTTCTTGGCGCCCTTGACAAGAACCATCACGTTCATGCCGCCAGTCTGACCTTCCTTGGGAGTTGCCCATTTTATGGGAAGGTCCATCTTGGCGAAACCTTCCCAGGCAAAGCGCCCGATCGGTGCGGCCCAGATCTCCTCCTGCTGCATGAGTTGAGTCAGCTGCGAGGACCGCACATAGAAAGTTACAAAGTCGTCCTTATGCTCAGCAACCTTTTCGATTGGAGCCTTAAGATCGGGGGTATCCTTCCCCATGGCCTTTCCGATCATGTAGAGGGTCGGCGGACCTTGGTTAGTCGTCACGTTCGGAAAGGCGACATGTCCGGCCAGTTCCTTGGAGAAGAGATCGTTCCAGGAATTGATCGTTATCTTGTCAGAGCGATAGACAATGGATGTCGCGTAGAAGGTGTAGCCAACGCTCATGTGGCCGCCAATCGGGTCTTTGGCGATGTCATAAAGCTTCTCGTAGTTGGAAAGCTTTGTGACGTCGATCGGCTCGATCAGCTTGGCGCGTGTCGCTGCCAGCGCGTCAGGGGTCGCTACGACAGCCATATCGATGACCGGATTCTCCTTATTGGCCTCTAGCTTGGCTAAGCGCTCGACACTGTTTCCGGTTTCCACGACGACCTTGCAGCCGCATTTGGCTTCAAAGGGATCGTAGAGGATCGTCTTAAATGCGTCCTGCGCGAAGCCGTAAACCGATATGACGAGTTTGCGCTCTTGAGCTTGAGCCGAGGACGCGACAAGCATCAGCGCCGCGCCTGATACAAGAAGAATCTTTTTCATGACAGGGTGTTCCTCCGGGGGTGAAATTCGACAGCCGGTGCCGGTCCACTCGACTGGCGAATGATAAGCTGCATAGGGACACTCGGCCTTTGAGCCTCAGCGGGAGGCCAGGACGATGTGGGATTGCTTGACGTACCTCCGTCGCGTGGAGGCCGTGCCATCGTTTCAATTTCGTTCAGAAGGCTCGCGACGGCGATATCCGCGATAGTCCTCATGTCCATACGCATGGTGGTGAGAGCCGGTGTAAGGACAGAGGACCAGAGCAGATCGTCAAATCCGGTGACGCTGGCATCTGATGGGATCCGAATTCCTGCGCGCTGCAGTTCCATTAGCGCGCGCAGGGCATGGAGGTCGGAGACGGCGCAGAAGGCTGTAAACCCCTCGCTGACCTTGGCCGAAAGACCAAGGTCGCATCCCGTTCCGGACTTTTGCTCGATGTCTTCGACCCAAATGATCTCAGATGTCACAGTGTCGGGAAGGGAGGAACGGATGCCGCCGATACGGTCGTTCTGTACGTTCGAGTTAGAACTGCCCGCAATGATGACAAAGCGGCGGTGTCCTTGAGACAGCAGATACTCGGCAATCTGCCGTCCTCCACCCCAATGGTCTGCCGCAACGGTGTTGCCGGGCGTCGAGGGGCTATCAATGACAGCAACCGGACGTCCTATATCGCCGATCCGAGAGCCTCGGCGCGGCACGACGATCAGCCCATCCGCCCCACGCTCAATGAGCCAGTTGATAGCGTCGGTCTGTGCCGCGATATCTCCTCGAGAATCGCCGATTAGGATCCCATAGCTCACATCTTCGGCCGCTTGGGCAATAGCTTGGGCCAGCTGAGGAAAGAGCGGATGCGCGATGTCGGGAAGTACCAGCCCGAGAACTCCGCTTCGCCCCGTACGAAGAGCCTTCCCTGTCATGCTGGGAATATATCCGAGGTCAGAGGCTTTCTTCCTGATGCGCGCGATCAGGTCAGCAGACACACGCCCTTTCCCCGACAATGCGTTCGAAACCGTTGCGACGGAGACGCCAAGCGCGGCAGCGATATCGCCTAGATTGGGGCGTGGGCGAAAGGAAGACACATTCGACCGTGGAGATGATTAAGCGTTTAATCACTACTACGCGAATTCACGCCTGTGTCGAATCCTAAATGCGCAAAAGGTAGAAGCGGTAACGAAAAGTCTCGCCTTCGGTCTGAGAAAGAAAAGGCAATGTTCCTGCGTTGCGTCAGGTTTTATTGCTAGATCCTTCGAGGTCCCCGCGCCAAGGCATGCCTGCTTGGGCTCCCAGCATGAGGCATGCCTGGGATGCCGCAAAAGAAGCCCGTTCCATGGAGGACGCAAGAGGCAAGCCTTCGGCGATGCCGGTAGCCAAGACCCCCACGAACGTGTCACCCGCGCCTGTCGTGTCGATAGGGGCGATCCTTGGAGCTGGTACGGACGTGCGGGAGCCGCTTCCCTCAAATGCAATGGCTCCCTTCGCTCCCATGGTAACGATGCAGGTCAGATCGTGGAGCCGTGCGAGGAATGCCGCCGCCTCTTCAGGCTGCTCAGCCTCCGAGCGCCCTAGGGCTGCCGCAACAGCAAGCGCTTCATGTTCGTTGACGACTAGAAAATCTACGATAGCCAGGATCTCGTCGAGCCGTCCACGCTGCTGCGCGGGCGGCGCAGGGGCTAAATTCCACAGAACCTTCGCGCCGCTTTCCTTCACCCAACGGGCTGCCGCTAGGCTCTGCTCCAAAGGGACCTCCATCTGGAGCACGATCAAAGCAAAGGGTGCTGCCTCATATTCGCGGAGTTCATCCGCCTGAAGCGCCATATTGGCGCCGCTAGCAACCGTAATGGCGTTCTCGCCCCGTTGATCAACCGTGATGAAAGCGCATCCAGTCGGTTCAGAAGCGATCTTGACGAGGCGTGTATCAACTCCGTTGTCCTTGAGATTACTCAGACAGGCTTCCCCGAATGGATCTGGCCCAACCGCCCCGGCCATGGTGACCGTGATGCCTGTGCCTTGTGCAGAACGGGCTGCCGCAACAGCCTGATTGGCGCCTTTGCCACCAAAGAAGCTGTCTGCCCGGGGAGACAGAACGGTCTCTCCAGGGCGCGCAATGGCATCCACTCGAGCGACCAGATCTAAGTTGATTGAGCCGAAGACCAATATGGCGGGTTTTGTCGCCACGCGGAGCCTCCAAACTTGGGTCCTTGGAGCAGGATCTGCCCTGCTTCTGTCTCAAATCGGGGCCGACGTCAAAGTCTCTCCCTCGGTAATTTCCTCCCGGCCGATAAGAAAGCGGCCTTTTCTCGATTCGTGCCCCTTATCCTGGGAACTGGACCACGAGATGAGGCATGAGAGGGGGGATAACTCTTTGTTCGTATAGGGAAAATTGATTTCATCGTTGAGAAGTCGGGAGGCGAAGCAAGAGGCCTAACCCTCTTTTTACCTGTCGGATCCACATTGGGGCCAACACACCCGCCATGAGGCTCTAAGCCTCCCAAACCTCTAGAACAGATGCGTCCCAACCGACCTTTCTCCTCTGCAAGACCTGAACCTCAACACGCCCAAGAGGCCGAAAACGCCCAATCCATCGATCCGGCGGCTTCAGGGCGTCATCAGCCAAGGCGGGCCTTTCCTTCGGATGCCCGGGAACCGGCGCGAGTAGTGCCGCAGGGGCAACCTGTTTCAGGGGGTTCGATAGCCGGCCGTAGCGCCGACGCGGCACCTGCAACACATCCGGCGTGGTGGCAGGCCTTTGTCGTTGCTGGTGCCACTTGCACGCGAACGCCCGACAAGTTTCTGCGTGAGAGAAATGGCCGGGCAGCGGACCCTTCGAGCCAAACCGCTGTGACGCGTCCTCAAGCGGTCGCCCCACCAGTCGACCAAAAAGCCGATGACCTGGGATCCGAGGAGCCAGCGGTGCGCCGCCAGATAGCAAACTTGCTGGCAACTTACTCATCTCGCTCTGATGAAGTCGCGCAGTCGGAAGGCACCACTGATGAAGCAAGTGATATGATGTTGGCAGATGAGGATGCGCAGGACGGCGTGTCCTCTGACACCAGCTCGGAAATCAAAGCTTGCACTTTAGTACAAGAGACCGAAGCTGATCTGGAGCTTGTTGCAGATACCACAGCGCCGAAAGGACAAGAGGAAATAAGCGCACCGATCTTATACTCCTCCCCTAAGGTCATTTTCACAGAATGGGCCTATAGCTATTATCAGGCTGGCGAGGTGTTGCTGGCAGCCACTCCTTCTCCGGCATCGTTGAAGGCTCCCGAGGCGGTGCCGACTATCGCGGTAACCGAAGAGGCCAGCAATGCCACCCAGTGCGACGACGATCTGGAAGCCGATTCCGGATACCTGCTGCTTTATAAGGATGAACTGAATCCTGGCCTGTCCCACGAGGGAGAGGCTGGCAAGCGTTCGACCGTCGCTCAGGCCAAGGAAATTGCGGGAGAGGATGCTGTCGTCGAGGATGCTGCACTACAGGTGAACCTGGGACCTGCGCCTGCTCCTGTGTTGGCTGTCTCTGCTCTGGAATTGGAGGTCTCAGCACCAACAACTCCGGATGTGACCCCTGAAGCTCCGGATGAGCAGGAAGTGGAGCATCGCCTCGTTCCAACTTCAGGCAGTTATGAGCTTCCGGATCTTTCCTATCTGGCCCTTCCGCCTGAACGCCAGGAACCTATCCTGACAGAGGATATTCTCGAAGAGACGGCCGGGCATTTGGAGAAGATCATCCGAGATTTCGGTGTGAAGGGAGACGTCATTCACGTTCATCCTGGCCCGGTGGTGACGCTCTACGAACTCGAGCCCGCGCCCGGCACGAAATCCTCTCGCGTAATCGCTCTGTCAGACGACATTGCCCGTTCGATGAGTGCAACGTCGGCCCGTGTTGCCGTCATTCCCGGTCGCAATGCCATCGGAATCGAGCTGCCGAACCACAAGCGCGAGACCGTGTTCCTGCGCGAGCTTCTCGCGAGCCAGGATTTCAAGATCTCACAGCACAAGCTCCCCTTATGCCTCGGCAAGACGATCGGCGGCGAGCCGGTGATTGCAGACCTCGCACGCATGCCACACCTGCTGGTCGCCGGCACCACCGGCTCGGGCAAATCCGTTGCCATCAACACCATGATCCTATCGCTACTCTATCGTTTCAGGCCTGATCAGTGCCGGCTGATCATGGTCGATCCGAAGATGCTGGAACTGTCGGTCTATGACGGCATCCCGCACCTGCTCACCCCGGTCGTCACCGACCCGAAAAAGGCAATCATTGCCTTGCGCTGGGCGGTGCGGGAGATGGAAGACCGCTACAAGAAGATGTCGAAGCTGGGCGTGCGCAACATCGACGGCTTCAATGCCCGCGTCTCGGAAGCCAAGGCCCGCGGCGAGGTGATCACCCGCACGGTCCAGACCGGCTTCGACCGCGAGACCGGCCAGGCGGTCTACGAGGACGAGGTGATGGACCTCGAGCCTCTGCCCTACATCGTGGTGATCGTCGACGAGATGGCCGACCTGATGATGGTGGCCGGAAAAGAGATCGAAGGCGCGATCCAGCGCCTCGCCCAGATGGCGCGTGCGGCCGGCATCCATGTGATCCTGGCGACCCAGCGTCCGTCGGTGGACGTGATCACCGGCACGATCAAGGCAAATTTCCCGACCCGGATCTCGTTCCAGGTGACGTCGAAGATCGACAGCCGGACGATTCTCGGCGAGATGGGCGCCGAGCAGCTTCTGGGCCAGGGCGACATGCTGTACATGGCGGGCGGCGGG
>Ga0182741_1004789_pt1 | contig 13018 bp, 10 predicted proteins | sample eDN5th37CBELigOP_FD_128874 | JGI IMG/M metagenome (GOLD analysis project Ga0182741, IMG submission 128874) | Enriched Organic Plus compost microbial communities from Emeryville, California, USA - eDNA 5th pass 37_C BE-Lig OP (version 2) (version 2) ...
CAGAGCATCTGCGGCGGCCGTCCCTGCCGGCGCCACAGGCCGCCGAGCGTGCCGTCGAGCTGATTGTAGTACTCACCCGGCTCAGCGGCCCAGGCGCGGATGCCACCCTCGGCACGGCGCACTTCCAGCACATGCGGACGGTCCGAACGGCGCGCGACCTTCCAGTAGAAACCGTTGCCGCCGAGATAGGCGAGGCGCCCGCCCTGCGAGACGTAATCCTGCAGCGCGTCGAGCGTGCGCTGGGTATGGTATTCCGGGTGCGACCCGGTGAGGACGCAGCGGTAGCGCGCGAGGAGCGGCAGCCCCTCGTTGTCCAGATCCTCATCGGTGATGACGTCGAAAGCGAAGCCTTTCTCCTCAAGCCAGTCGGTCAGGTGGCTGTCGGCCGGCAGATGACGAAGACCCGAGCCCCTGTCGTCCGGCACCGCGAGGAAGCCGGGGCGCAGGTTGAAGATCGGTCGCAGGCGCGAGGAGAGGTGAATTCCGCTGCCATCCGGATGCGTGTTGTAGGTGGAAAGGCTGTAGCCCGTCTCCGTGTTGCCGCAATGCGGATAGGCGCCCCATGCCGCGCGGCGGGCGAGCTGGCTCTCCGGGAACTCTACGCGACGGTAATTGGCATAGACCTGATAGGTGAAAGTGTTGGCAAGATAGGCGATGGGGGCGCGTGCCTCTCCCTTCGGCGGCAGCACGAAGAAGGGAATGACGTCCCAGTGCTGACCGGCGCGCAGGCGAACGCCATAGACGCCGCTGGGCATTTCCCTGGGAATGTCCACCTCGAAATCGGTGGCCCAGCGGCAGTCCTCCAGATCGTCCTCATGGAAGTGGATGGCGGCGTAGTGATGCGGTGCGTGGCGCCAGGCATGGTGCTCGCCGGTCCAGGTGCTGCCGCGCATGCCACGGGCGGGCAGATTGGTCAGCCGGCCATGCAGGGCGGCGGGGCCGCGGTCCAGGATCGCCTCGCCCTCGATGCCATGGGCGAAGTCCCACCAGGCCGCCACCCGGCCCGAGGCGAGCAGCGCCTCGGGCGCATCCAGCGTCGCGGGAGTGCCACCACGTAGCAGCAGTGGGTGTTCCAGCCTTCCGTTCAGGTGGCCCGCCATTCCGCCCGGCTCGGCGGCAAAGGTGACGGTCGCAGGCCCGGTCCAGTCGCCCTGCGCGATGGGCGCTTCGGCGGCGCCCGCATCCGTGGCGCCCCAGGTGGGCTGCAGCGGGCGCTGGGAGAGGCACATCCGTCCGTTGCCCAGGGTCAGCGCGAGCTCGTACCAGCGCCGCGGTACGGGAGGCGCGGCGATGGTGCAGTTGGCCGCAGCTCCGTCCAGGACGACTTCGGCAGCCGCGCCGGCGGTGCCGATGCGCAGAGTGAGGCAGCGGTCAGGCAGCTCGAGCGCGAGCAGTGTCTGCGGCGCGGCGCGCAGCTTCCACGGTTGCACGCGAAGCAGCAGGGTGAAGGCGGCACCGAGATCGACTACGCCACGCGCCTCGCCCCAGGAGCCACGTCGTACGGGCTGGTCGCGCGAGGGATAGCGGCCCGCCCAGGATGCCGGCACCGGGATCAGTTTCATCCCCGGGCCGGCGGGATTTGGGTCAGCGTGGCGGATGCGGACCAGATCGGCCTCGTAGTCTCCGGCGAGTTGCGAGGACACCTTCACTGCCAGCCTTTCCCCCGGACGGGCGGAGAAACGGTCGAGATAGCCGATCAGCGGTACCACCATGCACCCAGGACCCCCAAAGCCTCTGGTGCGCAGCATGCCCCAGCGCGGGGGCCGAGGCGAGCCCGGTTGACCCTGCGTGAGAGGGGCGCAAGCTTGGTCACCAGGAGGAACGTCGCCATGGATCGCGCCGGTCAGCCCCGACCTGATCTGCTGCCACATCGCCGGGTGGATGCTCGGCCCGCCGGAGGGCTGGCAGGATGAGCGAGGCCGTTCTCTACGAGACTCATGGTCCGGTAGCGGTCATCACCATCAATCGCCCGGAGGCGCGCAACGCCATCAACCGAGCAGTGCGTGAGGGGATGTTCGCCGCCTTCGAGCGATTCGAGGCGGACCCGGCGGCGCAGGTCGCTATCCTGACCGGCGCCGGAGACCGTGCCTTCTGCGCTGGGATGGACCTGAAGGAGGCAGCGGCCGAAGGGCGGGGCGTGATGCCGCGTGGCTTCCTGCCGGTGATCGGCGACACGCTGGAGGTGACGAAGCCGACTATCGCGGCCGTGAACGGCTTCGCGATGGCGGGCGGCTGGATGTTCGCGCAAATGTGCGATCTCTGCGTGGCAGCGGAGCATGCCAGCTTTGCCATCACCGAGGCAAAGGTCGGGCGCGGCACGCCCTGGGCGGCGCCGCTCGTGCACATGCTGCCTCAGCGCGTGGCGATGGAGATCCTGCTGACCGGCGATCCGCTGCCGGCGCAACGGCTGCTGGAACTCGGCTACGTCAACCAGGTGGTGCCAGGCGAGGCGCTGATGGAATCGGCGCTGGCGCTGGCCGGACGCATCGCCGGAAACGCGCCGCTAACGTTGCGGGCCTGCCGGGAACTGGTCTATCTGAGCCAGGAGATGGGCCGTTCCGCCGCGTTGCGGGCAGCGAGGCATCTGTTCCGGCCGGTCTATATGAGCAACGACGCACAAGAGGGTCCGCGTGCCTTCTCAGAAAAGCGCAAGCCGGTGTGGAAGGGCCGCTGAGCATCGGCGGGATACACCTGACAGTTCTAAGGCCACGCATCGAACTCTACTTCCGGGCGTATAACAGTGAACAGGAGTCGCGGAACCGACACGCTCCAGGCGGTTAGGACCTGCCGTGGGCACGGCGGCAGTCGCTGGGCGCAACGGAGGAAAACGAAATGGGAATCATAGCCTGGATCGTGCTCGGGCTGATTGCGGGGTGGATCGCCAGCAAGATCATGCAAGGCGAGGGCTCGGGCCTCGTCATGAACCTCCTGCTCGGCGTGGTCGGGGCCTTCGTCGGGGGCCTCCTGTTCCGCGCGGTGGGCGGTACCGGCATCACCGGCTTCAATCTATGGAGCCTGATCGTCGCAGTGATCGGCGCCATCGTCATACTGTGGATCTACAACGCATTGCAGTCCCGCCGACGGTCGCCCTAGCGGTGGAATCCGGCGCCCGACCTCTCGGGCGCCGGTGCCGTCACTTACCCCACTGGCCCATTCGTGCCGGGATCCAGCGGGTAGATCGGGCGCCGGACCTTGAGGAAGCTCAGCTGCGCATAGTCCGAGGTACAAACACCCAAACCGGCACATTCCACGATCTCTCGCGCCAGGGGGCCAAGAGCGGCACGCCAGTGCACGCGGCTCTTGATCGCCAGGAAGCGCTTGTGCCGCGGCTCGATGCCGAGGACGCGGAACATGTCAGGCGAGACGGGCTCGATCTGCCGCGTGACCAGCACGATCTCCACCGTGCCGGTGTCCAGCACCACGGTCGGGCCCATGAACACCTTGAGGCCTGGTGAAAGGCCCTCCTTCGTCACGAAATAACCGGCGGAGATGGTGCGCACCGTACCGCTGACGCGAAGCGGCTTCGAGGAGCGGGGTAGCGCGGGCATGGGCAGCTTGCCGCCAATCTCGAGCGTCACCTCGGCGCCCACACCAGCCTGCTGGCAGGCGGCGACCGCTTCCGGGTCGCAGATCCCGAAGAAGGCGACGTCGGTCAGGCCCTGCCGCAGGATCTCCGCCAGGACCTCCGTTGTGTCCATGGTACCGCCGGAAGCGCAATTATCGTAGTGGTCCAACAGCACCACCGGCCTGTCGGCCGGTGCCGCCCCGGCAGCCTTGGCGCGGGCAACGGACTCCGACAGAGGCTCGGGCTTGAATACGAAGCTCTCGCGTGCGTTCCAGGCGAAATCCAGCAGCTCCCGCACCATGCGCTGCGCCTCGGCCTCATCGCCGTCCGTGCACACCACGGCGGACAGGCCGGCGCCCGAGATATCCGCGTGCGGGAAGCCGACAAAGAGGCTGGCGGCGAGCGCGCGGCCGCTTTCCTCCCAGCTCCGGCACATCGCCTGCAGTTCCCGGTTCGGAAAGGCGTGAGTGCCCTGGGCCATGACATGCGGCAGCATCGGCGCACGCGCCCAGGCCGTCACGGGGCGCACCTCGCCGCGCAGGGCGCGCAGCAGTACGCGGGCGGCCCGTTCGGCTGTCTCGGCCTGGTCCACATGCGGATAGGTGTGATAGCCAGCGACGACGGTCGCAGTGCGCACCATGTCATCATAGACATTGGCGTGCATGTCATAGGCGACGGCAACGGGTGTCTTCGGGTCGATGGCACGGATGCGGCGCAGCAGTTCGCCCTCACCGTCCTCGAAGCGCTCGGCCACCATGGCGCCATGCAGGTCGAGCAGAATGCCGTCCCAGCCCCCCTGCCCTACGGCCTCGCAGATGGCGGCGCAAAAATCCTCATAGGCCTCATGCTGTACGGGGCCGGAAGGTGGCGCATGGGCGGCGATGCCCATCACCACTTCGGCGCCCGCCTCCTCCGCCACCTTGAGAAAGCCGCCGAGGCAGGTACCGGTGCCGCGGAAGAAGTCGATCGCCGCCTTCCCTTCCAGCAAGGTGCGCCCGTCGCGGCAGAAGCGTGTCCTGGGCGTCGGCACGGGGGAGAAAGTGTTCGTTTCGTGCGAAAGAGCGGCGAGCAGCAGGCGCATGATGGTCCTCTCCGGGCTTGCGGCGCCCATGGTGCCGGCGCGATGCTCCGGCGGGAAGAGGAGACGCGCCATGCCCCGCCCGCCCCGCCGCCTGCCCAACCCTCGCGCCATGGTCGTGGCGCCGCAGCCGGAGGCGGTGGAGGCAGGCCAGGCCATGCTGGCCTCCGGCGGCAACGCACTGGACGCGGCACTGGCCTGCGCGCTGACCCAGGGCGTGGTGGACCCGATGATGTGCGGCATCGGCGGCATCGCAACACTGCAGCTGTTCGACCCCGCGCGCGGCGCGCATCTCGTGCTGAACGGTCTCGGCACCTGCCCGGGCGCAGCACGGGAGGACATGTGGGCAGCGATCTTCGAAGGTGAGTGCAGCGACGGCTTCGGCTATCGCGTGCAGGGCCATGTGAACGAGTTGGGCCCACAGGCGATCACCACGCCGGGCGCGCTGCGGGTCTTCGCCGATGCGCATGCACGGTTCGGGCGCAAGCCGTGGTCCTCGCTGTTCGACTTGGCAATCGGCTTCGCCGAGGAAGGCTGGATCGTTCGCCCTCATGTCCATGCGATGTTCATCATGGACGAGAGCCCCTATGGGCGCCTCTCCTATTCGGAGAAACTGCGCTTCACCGAAGATGGGCGGCGACTCTACTGCCGGTCGGATGGCACGCCAAAGCGGCTGGGCGAGCCGGTGCGCAACCCCGATCTCGCCAGGACACTGCGGATGATCGCGCACGACGGGGCGGAGGCCTTCTATCGCGGGGAAATCGGGCAACGGCTCGTCGCGGCGGTGCGGATGGGCGGCGGGCTGCTATCGATCGAGGATCTGGTGGGTTTTCGCCCGGCCGAGAGCGCACCCCTACTTGTGCCCTATCGCGGCTACACCGTCGCTCTGCCGGAACCGCCGGCGGGCGGCGTGGTGGTGGGCGAGATGCTGCGCATCCTGGAGCATTTCGACCTGCCGGCATTGGGGCACAACACGCCGGCCTATATCCGGACCGTTGCCGAAGCGATGAAAATCGCGGGCCGCGACAAGGAGGAGCATGTCGGGGATCCCCATTTCACCCCGGTCCCGGTGGCGCGGCTGCTGTCGGACGCCTATGCCGAGGCTTGCGCCGCACGCATCCGGCGCGGGGAACGCACGAGCCTGACACGCGTCACCGCCGATGCTCAGAATACCACCCATGTCTCATGCGTCGATGCAGATGGCATGATGGTCTCCATGACTCATACGCTGGCGACACCTTCGGGCGTGATCCCGCCGGGTCTCGGCTTCATGCTGAACGGTGCCATGAACTGGATGGACCCGCGACCGGGGCGTTCCGGTTCCATAGCTCCGGGCAAGCGCCGCTATTCCTCCATGTCACCGACGATCGTGCTGCAGGCAGCGCGGCCGGTGGCGACGCTTGGTGCGCCAGGCGGGGCCTGGATCACCGTCGCCGTGCTGCAGGTGCTGCTGAACCTGCTCGACTGGGGCATGACGATGCAGGAGGCGGTGAGTGCCCCGCGCTTCTCCGCTACCAGTGACGCGATCGACATCTCCAATCGCATTCCGCGGAGCGTGCAGAAGGCGCTGGAGGCGGAGGGCTATGCCGTGCGACGGAGCTACCAGAGCTACGCCTTCGCCGGCGTGCACGGCATCACGCTGTGGGACGGCGTGCCGGAAGGTGGCGCCGACCCGCAGCGGGACGGCTATGCCGGCGGCGCCCGATCTGATCAGCGATAGCCAGGATCCGACAGGTTCGTCAGCGGGAAGGCGCTGTGGACGTGCGGCAGCACCACCGGAGGTGCCGGGTGCAGGTAGCTCCCATCGAGTTCACCGAAGCCGGTCACGCCGAGCAGGCCCAGCACTTCATGGATCTCGGTCTCCAGGATCTGCAACATGCGGGCGACGCCGGCCTCGCTCCCGGCGGCCAGGGCATAGCAGTAGAGGCGGCCGAGCCCGACCAGCTCGGCCCCCATGGCGATGGCCTTCACTACGTCGGAGCCCCGGGAGAAGCCGCCATCGACCCAGACCTTGGCGCGGCCCTGCACGGCCTTCACCACCTCCGGCAGCACATCCAGCGCGCCGCGGCCATGATCCAGCTGACGGCCGCCATGGTTGGAGACATAGACCACCTCCACACCATGCTCGCAGGCAAGCACGGCGTCCTCGGCCGTGGCGATGCCCTTCAGCACAAGCGGAATGCTGTGGCGGTCCTTGAAGCGCTTCACATCGTCCCAGTTCAGCGCCGCCTGGAAATGCTGCCCGGTCGCACGCTGGCGCCAGGGTTTGACGAAGCGCTTGGCGATGTCGCGCTCGCGGCGGCTGTAGATCGCCGTGTCCACGGTGAGGCAGAAGGCGTCGTAGCCGGCATCGACGGTGCGCTTCACCGTCTCGTCGATCCATGCCGCGTCACCCCGGACATAGAGCTGGAAGACCTTGATGCCGCTCGCCGCCGCCTGCGCCATGGGCTCGAGCCCCGGCATGGAAACCGAGGAGACCATGATTGGCACGCCGCCGGCCGCGGCAGCACGGGCCGCCGGCGCGCCGCCTTCAGGGTCGAAATTCTCGAGGCCGCCCACCGGTGCGAGCATCACCGGCAGCGCGATGCGCCGCCCGAGGAATCGGCCGGACACGTCGATCTTCGAGACATCGCGCAGCACGCGTGGCCGGAACGCGACGCTGTCGAGCGCCATCCGGTTGCGCATCAGGGTCGTCTCCGTCTCGGTCGCGCCGATCAGGTAGTCCCAATTGCCGGGACTGAGACGACTCTTCGCTTCCTTGATGAACTCGTGCAGGGTGAGGAAGGCGCCCTCGGTCTCGCTGGCCATGCTAGGTCTCCGTTCAGGCGCCGCCCAGATAGTCGCGGGTCCAGCGCTTGTAGTCCGCATCGCGCGTCACCCGCGCCATCAGATCGTCCTTCGGCAGACCAGGCAAGTCCGCCGGCCGCACGCCCTCTCGCAGCGCCTTCAGCGTGTCATGGACCGCCTTCTGCGCCGCCATGATGGGCTGGTGACCCTGCAATGCGATACGCACGCCACGCGCGGCCAAGTAGGCCCTGTCGTTGACTTCCGTGCCCTCGACCCCGCCGAGGATGATCGGCAGGGTGGCGACAGCCGCCACGGCATCCAGCTCGGCGCGGGTCCTGATGCCGGTATAGAACAGCGCATCGGCACCGCTCTGCGTGTAGGCCTTCGTGCGCTCCACGGCGTCGGCGATGCCATTGACCGCGACCGCGCCGGTGCGCGCGACAATAACGAAGGACGGATCATCGCGCGCCGCGAGAGCGGCCTTCATGCGGCCAAGGCCCTCCTCCAGGCTGATCAGGCTGACCTTGCCCGTGCCATAGGGTCGCGGCAGCACCGTGTCCTCCAGGGTCATGGCGGCAACCCCGGCGGCTTCCAGCTCTTCCACCGTGCGCATGGCGCTCAGCGCATTGCCATAGCCATGATCGGCATCCACCAGCAGCGGCAGCCGCCTCACAGCCCGGCAGATGCGCCGGGCCTGGTCAGCGAATTCCGTCAGGGTCAGCACGATGAGGTCGGGGGCGCCAAGTACGGTGAGCGAGGCAGTGGAGCCGGCGAACATGCCGACCTCGAAGCCCAGTTCCTCCGCAATGCGGGCGGACATGGGATCGAAGACGGATCCCGGATGGACGCAAGTGCCGCCTGCGAGGACGGCTCGGAACCGCTGCCGACGGTCGGTGAGGCTATTCATCCCTTCATTCCTCCAGCGCAGGCAGGCTGACCCAGCGCCGCGTGCGATGACTTTCGTGGCAGGCTTCGATCAACTGCAACCCACGCGCCGCCTGCATCAGGGAAGCGGTATTGGGGGCGTCCTCCGCCAGGTGGCGCAGGAAACCCTCCCAGGCCAAGCGATAGGAATTCTTGAAGGGAGCCTGTTCCGGCACCTCCGCCCACTGGCTGCGGAAGTCCATGGGCTGCGGAGCCTGCACGGGAAACACCGGCTTCGGCGTGTTGGCAAGCGATTGCGTCCAGCACTGGTGCAGGGTGGCCACGGCGCTTCCCATGGTACCTTCCGCCGTCACCACCAGCATGTCGTCGCGCCGGATCCGCGTGGCCCAGGAGGAGAAGATCTCGCCCACCACCCCGTTCGGGAATTCCAGGATGGCACGGGCCTCATCCTCCACATCCACCTCATAGGGGCGGTGCTGCTCATCCCAGCGCTTCGGCTGGGCGGTGCGCATATGGCAGGTGACGGCGCTGGGCGCACCGAAGAGATGATCGATGATGTAGCGCCAGTGCGGGAACATGTCCAGCACGAGCCCACCGCCCATGGCCTTCCGGTAATTCCAGGAACTGCGCTGGGCCGGGATATGCTCGCCATCGAAGACCCACCAGCCGAACTCGAGCTTCATGGAGAGCAGTCGCCCGAGCGTACCAAGATCCAGCACGGTCTTCAGCTTCACTAGGCCCGGCAGAAAGATCTTGTCCTGCATGACGGCGTGTTTGCGGCCGGCAGCCTCAGCCTCCCTCCGCAATGCGATCACCTCCGCCAGCGAATCAGCGACAGGCTTCTCCAGGTAGATGTGCTTCCCGGCCGCGAGCGCCCGGCGCGCCAGTTGCGGCCGGTCACCGCCATAGGCGCATTCGAAGAAAAGCTCATCCGCCGGATCCGCCAGCGCGGCATCGAGATCCGTCGTCCAGCGCGGGATGCCGAAGCGTTCGGCGAGTGCACGCAGCTTGTCCGGATTGCGGCCGACCAGAATGGGGTCCGGCATCAGCCGATCGCCATTGGTCAGCGGCAGGCCGCCCTCGGCTCGTATGGGCACCAGGCAGTTCAGCAGATGCTGGGTGGTGCCAATGCGCCCGGTGGCGCCATGCATGATGATGCCGAGGCGGCGCATGGCCATGCCCGGAGCTTCCTTCCCTAGGTCGGCCTGTGTAGCACCACGGGTGTGCGCGTGAAGCTGCGGCGGCCGCGCTTGAAGCCCGTCAGTACCGGCGCAACCTCGCGGATCGCGGCGACCGGGTCGGGAGCATCGACCACGACCAGATCAGCCGGATTGCCGACTGCAAGGCCATAATCGCCACGGCGCATCAACTTGGCCGAGGATGTCGTGAACATGCCCCAGGTGTCGCGCAGCGCATCTGGCATCGCCTGCTGGACAACGTTGGCGTAGAGGTTCGCCATGCGGATCAGCTGGCCATCGCCCATGGGTGTGAAGGCATTGAGAATGTTGTTGGAGGAGACGGAGCAGAGCACGCCCTGCCGCACCAGGCGGTTGGCGTCCACCACGCTGCGCTCCACCCGATGGTCCTTCTCACGCCCACCGAGATAGAGGTCGGTCGCGGGCAGCACGGTCAGCGCCACGCCCGCATCCGCCATGCGCTTCGCCACCCGGTCGAAATCCGGCAGCGGCATGGTGGAGAGCTTCGTCACATGGCCGATCGCCACCCGGCCGCCCCAGCCGTATTTCTCCGTCAGTTCGCACACCAGCAGCGTGTCCAGCTCATTGGCCGAGGAGCCGCTGTCCAGGTGCATATCGATGTCGAAGTCGAACTCCCGTGCCATCTCGAAGACACGGCGGATCTGGCCGGCACGGTCGCTGTCGTAATTGGGTGCGGCACCGACCACGGTGGCGCCGCTCCGCAGCGCTTCCAGCATCAACTCGTCCGTGCCGGGATTGTTGAGCAGCCCCTCCTGCGGCATGACGCAGATCTCGATGTCGATGGCCCAGCGATAGGCGTCGATCAAGGCCTTCACGCCCTCGAAGCCGCGCAGGCCGACCTTCGGATCCACCTCGACATGCGTGCGCATCAGGGTGGTGCCATGGCTGATGCACCGTTCCAGCGTGCGTCGGGCGCGGGCGTTCACGTCCTCTACGCTGAAGGTGTGCTTGATCGCGCTGGTGCGCTCCATGGCGCCGTGCGGGAAGCGCGCGGTCTCGCAGGCACAGCGGTCGATGGTGCAGGTCTTGTCGAGGTGGATGTGAGTTTCAACGAAGCCGGGCGAAACCAAGCGTCCGCCGCAATCCACCAACTCCGCCGCCTCGGCTCCGAGGGCCGGGCCGATGGCAGCGATGCGGCCAGCGGCGATGCCAATGTCCACCGTCGGGTCGGCGGGCGCAGCCTCCGGCAGGCGCGCATTCGTCAGCAGCAGGTCGAAACCCATCAGGTCGGCTCCACGGCGGTGGCGTAAGGCACATTGCGGCCGCCATAGCGGCGCACCCGGATATTGGCCTGTTCGGCGTGGCCCGCGAAGCCCTCCAGCATGCAAAGGCGGGAGCAGACGGCGCCGATCCGCGCGCTCGCCTCGTCCGTCAGCACCCGCTGATAGGTCACGGTCTTGAGGAACTTACCAACCCAGAGACCGCCGGTATAGCGGGCCGCCTTCTGCGTCGGCAGGGTATGGTTCGTGCCGATCACCTTGTCGCCGTAGGAGACATTGGTGCGTGGACCCAGGAAGAGTGCGCCGTAATTCGTCATCTTCTTCAGGAACAGGTCATCATCGCGAGTCATGACCTGCACATGCTCGCTGGCGATGCGGTCTGCCTCCCGCACCATCTCCTCGAGATCCTCACAGAGGATCACTTCGCCATAATCGCGCCAGGACTGGCGCGCGATCTCGGCAGTGGGCAGGACGGTCAGCAGGCGCTCGACCTCGGCCATGGTCTCGCGCGCCAGCTTCTCGTTATCGGTCAGCAGGATGGCGGGGCTGGTCGGGCCGTGCTCGGCCTGACCGAGCAGGTCGGTGGCGCAGATCTCGGCATCCACCGTCGCGTCGGCAATGATCAGCGTCTCCGTCGGGCCAGCGAAGAGATCGATGCCGACGCGGCCGTAAAGCTGCCGCTTCGCTTCGGCCACATAGGCATTGCCGGGTCCGACCAGCATGTCCACCGGGGCGATGCTTTCCGTCCCGATCGCCATGGCACCCACAGCCTGCACGCCGCCCAGGCAGTAGATAACGTCCGCGCCGGCCAGGTGCTGGGCAGCAACGATGGCAGGGGCGGGCTTGCCCTGGTAGGGCGGCGCACAGGTGACGATGCGCGGGACGCCCGCGACCTTGGCTGTGACGACGGACATATGCGCGGAGGCCAGCAGCGGGTACTTGCCACCCGGCACATAGCAGCCCACGGAGTTCACCGGGATGTTCCTGTGCCCCAGCACCACGCCGGGCAGCGTCTCCACCTCGATGTCGCGCAGCGCTTCCTTCTGGTGCCGGGCAAAATTGCGCACCTGCTCCTGCGCGAAGCGGATGTCCTCCAGATCCTGCGCACGAAGCTGGTTGAGGCAGTCGCGGATCTCGGCATCGGTCAGGCGGTAATCCGTGCGGTCCCAGCCGTCGAACTTCACGCTCATCTCGTGCACCGCCACATCGCCGCGTGCGGCGATGTCGGCCAGCAGGCCCTCCACGATGCTGCGCACCTTGGCGTCCGCCGCAGCCTTGTCCGCGGCGGGAATGCTCGTCTTCAGCCAGCGTGCCATTGGCTCTTCCTCTCGTTTACTCCGCGGTCCAGCCGCCATCCACCACCAGCGCCGACCCGGTCATCAGCGCCGACGCATCGGAGGCAAGGAACACCACCGGCCCCATCAGGTCCTGCACCTGGCCGAGGCGGCCAAGCTTGATCTTGGCCAGCACCCAGTCCCGGAAGGCCTTGTCTTCGAAGAAGGGCCTGGTCAGCGGGGTCTCGATGAAGGTCGGGCCGATGGTGTTGGCGCGGATGCCGTAAGGCGCCAGATCAATGGCCATCGCCTTGGTCCATCCCTCCATCGCCCATTTGCTGGCGCAGTAGGCGCTGCGGTTCGGCCCGCCGACATGGCCCATCTGGGAGGAGACATTGATGATGGAGCCGCGAACGCCCTCGGCAATCATCCGCCGCACCACAGCCTGGGCGGCAAAGAAGGCGGCGCGCAGGTTCAGGCCTATGACCGCGTCGAAATCCTCGGGGCGCACCTCTTGGAAGGGTGCGGGGCGATTCGTGCCGGCATTGTTGACAAAGACGTGGAAGGCCGGCCGGGCGCCGATGGCGGCGGCGAAGGCGTCGAGGTCCGTGACGTCGAGGGCCAGGGCCTCGGCCTTCCCACCGGCAGCGCGGATGGCCGCGGCAGCGGCTTCCACCTCACCGGTGCTGCGGGCCATCAGGGTCACGGTCGCCCCTGCCCCGGCCAGCGCAGCCGCCACAGCCAGGCCGATGCCCCGACCCGCGCCGGTGACGAGCGCGCGGCGGCCTTCAAGGCGGAAGGGTGGAGCTTCGGGCAAGGTCGGCAGGTCTGGCATTCGGCGGAGGCTAGAGCCTCGCGGCCCCGCCGCCCACCCCCGGCGTGCTTGCCGTGGCCCGGGCGCTGCCGGAGACTGCCGCAGTGCAGCATAGGAGCGGGGCAATGGTGGAGAAGGTGGTCCTGGTCACCGGCGCGCAACAGGGTATCGGCGCTGC
>Ga0182741_1004790_pt1 | contig 13014 bp, 11 predicted proteins | sample eDN5th37CBELigOP_FD_128874 | JGI IMG/M metagenome (GOLD analysis project Ga0182741, IMG submission 128874) | Enriched Organic Plus compost microbial communities from Emeryville, California, USA - eDNA 5th pass 37_C BE-Lig OP (version 2) (version 2) ...
CGTAGCGGGAGTAGACGAAGTGGTCGACCTCACCGGTGAAGGCGGCCTCGGCGGCCTCGGCGGATTCGTAGACGAACCCGGAGTTCAGGTAGACCGCCTCGGAGGTCTCCTCGAAGCCGGACCGGAGGGTCCCGCCGCGCACGCCGAGCGTGGCCGGCCGGACGGTCTCGGGCAGGGCCTTGTGGAAGGCACCGCCCTGGGGGATGGAACTCACGACTGCCTCCACGGCAGGCCCTCGGCCCGCCAGCCCTGGGCACCCCGATGCCCTTCGGCATCGAGGGCGCCTTCGAATCCTTCGAGAACGTTGTAGGCGGGGGTCAGGCCCGCAGCGGTGGCCGCTTCGGCGGCACCGATGGAACGCTGGCCCGAGCGACACAGGAAGATCACCGGCCCCTTGTCGATCCCCGCAGCCTTCAGGTCTTCGACGAAGGACTTGTTCGGCACGCCGTCGGGGTAGCGAACCCACTCGACGAACACGGTCCGGCGACCGAGCGACGAGGTCTCGGGTACCCCGACGTACTTCCACTCGGCTTCGGTTCGCACATCGACGAGCACGGCATCCGGATTTTCCTGCAGCAGGTCCCATGCCTGCCGCGGCGTTATATCACCTGCGTAGCTCACCCCGACATGTTTTCACAGGTAGGGCTGTGACGTGCATCCGGGCGGCGTCAGAAGCGGCAGACCCGCCAATTGTCACCGACCCGGACGAACTGCCAGGTGGAGGTCTCCGGTTCGTCGCCGGTGCGCACCCGCACGTCCGCGGTGCCGCGATCGCCGTCGACGGAGATGTTCTGCGTGGCCTGCAGCTCGACGGAGCCCTCGACCCCCGTCAGGGGCGCCTCGTCGGCGGGCAGATCGTCGCAGCGCAGCCGGTCGAGGACCTGGTCGTCGTCGCCGTTGTGGGCGGTGACGTAGTCGGTGACGGTGCGGCGGACGAGTTCGTCGTCGCCGACGTTCTCGCCGGACGGGGAGAACAGCTGGGCGCCGAGGACGACGACGGCGAGCACCACGATGACGGCGAGCGCCCCGAAGAAGGGGGCGGCGCTGCGGTCGTTCGGGCCTTCCGGGTCGGGGCCGGGATCGGGTTCGGGTGCTCCGCGTCGTGCCATGTCATCGATCCTATCGGCGCCGGTCCGGGGGTCTTCGGGGGACCGCATTTGCCCAATAAACCCTCTCGAGGTAGGAATTGTGACATGGCCACCACGCAGCTCGTTCGACGCCTCGCCGTCGACCTGTGCCGTCTGTGTGCCCACATGTGTTGTCGCTGAAGCGATTCGCTCGACGGCTGGATCCCGTTTACATCGCCGTCATCCCTGCGTGACCTGCGCCTCACCCACTGAGGGTAGCCTTAACTCAAGCTGCATTCTGTCCGTCCGTACACCGAAGAGGTAGTTGATCCCCTGATGACCGATCAGACTCGTCCCCTTCGCGTCGCGATCGTCGGTGCCGGTCCCGCCGGTATCTACGCCGCCGATGCGCTCATGAAGTCCGACACTGCGCAGGATCCCGGGGTCAGCATCGACCTGTTCGAGCGCATGCCGGCACCGTTCGGTCTGATCCGTTACGGTGTCGCCCCCGACCACCCGCGCATCAAGGGCATCATCACCGCGCTGCACAAGGTGCTCGACAAGCCGCAGATCCGCCTCCTCGGCAACCTCGACTACGGCACCGACTTCAACCTCGACGACCTGAAGCGCTTCTACGACGCCGTGATCTTCTCGACCGGCGCGAACGCGGACCGGGCACTGAACATCCCCGGCATCGACCTGGACGGCAGCTACGGCGCCGCCGACTTCGTGTCCTGGTACGACGGCCACCCCGACGTGCCGCGCACCTGGCCGCTCGAGGCCGAGAAGGTCGCCGTCCTCGGTGTCGGCAACGTCGCCCTCGACGTCGCACGCGTACTCGCCAAGACCGGCGACGAGCTGCTGCCGACCGAGATCCCGCCGAACGTCTACGAGGGCCTGAAGAACAACAAGGCCGTCGAGGTGCACGTCTTCGGTCGTCGCGGTCCGGCGCAGGCCAAGTTCACGCCGCTCGAGCTGCGCGAGCTCGACCACTCCCCCAACATCGAGGTCATCGTCGACCCGGAGGACATCCAGTACGACGAGGCGTCCGAGCAGGCCCGCCGCAACTCCAAGCAGGTCGACATGGTCGCCAACACCCTCCAGGACTGGGCGATCCGCGACGTGGGCGACCGCCCGCACAAGCTGTTCCTGCACTTCTTCGAGTCGCCGCACGAGATCCTCGGCGAGGACGGCAAGGTCGTGGGCCTGCGCACCGAGCGCACCGAGCTCGACGGCACCGGTAACGTCCGCGGCACCGGCAAGTTCAACGACTGGGAGGTCCAGGCCGTCTACCGCGCCGTCGGCTACCTGTCGCAGAACATCGCGAAGCTGCCCTTCGACGACCAGGCCGGCACCGTGCCGAACGAGGCCGGCCGCGTGCTCGTCGACGAGAACGCCGAGGGTCACGACCGGTTCATGCCGCACACCTACGTCACCGGCTGGATCAAGCGTGGTCCGGTGGGCCTGATCGGCCACACCAAGGGCGATGCGAACGAGACCGTCGCGAACCTGCTCGAGGACCGCGCCGCCGGTCGCCTCAACACCCCGGAGGAGCCCTCCGAGGACGCCGTGGTGAAGTTCCTCGAGGAGAAGCAGCTCCCCTACACCACCTGGCAGGGCTGGTACCGCCTCGACGCGCACGAGCGCGCACTCGGTGAGGCCGAGGGCCGCGAGCGCGTGAAGGTCGTCGAGCGCGAGGAGATGTTCCGCGCCAGCGAGCCGCACAAGGCGTGATGGTCGCCTGACCTGCACGAACGAGGAAGGCCCCGTCCGCACGGACGGGGCCTTCCTCGTGTTCGGGGTGCTTCAGGCGACCAGGACCGCCCCGAGCCACACCGACGCGGCGACGAGCCCACCGAGCAGTTCGACGAGGATCGACAGCGCCACGGCCTTGGTGGCGGCGACCGTCGCGACCCACGCGTCGCGGTGGGTGCGGTGCCGCTGCGCCTCCGACAGGTACATGCCGAGCAGGAAGCCGAGGAACAACCCCACCACGGGGACGACGAAGAACCCGACGATGCCGAGCAGGCCGCCGATCACCAACGACCGGTTCGGCACCCCGGCCTGCTGCAGCCGCTTGCCGGGCCAGGTGTACTTCACGATGCCGGTGACGAGCAGTGCCGCGGTGGCCACCGCGAGCACGATCCAGGCGGTGGTGCCGCCGGTGACGAACGCCCACACCGCGATGGCCGCGAAGATCAACAGGACGCCGGGCAGGATCGGCACCACGATGCCGACCAGGCCGACGAGGATCGCCAGCCCGACCAGAACCTCGGCGCCCGCGCTCACGGTGCGACGGGCCTGACGAGGGAGGCGGCCTCGGTGGCGCGGGCCCGCGCGGTCCCGACGTCGGGGCCGGTCGACACCGCGACCCCCATGCGGCGGCGCGGGAACGATTCGGGCTTGCCGAACAGCCGCAGGTCCGTTTCGGGGATGCGCAGGGCGTCGCCGACACCCTCGAAGGCGATACCGGTGGCGTCCATGCCGCCGTAGATCACGGCGGAGGCACCCGGCGACAGCAGCCCGGTATCGACGGGCAGGCCCAGGATGGCGCGGGCGTGCAGCTCGAACTCGGAGTAACGCTGCGTGCGCAGGGTGACCAGACCGGTGTCGTGCGGGCGGGGGCTGACCTCGGAGAAATACACCTCGTCGCCCTTGACGAACAGTTCGACGCCGAACACCCCGCGGCCGCCGAGCGCACCGGTGACCGCCGCGGCGACCTCCCGGGCCCGGGTCAGCGCGGCCTCGCTCATCGGCTGCGGCTGCCACGACTCGACGTAGTCGCCGTCGCGCTGCAGGTGCCCGATGGGTTCGCAGAAGTGGGTCTCGATCTCGCCCGAGGGTCCGAGCGCCCGCACGGTGAGCTGGGTGATCTCGTAGTCGAACTCGACGAAGCCCTCGACGATGACGGTGCCGCGGTTCACCCGGCCGCCGGCCATCGCGTACTCCCAGGCGGCGTCGAGCGCGTCGGCGGAACGGACGGTGGACTGGCCCTTGCCCGACGACGACATCACCGGCTTGATCACGCACGGGAAACCGACCTGCGCGGCGGCGTCACGGAGTTCGTCGAGGCTGGAGGCGAAGCGGTAGGGCGAGGTGGGCAGGCCCAGTTCCTCGGCGGCGAGGCGACGGATGCCCTCGCGGTTCATGGTGAGCTGGGTGGCACGGGCCGTGGGGACGACCTCGGCGAGGCCGCGTTCCTCGACGACGGCCAGGGCGTCGGTGGCGATGGCCTCGATCTCCGGCACCACCAGGTGCGGGCGCTCGGCCTCGATCAACTCGAGCAGGGCCTGCGGGTCGCTCATGTCGATGGTGTGGGCGCGGTGCGCGACCTGGTGTCCCGGGGCGTTGGGGTAGCGGTCCACGGCGACGACCTCCACGCCGAGCCGTTGCAGAGCGATCACCACCTCCTTGCCGAGCTCGCCGGAGCCGAGCAGCAGCACCTTGGTGGCGGTGGGAGACAGCGGAGTACCGAGACGCGGTGAGACCATGGTGGGACTATATGTGGCACGGATCCACGGTCCCCGGAGGAACGCCATGAGCAGTGCCGAGCCTCACAGCAGTCCACGCAGCATGCCCGATCCGGCCGGCGACGGGGTGCGCGGCGACGTCCGCTTCTTCACCACACCCGGCGTCGACCCGGCCGACACGATCGACTGGCAGCGCCGCGACGCGCGGATCGTCCACCACGGCACCGGCCGGGTGGTGTTCGAGCAGACCGACGTCGAGTTCCCGGCGTTCTGGTCGCAGAACGCCACCGACATCGTCACGCAGAAGTACTTCCGGGGCCCGCTCGGCAGTCCCGAGCGGGAACGCTCGCTGCGCGACGTGGTGGCCCGCATCGTCGACACGATCACCGCGTGGGGGCACACCGACGGGCACCTCGACGATCCCGAGGCCTTCGCCGCCGAACTGACCCATCTGCTGCTGCACCAGAAGGCGTCGTTCAACAGCCCGGTGTGGTTCAACATCGGGGTGCCGAACACGCGGCAGCAGGCCAGCGCGTGTTTCATCCTCTCGGTCGACGACAGCATCGACTCGATCCTCGAGTGGTACCGGCAGGAGGCGGTGATCTTCAAGGGCGGCTCCGGTGCCGGGGTGAACCTGTCGCGCATCCGGTCGTCGGTGGAGCCGCTGGCCGGCGGCGGGGTCGCGTCGGGTCCGGTCAGTTTCATGCGCGGCGCCGACGCCTCGGCCGGGACGATCAAATCGGGCGGCAAGACCCGCCGTGCGGCGAAGATGGTGATCCTCGACGTCGACCATCCCGACATCGAGGAGTTCGTCGACTGCAAGGCGATCGAGGAACGCAAGGCTCGGGCGCTCGCCGAGGCCGGTTTCGACATGGGAGTCGACGGCCGCGACATCCACTCGGTGCAATACCAGAACGCCAACAACTCGGTGCGGGTCACCGATGAGTTCATGCAGGCGGTCGTCGGCGACGCCGAATGGCCGTTGCGTGCGGTGACCACCGGCGAGATCGTGCGGACGGTGCGGGCGCGGGAGTTGTTGCAGCGCATCGCCGCTGCCACCTGGGAGTGCGCCGATCCCGGGGTCCAGTACGACACCACCATCAACGCCTGGCACACCGCTCCGGCGGCGGGGCGGATCAACGCGTCGAATCCGTGCTCGGAGTACATGCACCTCGACGATTCGGCGTGCAATCTCGCGAGCCTGAACCTGCTCGCCTTCCTGCGGGAGGACGGCACCTTCGACGTCGACGCCTTCCGGCACGCGGTGGCCGTGATGCTCACCGCGCAGGAGATCCTCGTCGGCCGCGCCGACTACCCCACCGAGCGGATCGCCGAGACCTCGCGGCGGTTCCGGCAGCTGGGCCTGGGCTACGCGAATCTCGGTGCGCTGCTGATGGCCTCGGGTCTTCCCTACGACAGCGACGCCGGGCGTGCGACGGCGGCGGCGATCACCGCACTGATGACCGGGCACGCCTACGCCGTCTCCGCGTATCTGGCGCGGCGCCTCGGCCCGTTCGACGGCTACGACGAGAATCGGGAGGCGATGCTCGTGGTGCTCGGCAAGCACCGCGGGGCGCTCGACGACGTCGACGCCTCCCTCGCCCCACCCGCGATCCTCACCGCCGCGCGACAGGCCTGGGATCGGGCGGTCGCCGACGGCACCGAGTCCGGGGTGCGCAACAGTCAGGTCAGCGTGCTCGCCCCGACCGGCACGATCGGTCTCGCGATGGACTGCGACACCACCGGCATCGAACCCGATCTGGGGCTGGTGAAGACGAAGAAGCTCGTCGGTGGCGGCACCCTCACCATCGTCAATCGTAGTGTGCCGCGGGCACTTTCTCGTCTGGGTTACGGTCCGGCGCAGGTCGCCGACATCGTCGCGCATCTCGACCTGTACCACGACCTCGCCGGCGCGCCGCATCTGCGCGACGAGCACCTGCCGGTGTTCGCGACGTCCATGGGCGACAACGTCATCTCGCCGCGCGGGCACGTGGCGATGATGGCGGCGGTGCAGCCGTTCCTGTCGGGAGCGATCTCCAAGACGGTGAACCTGCCCGAATCGGCGACCGTCGACGACATCGCCGACCTGTACGTCGACGCGTGGCGGCTCGGCGTGAAAGCCCTTGCCGTCTACCGGGACAACTGCAAGGTCGGGCAGCCGCTGTCGACCTCGTCGAGAGCGTCCGCGGCGGCCCCGGTGCCGGTTCCGGCCGGTCCGCGCCGGGAACGTCTCCCCCGCACCCGCCGCTCGCGGACCTTCGAGTTCCGGGTCGCCGACTGCAAGGGTTTCGTCACCATCGGCGAGTACGACGACGGGCGCCCGGGCGAGATGTTCCTGCGCGTGTCGAAGCAGGGCTCCACGCTGGCCGGGATCATGGACGCGTTCTCGATGTCGGTGAGTTACGGCCTGCAGTACGGGGTTCCGCTGCGCACCTTCGTGCGGGCGTTCACCAGCACACGATTCGAACCGGCGGGCATCACCGACGATCCGGACCTGCGGATCGCCACCTCGATCCTGGACTACATCTTCCGACGGCTGGCCGTGGACTATCTCGAACCGAGCGAGCGGGCCGAACTGGGGATCCTCACCGTCGCGGAGCGGAGCGGGCCGGACGGGCCGACACTGACGCCCTATTCGAGCAGCCCGGCGCGGGAACCCGATCCGTCGGAGACCACCCCGCAGCCCGGGGGTCTGGCGGCACCGTCACCGTCGAATCCGGATGCGCCGTACTGCATGCAGTGCGGCGTGAAGATGCAGCGAGCGGGATCGTGCCACGCGTGCCCGTCGTGCGGGAACACCAGCGGCTGCAGCTGAGATCCGTCAGCCACGCTCTTCGAGGAGGGCGAGGACGTTGCCGTGCGGGTCGCGGAACCACGCGACCCGCATGCCGTCCGGGGCGGACCACGCGTCGTGGTCGTCCTGGTCCATACCCTTGTAGCGGATGAACTCCACACCGTGTTCGCGGAGCCGTTCGACGGTGCCGTCCAGATCGGTCACCCGCCAGCCCAGCGCCGTGTACCCGGTCTCCTCCCGTGACTGCACCAGCGTGATCCGGATGGGGGCGCCGTCGCCGCCGTCGATCACGAGAGCGAACGGGTCGCGGGAGAGTTTCCGGAAGCGGAGGGTGTCGACGTAGAACATCTCCGAGACGTCGAGGTCGGTGCTCGGAACGAAACTCACGAGTTGGCCGGTGATCGTCATGTCTCCACTGTGCTCCGGACGGTGCGGGCGCGCAGTGGATTCGCCGGATTCGCGGCCGCCTTCCGGCGCCGCGACAGGCTACGCTCTCGATCATGAGCACTTCGGAGATCGCAACGGTTCTGGCCTGGCACGACGCCGTCAACAGCAACGACATCGACACCCTCGTGCAACTGTCGAGCGACGACATCGTGCTGCCCACCGGGGACGACGATCCCGACCAGGGGCTCGACGAACTGCGGGAATGGGCCACCACCGCGGGCGTCACCCTCGAGCCCGGCCGGATGTTCGTACACCACGGGGTCGTCGTGGTGGAGGAACGCGCGACCTGGGCGTCGGAGCCGGCGCCGCGCGACGAGGCGATCGCCTTCCGTGTGGTCGACGACCAGGTGGTCACGGTGGTGCGGCACACGACCCTCGAGGAGGCCTTCGAGGCGACGGGCCTGAGCGAGGCGGACCTCTACGAGTCGTGATCCCGTTCCGGGTGACCATGCTCATATTCTGAACGCTCGCTAAGGTACTCTCCGGTACGACAGTCCCTACGCATCGGAGTGAGGTTCGTCGAGTGTCCGCTGAAGCTGTTGAGAAGAAGGGTCCGCTCGCGGGTATCCGCGTCGTGGAGTTCAAGGGGCTCGGTCCCGGCCCGCACGCCGCGACCCTGCTCGCCGATCTCGGCGCAGACGTCGTCATCGTGCAGCGTCCCGGTGAGATTCCCGCCGAGGGACAGCGAGACCCCATTCAGCGCAACCGCCGCGTCGTCGAGGCCAACCTCAAGGATCCGGCCGACGTCGAGAAGATCCTGAGCCTGCTCGAGCGCGCCGACGTGCTCATCGAGGGCTTCCGCCCCGGCGTCACCGAGCGCCTCGGTCTCGGCCCCGACGTGGTGCTCGAACGCAACCCGCGCCTCGTCTACGGCCGCATGACCGGCTGGGGCCAGGAGGGTCCGCTCGCCAACGCCGCCGGCCACGACATCAACTACATCTCCCTCACCGGCGTCCTGCACGCCATCGGTCGCCAGGGCGAGCGCCCGGTGCCGCCGCTGAACATGGTCGGCGACTTCGGTGGCGGCTCGATGTTCCTCGTGTTCGGCATCCTCTCCGCCCTCGTCGAGCGTCAGACCTCCGGCAAGGGCCAGGTCGTCGACGCGGCGATGGTCGACGGTGCCCTCGCCCTCTCGCACATGATGTGGGCCTTCCGCGGCCGCGGCGCGTGGTCGGACGAGCGCGGCGTGAACATGCTCGACACCGGCGCCCCCTTCTACGAGGTCTACGAGACCAAGGACGGCAAGTACATGGCCGTCGGCGCCATCGAGCCGCAGTTCTACGCGCTGCTGCTGAAGGGCCTCGAGCTCGACGCCGAGGAGCTGCCGCACCAGCTCGACACCTCCCGCTGGGCGGAACTGAAGAAGATCTTCACCGAGAAGTTCCTGACGAAGACCCGCGACGAGTGGACCGAGATCTTCCTCGGCACCGACGCCTGCGTCTCTCCGGTCCTCACCTGGGCCGAGGCGGAGAAGAACGAGCACATCGCCGCCCGCGGCTCGCTGATCGAGATCGACGGCATCGTCCAGCACGCCCCGGCGCCGCGCTTCTCGCGCACCCCCGCCGGCACCCCGTCGGGACCGGCCGCCGAGCCCACCGACATCGACACACTGTGGGTCTGATCCCGGTCCGATGCCCTGCCGAGCCCGGCACCGTCCCGTTGCGGACGGCGCCGGGCTCGGTCGTATACAGCCGGTCCCGTTTTGTGACCTGATTCACACATCGGGGGTGACGGCTGTGTTAATCAGTACTCCATGAGCGTTGGCGTAGGAGCTTCGATCCACCGGTCGACCGCGGAAGCGGCGTACACCCGGGCCGTGGCCCGCGGGCCGCGACCGGAGATCATCGAGGTCCGGAGCAAGGACGGGACCCGGATCCACACCGAGGCCTACGGGCCCGTCGACGCCCCCGTGATCGTGCTGTCGCACGGTATCCTGTGCAGGCTGGCGTTCTGGCGGAACCAGATCTTCGACCTCGCCGGCGACCACCGGGTCATCGCCTTCGACCACCGCGGGCACGGCCGCAGCCAGGCCGCCCCGGCCCGCGCCTACACCTTCGACCATCTCGCCGACGACCTGCACGCGGTGCTGTGCACGGCGGTGCCGGACGGCCGGCCCGCCGTGGTCGCCGGTCACTCCATGGGCGGCATCGCGGTGATGTCCTGGGCCGAGCGGTACCCGCAGGACATCGACTCCCGCATCGCCGCGGTGGCGCTGGTCAACACCACTCCCGGTGAGATCCTCGACCACCTGCGCTTCCTGCGCGGCCCGGAGCGTCTGATCCCGTTGCGGCGGCGCACCGCGCAGACCGTCGCTCCCCTGGCCCGGATGCCGCTGCCGAAGCACCTGCCGCTGCGCCGTCAGCTGCTGACCCGCGTCGCGGTCGGCCCCGGCGCCGATCCCGCGGTGACCGCCGAGGTGGACCGGATGCTCGCGGGCACCTCCACGCGCGGCCGCGGCGGTTACGGGAACCTGCTGGTCAACATGATCCACACCGTCGACCCCTCGAAGATCACCGCGCCGACGATGGTCATCGCGGGCCGCTACGACCGGATCTCCCCGCCGAGCCGGTCGGAGTGGATCGCCGAGCGGTTGCCGAACCTGCTCGAACTGCGCACCTTCGACAGCGGGCACTGCGGACCGCTCGAACGTCCCGCCGAGGTCTCGGCCTCGCTGCGGGAGCTCGCCGATACCTACTGCGGCACAACCACACCGAAGGCCGCCGGGCAGTAGCCGCTCAGACGACGAGCCCCGCCGTGTCGGCCCCGCGCCCCGACGCCACCTGCGCGTAGGCACCGGCCATCGCGGCGACGGCGTCGTCGAACCTGTCGACGTCCTGGGTATAGGGCAGGCGCACGAACCGTTCGAAGGCGCCCTGCACACCGAACCGCGGTCCCGCGGCGAGCAGCACCCCGTGCGAGGGCGCCGCCGCGGCGAGCGCGGTGGACACCGCCTCGGGCATACGCGCCCACAACGACATGCCGCCCTGCCCGCGGGTGTACTCCCAGTCGGGCAGCCGCGCGTCGAGGGCGTCGCACAGGGCCCGACGCCGGATGCGCAGCTGTTCGCGGCGGTCCTCGAGCAGATCCTCGACGTCGGAGAGCAGGTGCGCGACGGCGAGCTGCTCCATCACCGGGGTACCGAGGTCGACGGCGGTGCGGGCCCCGGCGAGCCGGACGATCATGTCGCGGTCGGCGCGGATCCAGCCCACCCGCAGCCCACCCCACAGCGACTTGCCGGTCGATCCGACAGTGACCACCGACCCGCCCCCGGCGGTGGCCGCGACCGGCGGTGGGGGCGGCGCGTCGAGCCACAGGTCCACCATCGTCTCGTCGACGACGAGGGTCGTGCGGGTCTCGCGCATGATGCGGTTCAGTTCCCGCCGGCCGTCCTCGTCCAGGCACAGGCCGGTGGGGTTGTGGAAGTCGGGGACGAGGAAGGCGGTGCGCGCGGCGGTCTGCCGCACGGCGCTCTCGAGGCCGTCGAGATCCCATCCGCCGTGCGGGCCGCTCTCCGGACGCACCGGCACCGGCACCGGCCGCACACCGTGCCGGCGGATCGCCTCGAGGGCGTTGGGATAGGTGGGGTGGTCGACGACGACACGGTCACCGGGATCGGTGAGCACCCCGAGCAGCAACCGCATCGCGTGCTGCGCGCCGGAGGTGACCATGATCTGGTCGGGTGTGGTGGGCAGGCCGCGCTCGCGGTAGCGGCGGGCGATCACCTCGCGCAGAACCCCGATGCCGATCGGTTCCATGCCGTGCGAGACGAGATAACCCGACATCGACCCCAGCGCCGCCGCGTAGGCCGCCTCGATCTCGGCGGCCGGCGCGGGCAGCGAGGCGTTGCTCAGGTCGATCACGGCCCCGGCGGGGGTGCGCGGACGCACCGGGTCGGAGCCGGTGCGGGCGGGCACCGCGACGGTGCTGCGGGCCCCTTGCCGGCTGCGCAGATAGCCGTCCTCACGCAGGGCCGCGTAGGCGGCGCTGACCGTGGTGCGGCTCAGCGACAGGGCCGCCGCGAGTTCCCGCTCGCTCGGCAGGGCCACGCCGAGCGGCACCCGACCGTCGTGTACGAGCAGCCGGATGGAATCGGCGAGGGCCCGGTAGGCCGGCCGGCTGTCGCCGGTGTCCTGCCAGTTGCCGAGATCGCGGACGAGCGACCCGGCCCCGATCGCACGTGTGATCACCGGTCCAGTATCACGTACCTCGGACGGGGCCCGGCCGGGACGGTCGCGTCAGCGGATGACGTCGCGGCGGACGATCGTCTCGTCGCGGCCCGGGCCGACACCGATGCACGAGATGTACGCGCCGGAGAGCTCCTCGAGGCGCAGCACGTAGTCCTGCGCGTTCTTCGGCAGCTCCTCGAAGGTGCGGGCGTGGGAGATGTCCTCCCACCAGCCGGGCATCTCCTCGTAGATCGGCTTGGCGTGATGGACCTCGGTCTGCGTCATCGGCATCTCGTCGTAGCGGACACCGTCGATCTCGTAGCCCACGCAGATCGGCACCGTGTCGAGGCCCGAGAGGACGTCGAGCTTGGTGAGGAAGTAGTCGGTGATGCCGTTGACGCGGGTCGCGTAACGGGCGATGACCGCGTCGAACCAGCCGGTGCGGCGGGCACGGCCGGTGGTCACACCGACCTCACCGCCCTGCTTGGCCAGGTAGGCGCCGTGGTCGTCGAACAGCTCGGTCGGGAACGGGCCGGAGCCGACGCGGGTGGTGTAGGCCTTGAGGATGCCCAGCACCGTGGTGATCTTGGCGGGGCCGATGCCCGAACCGACGGCCGCGCCACCCGCGGTGGGGTTGGACGAGGTCACGTACGGGTAGGTGCCGTGGTCGACGTCGAGCAGCGTGCCCTGCGAACCCTCGAGCAGGATCGTGTCGCCGCGCTCGAGCGCCTTGTTCAGCTCGAGGCGGGTGTCGGTGATGCGGTGCTTGAAGCTCTCGGCCTGGGTGAGCACCTCGTCGACGACCTGTTGCGGGTCGAGCGCCTTGCGGTTGTAGATCTTGACGAGCACCTGGTTCTTGAACTCCAGTGCCGCCTCGACCTTCTGGGTGAGGATCTTCTCGTCGAGCACGTCGGCGACGCGCACGCCGACGCGGGCGATCTTGTCCTGGTAGCAGGGACCGATGCCGCGTCCGGTGGTGCCGATCTTCTTCTTGCCGAGGAAGCGTTCGGTGACCTTGTCGATGGCCACGTGGTACGGCATGATCAGGTGCGCATCGGCCGAGAGCAGCA
>Ga0182741_1004793_pt1 | contig 13011 bp, 3 predicted proteins | sample eDN5th37CBELigOP_FD_128874 | JGI IMG/M metagenome (GOLD analysis project Ga0182741, IMG submission 128874) | Enriched Organic Plus compost microbial communities from Emeryville, California, USA - eDNA 5th pass 37_C BE-Lig OP (version 2) (version 2) ...
AGCGCGTGGTAGAAGGGAAGAAACGTGACAAGGAGGGGCTGTAAGCAAAGTTCATCCGCCCTCGACCACAAGATGTAAACGATACGTACACTTTCGCTCGATGAAGTAGCGCATGATGCAACTCTTACCGACACCAGCATCACCGATCACGAGGATCTAAATTCAAATAGAGCGTGTGCAAAGTGAGTGAACACCACAGGTTAGATAAGGGACGATACATTTCAGGAATGCACTCTGTTCAAGCTCGTCCAATGACCTCATCGCACCATCGAGCGAAGTAGGTTCGGTTCATTCGGTTGTACCACGCTTCTTTTGGTAGCTCCCGAGTGTTCAGACGTGCTACTGCAAAGCTGTAAGAGCCAGCTAGAAGAGACTAGGCTACGACCCTACCAGAAAATCAAACCGCTTACTGCAACCAACTCAAAGCACAACACAGCACTTGGCTGGAAGATTTCTCGAACCTACCTTGAATTGATGGTCGAATTTGCCAACAACTGCGTCCGAGGTAGCCATTCGCGCAAAGGTAGAACGATTTTGTGTGGGGTGTAGATTCGTAAAAATATACCAGAACTTGGGTGTGTCCACGTGTCGTGCCGATGTGCTATGAAATGACAGGTGTCACAGTGGACCAATGACGAAGCCTACCTTTCGCGCTAGATTTGACAGGGGAGCCGTCGGTGTGCTAGGGTGAGACCTTAATGCGGAGTCATACTGAGCATTTCTCTATGTGCAGACATAGATAATATTATCCTGCGCTCGCACTGCCACGAGCAATACCATCCTCAAAAGTGAACCCCAACTGCCCTTTTCCCCTTTGGAAATTACTTCCACGAAAAAATTCAAGTCACCCGTGGGCTGGACTGGAGTCAGAGAGAGGTTGAGGTGTGTCGTGTCATACGCAGCACCTACGCGTGGTTTGACGGCGAGCAATAAACGACCCGTGTAGGATGAAACAACAACGTTTATGGGGGATTGATAAAAAGCACAGAATATGACTGTGATATAACATCGGTATGTGGCTTTTCATGGATTCCATTCAGGCAGTCTGGAGTTAGGTACTTACACTGCTCAAACATTGACTGTCATTCTAAATGAGCGTCACGGCACGCAAAGGCACATAGGTGCGTCGAAAGCATTAGGCATGGTGAGAAATCTTCAATCCGGTTGCAGCCGCATTCAACTCACTGATTGTACACAGGCTGCAAATGGGAGAGGCAGCAGCTCCGGCCGCACTATGCTTGGCTCCACAGTAAGGGCAAGCAAGCACCTCGCGGCCTTCTAAGGCTCGGCTCCATGGCATAGGTACCAATCGTGTCGCACAAATTGCCACACTATCGTTGGGATCGAATGCTAGCTTAACTTGGTCGGTCTGCTCCATTTGGCACTTGCGTAGAATTTTCTTCACCATCTCAAGGTCAATCTTGCCCTTCAACTCGTCAATGTTCTCTTGGCTTGCGATGGTCAGCAGTGCAGTGCAGAATTTAGCCACAGTGGCGTATGCCTTCATGCCGAAGCAATGCTTGCATGCCAACCAGAGAAGAATGATCTTGTGCGTTGGCTTCACACTACATAGTGTTGCAAGTGCGGCGAGATTAGCTTGATCGAGAGTGGCAGACTTGGGAGATTGTGCTCCGGCGCCGCCGGCGGCAGCAGCTTGGGCAACGGCTGCACGAGCTGTCTCAATCTTGACAGCAAGAATATACTCACGAGCAAGTGCAATCGCCTCTTGGACCTCAGCAACCTCTTGCTGTGTATCGACAACAAGGAGTGGCGAGACTGCAAGGATGGCTCGCGCGGTCGTTGTGGTTTTTTCAAACGCACCGGCCGTCATGTAGTCGACCATCTCTTTAACAAGCTGACGGACTCGAGCTATGCTCATACGCATCGGAACCAGAGTTTGGGAAGCATCGGAAGTCGGTTGAATCAGGGGCAATGCTAGGCCGTGCAACCCAGGGATCGTGGCTAGAACGGCATGGGACGCGATGCCAGCTTGGGCAAGCATGTAAGGCTTGAGAGGGGCGAAGTTAACTGCACCAATCTGAGTTCGTAGAAGGTGCATAGCCTGATCGAATTGACCCGTGGCAACGACATCTCCAACCAGGGTAAGAGTATTGGACCACTTCTCCAACAAGGACTGGCCCTTGGTAGGCATGCTAAACGTAGCCAGCCCCAGTGCATCGTCACCATGTTGATTCCCAGCAACTTTTGCCTCAGCTTCTGGCTCGACGTCCGATAGACCTTCAAAGTCAAATCCTCCTTCAATGCCCCATCCGTCAGCAGTACCCTCTGCCTTCTCTGGCGGCTTGGTTTCTGGAGCCTGGTCCTCGAACACGAAGTCTGCCGCCAGATCCCATTGGCTTGCCACGGGCTGAGTCTCACCGACAAACGGGTCGTCTGTGCCTTGCGCCTGCCGTCGGCTTTGCATCTGGAGCTCTTCAACCTGACGGATCTGATTCTCCATCTGAGCCTTGCGTTGGCTGGCACGCGCAAGAACATCAGCACGCTCTGGCCACTGTCCAGAAACTAACCATGTAGGCACACGAGCAGCCGATTCGATCTCGAGAGGATCTGCTGTACCAGATGCCATAACGTCTTGAGCCGACAGTGGTGATGCAAACACTGCAGACACGGGTGGGCGGGGCATATTAAGAGTTGGAGCACCACCACCGGTAGTCGCGAACAATGCTGCCAACGTAGCTGGCGAGGGTACGCTACCATCCCGCTTCTGAACTTCTCGCTTCAGGAACTTGCCCAGTCGCGACAGCCCATGAATCGAAGCCGAAACCATGGCAAGCTTATCGAGGTGCGACTGGGAGTGGGCAGGCGGTGTGCCATCTGCCGAAGGGGTGAATGGGTACGCCTTGGCGGCCTTGTGGAGCATCGCGAGTGTCACTGGGAGATCACCATTAAGGAGTGAGTAGCGATACAAGTCATATGACTGGTATCCTCGCCTCTCAAATTCGTTGACAAGCGCTTCAGGTGCTTGGTTTGCAACAATAGAACCGAGGCTGAGCGTACGAAGCAAATCGCGACGTCCCATAACAAGATAAAGAAATGCCAAGCGATTGAAGTCGCCTGCACGAGCGAAGCATGCTGCTGCGCCCTCAAAGTGACCATACATTAACATGCGTTCAGCCAGCGCAGCCCACACAGGGGTTTGGTTCAATTGCTCGGCGCATTGTTGAGCAACCGCCAGATCTCCCGCCTCTAGGGCGAAATTGAATTTTAGCACAGGATCATTAACAAACATAATCGCGAGCTCAGGAGAGTTGGAGCATCGCAAGAAATTTAGGATCGCCTTGCCAAACAGATGGCCGGATGCCAAAACCTTAGTCACACTGTCCGAGCGACCAGCCTGAGTGTAGGCCTTTACCAGAAGCTCAGAAGCGTTAAAGGTCAATGCGCGAATGGGGACTTGCATCTGAGGAGTCGTCACATCCTCCTGCTGAGCATTCTCAGTGGGATAGCGTGGGATGTAAAGAACTGAGAGCGTTGAAAAGTTGGGCGCTGGGTGAGCAGACAACAAGGTGACAGGCTGACCAAAAGTACGAACAACACCAATCTCACCTGAAGTTGGAACGAGGTAATGTAGATGCGTTCGCGTGGTGTATAACAGCACGTAATCTTGCAATGTGGGACCGACCTTAGCCCAGATCATGCTGATGATGGGTGTTGAGTGGGACGCGCAAGCCTTGCTATCCTGAATTGTCAGTGAGTCTCGTGCGGGATTGCTAAGGTTGCGATCCAGCACAAAGACCCCGTAGCCGAGCTGGAACGCCACGAACGCCTGACCCGGGCACCAGAGTGCCGATGAAACAACGCGACGTGCTGTACCCTCAGTGCGCGCAACGAGCTCGGTGCTGTAAAGAGCGAGGTCCGCGTTCACTTCACCATTTTGGCCTAGCACTTCGATCTCGTCCTCATCACTCGACTCCGCGTGAGTTCTGATCAGAGAGACTCGCGGAGGAGGTGCATAGGTGGAGAGCTTGCAGTATGAAATGGGACGGTACGCATGAACATCATACAATACAATGTGGTCACCGGCCACAATTATGACTCGGCCAGGTCCGGCGGCAAAGACTGCGGGAGGGCATTCTGAGCGAAGTGAGCTGACAGACAAGTTGGCTGCGATTTCGCTTGCGGACTTGATGCTGTCAGGTGAGCCAAAGCTCGCGATTGCGTTTGCAATAATATCTATGATGGGAATTATCCGTTTGACCTCGTTCGCGAAGGAGCGGACCGCGAGCTCACCCGTTTCAAGCGAAAGGGTCACAAATCTTGAGGATGAGACAAAGGCCGCGGAGTCGCAGTCATCTCCGCTTCGTGCTGCCATCCTCTGGATGTCGTGGCCAGGAAGCGTAATCAGCTCAAACTTGGAGCTGGGATAAACGACCAGGAACGAAGACACACCCGACTCTGCCAACTGCTTGTCAGTGTCCGCAAAGGAGGGACATGTTGCTGTGGATAGATTGTTGAATAGTATCGTCGAGGGCTCCTCTGCACGCTCACCCAATGAGAAGTATGGCATCAACTGAGTGTACGGAATGTCAGCCCCTGCCGAGACCTCTGGAGTCTCTTCAGTTGCCTGTGCGAAGAGTGGCTTTGCTGGAGCTGCCGTGAGTGCCAGGGTGAAGCATACATGACCATTTACAGGCAATAGAGAATACATGCGGGCAGCCATAGGCGCTTCAACTCCATGAGGCAGCATCGTGAACATGGCGTCCGTAGCAACGGGGTAAACTTCCCGTTTCAATCTCAGGACACCAAAGCCGCTGGCATGAGCAATGCCGATGAGCGGTCGGCTTCCATGACAACCAACGGACCACACTACATGTCCAGGGCCGCATGAGACGAGAACAGCATCAGCCGTTACACCGGCTCCCGACACTGCGGCCTCAGATCCAGATGCACTAGCGAACGCCTTGGTCAGGCTCCAAACTCGCGCTGTCCCATCTTCTGAGCATGAGAAGAGTGCATCCGGGATCGCTGGGTGAAAGCGCACTCGTACTAGCGAGCGCGTATGGCCATTGAGCACCGCGAACTCGGCTGCACCCTTGGATGCTGCTTCTTGAGGGGACATACCTGGAACGGCACCTGCAACGTTCCACAAGCGCACCGAGTTGTCATCACAGCCCGTTGCAACGAGTGTGGTATGATGGGGGCTGAACTCGGCCCAGTCCACGAGATCCGGATGGTCAAGCACAGCGATAAGGCAAATGGGCTGGTCAGAAATGACGGAAACTAGATGGGACAATCTCTGTGCAACCACCGAACTCTTTGTCTCGCCACCGTGTCCGCTGCCTGAGGACCTCATACCCGTGATCGACGGTGAGGAGCTTGAACTGGATGAGGATCCATCGCGCTCGAGCGCATTCGAGGATAGCACCGGTTTGAAGGACTTAGAGGCATTAATGAGTGATGAGAACCCAGGCGAGTCCTCAGCACGTCGTCGAGTCTTGTTGACAATCGTATTCACAGTAGATACTGCTGCGCGACCTATACTCTGCATGGTCATTAAAGCCTTGCTGACACCTTTGCTGCCATACTTGCGAAGACCTGAAAAGTCCCAGATCTTGGCAGTCTTGTCCAGAGACGCGGTCACGAGGAGATCGAGCTTGGGGTGGAAGCGGGCACTCATGACGTAATCGGTGTGGGCCTCGAGTACGTAGATAATCTCCCGTGACTGCCAGTTGAGGATACGGACGCAGTTGTCGTCGCACGCCAAGGCGACCCAGGGTAGCTCCGAGTGAAAGTGCACGCCACGGATATAATCGTTAATAATCTGCTTCCTAAACACAACCTGCTTCTTTTGGTAGTCCCACAGTACAAAGTTGCCCTTGTCATCTGCTGAAGCGAACATGGGTTGGGTCGGGTGGAAGTCGAGACACCGAACAATCGCGGTATGTTCTCGGAACCTTTCAACCAGCACGCCCAACTCAAAATCCCATAGCTGGATTTCGCCCATGCAAGTGGCTACGCTCGCGAGGCCCTCACTATCTGCGCCTGAATCGTCGGTCTTGGCACCCAGCGCGACTAGTGCGAGGTTCTGGTACGGATGGAACACGACATCCTTGGCGAATGCCCCGGCCTTGTTGACCGAGAGCATGCGCACACAGCTCTGGGTCTTCATCGTGTCCTAGTCGTGATTCGCGTGTGCACGCAGGCTTGGTAGATGCTACACACCTCTTCGGTCAGTTTTGTCGGCGTTTGGTTCGTATACACGGAGTATCCCACCACTGGTCGCAAGTGCAGCAACGAATCTTCGGCCGAGCCAGGCTTGGTCGAGGGATGTTTCGCTCGGATAGAGGCACTGCAGGACCACAGGACCAGATGCAATCCGTGCAAAGCCGGGAGATCTACATATAGGGTATAGTGTTAGGTCAACAGGCATGTTGTCAGAGACACGGTGAGGGGGATCCAGCCAACCGGCTGACGTCAAACTGCGTCCAGCGGGGTATTTTTGTGGAAAGACGCAAGAAATCGGGAGTATATCGGATGGATCTGGATATATGCAAAGGGCTCGTCGGGTAGTCTATGGTACCCCGCGGTCGTTCTGGGGATATGTCCAGCAGGCACCCCGCTTTCGCGCGTTTTGGAGCCGACCTGACATCATAAGATCTCGAATTGAACAGCAGGAAAACGCAGCTGGAAGAGGAAGCAAGCAAGCGTGACTAGTGTATGTACCATGTTGCTTAAGTAGAATGCTGCATGTATAACTGAATTATGTATTTTAATATACAATACACTCTCGTGCCATGAGACTTATTCGTCATGAATTCGCTCAACGCCACAACTTTATGTGGTGGAGTACCCGTCTCGGTTACAATAGAACTTGTCATTCGCTGTAGACCACTGTTTTCTAACTGCCGCCGCACTTTCATGCGAGGCATGCCACGCCATCCTCCATATCCAGTGCGCACTCAGGCCACTCCAGAAATTTGATGACTCAGCTGGGGGACAACTGTGGAGCAAATACGCACACCGCCCAAATCAATCCGCTAGCTTTGCACCCAGACGAGCAGCCATGCTTCGTGTCGCCCGATCTCTGTGGTCAGCAGGTCTGGCCCGCTCCTCCTGTGCCCAGTTTGCCTCACTCGGACACGTAAGGGGCTTCACTTCAGTGAGCGCGAGTAGTACCAGTGCCTCCAGCGATGCAAACCAAACTGTGAATGTGGCACAGAACAGCTCCAATAACGGTCAAACGAGCGAAGCTGGGTCAAACTCAGCACCCGCGGCTGCCCCCAAACCAACTCGCGTCTATGTTCCAGGACCCGATGTTCCCAAACTTGGTCCTCTGCGGTCTGCCAAGGTCATGCTGCACAAGGGTGAGGAGGTTTGGCTTTGCACGTGTGGGCTGAGTGAGACCCAGCCTTTCTGCGACGGCTCGCATGAGAACACCAAGTTCGAGCCAATTCAATTCATTGCACCGGAGGAGAAAATCTACTCGTTCTGCCAATGCAAGTTTAGCAACAAGATGCCCTTTTGCGATGGCGAGCACAAGAAGTTCCCAGGCTACGTGCCCCCCGCCCGCAAGACGCAGTAACGAATGCGTCGGCCTCTGTATTTGGAGGCGTTGGTATGTCTAGACTGCAGGGCGCATTTGGAATTGCCTTGCTTCGTATCATCCCTGCTCTTCGAGTGTTGGTTCAAGAACTTTAGTTATAACAGTCAGCACTCTGTATTTTACCAAGCAAAGAAAGAAATGGAAAGCCATAAACATGTCTACACTAGTCGGAGGCGATTCTGAAGGCTTAACGATTGCCTCGCCCTCCTCTCTGTCGCTTGTGATACTCCTCACGACCTCCATCACCAAAGTGCTCACGTCGCTTTGTGCCAATTTCACGACCAGCGTCGTGTTCGCGACCACGATCCCGTTCTCGATCGCGGTCACCTCGGTCTCGGTCGCCTCGCTCCCGTTCCCACTCACGATCATGATCTCGCTCTCGGTCCCGATCCCGTTCGCGGTCGCGGTCGCGGACGATATGTACCTCGCGACCCAGACGAACCTCACGCGCCTCAGCACCACGAGCATCGCGAGCATCGCCACCACGAGTATCGCCACCACGAGTATCGCCACCACGAGCATCACGAGCATCACCACCACGAGCATCACCGCGAAGATCGCGAGCATCACGATTGTCTCTCCAATCGCGGCTTTCGCGATTATCACGATTATCTCTGCCATAGCCACGGGTGTCACGGCTCTGATCACGGTCTCGCTCCCAGTCTCGATCGCGTCTTTCTCGATTGTCTCGTCCACGATCACGGCCACGGAAAGATCTTCCTTCTCTTCCATCAGTCATGATCTCTCGGGAATCGGAAGTTGGCGATGGCTGCGCCTGGACGGATTGCGGTGTTTGCGACGCTGTTGGCGATGGCTGAACAACATGTGGCGACGGGGCTTGGATCTGCGGCGCGTTTAATGTTGGACCACCCGAGCCTCTAGCGGAAGGGCTCGTATCAAAACGAATTTCACGGCTAGAGGATCCCGACGAAGCTGATGAATTGACCGAGAAATCATGTGCGCGAGAGCGGTCAAGTGGTGCATGGACATCCTTGCTATGCTCACCTGTGCTTGTTTCCATCGCGGTGAGTGCAGGAGATTGATTCATGGAGGGTGGAGAGGTTGATCTCTTCGTGTCTGTTTCTGCCTCCTGCATTCCACCAGCCGGCCCTGAGGCCTCTAAAGTCTGCTGATCAACAACCTCCGTGTCCTGTTCGGGCTGTGCGCCATCCTGCGTGAGACCCGAATCATTTCGTTGCAATGGGGTCGGCAACTCCACTGTAGCCTCAGGGATATGAGCAGTTTCCCCAAAGCTTTCACTGCTATCAAACGGGGCCTCCAGCCCAAGCAAATCCTTGGGTAACTGACCGCGCATCGACTGAAGCTGTGCCTCAACACTTGCTGCAAGATTCGCCAGCACGGGATTACGTGCACTGCCATGCTTGTGTTTGGCAACCAGCCGCTGCATTTCACTCATTAGCCGCTTGGCATGGAGCGCCGACTTGGGGAAGGTCTTGTTGAGCTTGAAGAGTACATTAAGCGTGTTCGCGACGTGCAGAGGAAGTGGAGAGTTGAGCAAGTCGATGAAATCAGAGAGTATCTTGGCATACCAGTCACCAATCAGCAGCTGTAGGTCGCGCCTCTCAATTCCACCGAAAACTGGATTTGTGGCAATCTCTGCATCGTATACAGCATCGTCAAACATCCAGGCTTCGAGAGGCGTCAAAAGCTTTTTGTATAGCATTCCCAGACACTTGGCCTCGCGCGGAGTGGAGATTGCGATGAACGCCGGCAGGCTTGCAAATAGCATATCGAGGAATTCAATAATCGAGAATTCCTTCGGCTGTGCCTCGACAAGAAGGAAAATAAAGACGGAGACATACACTGCGTCAGACGATGATGACCTGGCTCTGGGCAGTACGCAATGCTGAATGAAAAGAGACATCATGTGCCTGGTTGATGAGATCGCTTCCTCAAGTGACGCCGAATTGGGAGCGCGCTGCGTAAACCAGTAGTTACGTGCTGCAGAGGCCACTCGACGGCGGGCGGCAAGAACTTGCTCTCGACCTACTTCTGCTTCGGCTTCGATAGCGGCCAGTGCAGGCAGAAGTCGGGTTGTTTCTTCTGTGCACTCTTTGAGCTCGTTCTTTAAGTATGCCTCACGTTGTTCACGCTGCGCTTTCTCTCGCTCATATTCGCGACGATGTCGAGAACGGATGGGTGCCTGAGGTTTTTTCAGCTCTGATTCTGCGAAGCTGCGACGCTCCGCAAGTGACGCCAAGCGGTCTTTAAGTTCATGCAATGCCGAAGCATAGACATCCGAAGGGAACTCTATGTCGCTTAGATTTAGCGACCAGAACGACGCCACCAGGTCATGGAATCCGATGGGAAGTCGCGGGTCTTGGAGCTTAGATCCATACAGTAACTCAACTTCTCGCCTGACACTTGGGCTTGCGAAGTGCTGTTGATCAGCAAAGGTAGAGTCAAGCTCTGACTCAACTACTGGATAGCTCTCATCATGAATACGGGTATCTGGTTGATCCTTTGCCAGCGAGCGGTGGAGGAGGAAGGCAGTCTCAGGAGTCATAGCATATCGGTGCACGAGCACGTGAAGCGGTGGCGGCGAAATTATCAGCTTCGAGCCACCTTTCGCATGAGACGATGCGCAGATGAAGTCCAGTACCTGATGCAACACCTGTGCGATTTTGTCTACGCGTTCTGCCAACAGGGAAACCTTCGATGAAAGTGTGGGATCCAAGGCAGGGCGGCGGATGGGCTCTGCGACTGGGAACATCTCGCAGCTCTCCCCTTCGGAGGTCATTGAATCTGCACCCTCACTGAAGAGATCGTCGAACTGCTCCTGATCGAAGAGCTGCCCCTCAGTCAACCTTGCCTCGATATCATCACTTGTGCCTGAAATTCCCTTAAACTCACTCAGCTGATCCTTTCGTCGGGCGAGGAGGATGATCATGGGTAACAAGGTATTGGAGCGATTAAAGGCTTCAGCTAGGCGAACAGCATGATGCGATGGGATGGCGTCTCCTTGTGGACTAGCATCACCGCCTGAGCGGAGAACCTTTAATCGAGGTCCAGCAAGACGAACACCAACCTGATCTTCATCCAAGTCATCAAAGTCCGGAATGCCACCACAGTGATTCAGGATAGCTTTCAGCAGCGCCAAATCAACGGTGCCGCCATCCGCAAGTCGACGTAAGATATAAATTAGGAAAGATGAGATATCCATCGAGTTCTTACACCGCTGTAGTATCCTAGAAACAAGCGCAACGAGGTTCTGGAGCCAGTTCGCCTCGTTTGTTCCATCTTCTTTCATCTTGGTCGCAGCTGCCACCGTGAGCTGGTCAATGGTACAGTAACCAAAGGCATCAAAGGCAAGCGGTGAGAGCTGAAGCGCGCCTTCGACTAGAGGCTTGATGGCACTCTCGAATCGTTTTGCACTATCGAGCAAAAGGTCAGCGGCAATAACGGGATTCGAAACTGAGAATTTGGTCAAAAGATAGATGTTCTTGGATGTACCCGTTGTCAAGCGCTTGCGGAAGTACCTGGCACGCGATTCAGTCAGGTTCTTGGCAGCCAACAGCAAATACGATCGGTGATAGATCACGGAACGCCAATAACCATAGAGAGAGTATCTAAGTGGAAGAGGCAGCAGCCGCATAAGACCCCAAAGTTCGCTCGAAACGGATGCTGACATGGGGAGAAGACTAAACGAGGGAATTAGCGATTCGGACAAGAGGGTCTCTACGAAAGGAGGAACGTCATCCAGTCCATGAGGCTCCACATAGGGTGCAGTGGCTACCTTCGCGAGTGCAACCGAAGGGTGGTTTACTGCGGGACGAAGTGTCGATATGCCATGGCGAAGCGCGAAGGACAGAAGTCGGCAAATCTTGCCGAATAATAGAGGATCATACCGTAGAGCTGGGCCTGCAGCGGCTAGCCAGGGCGTTATCTTTTCCAACGTTTGCAGGGCACCGTCTCTCCATTGGTCAGAAAGCATCATGTGCTGATCAACAGGAGCCACAAGGCCTCGTCTCGCGATTACCTTGTAATGTGGCTCTAGGATGGCCGCAACGCGACGGAGGAACGCCTGAACGATCAGATTCGCTGGCTTTGGGTGATTTGGGTTCAACATTCTTCGCACGGCAGTAGGGGGGATGGTGACAACATGTTGAGTCGCCGCGACAGCCTCAGCAGGCGCGAGATGAATCAGACCTGCTGCGGAGGGCATAGTATACGGCGTTGAGGCATATGGACACGCCGCTTCATACCCTGGCACAGGTGCTGGAATCAGCGCGACGTATGGCGACTCGAATGGGTCCGCGTACTGCAACTGTGCAAACAACCGCGCAAGTGTAGTTCCAGCACAGGCAGAAAGCTGGGTAGTGGAGGGTGAATCCTTCAATGCATTATCAGTCATCTGCTCTTCTGATTTGGCCTCGGGGTTAGCCCTGGCACGCAGTTGTGCACGAGCTCTCTCGGCACCTTCCTCTGTAAGAATACCCATCATAAGCTGCATCTCAATGTCCTCTTCCGAATTAACTTGACAGAACGCGTCCCCATCCATGCCATCGTCACCCGCGCTACTAGTTCCAGCTGAATATCTCGGGCGAGCTAATGGCTGGAGCGCAGCAGTCGATGTGAAGTCTTGATCATTTCCTGAGGACGTAAGCTCCAAAGGCGCCATTTCCAAGGGTGCCTCGAACATCGCCGCGAGTAACCCCATCTTCTGGTCGGCGACCAAGCCATCTGCAGCTTGTGATCCATAAAGTTTAAACTTGCTGGAGTTTGCCTCATGACCTGGAGGAGATGAAAGTGGGTACTCGTTGAGTGCTGGGGCTTCGTGGCCAAGCAGATCAACCGCCGCCTCAATAAACACACTGGTGGAATGCTCGAGAGATTGGCGAGAGAGCTCATCTGGTGTTGGTAACGTCACAGCGACGGAGGATCGGATCCTGGCTTCAATGTCGTCTGCACCTGTCGTTCGCAGAAGGGCTTCGGCTTCAGCGGAGGCTTGGTCCATATTCGTGGCTGCTTGCTGAGGTGTGGCACCCTTTGCACCTGCCGCAGGCGCAGTTTTAGAGACGGACTCCATCGTTGCCAGCCGGCGAAGTGCAGCTTCCAATGCAGTTTCCTCTCGAATCGCATTCGCAAGGATGCCATCGTCCAGAGCGGAGAAATATGACTCAGCAATACTCTCAAAGTCAATGATCTCAGATGTCGACTCCTCGGTTTGAGCGTCTAGCTCTTCATCTAGTCTGTTCGGAACCTTGAGGATCTCATCGTCTTGATCATCATCGTCGCGGACACTAAGAGGACGGTTCTGCTCCGGTGCATCTGGAATGTACTTTCTGTAGTCGACTACATCCGGCTTCATAGCATCTTCGACAGCATCCGCGAGTGTGGATTCTTCAGAATCCTCCGATTTGGATAATGTGGCGTTGAGAGAGGTTTGCGCAATCTCGTTTGCTTGGTTTTTGAGGTACTCCAAA
>Ga0182741_1004795_pt1 | contig 13009 bp, 8 predicted proteins | sample eDN5th37CBELigOP_FD_128874 | JGI IMG/M metagenome (GOLD analysis project Ga0182741, IMG submission 128874) | Enriched Organic Plus compost microbial communities from Emeryville, California, USA - eDNA 5th pass 37_C BE-Lig OP (version 2) (version 2) ...
GGCGACCGCATCCCCGTGGTCGCCGGCGTCTATGCCGATGGCACCCTGCAGGCGGTGCGCCTGGCGAAGGCCGCAGCCGCCGGCGGCGCTTCGGCCCTGCTGGTCTTCCCGCCAACCGTGCTGGCGCGCGGCAATGCCGCCCGCCCGGACTGCCTGGCCGATCATGTGCGCGCCATCGCCGCCGCCGTGGATCTGCCGCTGATCCTGTTCCAGTACCCGCTCGTCTCCGGCCTGACCTATCCGCTCGATACGCTGCTCGACCTGGCGGCCGAATTGCCCAGCTTCCGCGCCATCAAGGACTGGAGCGGCGATCCGGTCCTGGCTGAGCGCCATGTGGTGGCGCTGCAAGGCCTGGCGCGGCCGGTCAATGTGCTCAGCACGCATAGCGCCTGGCTCTTCCCCTCGCTCGTCATCGGCTGCCAGGGGCTGCTCTCGGGGTCCGGCAGTGTCATCGCCGATCTTCAGGTGGCGCTGTTCGAGGCGGTGCAGCGCCGAGACCTTGCCACCGCCCAGACGATCAATGCGCGCATCCGCCCGACTGCCGAAGCCTTCTATGCCGAGCCCTTCTTCGATATGCACAACCGCATGAAGGAGGCACTGGTGCTGCTGGGCCGCCTGCCGCGCGCCGTGGTGCGCCCGCCGCTCAAGAAGCTGCCGGAGGCGGAGATCGCGCGCATCGGCGCGGCGCTGCGGGCCGCCGGGCTCCTGCCCGACGCGCGCCTGGCCGCGGAGTAGCGTCGGCTCAGGCCCGCATCCGCGCGCCTGTCGGGTCGTGGAAGGGGCGGAGGGAGGCGCGGGCAGGCAGGCGTTCCCGCGCCACCTCGATCTCGAAGCGTCCGGTGGCGACCCATTCGGGCGTCACGCCTTCGGCGCAGCGAACCAGGCCGAGCGCCACACTGGCACCGACGGTATGCCCGAACATGGCCGAGGTGGTACGCCCGACCAGCACGCCGTTCCGCCAGATCGGCTCGTTGTGGTAGAGCAGCCGCGATGGGTCCCGCAGGGCGAAGCCCACCAGCCGGCGTGTGGGCATGCGGCCGCGCAGCGGCAGCAGCGCCTCTCGCCCGATGAAGCCGCCGTGCTTGTCCCAGGCCAGGGTGAAGGCCAGGCCGGCCTCGAAGGGCGTGTCCTCCTCGCCGATGTCATGGCCCCAGTGCCGATACAGCTTCTCCATCCGCAGCGCATTCAATGCGTGGTAGCCTGCGAGGCGCAGGCCGAACTCCGCGCCCTCCGCCAGGATCGCGTCAAAGACATGCATGGCGCATTCGGCCGGCACGTAGAGTTCCCACCCGAGCTCGCCGACATAGCTGATGCGCGAGGCGCGGCCCCGCACGAGACCGAGATCCACCTCCCGCGAGGTGCCGAAGGGGAAGGCCGCATTCGACAGATCCGCATCGGTCAGCCGGGCGAGCAACGCGCGCGACTGCGGCCCCATCACGGCAAGGGTTGCCAGGCCGGAGGTGACATCCACCACCTGCGCCCGGGCTTCCTCCGGAATGTGCCGGCGCAGCCAGGCGAGATCCCGCGTCTGGCAGGCAGCGGCCGTCACGACGAGGAAGCGGTCCTCCGTTTCCCGCGTCACGGTCAGATCCGCCTCGATGCCGCCGCGCTCATTGAGCCACTGGGTGTACAGAACGCGGCCCACAGGAACATCCATATCGGCGGTGGAGATCCGGTTCAGCACGGCCGCGGCATCCCGCCCCACCACTGCGAACTTCGCGAAGGAGGAGAGGTCGAAGAGCCCCACCGCCTCGCGCACCGCGCGATGTTCCGCGGCGCAGGCCTCGAACCAGTTCTGTGGGCCATAGCTGTAGTCGTAGCGTGGCGCCATGCCGGGCGGAGCGAACCAGTTGGCGCGTTCCCAGCCGGCCGTCTCGCCGAAGCAGGCGCCGGCCGCCGCCAGCCTGTCGTGCAGCGGCGAGCGGCGCAGGCCGCGCGCTGTCTCCGGCTGCCGGAAGGGCCAGTGCATGGCGTAGAGCAGGCCCAGGGATTCCGTCGTCCGCTCGCGCAGGTAGCGGGCGTTGCGCTGGAAGGGCATCGCCCGGCGGATGTCCACATCCCAGAGGTCCATCGGCGGATGACCGTCCACGATCCAGTCCGCCAGCACCTTCCCCGCGCCGCCCGCCGACTGGATGCCGATGGAGTTGAATCCGGCTGCCACGTAGAAGCGCCGCAGTTCCGGCGCCTCGCCCAGCAGGTAGCGCACATCCGGGGTGAAGCTCTCGGGACCATTGAACCACAGCCGGATGCCCGCATGGCCGAGGCAGGGAATCCGCCGCGCCGCGCCCTCCAGCAGCGGCGCGACGTGATCCATGTCGTCGGGCAGAGTGCCGAAGGCGAAGTCGCGGGGGATGCCACCCATGCCCCAGGGTTTCGCCACCGGTTCGAACCACCCCGCCAGCAGCCTGCCGGCCTCGGGCTTCACATAGGTGCAGGCATCGGGGTCGCGCAGCACGGGCAGGTCCGGCGGAAGATCGGCGATCGGTTCCGTTACCACGTAGAAATGCTCCGCCGCGTGCAGCGGAACGTTCACGCCGCAGGTGGCCGCAAGCTCGCCCGCCCACATGCCCGCGCAATTGACCACGACCTCGGCCGCGACCGGTCCCTGCTCCGTCAGCACCCCCGTTGCTGTGCCGCCCGCATGCAGGATGCGTGTGACCGCGACACCCTCCATCACCCGCGCGCCGCGCTGGCGTGCCCCGGCCGCCAGTGCCCGGCAGGTATCTGCGGGGCTGGTGTAGCCGTCCTTCGGCAGCCAGACGCCGCCCTTGATGTCGCGTGCCTCCATCGGTGGCCAGAGCGCGGCGCATTCGGTCGGGTCCAGCACCTCGACCTCCAGCCCGAAGCAGGAGGCCATGGAGGCGCCGCGCTTCAGCTCCTCCATCCGTGCATCGGTCGAGGCGACCGCGAGCGAGCCGCACTGCCGGAACCCGGTGGGCTGGCCCGTCTCCGCCGCCAGTCCTTGATAGAGCTGGGTGGTGTATTGCGCGAGCCGCGTCAGGTTGTGCGTCGCCCGGAGCTGGCCGACGAGCCCCGCTGCATGCCAGGTGGTGCCGCTGGTAAGCTGGTGCCGTTCCAGTAGCAGCACGTCGGTCCAGCCGCGCCGCGTGAGATGATAGGCGACCGAGCAGCCGACGATGCCGCCGCCAATGATCACGACCTGGACGCGCTCTGGCAGCTGGGCGGCATCCATCGCATCCTCCCTGGAGAGTCCTCCCCCTCAGCCTAGGCGCGACGCGCGCCTCGCACTAGGCTTGTCCCGCGGCCAGGAAAACGGGAATGGGGAGGACTGCCATGACCAACGCCTATCGCGTCGAGAGCGTCGGCGAGGCCTTCCTCGTGCTGCTGAAGCGGCGGGGGATCGAGCATTTCTTCATCAACGCCGGCACCGACAGCGCCTCCCTGGTCGAGGCCTATGCCCGGCAGCCGCAATCGCGGCTCGATTTCCCGAATGCCGTCATCTGCTCGCATGAGAACCTGGCGGTAGGGATGGCGCATGGCTACACCATGGTCACCGGACGGCCGCAGGCCGTCATGCTGCATGTCAGCGTCGGCACGGCCAACGCAGTCTGCGCGCTGATGAATGCGGCGCGCGACAACATCCCCATGCTGTTCACCGCGGGCCGGACGCCGCTGTTCGAGCAGGGGCGTCGTGGCTCGCGCAATGTGCCGATCCACTGGGCGCAGGAGATGTTCGACCAGGCCGGCATGCTGCGTGAGATCGTCAAATGGGACTACGAGCTGCGTGACGGGCTGAATCTCGAGGATATCGTCAACCGTGCTCTCGCCGTCACCAGCGCGCCACCGCAGGGGCCTATCTACCTGACCCTGCCGCGTGAGGTGCTGGCGACCGAGATGCGGGAGCTGGTGCTGGCGCAGGAGGAGCTTCCGGTGCCAACCGAGCCGGCGCCCGACCCGCGCGCGGTCGAGCGCCTGGCAGCGATGATCGCGGCGTCGGAGTTCCCCGTGATTGCCACCGCCACGGCCGGTCGCCGCCCGGCCGATGTACCGGCGCTGGCGGCGCTGTGCGAGCGCCATGGCATCGGCGTGGTGGAGACGCATGCCCGCTTCCTCGGCCTGCCCGCCAGTCATCCCATGCATCTCGGCACCGCGCTGCGGCCCTATTTCAACCGCGCCGATCTCATCATCGTGCTGGAGGCCGACGTGCCCTGGATGCCCGCGGCGGAGGGGGCGCCGCAAACGGCCGCCACCATCGTGCATGCGGGCGTGGATCCGCTTTTCGCCCGCTATCCCGTGCGTGGCTACCGCTCCGACCTCACGATCACCGCGTCTGTCTCCACCCTGCTGCCGGCGCTGGCGTCGGCGCTGGATTGCGGACCGGGCACGGCGGCGCGTCGGGACCGCATCCTTGCGGCCGCGCGCGCGGTTCGGGAGGCCCGTGAGGCGCGGATCGCAGCCTTGAAGGCTGCTCCGCGCATGACCAAGGACTGGCTCAATCTCTGCCTCAGCGAGGCGAAGCCAGCGGACGCCATCGTGGTGAACGAGTACTGGGCAAACCGCGCCATCCTGGACTGCGAGGCGCCGGGCAGCTTCTATCACCACCCGCCTGCCGCCGGCCTCGGCTGGGGCCTGCCCGCGGCGCTCGGCGTGCAACTGGCTCAGCCCGACCGGCCTGTGATCGCGACTCTCGGCGACGGGGCCTATCTTTTCGCCAACCCCGCAGCCTGCCATCAGGCGAGTGCAGCACTCGGCCTGCCGGTGTTGACCATCCTCTGCAACAACGGGCGCTGGCACGCCGTGCAGAACGCGGCGCAGACGCTGTATCCGGAAGGGCACGCCTCGGCGCATGGCACGCCCGCACCGCTGGCGGATCTTTCACCCATGCCGGCCTTCGAGCTTTATGCGCAGGCGTCGGGCGGCCATGGAGAGTGCGTGCGCGATCCTGCCGCCCTGCCCGATGCCATTGCACGCGCGCTGCGCGTGGCGCGGGAGGAGAGGCGTCAGGTGCTGCTCAATCTGCTCTGCGAGTAGCCGGCGGCTCTTGCCGCACCGACCAGTCCATGGCCTGGGGCCAAGGCCCGGTGCGCTGCGGCAGCGAGTATGACACCGATGTGAGGATGAGCACGGCTGCCTGCCGCGCTTTGGGCTTGCGGGAAGCGGCACCCCATCGCCCGGTCCCGCCAGAGCGGCGAGGCCGGCGCGCGACATGGCGACGGACGGGCAGAAAGGCGCGGGCGCAGGTGCCAGCCATGGGGACACGTCCGGCCGCTCTCCTGGTCCTGTTGCGCCGTATTGGCCCCGATTCGCGGCCGCGACGGTACCGACCGGCCTCCCGAGGGACGCGCGTCCCGTGCTGCGCATGCGTCAGCCCGCGGCGAGTCGCCAGATCCCGATTCCTATCCCGAGCCAGACGACGGAGGAGAGGGCGAGCGCGACCAGGATGCCGCATGCGGTGCAGCTGCGGCGATGCTCACCTGCCGACAGGCACTCGGGCGGCACGGCAGAGGAGATCTGTCGTGGTTTACTTCCCGTTCGATTCGACATGACAGAGCGCGATGCAACTCATGCGCGAGAATGCCACAAGCGAGAACGTGCTTGCACGGGAAAACCGTAGCCCGGTCCCGTGGCGCCAGGCTGTTTCCGCCCTGACGGCGGCGCTGGCTTCCGTTCGTCGGGAGCCGCTCGCGAGTACCGGATTGCGCGCCACAAAACGGCCGCAACGCTGTCTCATTGCCGCTTTGGGGGTGGGCGAAGGTGCCGGCATGGCGGGGATCGGGACGGATTGACCGGAACGGCCTCGCAACTGCGGTCAGACGGTGCGAGCCGCCGGTAACGGCGGTGCACCACCAGACAGTCGAGGTTGTAGATGCTTGGCATCGAAGCTTGCGAGACGTTGCGACCCGCGCCTGCGGGGATCGGCCTTCTGCCGGGGCAGGCTCGGGTGGAGGGGTCCGGCCTGCCGCCGGTGCGGCTTGCGCCCTCCGACACTACGGCGCTGCGCGAGGCCCTGCGCCCGCTGCTGAAGCGCGCCCTGGACATCGCCGGTGCGACAATGCTGCTGCTGGCCTGCATGCCGGCCTTCCTCCTCCTGGCCATGCTGGTGCGGCGCGATGGTGGACCGGTATTCTACGCGCATGAACGGATCGGGTTGGGCGGCCGCCGCTTCGGCTGCCTCAAGTTCCGCTCCATGGTGGTGGATGCCGACCGGCGCCTGGCCGAGTTGCTCGAGCGGGACCCGGCCGCGCGCGAGGAGTGGGAGACCTGCCGGAAGCTGCGCAACGACCCGCGGGTCACCTGGGTCGGTCGCTTCCTGCGCGCCACCAGCCTCGACGAGCTGCCGCAGCTGGTCAACGTGCTGCGCGGGGAGATGAGCCTGGTGGGCCCGCGCCCCGTGCAGGCGGCGGAGCTGGAGAAGCACTACGGCACGGCGGCGGCGCACTACCTCGCGGTTCGGCCGGGCATCACCGGCCCCTGGCAGGTCAGCGGCCGCAGCGACACGACCTATGCGACGCGGGTCGCACTGGATGTGCAGTACGCGACTGCGCCCTCGCTCTGGACCGACCTGCGCATCCTGGCCCGCACCCCCTTTGCGGTGCTGGCACAGCGCGGCGCCTACTGAGCGACTCCTGGGCCGCGCGGCAGCGCGGTCCGTTTCCACCGGCCCGCCAATGGCCTGACCGGCCATGGCGGGCCGTGCTACGCCGAGCCTTGTGTGTTTGCCGGCCAAACAGACCTCCGCGCCTCCCGGGGCCTTCAGCGAAGCGGCGCGGTCGCTTCCGCGGGGGGCGTTGCCCAGGTGGTTCGACGGCCCCAGGAGGGTGCGATGACCGACGCCGAATCCCGCACGCGCGGCCGCACGCTGGTCTCCGGCGCTGCCTGGAATGCCGCCGGGCGAGGCCTGCCGCTGCTGCTCGCCCTGGTCCTCACGCCGGTGCTGGTGGGCCAGCTCGGCCTTGACCGCTGGGGGCTGTTCACCCTGGCGCTGGCCATGGTGGGCGTCTTCGGCGTCTTCGACTTCGGCGTCGGCCAGGCGCTGACCCGGACGGTCGCCGAGCGCATCGGCGCCGGCCGGGGCGAGGAGGCGCCGGCGCTGGTCGGGGCCGCGCTCGCCACGCTGCTTGGCCTCAGCCTCGTGGCCGCGGCGGCGCTCTGGGCCTTCATCCCCCTGCTGGTCGAGCGCATTCTGCTGGTGCCGCCGGCGCTGCAGGGCGAGGCTGCGGCAGCGATGCGCGTGCTGGTCGCCGCAGCGCCGCTGGTGGTGGTGAATGCCGCGCTCTGGGGCGTGTTGGCGGCCTACCAGCGCTTCCGGGCGGCCAATCTCGTCACCATGCCGGTCAGCCTCTTCTACTATCTCGGCCCGGTGCTGGTGCTGCTGGTCTGGGACAGCCTGGTGGGCGCGATGCTGGCGCTGGTGGCGTGCCGGGTGGCAAACACGGTCTGCTACGCCTGGCTGGTGCGCCGCGCGCTGCCGGGGCCGGTGTTCCGCGGCCTCAGGCTGCGCCTCGTGCTGCCGCTGCTCCGCCTCGGCGGCTGGATGACCTTCGCCGGGCTGACGACCCAGGCGTTGCTCTACGCTGACCGGTTCCTGGTGGGCGCGCTGGTCTCCCTCGCGGCGGTGGCGTTCTACGCCACGCCACTCGACCTCGTGCTGCGCGCCTGGATCCTGCCGGTCGCGGTGTCGCAGGCCCTGCTGCCGGCCATGGCCTCGGCCTATGCGACCCTGCCCCGGCCCACGGCCGACCTCCTGCGCCGTGGCGCCCTGCTGATCATGGCGCTGGTGCTGCCAGCCTGCCTGCTGCTGGTGGCGGGGGCGGGGGAGATCCTGCGGCTCTGGCTCGGCGCGGAGTTCGCAGCGGGTGGGGCACGGGTGCTGCAGATCCTGTCGGTCGGCGTCTTCTTCTCCTGCACCGCCTTCGCGCCTGCGGCGCTGCTGGACGCCATCGGGCGGCCGGACGTGACCGCGCGCTTCGCGCTCGCGCAGGCGCTGCTGTTCCTGCCGCTCTCGGCTGGATTGCTGCTGTGGCAGGGGATCGAGGGCGCGGCAGCCGCCTGGGCGCTGCGCGCGGCGGTGGATTGCGGCGGCAAGTTCTTCCTCGTCGCCCGGCTCTATCCGGCGGCGGCCGGGGTGGCGCGTCTGGTGGCCCTGCCACTGCTGGCGGGCGGGCTTGGGCTGGCAGCGCTGCTGCCCTTCGACGCCTGGCAGGTGCTCGCGGCGATCGGGGCGGTGGTGCTGGTGACCTTCGCCGTGCTGGCCTTCCGGGCACTTCCGGCGGAAGAGCGGCGAGGCCTGCGCTTCCTGCTGCGTGACCCACGCGCGGCACTGCGTCCCTCGGGGATGACCGGCGCATGAGCCCGCTCCTGATGAACGGCCGCTTCGTCACCCAGGGCATGACTGGCGTGCAGCGCTTCGCGGCTGAGGTCGCGCGTGCGGCCGATGCGCTGGCGGGGGAGGGCGCCTGGCCGCCGACGCGCGTGCTGGTGCCGCCCGCCTGGGCCGGGGAGGCACCCTTCCGGCATCTGCCGGTCGAGCGGATCGGCCGGCTGCCTGGCCAGGCCTGGGAGCAGGCGGAGCTGCCGCGGGCGGCGCGTGGGACGATGCTGCTGAGCCTCGGCAACACCGCGCCGCTGCTTGCCGGCCGGCGACAGGCGGTGGTGATCCACGACGCGGGCGTGTTCGACACGCCGGAGAGCTATTCCCTGCCATTCCGCGCCTGGTATCGCGTGCTGCACCACGCATTGGCGCGGATCGGCGCAAGGCTGCTGACGGTGTCCGAGTTCTCGCGCACCCGCATCGCGCACCATCTGCGCCTGCCCCGCGAGCGGCTGGGCGTGGTGCATGAGGGGGGCGAGCACATCCTTCGCCCGACCGCCGATACGGGCGTGTTGACACGGCATGGGCTTGAGCCCGGGCGCTTCGCGCTGGTGGTCGGTACCCAGGCGGCGCACAAGAATCTGGCGGCGCTGGGCGAGGCCGCCGGGATGCTGGCCGAGCGTGGCATGGTGCTGGCCGTCGCGGGCGGGGCAGGCACGGGTCTGTTCCGTACAGGCCATGGCGCGTCCGGCGTCGGCCTGCGCGCGCTCGGACGGGTGAGTGATGCCGAACTTCGCGCGCTTTATGAGGCCGCCTTCTGCCTGGTGTTTCCCTCGCGCTACGAGGGCTTCGGCCTGCCGCCGGTCGAGGCGATGACCTGCGGCTGCCCGGTCGTGGCGGCCAGCGCCGGCGCGGTGCCCGAGGTCTGCGGCGACGCGGCGCTGTGGTTCGACACGGACGGCCCCTGGCCGCTGACCAGGACGCTGGCCCGCCTGCTCGAGGAGCAGGGCCTGCGCGAGGCGCTGCGCCAGCGCGGCCGCGAGCGTGCCGCGTTGTTCTCCTGGCGCCGGGCGGCGCAGCGCTTGTTGACACTGATCCAGCCCGAGGGACAGCCTGCATGAGGGTGGCGATCGTCCATGAGTGGCTCGATTCCTATGCGGGCTCGGAGCGCGTGGTGGAGCAGTTGCTGGAGGTCTGGCCCGCTGCCGATCTCTTCGCGGTCTGCGACTTCCTGCCGGAGGACCAGCGGGGTTTCCTGAAGGGCAAGCGGCCGCGCACCAGCTTCATCCAGCGCCTGCCCTTCGCGCGGACGCGCTTCCGCTGGTATCTCGGGCTGATGCCGCTGGCGATCGAGCAGCTCGATCTCTCCGGCTATGACCTGGTGATCTCCTCCAACCACGCGGTGGCGAAGGGGGTGCTGACGGGGCCGGGACAGCTTCATGTCAGCTACGTGCACAGCCCCATGCGCTATGCCTGGGACCTGCAGCACCAGTATCTGCGCGAGTCCGAGCTGGAGCGCGGCCCGACGGGCGCCTATACGCGCTGGCTGCTGCACCGGCTGCGACAATGGGATCGCGGCAGCGCCGCCGGAGTGGATGTGATCGTCGCGAACTCGCATTACATCGCCGCGCGCATCCGCAAGGCCTGGCGGCGCGACAGCCTGGTGATCCACCCGCCGGTGGATGTGGAGCGCTTTGCCCTGCAGCGAGAGAAAGAGGATTTCTATCTCATCGCCTCCCGCCTGGTGCCCTACAAGCGGGTGGAGCTGGTGGTGGAGGCCTTTCGTCGCATGCCGGACCGCCGGCTGGTGGTGGTGGGCGACGGACCGAACGAGGCCCGCGTCCGTGCTGCTGCTGACGGCGCGCCGAACATCGCGCTGCGGGGCCGGGTGGATCAGGCGGAGCTGGTGCGTCTCACCGGCGCCGCGCGCGCCTGCGTCTTCGCCGCCGAGGAGGATTTCGGCATTGCCACGGTGGAAGCACAGGCTTGCGGCACGCCAGTGATCGCCCTCGGCAGGGGTGGTGCCCGCGACATCGTCAGGCCGCCGCCGGCCGAGGCGCCGACCGGCTTGCTCTTCCCGGAGCAGAGCGCCGAGGCCATCGTCGCGGCGGTGGAGGCATTCGAGCGGCAGGCGGCGGACTTCGATCCCGAGTCCTGCCGGCGCAACGCGCTGCGCTTCTCGCGCGATCGGTTCCGCACCGCGATGCGGGAATTGGTGGATAGCCTCCTCGCCGAGCGGGCCGAGGGGCAATGGCAGGAGGGTCATGCGGTTCTCCCTGATCGTGGCGACGCGCGGCAGGACGCGGGAGCTCTCTGAGCTTTTCGACTCGCTGCTCGCGCAGGGGCAGCTCGGTGGGCGGCGGGATCTCGAGGTCATCGTGGTGGACCAGAACGGGGATGAGAGGCTCTCCCCGGTTATCGCCGCGCATGCCGATCGCCTGACCCTGATCTGGCGCCGCTCGACGGTGGCGAATGCGTGCCATGCGCGCAATCTCGGCCTCCGGGAGGCACGCGGGGAGATCGTCGCCTTCCCGGACGACGACTGCCTCTATCCGCCTGGTGTGCTGGAGCGTGTGGATGCCAGCTTCGCGGCCGATCCTGCGCTCGCCGTGCTGACCGGCCCGGCGGCCTCGCCTGCAGGAGGGCTCGGCTCCGGTCGCTGGCGCGAGGACGGTGGCGCGATCACCCTCGCCAATGTCTGGACCAGCGTGATCGAGTTCAACCTGTTCCTGCGGCGGGAGGTGGCGCTCGCGCTCGGTGGCTTCGATGCCCGGCTTGGGCCGGGGACGGAGTGGGGCTCCGCCGAGGGCAATGACCTGGTGCTGCGCGCCATCCGTGCCGGGCATCGCGCGTCCTACGACCCGGGCCTGCAGATCCTGCACCCTGACAAGCGCCTGACGGAGATCGCGCGCGAACGCGCCTACCGCTACGGTTGCGGCCTCGGCTTCGTGTTGCGCCGGCATCGTGTGCCGCCGGCGGTATGGCTGCCCTATTTCGTCCGTCCACTTGGCGGCATGGTGCTCAGCGCCGCGCGGCTCCGCTTCGGCGATGCGGGCTATTACTGGGGCAGCTTCAGCGGCCGCCTGCGCGGCTTCCTGGCGCGCGACGCGGCCGTGGGAGTGCCGCTGCCGCCGCTCGCTTCGAGCGCGGGGGCCGCGTGATGCGCATCGCCATCGGCATCGCCACACGCGGCCGGGCGGAGATCCTGGCCGAGGTGTTGGCTGAGCTGCGCCTGCAGCAGCGTTCGCCCGAACGCATCATCGTATGCCACACCGCGCCGGAGGATATCGCCGGGCGTGCCGCCAGGACCGAGGGCGTGGAGTTCCTGACCAGCCCGCCCGGCTTGCCGCGGCAGCGCAACCGCATCCTGGACGCTGCGGCCGATTGCGACCTGGTGCTGTTCCTGGACGATGATTTTCTCCCTGCGCCGGCCTATCTGGCGGTGACCGAGGAGGTCTTCCGCACCCGCCCGGATGCGGTGGTGACCACCGGGCATGTCATTGCCGACGGAGCCAAGGGGCCGGGGATCAGCCTGGAGGAGGGGCGCGCCATTCTCGCGCGCGACGGCTATGAAGGAGAGCCGCTGGCCGCTCTGCCGCACTTCAACGGCTATGGCTGCAACATGGCGGTGCGCATGGCGCCGGTGCGGGAGCACGGCATCCGCGTGGACGAGGCATTGCCGCTCTATGCCTGGTACGAGGACATCGACTTCACCCGGCAGCTCGGCCGGTTTGGCACCATCCTGCGCCTGCCTGGCGCGCGTGGCGTGCATCTCGGCGTGAAGGCGGCGCGGACGCCGGGGCTGCGGCTCGGCTACAGCCAGGTGGTCAACCCGATCTACCTGGCGCGCAAGGGCACCTTTCCCTGGAGCCACGCCATCCCAAGCGCGGCGCGGCACTGCGCTATCAATCTGCTCGGCAGCTTCTGGCGCGACCCGCATGTGGACCGGTTCGGACGCTTCCGCGGCAATGTGATGGGTCTCTGGGACCTGCTGCGCGGCCGCGCGGCACCGGAGCGGATCCTGCGGTTCTGAGGCGGCTCGACGACCGGAGGGGTCCGGGGCGCCGCCCCGGCGGCCCGAGGGTGCTTCGCGGCGCTGCCGCGGGTCGGCCCACTGAATGACGAGGCGATGGCGGCGTGGACACCTTTCTCTTCATTCTCTCGAAGCTGCTGTGGTTCCTGCTTCGGCCGAACACCCTGGCGCTGGTGGTGGCCGTTGTGGGCCTGGCTCTGGTCTGGCGCGGTCGGCGCGCCGGCCGCTGGTTGCTGCTCGCCGGCCTCGGCTACTACGTCTTCGTGCTGGTCACGCCGGCCAGCCAGTGGATCACCCTGCCGCTCGAGACCCGCTTCTCCCGCCCCGCACCGCCGCCGGCGCAGGTAGACGGCGTGATCGTGCTGGGCGGGGCGGTGGACCAGGTCCTGACCGAGGCGCATGGCATCCCCGCGCTGAACGGTGCGGCGGAGCGGATGACCGAGATGGTCGTGCTCGCCCGACGCTATCCTGCTGCACGACTCGTCTTCACCGGGGGGCAGGGGACCTTCGTCCCCGGCAGCCTGAGCGAGGCCGATGTGGCGCGGCGCCTCTGGACCGCGATGGGCCTGCCGGAGCAGCGCGTGATCTATGAGGATCGCTCGCGCAATACCTGGGAGAACGCGGTGCTCTCGCACCGGCTGGTGCAGCCGAAGCCGGGGGAGACCTGGCTGCTGGTGACTTCGGCGAGCCACATGCCACGCGCC
>Ga0182741_1004796_pt1 | contig 13006 bp, 11 predicted proteins | sample eDN5th37CBELigOP_FD_128874 | JGI IMG/M metagenome (GOLD analysis project Ga0182741, IMG submission 128874) | Enriched Organic Plus compost microbial communities from Emeryville, California, USA - eDNA 5th pass 37_C BE-Lig OP (version 2) (version 2) ...
CCTTCCGGCGCGCGGCCCAGGACTACGTGGCCTGGGTGAAATCCTGCCGTCCCGCGGAGCCAGGCGGCGAGGTGCTGGCGCCTGGCGAACCGGAGGCGCGCCTGCGCGCCCGGCGCCTTGCGCAAGGCGTGCCGCTGCAGCCCGACACCTGGGAGAGCATCCTGCAATGCGCGCGCCGTCTTGGCGTGCCGACGCCGGCGTGACGGAAGCGCCGCTTCCCCCGGCACTGCGCTACCAGAGCCTGGCCGCTGCGCGGCAACGGATCCTCTCCGCCGCCGCCATGCGCGTTCCCCTCGTCAGCATCGCGCAGCAGGCGCGGGCGCTGTCCATCTGGAACGGCAAGGCGGTGGCGCCCGGGGACGAAATGCAGCTCGCCATGGCGTTCGACCTCGGCGTGCTCGATCCGCTCGGCGGCCACAGGCGGGGTCTCGATCGCCAGGCCCAGGCCGCACCGCCGGAACCGGGCAGCGAGGATGCCGTGATGCTGGCGGCGTTGCAGCGGCCGCGCTTCGGCCTTTGGCGCATGCTTGGCCCGCATCCGGAGGGCGGCGCGCGGCTTGCGCCGCTGCCCGAGGGCGAGGAGGTCTGGGTGATGGACCGCTACCTCGCCGCTGCGGCCCCCGGCGCGATCTTCGCGGCACGCCTCGTCCAGCCAGCGGAATTCGCCATGACCTGCGGCGTGGTGGCACCGCTCGATGCCCGTGCGCTGGAACGCCTGCTGCTGGACGCGCCGCCCTCCCGCGGCCCGGTCCTGCCCGGCCGCCCGGCACTGGAGGATGCCGCGGCCGTGGATGCTCTGCTTGCCGAGCCCGCGGCGCGGCTTCGCCTGAAGGCGCTCCTCGCCCAGCCCGGCTTCGCCGCCAAGGCCTATCGTCACGCCATCGATCTTGGCCTGGTCGGACCGGTGCCTGGCCGGACGCCGCCCGAGGCCATGCCCGTCGCCCCGGCCGGCTGACTCGTGAAACGCCCAGGCTCCTCCCGGTCGAGCCGGGCGCGGCAAGGGCGGCGACACCCCGGATTCGTCTCCGCTCCCGGCGGCGATGGGATCACCAGGTCTCTGTAACGATAGCGAGACGGAGATCCGTCCCGACTGCCAGGGACGGTCCGGAGGATCTCGTCATCCGCGCCATTGCCATTGGCGCTGCGGTGATCCGCCAGATGCGCAAGGGCCGGTGGTGATGATCACGTTGCCTGCTGCACCTCCGGCGCCGTCCCCTCGGCCGAGGCGTCTGGAAACAACGCCACCCGTCTTGCCGGTCCTCCCGTGCTGGACCTAGCCTTTCCCGGAGGCGGCTGCGCCGCAGCGGGAAGGAAACGGGAATGCATCGCAGAGCCTTCATTGCCGGCCTGGGGCTGCTGGCGGCGCCGCGCGCCGCTTCGGCTACGACTGGTGCTGACTGGCCCGGAACCCGGCCGGTGCGCATCATCCATCCGTCCCAGCCTGGCGGGCCTGGCGACATCTACACGCGGATGCTCTGCGAGCATCTGGGCCATGTCTTCGGCGGCACCTTCGTCACCGAGAATCGCGTCGGCGGCACCGGTACCATCGGCACCGCGCTGGCCGCGCAGGCGGCGCCGGATGGCTGGACGCTGCTGCTCTCCTCCAACACCGCCCATGTCGTCGCCCCGCTGGTGCTGCCCAGCCTCTCCTACGATCCGGTGGCGGCCTTCGTCCCGGTCGCGGCCATCTACAAGTACGGGATGATGCTGATCATCAACCCGCGCATCCCCGCCCGCACCGCCACGGAATTCGTCACCTGGGCCAAGGAACGGCCGAACGGGGTGAACATGGCGAGCGTGGGCATCGGCAGCGTCGGCCATCTGATGGCGGAGCGCTTCCATCTTCGTGCCGGCTTCCAGCGCGTGCACATCCCCTACCGCGGCGGCCCGGCCGCGGTGCTGGCGGTGGCACAGGGCGAGAGCGATTACGTCTTCGACAATATCGGCAATTCCGGCCCGATGCTGCGCGACGGCCGGCTGCGTGGCCTGGCACTCACCGGACGCAACCGCGCGCCGCAGATGCCCGAGATCCCGACGCTCGCCGAGGTGGGTTACCCCGGCTTCGTCGAGACGGTCTGGTTCGGTCTTTACGCCCCCACCGGCACGCCGCGCGCCATCATCGACAAGCTGAACCGCGAGACCAATCGCTGGATCGAGAGTCCGGCCATCCGTGGCCGCATGGCCGAGGGTGCGCACGAGCCCATGGCCGGTACGCCCGAGGATATGGGTGCCTATTGGGCGGAGGAACGGCGGTTGTGGGCCGAGGTGGTGCGCGAGACGGGAGTGAGAATGGAGTAGTGTCTCAGGTCTGCGAGCTTGCCGGCCCCACCAGCCGTCGGACCGCCGCCAGCATCTCCGCCGAATCCCACTCCGCCCCGCCTTCCAGCCGCGCCCTCTCCTTGCCCTCGCGATCCACGATGACCGTGGTGGGCAGGCCGCGCGCGCCGAGCGCCCGCTGCGCCGCCCCGCGCGGATCGAGCCAGACTCCGAGATGCTGAATGCCGACGCGCTGGTAGAAGGGTTCCACCTGCGTGCGCCCGCCGCGATCGGAGGAAAGCGGCAAGACCCGTATGCCCTCCGCATCCAGCGTGGCCTGGGCGCGGTCCAGCGCCGGCATCTCCGCCACGCAGGGCGGGCACCACGTGGCCCAGAGATTGATCACCAGCCCCTGGCCGGCGAAATCCGCGACCCTCCGTGTCTGGCCATCCGGATCGACGAAGCTGAAATCCGGCAGGGGCTTCGGTCCCGTCTCCGTCAGCTTGCCGAGCGCAGCAGCGGCGCCTTGCCGCCCGGCAAGCGCCGCGGCTAGGGTCCCGCTGGCCGCGGCCAGCACCAAGCGGCGCCCGATCGATCCCTGCAACGAAAGCCCTCCTTCGTGTCCTCACCGTCCAACGCCAACCAGTCCTGGGGCGGCCGCTTCGCCGAAGGGCCCTCCGCCATCATGCAGGCGATCAACGCCTCGATCGGCTTCGACCGCAAGCTGTGGCGCCAGGACATCCGTGGCAGCCTGGCTCATGCCGCCATGCTGGCGCATGTAGGGATCATCACCGCGGAGGACGAGGCGGCGATTCGCGAAGGGCTCGCCGCCATCGCAGCGCGTATCGAGGCCGGTGATTTCCCCTGGTCGGAGGCGCTCGAGGACATCCACATGAATGTGGAGGCCCGGCTGACCGAGGCGATCGGCGAGGCGGGCAAGCGCCTGCACACCGCCCGCAGCCGAAACGACCAGGTGGCGACCGATCTCCGGCTCTGGGTGCGGGACGCCATCGATGGCCTGGCCGCGCAGGTCGAGGATTGCATGCGGGCCCTGGCGGCGCGGGCCGAGGAGCATGCGGCAACGGTGATGCCCGGCTTCACCCACCTGCAGCCGGCGCAGCCCACGACCTTCGGCCACTATCTGCTCGCCTATGTGGAGATGCTGTCCCGCGACCGAGGCCGGCTGCTGGACTGCCGCGCGCGATTGAATGAATCCCCGCTCGGCGCCGCCGCGCTTTGCGGCACGGGCTTCCCGATCGACCGCCACATGACCGCTGCGGCGCTCGGCTTCGACAGGCCGATGGGCAACAGCCTGGACGCCGTCGCCTCGCGCGACTTCGCCATGGAGTTCCTTGCCGCCTGCGCCATCTGCGCCACGCATCTCTCCCGCTTCGCCGAGGAGATCGTGCTGTGGACCAACCCCTATTTCGGTTTCGTGCGGCTCTCGGATGCCTTCACCACCGGCTCCTCCATCATGCCGCAGAAGCGCAATCCGGATGCGGCGGAGCTGGTGCGCGGCAAGGCCGGGCGCATCGGCGGCGCGCTGGTCGGGCTGCTGACCGTCATGAAGGGGCTGGCGCTGACCTATGGCAAGGACATGCAGGAGGACAAGGAGGGCGTCTTCGATGCCGCCGAGAACCTCGCCCTCTGCCTCGCCGCCACCGCTGGCATGGTGCGCGACATGCAGCCCGATGCGGAACGGATGAGGCAGGCGGCGGGTGCGGGCTTCTCCACCGCGACCGATCTTGCGGACTGGCTGGTGCGCGCGCTGCGCCTGCCCTTCCGGGACGCGCATCATGTGACGGGTCGGCTGGTGGCGCGCGCCGAGGTGAAGGGCTGCGATCTCGCGGGGCTGACGCTTGCGGAGATGCAGGCGGAGGAGCCACGCATCACGCAGGACGTCTTCTCGGTGCTGACGGTGGAGGCTTCCGTCGCTTCGCGCACCTCCTACGGCGGCACGGCGCCGGAGAATGTGCGCCGCATGGCGGCGGACTGGCGGGAGCGGCTGGCATGACCTGGCGCCTCACCGGGCTGTTCGTCCTGGCCGTCCTCCTTTCTGGGCTCGCCGGCTGCGGCCGGTCCGGCTCGCCGCGTCCGCCGGGGCCGCCGGAGGCAGTGACCTATCCGCGCTCCTACCCGGCGCCAGAGCCGCCCCTGGCCGCTCCACCCTCGCCCGCGCCGCAGCGCTAGGCCTGCCGCGCGCCGAGCCTCATCGATCGGCGGGCGCGTGCAGCGCAACGGCTCGTGGCATGTGGCGGCGGAGTGCCATCGCCATTGCCTGTGGTGGCGGAGTCTCTGCATCGGCGCCGCTACTGCGTCTCGCTGGTGCGCCTGATCGCCGGCGTGGCTGTTGGGTACCCTTTCCTGGACCCGGGGGAGGTCGCTGATGGCCTTGGCGACATGCGCGCCGGATGCGGCCATGCGGCCATCGGACATCCTCCGCCGCAGCGAACGGCTCCCGGAGCCAGGCGAGGCGATGCCCCGGATGGCAGGCGGAACTTCCCACCCACTGCATCGGCGTGCAGTATGCGCTGCCTGCGCATCAAACCGGCGACTGGGCCGGAATTGGGAGGAAGGTCATGACTGCCTGGGATACCAGGACTCTGCGCACGGCCATGGGCCGTCGCGCCGCGCTCGCGGTTGCCGCCGGCACTCTTGCGATGCCTGCCGCCGCGCGTGCCCAGGGCGGTAGTGCGCCAGGGTCGGATTGGCCGAGCCAGGCAGTGCGCTACATCAACGGCTTCCCTCCCGGTGGGTCCACCGACATCCTCTCGCGCATCTTCTGCGCGAAGATGAGCGAGATCACCGGCCAGCAATTCGTCGTCGAGAACCGCAGCGGCTCCGGCGGCGTGGTCGGCACGGATGCCATCGCGAAGTCGCGGCCCGACGGATACACGGTCGGCCTCGGCGGCATTGCCGCCCATGCCATCGCACCAACCCTGCAGCCGAGCATGCCCTACGACCCGGAAAAGGACTTCACCTTCGTCACCGGGCTCTGGCAGTTGCCGAACCTCCTGATCGTGAACAACGATCTGCCGGCTCGCACGGTGCCGGAATTGATCGCGCTGCTGAAGGCGAATCCCGGGAAGTACTCCTACGGCTCGGCAGGCCCAGGGACCACCCTGCACATCTCCGGTGCCTTGCTGGCACAGATGGAGGAGCTCGACATCATGCACGTGCCCTATCGCGGCGCGGGGCCGGCGATGGTGGACCTCATCGCCGGGCGGGTGCAGTTCATGCTGGACAACATGCCCTCCGCCCTTGCCCAGGCGCAGCAGGGCAAGGTACGGGCGCTCGCCGTCACCAGCCGCGAGCGCAGCCCGGCCGCACCGGAACTGCCGAGCCTCGCGGAGTTCCTGCCGGGCTTCCATATCGTCTCCTGGACCAGCCTCTGCGCGCCAGCCGGCCTGCCGCGAGCGGTGATCGACCGCATGTCGTCCTTCTCCAAGCGGGCGCTGGAGAGCGAGGACTTGCACCGATCCTATCTCGAACAGGGGGCGACACCCTGGTGGACGACGCCGGAGGAGATCGCTGCCTATTCCGCGGCCGAGCGCACGCGGCTGCGGCCGCTCATCCTTGCTTCCGGGGCGCGGCGGGACTGAAGCAGGGGGGGGTCAACGACGGCGCCATTCCTCGTTGCCGCGGGCCGAGGCCCAGGCCCGGCGCGCGGCTCTCACTCCGCCCGCGGATGCGCCTTCCGCCAGGTCGCCAGCAGCGCGGTCGCGTCCACCGCGGTGTAGCGCTGCGTCGTGGACAGGCTCGCATGCCCGAGCAGTTCCTGGATGGCGCGCAGGTCCGCCCCGCTACCGAGCAGATGCGTGGCGAAGCTGTGCCGCAGGGCATGCGGGGTCGCATGCTCCGGCAGCCCGGCCAGGCGCCGGTAATGCCGCAGGCTGCGTTGCGCCACGGCGGGATCCAGCCGCCCGCCGCGGGCGCCGAGGAACAGCGGGTCGCTCTCCACTGCGCCGGGACGCAGGCGCAGATAGTCCCCGATTGCCTGGCGTACGGCCGGCAGAACGGGGACCACGCGCTGCTTGCCGCCCTTGCCGGTGATGCGGAGGGCGCCGTTATCCCCCTCCCGCGGTGCGTCGCGCACATCGAGGGCCAGCGCCTCCCCCAGCCGAAGGCCACAGCCGTAGAGCAGCGTGAACAGCGCGACATCGCGCGCCGCCTGCAAGGCCGGCAGTTCGGCACGCATCGGATCGTGGACCGTGCCAGTCTCGGCCGCCACCTCACGCGCCTGGGCGGGGCTCAGTGCCCGCGGCACGGGCGGCTTGCGCCGCGGGCCGCGCAGCCCGGCCAGGGAGGCAGGGGAAAGTCCCTCGGCCTTCGCCAGCCAGCGCAGGAAGCCACGGACGGAGGCCAGCTGCCGCGCGCGCGTCGCCGTCCCGGCCCCGGCATTCGCGCGGGCGGCCAGGAAGGCACGGAGATCGGCCGGCCGCAGCGCGCCGAGCGCGGCGAGGTCCGGTTCCTCACCCAGATGGCCGGTGAGGAAGGCCAGAAAATCCGAGAGGTCGCGGCCATAGGCCTCGACCGTATTCGCGGCTGCCCGGCGCTCGCGCGCCAGCCAGTCAAGATAGCGGAGACGGGCTTCGGCGGCGGTCATGGAAGCGTGCCGGCACTCTGCCTCGTCCCAGCGGCGCCAGCGGGTCCGGGGCCGCGCCAGTGCCGCAGCCCGGCCGGCGCTGGCAGCTTCACCGCCAAAGCCCTGGTTCCAGCAGGAGCCTTGCGGGCGGGGTCCGGAGAGTCGAGCCGCTGATGTCGAAGCACGATCGGCGTGACTAGCACAGCCGACGGAGCATGCGACCGGAAACAGGGGTTTCGTCGGCCCGATGCCGCAACCCGCGGATCGGCATCGGAGCCGGAGGACCCTTTTCAGGCCGCGGGGCTCTCCCTAAGGTTGATCTTTCCTGAGATTGTGGAGCTTTCGGTGGAAGCCGCAGCCTCCTCCCGGCCGAACAGGCCTCGGGTCATCCGGCCACGCAGCCTTTCAAGCAGGGGCCGCGCAATGGCCGCGATGGGGTGGCTCATCGCGACGTGCTGGCTCTGCTGGGTTCCGGGCTTCGCGCAGGAGGCGCCGCCTCGGGTGGCGCTTGTCGTCGGCAACGCGACGCATGCGTCCCTGCCGGCGCTGCCCGCCTGCACGGCCTCGGCCCGTGCCGTGGCGGAGGCACTCCGCGCGCTGAGCTTCGATGTCATCGAACGGTCCGACGCCGGACGCGGCGAGTTCGACGCGGCGATCGGCAGCTTCGCTCGCCGGCTGGCGGCACGGCCCGGCGGCACGGCCTTCGTCTATGTCTGCGGCTACGCCGTTGATTTCAACGGCCGTGCCTTCCTGCTGCCGAGTTCGGCTGTCCTGGACAGCAAGGCGGATGTGCTGACCCAGGGCATCATCGCCAAGGCATTGCAGGATAGTGTCGCGCGGGCCCGTTCGCGTGCCGCCCTGCTGGCGTTCAACCTCGTCGCGCCGCCGGGGGAAAGGCTGCCCGCAGCCTTCGGCGGCCTTGCCGAGCAGGCCGCCGATGCCCTGGGGCTCATCGCCGTCACCGAGCCGGCGACCGGCGATGAGCCGACGACGCTGGCAGCTGCATTGCAGGCGGAGCTCGTGGCGCCGGGGCCCGAAATCGGCGCGCTGCTCGCTGCGCTGCAGCGCCGCCTGAAGGCGCCCGGCGCCGAGGTTCTAGCGCTGGCCGGCGCGCACTCCACCCTGTCGCTGGCGCCGCTGCCCGCGCCAAAGACGCAACCGGCAGCCGAACTCCCGCCGACCACCGTTCCCCGCGAGGCCATGCCGGCGGGCACGGCGGCGCCAACGTCCCGGGATGCCGCAGTCGCGCCGGTGCGACAGGCCTCTCCGGCACGGCCTGCGGTCGAGCCTCTGCCCGACGAGCCCGGCCTGACCGATAGCGACCGCCGCCGCATCCAGGCCGCGCTGGCGATGCTCGGCTACTACGGGGGGCGCGTGGACGGGCTTTTCGGGCCCGAGACGCGGGCGGCGATCCGGCGCTGGCAGTTCGAGATCCGGGCCGAGACGACCGGCATCATCACCGGAACGCAGGCGACGAGGCTGCTCGAGGAAGTGGCCCGCTAGAGCGCGGCCGCACTGCATCCGGAATCCAGAGGAAACGAGGCATCATGGGGCTGAGGGCCAAGTTCAACCTGTTCATGATCGGCACCTTCGTGCTCGGCCTGGCGCTGGCGGCCTGGCTCACGCGCGAGATCGCCACCGAGAACGCCAAGCGGCAGATGCTGCAGGAAGCCTCGATCATCATGCGGCAGGCCACCGCCGTGCGCTCCTACACCTCCAGCGAGCTCGGGCCGCTGCTCGCCGAGCAGATGACGGTTCGCTTCCTGCCGCATTCCGTGCCCTCCTTCGCGGCGCAGACCGTCTTCCGCATGATGCAGAAGGACTTCCCGGACTACTCCTACAAGGAGGCGGCGCTGAACCCGACCAATCCCGCCGACCGCGCGACCGAGTGGGAGGCGGACATCATCAATGTCTTCAAGCGCAACGAAAGCCTGTCGGAGCATGTGGGCGTGCGAGAGACGCCGGTCGGCCCCATGCTGACCTTCTCCCGTCCCTTCCGGCTGACCGACCGTGCCTGCCTCAGCTGCCACTCCACCCCCGCGGCGGCGCCGGCGACCATGGTGGACCTCTACGGCCCCGGCAACGGCTTCGGCTGGGTGCTGGGGGACGTCATCGGCGCACAGATCGTCTCCGTCCCGCTCAGCGTGGCGCTCTCGCGGGCGGATCAGACGCTGGTCTCCTTCGTGGTGGCGCTCACCGCAGTGTTCCTGGCAATCCTGCTGATCATGAACCTATTGCTGCACTACCTGATCATTCGCCCCGTGCAGCGGATGACGGATTTCGCGCAGCGCGCCACGGAAGGCGACCTCGAGGGTGAGGAGATGCATGTCCGAGGCCGGGACGAGATCGCCAGGCTCGCCCGCTCCTTCAACCTGATGCGCCGAAGCCTCGCGAAATCCATCTCCCTACTGGAGCAGGCTTGAGCATCCGCGCCCCAGATCGCAACCGCCCAGGGGAGTGGCGGCCCAGGAAGCAGGAGTCGCCGTCGCGGCGACACCCGGCCCGATGACGCCCCCGATCCCGGCATCGGTCGGCCGGTATCGCATCGACGCCGTCATCGGCCGCGGGGCCATGGGCGTCATCTACCGCGGCCACGACCCGAGAATTGACCGACCGGTCGCCATCAAGGTGGTGGCGACCGGCCTGCTGGGCGGCAGCGAGGGCGAGGCCTTCCGGCGCCGCTTCCTGCGCGAGGCGCAGGCCGCCGGACGCTGCGTGCACCCGAACATCGTCGCCATCTACGACTACGACATGCATGAAGGCGCCCCCTTCATCGCGATGGAGTTCGTGGATGGCGTCAGCCTGCGCCAGATGCTGGAGCGCGGCATCCGCCTCTCGCCAGTAGAGGCCGCCTCGCTGGTCCTGCAGGTCCTGGATGCGCTGGCCTGTGCTCACGCGGTCGGCGTCGTCCACCGCGACGTGAAGCCGGCGAACATCCTCGTCATGCGCGACGGGCGGGTGAAGGTGGCCGATTTCGGCATCTCGCGCGTCGAAAGCTCCGATCTCACCAGTGCCGGCGGGCTCATCGGCACGCCGGGCTACATGTCGCCCGAGCAATGCGACGGTGGCGAGGTGGACGCCCGGACGGACATCTTCTCGACCGCGGCGGTACTCCACGAGCTGATCGCCGGGACGCGTGCCTTTCCCGGCCGCAGCTTCGGGGAGGTGCGGCGGCGCATCGTGCAGGAACCAAGCCCCGATCTCCCTCCGGCGGTGGCAGCGGCGGCAGGGGGCATCGCCGCGGTCATCGCGCGCGGCCTCGCCAAGCGGCCTGAGCAGCGCTTCGGCTCGGCCGCGGAGATGCGGGAGGCGCTGCGCATGGCCATGCAGGGGCTCGGCCCGCCAGGAGGAGCGGGAAACGACACCACGATGGTGGCGCCAGCCGCCGCGGCAGTGCCCTCCCCGCCGCCACAACCCTTCGTGCCGGGGCTCGACCCCGGCATGGCGGCATCGCAGCCGGGGTCGATCGGCCCGCATGCAGACCAGGTCCTGCGGACCCTCGAGCAAGTTCTCGCCCGGCACCTCGGGCCGATCGCGCGCATCCTGGTCCGCAAGGCGGCGGCAGCCGCGCCGACGCTCGAGGCGCTGTGCGACACCGTTGCGGGAAACATCGCCGACCTGGCGGAACGCAATGCCTTCCGGGCGGAGGCACGACGGCTGCTCGGTGCTGCGGCCGGGATGACGGGCGCCGGTTCGGGATCGCTCGGCGCAGGCGGCCAGGCCGGCGGGAGCACGGGAGAGGGCTCCTCCGGGGCATGGCAGGTGGATCCGGCAGAGGTGGAGCGTGCGCACCGCGCCCTCGCGGTCCATTTGGGCCCGGTCGCGCGGGTGCTGGCGCGTCGCGCGGCGGCGACCGCACGGACGGCCGACGAGCTGTGGGCGGCACTCGCCAGCCAGATCACGTGCGACGACGAGCGGGCCGCGTTTCTCAGCCGCCGCGGACCCTCCGGCCGCAGCGGCTGAGGGCGTGCCGGTGACTTGCCCCGGCCCGCAGGAGGATATTGCCGATACCGCCCACGTATTCGGCAGGCGAACGGTGCCAGTGCGTCGGCTCGGACCAGACCGGTGGCAAGCCCTGCCGACGCCCGGGAACGTGCTCTTCAGCCGCTCAGGGTGAAGCCGTCATAGCCTCGCGCCGCGACATTGGCGCAGATCTCGCGGTAGCGCGCCATGCCGCCGGCGTAAGGCATGAAGACGCGCGGCTTTCCGGGCACATTCGCCCCAAGGTACCAGGAATGCTTCGCCTGCGGCAGCAGCGTGGCATTCGCCGCCTCGTTCACATGCTCGACCCACCGGTCCACCGCTTCGGGTTGCGCCTCGATGCGCTCCATGCCGTGCGCGCGCATATGGGCGATGCAGTGGGTGATCCACTCGACATGCTGTTCGATGGCGACGGGCATGTTGCAGAGCACGGAGGGACTGCCAGGGCCGGTGATGGTGAACAGGTTGGGGAAGCCCGCAACCTGCAGCCCGAGATAACTGCGCGGCCCGGCCTGCCACGCCTCCCGGAGCGACAGACCGTCGCGGCCGCGAATGTCCATCCGCAGCAGCGGGCCGGTCATGGCGTCGAAGCCGGTGGCGAAGACAATGATGTCGAGCGGGTACTCCTTGCCGTCGCGCGTCAGGATTCCGGTCGGCGTAATGCACTCGATGGGCGTGGCGCGCACATCCACCAGTGTGACGTTGTCGCGGTTGTAGGTCTCGAAGTAGCCGGTGTCGATGGGAGGACGCTTGGTGGCGAAGGGGTGGTCGATATCGGCCAGCTTCGCGGCTGTCGCAGGATCCTTCACGATCTCCCGGATCTTCGCGCGGAGGAACTCCGCCGCCGTGTCGTTCGCCGTCTTGTCCAGCAGCAGGTCGCGGAAGGTGGCGCGGAATTGCAGGCCGCCCTTCTCCCAGGCCGCCTCGTAGATGGCCTGGCGCGCCTCCGGCGAGACATCGAGCGCCGAACGGTCGGCAATGGCGAAGGGGTGCCCGTTCGGGGTCGAGTGCATCACGCGCCGGATCTCGGCAGCGTTCTCCTTTGCCCAGCGCTTGAACTCTTCGGTCAATGGCGCATTGCGGGCGGGGATGCTGTAGTTCGCGGTGCGCTGGAAGACGGTGAGGTGAGCGGCCGATGCCGCGATCACCGGCGCGGCCTGGATGCCGGTGGAGCCGGTGCCGATCATCCCGACGCGCTTGCCGGTGAAGTCCACCCCCTCATGCGGCCATTGCCCGGTGTGATACCAGCGACCGGTGAAGCCATCGAGTCCGGGGATATCCGGAATATTCGCCGAGGACAGGCAGCCGACGGCAGTGATCAGGAACTTTGCCGTGTAGCGGTCCCCGGATTCGGTGCGGACATGCCAGCGGTTCGCTGCCGCGTCGTAGTGCGCCGCGGTGACGCGGGCCCCGAAGCGGATGTCGCGCCTGAGGTCGAACCGGTCCGCGACATGATTGAGGTAGCGCAGGATCTCCGGCTGCGCCGGGTAGCGCTCCGACCAGGTCCAGTCCTGCAGCAACTCCTCGGAGAAGTAGTAGGCGTAGGAGTGGCTCTCGGAATCGCAGCGTGCGCCGGGATAGCGGTTCCAGTACCAGGTGCCCCCGACCCCCTCGCCCGCCTCCAGGACCTGCGCCGAGAGGCCGAGCCGGTCGCGCAGGCAGAGGAGTTGGTAGAGACCGGAAAATCCCGCGCCGATGATCAGGGCATCCAGTTCGCCAGCGCCTACGGACCTGCCCTGCGCGACCTGAGTGGTGGAGTCGAGCATCGTTCTCAGTGTCCTCCGTGCATCGTTTTGGCCGTCCGCATAGTGCCAATCGATGCGCCCGGGACGGTGGGCAGCATCAAGCCAAGTGTGGGATGATTCTGTGGTCGCTGGCGGGGATCTGCAACCCGGACACGGTCGGCAGGAGAAGGCAATCCCGCCGGCCTCGGAGAATGCGTCCGGCACGGACCAACACCGGCGCCTTGAGCGATGCCGCTTCTGCGCGGCGAGGAGCCGCTGGATGGAAGCAGTGGCAAAGACTCGCGCGACAAAGGTGGAATCATACCACGACGGCCCCAAGGCTGCAGCGCCATCCGCGAGGATGGCGGCAAGGTGTTGACAGGGAAAGCAGCGGGTTGGGTAGCGAAAGGCCGTAGGATGTGCGCGGCGCCGGGACGCACGGGGTACGACAGATTGGCCG
>Ga0182741_1004800_pt1 | contig 12994 bp, 4 predicted proteins | sample eDN5th37CBELigOP_FD_128874 | JGI IMG/M metagenome (GOLD analysis project Ga0182741, IMG submission 128874) | Enriched Organic Plus compost microbial communities from Emeryville, California, USA - eDNA 5th pass 37_C BE-Lig OP (version 2) (version 2) ...
AGATTATGAGCAGATGGGTGCGAACTTGTGTTGCGAGTGGGGTGGGCGAAAAGCGAAGCGTCAGTGTCACTCGTCGTATAGCCATCATCGACTGCGTGCTTCAGGCGCTTGAACTGTGATGAAACACGACTACTACGATCGCCCTCCTCGGAATCGCTGAATATGTCCGTTGTGGAGTCATTTCCACGTGGACCTTCTCTTAGACTGCGACGAGCGCCCAGTCCAGGTTGCTCGAATTGACCAAACTGTGAGCTGATGCTGCCATCCGTGGTGTCACCATCATCACCGAAAGGCAGGCGCTTCGCCAAACGACCCATTCCGGCCGAAAGGTCCGAACCAAACTGTGCAGACGCACCTCCAACACTGCGAGGAACATGCTGTGTGGGCCGTGACCTTGCGGGCGTGGCTGTAGCCTGGGAAAACGCAGTATGAAAGATGGAAGAATTATGAGCGTTCGTATTCTGGGCCTGATTGCTCTGCTGGCTGACATGGGCTGGAATTTGGCTTGAAAATTCGGCTTGCGTGATCGATTCCACGTTCGAATGCCTTTGTTGAGTAGGCAAAACCGTTGGCTTGCTGCCGGCTGATCCACCATGCATGGAAACGACATGTTCAGAAAGATGCAGATCGCGCATTATGTTGGGTCTATCTAGGAGAATAAACGTTAGATCGAAGCGACTGAGAAGCGGCATGCCCATTTTCAAGTTCTCCGCCACTGTCTTTAGTTTATCATAATGGCCACCAGTCGGATTGGCAGCGGCTAGGACACTGGTGCGAGCCATGAGTTGACAGACAATTCCGGCCTTTGCCACAGATACTGTTTGTTGCTCCATGGCCTCGAGTAGAGCATTCTGTTCACCGGTCATCTTGTCTAACTCATCGATGCAGCATACTCCGCGGTCGGCGATTACTAGTGCGCCTGGCTCTAAAGAATAGTCGCCATCTCTTCCATCACGATGGAGCGTAACCGTCAATCCCGCATTCGTAGCCGCATTGCCAGCGATGTAGACTCCTCGAGGTGCTAATTTGGCGGCTGATCTAAGAAGTTGGCTCTTACCCAGGCCTGGATCACCCACAATCAGCAGGTGAATGTCTGACCTAACGGGATTCTTGACAACTGACGACATTTGTCTCTGAGTCCCACCCATCAAAGTCAGTAGAATCGCGAACTTGACCATTTCCAGACCGTAGATGGAGGGACAAAATGAGTGAACCAAAAGCTTCACAAGATCAGGTTGCATAGCAATGTCGGCGACTGCACGAAGATCCTGCTCTGCGAACGAAACCTGGCTCCCTGAACTCGAAGTTGATAATCTTAAGCTGGGGCTCGGGGTTCCAGCGTCACCGGAAGCGCTAGATGTTTGGCTTGCGGAATTCCTGTTGAGCAGTGCATCAGTGAGAGACATTCCTGGTAGGTTCTCGAACCCAGACCCAACGAAACCGAAATCTGACCATGCACTGAACTCAGAACCGTGATCCGTAGCCCCGGTATTGTTCGTCCCATTGACACTGCTCACGCTATTGACATCAATGTAAAGCACAAATAGACTCTTGTTGCGACCACCACCTCCAAACCGGCCGCCGCGGCCACCTTCGGGCCGTCTGGCTTTCACAATCCCAGAAATGATAACCACTTCTCCGGGTGGTGCACCGTCGACAAGGTCTTCCGTCAATTCGCAGTCGATGGCCCTTGGGATGCGACCCATGTCGACATGGTCAGGAGTAAGCTGTTCTTGAACACGTAGCAGTTGCCAGTCCACAGCGATGGCCGTCGACCTGTCAGGATTCAGGATTTGGTTCCGGCAGCGTCCATCGTTTCCTGCACAGACTACAGGAGGGCTGTACTGACCGTCTGGGAACGCGCATGTCTCTCGATGGCCACAAAGGCCACATTCAAACGTCATTGACTTAACGAGTGGACGCACGCTACCGACTCGAGTGACAGTACCACGAATAGAAACGAATTTTTCAAGGTAGTTCGCCTTCACACTGCGAACTGGGATGATGTTGGTACAGTTCGCAATGCGCACTATCACTTTGGGAAATGGTATTACAATCCGGAGTCGGTCTAAGGTGACGTGGGCCGCCAAAGCCAAGCAGCCAAGAACGGTGCTTGGCTCATCACGTAGCGCCACCGCAAAATCCGCCACGGGTACCTCGCTTTCAAGTCGAGTGAAGTTCAGGGTCACTCTACCGTGTTGGCGCACCTCGGGTGTATCAACCCAGCTTTGCCGCGCAAGGAAGAAATCTATAAGTGCATACGCAATCTGAACACGCTGCTCGAACTCGGTGCACTCCAACGAAGGGAAATACGAGTTCCATCGCAGCAAAACCTCTCGAAAGCGCGAATTGGTCGATCCCCCGCCCGGACGGGTGCCGAGCATGGTATAGAGCGGCTAGGAGCCCAGCTAGTATCGCTTAGCACAAGGTACTCTATCGAACAGACTTTGATATCTTGATGGGCTGCGCTGCGGCGCAGGGTTTTCAGGTGCGTCTGTACGAATGGCACTTTGGCGGCAAACGTGGTGGATGAAAGAGCCTCGTTGGCTGTGGAATTAGGGATCAAAACGGGTAGTAAACACGGTAGGAGTAAGTTATGCTCGTCGCTAGAGCGGTTTCAGGTGTTTTCTAATCGACACTATACGCCCACGCTGAGATTCCAAGTTACTGCAAAAGTAGAATTTCCAGTTGTTTCGAGGCCTGGTGAGAGGCCTTCTCGAGCTGATTGTGGGCCCACTCGGCGGAGGAATGGCATATAAATCCCCATGTCCAGTATCTTTGGTACCTACTGCATATTTTAACAGTGGTAATGCCCTGACCCTTGCTCACTTTGCTCATTCGTACAACACGCCCAAGAGTCAGAGAGCACGTACCATGCGGTTTCAATGGGAAGAGCACGGCCTCGGGGCCGGTCTAGGTCATTGCAGTAGCTATACCGGCTTGCCGCTGCAAGTTGCAGCCCCAAACCTTGCACAAAACTGCCCCCTCGCCAGTGCGCACCTTTATCGGCTAAAAGTCGGACAGCAACAAAGTTCATAATTCCGAATGGATCGGAATCCGCGTGCACACGGAGGTTGCCCATGGATTTTAGGCGCTGTCGATGTATCCTAGTGTGATCATCCTAACCTGAGTATTTCTGAAACGAAAGCCCCAGATGTTCCACAAGATCCTGCAACTGTCCGCGACGGTCTGAGGTGACGTCTTTGTTATTGTCGTATCTCACGAGGTTTTCACGTGAAAACGGGACTTGTAGCTATAATGGACACGTTTTTCCTTGCAGCGGTGCTAGGTCTCATCAGTTTTCCACCTACTACCTGTCATTTAGCCCCTATAGGGAACGCTGCTACACACGGAGAGAGAGCATGTCCGGTGTGAATCCCGAAGCCATCAAATCCCAAGCCTCGTTCTGGAGCCGCTATGGCCCATGGCTTGTTACGGCGGCTGTCGCCGGCGGTGCTGCAGCGTACTCGCTTTACAAGGAGCTCAAGGCCGACGTGGGTGAACGCAACGAAGCGAAGAGTAAGTCCACACGCAACTCTGCCCTTTCGCCAACTTCCTCATCCTCTGCGGTGGAGCTGTCACTTCCTTATCGTGATACGTCAGGAGCGATGGACCTCAACTCCGACGAGCTCATGGGCAAGATGACGCTGCGTGATATCGACTGGGATGGGAAGCGTGTGTTGGTTCGTACTGACTTCAACGTGGTGGTCGAGAACGGTGTCATCGAAGACACCATCCGAATTGATCAGGCCATCCCCACCTTGAAGTACCTGTTGAACAAGAAGGGTCCGCTTGGCGGACCCCGTTGCGTTGTTATCATATCGCATCTTGGCCGCCCTGCGGGTGACTTTGACCGCAAGAAGTATTCTCTGCAGCCGATTGTGGGCTACCTTGAGGAGTGCCTTGGTCGCAAAGTTGAATTCTGGCCTGACTGTGTCGGTGAGGACTTAGAACAACGGACAAAGACATGCGAAATGGGTACGGTTATCCTGTGTGAGAACCTTCGTTTCCACATCGAGGAGGTTGGCAAGGGCATAGTCGATGGAAAGGAAGTCACTGCTAAGCCAGAGGATATCATTGCATTCCGTGAGAAACTCTCGCGACTGGGTGATGTCTTTGTCTTCGAAGCGTACGGTGCTGCGCACCGACCTCATTCCTCGGTGGTTGGCATCTCCATCCCCGAGCGCGCGGCAGGTTTGGCGATGGGTCGCGAAATGGCGGTGTACGCCCACCTTCTTCGTCCCCGGCCAAAGCCTCAAGAGATTGAAGTCAACGTCCCGGAATTCTCTGACCCAGACACATCAGCCTCGCGCGAGGGTGCCGTCAGATTCGTATCAAAGAAGATCCTTCGTCGGCCGGATGGCCCTTATGTCGTTGTCATTGGATCGCCTATGAAAGTCACTGATCGAGTTAGTGTTATCAAGCGCTGGGTTGAGCACGCCGATGAGATTATCATCACAGGTGGTATGGCCTTTACCTTCAAAACCGTGATGAATCATGGATTTAGACTCGGAAAGACTCCCGTGGACGTCGATGCATTCAAGGATGTGAAGGAAATTGTTCAACGTGCAAATGAACTTGGTGTTAAACTCCACCTCCCAACTGATCATTGTATTGCGCAAGGTCTGAGTCCCGATGCTGCGATCGGTGTTACAACTGACGAAATGGGTATCCCTGACGGGTGGATCGCACTGGATGTAGGTCCCCGCTCACGTGCCCGTTTCTCCCAACTCATCACTCGCGCCAAGACTGTAGTCTGGGTTGGCACAGTTGGCTGCTTTGAATGGGGTGCTTTTGCAGGTGGTACGATTGCGCTCTTACAGGACCTCGTGGAGGCTACTAAGAGAGGAGGTTTCACGGTCATTGCTGGTGGTGATGCAGGTGCGGCTGCTCGCATGTTCACCGTGGGTGGCAAGTACGCCTGCGAGCAAGTCTCATATGTCAGCTCCGGTGGCGGATCTTCACTTGTGTTGATGGAGGGCAAGCTTCTGCATGGAGCCGCGCATCTTACCGACAAGCCCACCAGACGTCAGTCATCCTTGTCAACGAGTCAATCTGATACAGCTGATCAGTAATGCGGCCATCGTTGCCAACTTAACTATGGTGACACACCCAATTGTTTGACGCTCGTTTCTAAATCGCATGCCACTTCGACCACACAGATCAATCTGTTCATGAAGCATCAGTGGAGACGAATAAGCCACATGTAAGCATAGCTTGATGATGAGTCGTGTTTCCACGTGCACCTTTTGCGGCCGAGCTCCAGACAGTAATCCAAACTCATTGTAGTTATGTTAATCAAACAGATACTGCCGAAACAGTTATAAAAGAATGTTGTCCCAAAAGCCCCTTCATAAAGTCACAATGTCTAATGTACCCTTTACAATTTATTCGACAATGCCCGGATTACCCTTTTCTTTAAAGGGGACTCAGTGGCGTTTTTTGGACACGGTTCTCGATTGTGCAGCGCTGGACAAAGTGGTGGGAACTGGTGTCATGGTTGATACCTCGTCGTACAGTGATGAATTTGGCATTTTCACTGGTAAGACAGCGGGAGACCCGCCAGTAGAAGCATTGACTGTTGTTGCTACAAGGGCTGATCTCCATTGCTCCAGCCGGGTGCGCATCAGCGCAGCGATCCGCTGGATGACTTGAGGGGTCATTCCCAACTTCGGTCCCATTTTACTGTAGGCCTCAAGCATCAGGTCAAAAAGCTCAGGTAAGGTCAGCAAGTGCCGCAAATGGGGTCTCTGAGGAACCTGATGATCCAGCACTCGAACTGTCTCAATGGCTTCTCGGTCAATCGCGTCACCTGAGACCGCTTTGGCACGGAGAGTTCTGTCGAGGGAGGCCAGCTTATCCTTTAAAGGGGTAGAGATTGACTGTGCTGTAGGTGCAACCTCTGCATCTACTGAGTCCGCGGAATGTCCTGCAGCACCAGCCTTCTTATTAATGGAAACTGAGGATCTTTGCAAGGCCGCAAGTGCAATGTCTGCCAACCGTGGGCTGGGTCGTGGGTCATCACCCGCGGTGAAATTCAACGAAAGCGACGGAGGCCGCCTGCGGGTAAAGAGCCTCTTTTCCGAGGGAGTAGAATTCGGGGTTGATGGTGTTGGCGAGTCAGATCGCGAAGCTCTTTGTTCACTAGCGTATCTGGATGAAATCTCAACGTTGTAAGCTTGCCACATTGCGGATACTAGCTTAGTATGCTTCTTGTGCTCTGCAATCGCCTCGTAGTACTCTTGCATTCGCTTTGTCCAGAGAGCGTGGCGAGCGGTAATGAAGCGTTCAAGCAACAGCTGACGAAGACTGTCAGGAACGCACTTCAGAGCCCCAGGACCGGTAAACGGATCACTAGGATCCCCATCGTTAGAGGGGGGTGTGGCAACTGTCACCGACGAGGCTTGCGATTGACTCGCTGTTGACATAACACTATATGCGTTGGATGGAGTCTCTCCGAGAGCTGCACTCAAGCTCACAGCCCCGATACCTCGAAGGCCGCTTCGACTCTTACGCTTGGCCTGCTCGGCCATGCGCTTCTGCTCCGCTTGACGGTAAGCAGACGCTAATGCGCGTTCCTCAGCAATCCACTGAATCTCTGCAGCGGTAACACTGGTGCGCAACGGCAACTTACCTTTGCACTTGCGCCACCAGCGCTGGATTCTCACGATATGTCCCACATAGGATCGGATGGAATGGAGAATATGTTGCTTGTAGCTCTGCGCCTTAAGCAGAGTGAGAATAACGTCTGTGGCTACGCGCGCTCGATTCCGGCGCATGCGCGCAAGTTTTCGTCTAAGAACACGCACTACAACGGCAAGACCTCGCTTCCTCGTTGCTGTATACTCGCGCCAACGTCTGAATGCCACAATGAGTCTTGTCGCGCGTTGAAGCTTCGCTGCTGCTGTAGACAAAGTTATCTCCTGCTTCAATTGAATTGCTGCAATCGACATTGTACGCCCTAATCTGAGCGCTGTCATGATCTGGATCCAAGCACCCTGCAGGGTCCGAGCCCGAAGTTGCTCCAAGGTCAAGTGCCTTGTCACGGGCTGAAGAGCTTTCCCCGACTTCGGGGTCAACGTAGACAATGTGGGAGTCCGCATTGGCGTTTTCCTGGACCGAGCTGAGTCCTTGACCGAGGTTTCATTGCTTTCCGGGTCAGTAGAGCTGGTGGTATGGTCTGTGGCATCGGTATCCTCAGCATTTGCATCCCCTCCGCGCACTGCCCCAGGGAGGTGCCCGGAAAGCTGTAAGGTGCTGCGGAGCTCTGGAGGGGGAGGAGGCAGTGGTGGAGCACCCACGTTCACAAAGGCGGGACTAACCGCAAGCCGTTCTATCCGTCGTGTTCGATATGCATCCAGGTACATGCGTGTGACAAGGGCGCGCTCCGAACGCTGTTCTCTTTCAAGCTTTTGGTTCTGCAAAAATGTGCGGTTCCCGTCTTGAGCACGCGCAATGAACGCTCTGATTCGATCATGGGACGTCTGGCTACCGACGCCGCCGGACAAGCGAACCAGTTCTTTTTCATACTCCTCGTGAACATCGAAGTTGATGGACTCGAGCAGCTCGACTTCGTCTTGTGTTAACCCAAACCGATTGGTCGAACTTCTTCGTGGTTGTGGGTCAGGCTTTGAATCAGAGGACTCATCTCCCTTTTCAATACCCTCTGTAGCGTTATCCTCGAGATCCGGGGTATCGTGTAGGTCACCATCCATAGATTCCTTTCGATCTTCTGGTTCATCACCTTCAAGTCCAACACTCTGTCGAACTTTAAGACGTTCAGACTCCAGCTTCCGTTTCTCCAGCTCTCGTCGGAGAGTCTCTCGGGCTAGCTTACGGACATTGCTGAGCGCCTCGCGTTCGAGAAGCCTATGTTGACTCGCTCGCGCAAGTAGGCGTGCCTCCACAGGACTTGCCCCCGTAAACGACGCTGCGAGAGCCGACATCGAGGAAGGTTCTGTCGTTGTAAACAACTGGCGCGCAGATGTCTGCGCGGTGGTGGGAATGGGCGGAAATCTTGGTTGAGTCGCAAACTTGGGCCCATGGCCACCTAGTGTTTTGGAGCCGAAGGACGTCGTCTCAGCCAGGTACTTACCAGGACCAACAAGCGGCGCATTTGAATGAGTTAAGCCGCTTGCTGTCCGAGTGCGAAGTATTGGTCCGATGTTAGTCTCCCGAGGTTCGTGATGCGGAAGTTCATATCCTGAGGCTGAAATCAGTGGGTGGAGCTCACGGGTAGTGATGCCGAGGCGTGATGCTCTCTCCATTTCGCTCTTTGAAACGGCGACACGACCGGTGCTCGAAGCTTGTGCTGATGAGTTCAAGTCCCTCGGCCCAGCTCTGGCTGTGAGGACTTCCGAGGAAAGCCCTTCGATTGGAGTTGCGCCAGCACGAGCAAAGCTAAATGCCTTTCCGCCTGATGCTATTCCCACACCAGCCGCGCTAGTGGCTGCGGTTAAGGGTTGAGCCAATTGCTCAGACAGCACCTCCAAGGTATTGCTACTAGGATTTACAGCAGTCAAAGCAGCTGCAGACTGGGCAGCCTCAGCCGATGCGATCTGTAGGTTTCGCGACGCTGCAACGACTGAAGCTGATGGAACGTTGGGAACCAACGTACCTGATGATGCAGATGATGCTACCATGGCTGCAGCCACCGCGGAGGGCGCAGCGGGCATTTTCGTGCGTGGATGTACGATGCCTAAGACCTTGGCATAGCTCGTTGCCAGAAGCTTGTTAATGTCTCCTTTAGGGGCCCTGGATACCGGTAGTCTCGATAAGACCGTCGTTTCTTGTGCTTCATTCGCTTTTCCTTCTGAAAGTGCGACCGAAGCAGCAGCAGCGATCGACTTTGCCAAACTCAGAGGACGCGCTATGACGGGCTCGGTGAGAGCCAGCACAGCCTCCGCAGTTGTCACACGTGTGCCAAAACCTGAGGTCAGTACAGCATATTGCGAAGGATCGTCGACCCCAAGCGGAAGAGTTGGACTTTCTGGATCGGAAAGGCTTCTTATTTCCTGGGCGGTGGGAGATGCATCGTCGTATACACCGATCATGGAAGTTGACGAGGCAGCCGAAGTTGCAGGAATACCAGCACGTAGCAGCGTAGCTGTACCACCCAAGGCTCCTGACGAAAGTGTCGCCTGCTTGAAAGACTGAGGGACAACTGAACCAAGATCCTTGCTGATCTCTGCTCGGGTATGATTCGTGGTATCGCGTACTCCTTGTTTGCGAGGCGAACCCGGTTCTTTGTTCTGTCCTGTGCAGTCTCGTTCTGGATTGGATATGGCATTTAGATACACCCGAATCTGAGGTTGTGGAGTGGAAGACGGAGGTTGGTTACGTTTCGTAGGATATGGCAGGGTGAGTGATGTTGTGAAAGGTGATACCCACGTGCCCGATGGAGATAAGCCAGACATCCGGGTCGAACGCAATTTCTCAACTTCTCTCCGCTCAGGATCCGCGGTTTCCTTCTCGGCGTCGCACACGACTTTGTCTGCAGGTAATGCTTGGTGAACATCATGAATCGACTCGGGACTGCTAACTTGCTGCAAACTGGACCTTGCATCATCGTTCCTAGCCTCTAGGGGGTATGTGCTGTGACGCGCAATGGAAGGCTTGTCGCTCAAGCGCTCTTCTCCAGCTTTGCTTAACTGGGCGCTCGAAACAATAGCACTGGAATGCCGCGTTGCCTCGGCTAGGGCTGCAGCATGATCTCGCCTTTCCTTCGCACGCAATGCCTCGACGATTGGCTCCTCAACATGCCTTGGGAGTTTATGCCCTCGGCGTTTCTCGGGCATAGGGATATTGCCCATCGGAAGCGACTTCGCTGAGCGCGGAGTCCGGCTTGAGAAATGTGCGTACCCAAATGAGCTTGTTAACCCAACTCGACTGGTGGTTTCGTCTTCACTGGCAGTATCGCTACTTTCCGTCGAATCTTCCTCTTCACTGCTTGTGATGGTGACTTGTTCGGAGTCGCTCAAACCCAAAAGCCGTCGCTTTGCTTGCAGTCTGAGTCGCCTGCGGTCGGCTCTCGCAGCTTCTCGTGCTCTCCTTCGCTCGAGCCGGCGAGCCCGCCTTCTTGTCGCTTCTTCCTTTTCGTGAAGCTTCTTCTCCTCTGCCTCATGCTGGGCGTGCTTCTGTGCTTCCTGTCGAAGCTGTTTCATGTGTTGACGTTTGACCTGAAATTTCGCGTTTTCACGGGCTGCAGCGGCACGCAATGCCAATAGAGCACGGCTAGCGGGTCCGTTCTCATCGAGTCCGTAAATTCCTCCAGATTCTCCAACGCCAATTGGTGTTGCCCCAGCCCCGGGAGGTCTTCGCGAGCGACTAGCCTCTAAGAAATGGGCGGCCGGGACATGTCGGTGAATCGGGCTGTTTGGAAGGACTGTTATACCGTTGCTTATGCTCCCAGTTGTTGCACCATATCCTATTGGAGCACTCGCTGCGATGGAGCCAGTGAATCGAGCTGGTGACACAAACACATTGTTCGAGGTGGGATTGGTCTCGGACAAATGTACAACTGTTCCAGGAGCAGTAACAGCGCGTGAACGAAGTTGGGCCTCAAAGCTTGCAATTCGATCTTGAGCCGCTGCACGTGCGCTGAGTCTTTCTGGGGACTCTGGTCGGCCTCTCTGGCTAGGGCTTTTAGTATGAGAGGCAATCGTACCACTGTAGTTGTGTGGGAGGTGAACGGGTGGCACAATGTACTTGGCATAATTTGGGAGCTTGACCTTGTCGGTCAGCTCGGCCACGTCCGTGAGCAGTCTGGAACTGGATGAGGAACTCAGCAGCTGAGACGATATCGGAGGAGACGGAGAGGTCGGCCTCAGTTGGCGAGGGGAGGGTGATCGGACGGGCGATTCCATACTTGTTGAAGGATTCATTGCGGTTGAAGCAAGGCGGTAGTCGCGCGGAGGGGAGGCCAGCGCCAAGAAGTGCCTCTCATCAATTGATCGGTTTCCGTTGACGGCGGCAAGCGTCGAGTCCTGCATGGCTAGAAAGGCAGACAACTAAGGGCTTAAGCGCCCTATTCCAGGTCCTACACCAGTCTCCAACCTCTACAGGCCTAAGCTCACAAGTGCCGCGTGCACAGCCGGGGCAAACTCCTACTTTGGTCGATCAGTCTAGTTCATGTGAACTTCCCAGTTGATTTGTCACTTGATGTACACTGCCTTGGAATATTACTGGAGAGACAGACTTGGACTTACGTCTACCCGCGAATGGTGCAGTTGGCTCCGAGATGCACACGCTTGGTCGCGCTGCAGAATCACCTGGGCAAACTAGTTGAAGTGTCCGTTTCTCGGGCCTCGCGGTCCCGAACTCGCAACATGCTGCGGATTCAGCAGCATGCTGCGAGTGCGAGAGAAAATTCGAACAAGTGAGCCAAAAGAGTATCAACTGCGCAGAGCGTGTTCCAGTGAATGAAAATCGTTAAAAAGTGAATGGTGTGATGTAGTATGCGTGGCTGATCCTTCTATCAGTGCGCCTTGGGAATGCGCACGCCCATGCATGCGCAATTGCGCCCCAACCACGATCAAAGTAACAACCACGTCACTGACCCTGCAGCCCGCTGCGCGGGCGTCCAACCTACACACGAACGAAGCACTGATCCGTGCGGACGGCCGCCCACCTCTCCCCGGTGTTACGTGCTGAGGGTCGGGCATGCAAGTGCGTGAGTAGATCGTGGGTCCCACCATGGTCCGTGGCTCGGACAAGAATCTTGAGTGATTGAATGACAATAATACTATCACACTTCGCACGGCAGAGCTCAAACTGACTCAGATTGACTCACCATGCACTTTGCTCTCCGTCTTGACCACGTCTCCAGACCCAGCGTGGAGCTCCCGAAACGATGTCCAAAGATCCCGCTGGCGTGTACTTTAAGTACCCTGACACACTCCTTAGCATCCTGCGCGGGTTTCGAAATGGTGTGGTGTATGGCGCAAAGATTCGATTTCCACACGCGCTCGTCATGACGCTGCTTTTCCGTGACGGCACCTGGAGGGACAAGGCATACGCAATTTTCCAGGCCACCTACACGCATGCCAAGAATCTCGGTTTCTATGCTGCCACCTTCAAGGCCGTGCGCGCCCTGCTCCGACACTTCCGAGGTGTGGAGGATCCCTGGAACACCATCATTGCGGGTGCTGTCGGTGGTGGCTTAATGTTCGGTACGAACGATCCCGTGAGCACCCAAATTAACATGTACGTCATGTCTCGTGTCATTTTCGGATGGGGCCGTACTGCAGTCAACCATGGTATGGCGACGTATACACCAGCAACGTTCACGATTTTTGCGGCCATCACGTGGGCGATGGTCATGTATTTGTTCTACTTCCAGAAGGGTACGCTACAGTCCTCGCTGATTAGCTCCATGGAGTATCTCTACAACGCTTCGGATACTTGGCCCAAGGACGCCAAGAACCCTTTCGACTGGTTCCTTCGATAAATCCTAGCATTGTTAGCATCCCATGCACGCAGGCTCAACATTCTTTCAGTCGCTGACAGCCGTAGCTTTTCAGATGGAAATGTTTAGGCCACACATTGTATCGTGGCCAACTGTTAGTATGTGAATGAAACTTCGACTTGCCTTTTTTCCCAACACGGCTTGACCGTACTTTCCGCTTTCTACCTCTTATTATCAAATTCAAATACACCAAACACTTTGCAGACGAGAGAAGTAGTAATACGTCGTAATAACTTACGATGCACCCGCCAGAGCCAGTCACTACTCTTTTATTGTGCTGACTAGGAAGTAAGACGAACCTCCTTACAGAACCTGAGCTGTTGCAAAGATGCCTTTTGTTTGAAGCGCTGCTTGATAAAGCACTTCGGCAGGGGGCAAAGGCTTAAGGCGCTCCTGTTTTGCAACTGCATTCCATAGCTCACCGTACCTTGGATTGGACTCAGTGCACATGCGAACGACCTCGTCCTGGGTTTCCTGGGTACCACACTCCAACTCCATCTTGTAGAAGTAAATCCATGTGTCACCGAG
>Ga0182741_1004804_pt1 | contig 12988 bp, 5 predicted proteins | sample eDN5th37CBELigOP_FD_128874 | JGI IMG/M metagenome (GOLD analysis project Ga0182741, IMG submission 128874) | Enriched Organic Plus compost microbial communities from Emeryville, California, USA - eDNA 5th pass 37_C BE-Lig OP (version 2) (version 2) ...
CTTGCCACCTGGTGAGCCTCTCATTGGCTTACCTGGAGGCGAGGAAGATTTGGACGATGAAGAAACCACCCCAACACAAGATGGATCAGGAAGGTCTCGTCCGACGCCTCAAAGGTTATGGTTCATGTCGAAAGGCAAACGAATTCATCTCGTACTCAATCAGAATCAACTCAAAGCGTCTAAAACGAATACTAAACAAGGTGATGCAGCTTCGAGAAAGAACCAGAAGACGAAGGAAGGGTCAGCGAAGCCTCGCGGCCCATTTGGAAGTAGTGCAGTTGAATACGTCTGCTACGCACGATGAAGCTTCATATGTACAGTTGTATTTACGGCTATGTTAGGTTATGTTAACAATGTTTTCACAATAAACGCCAATGCCCCGCTGGAGTATACAACACTCTTCGCACGCGTGGAAGATATCTACTTACAGAATGATATTGTGAGAGGAGCGCACTCCTGCCACATGCCGCCAATCGAAGACAGTTGAAGAAATCGATGAGAAAGCGTTTCCTAGGAACATGTAGGCATTGGCAGCCAGGACTTTCTCGAGCATCTCAACTGCGTAATCAGTGGAATACGCTCTAGGTAGCAACGTGAGATAGCCACGATGGAGGAAACCGATATTAAGCACGGCTCGTGTTGGATATTCGCTACGAATGGCTCTCACGAGATCTTGTGCCGAATCCGACGTGGTAAAGATGAAGAGTGACAACTTCAAGTCATGACACACGTGGTCCTTACCAGAATTAGCCTCCCTACAAAGCGAGAGGACTCTTTCATCGGCCTGTTTAACTTTTTTGAGGATGTGCTCGATCGATGGATAGATCGCATCAACACCACGTTTGCATTTACCTCGCCCAGGTCGTGTTGAGCACTCTTGAATTTCTGCTTTGAAGTTTCCGCGACGCGCGTGCACAGCCATGTACTCGATGGGAAGCCCTCGCAGAATGATCTGAGCGTGATGCAGAGCAGGGTCAATCGAGGAGCTTCCCGGTCCACCCTCCTTGGGGAATGCTGCTCGTATTAATCGCTCAAGCGGACTCAAACCCTGCTCGCCATCCTCGAAGAGAGATGGCAGCTTGAGATAGGGGAAAGGCTGTGTGCCAAGCCAACCACTCTTACTGGATGTGCTGGATGTAATGTACTTCTCAACCCTCTCCTCGATGGATCCGTCTCCAGGGAATGCTTCAGAGAATGGACCCTCTTTGAGGTTGCCATAAGTTTCGCGGTAGGCGGAGAATTCGGGGCTGTTGAAGAAGGTCTTAATTTTGCTCAAGGCGAGACGCAGTGCACTGCGACTTTGTTTAGAATCTAGGCGTCGTAGAAGCGCGGTAGGCCCAGTTATAGTCGCTGCGGCGGCTACAAGCCAGCGCGTGGCAGGGACGGCTCCATGACGAACCAACCACGCATAATCCTTCGAGAGCTCTGCAGAATACCCTTGATGACCACCATTTCCAACGTGTTCCCATGAGTTCCACGGACCTAGCGATCCATAGCGTCCAAGATCCCACTTCTGTGCCACGTCGGTACCGCTAATCACGCTGGTCTCTGACGAAAGCGAAGGTAAGGCGAAATCATCACGTCCTTCGAACTTGGTGCAAGCTGGGAACGTCGCGATATCGGCAAGGTACCGAGGCCGTAGAAACTGTGTTCCACCCTTGGTGTCTCGTCCTCGTAGCTGGAGTGGAATGTCTCGTTCGTCTGACAGCCATCCCTGCGCATACCGATAATTTCGGTTAGCGGGCGAAGAGGAAATGGCATCGAAAGGACCATAAAACGCATGTGAGATAGCGTCGACGCAGATTTCAGGGTACCCACAATCACGAACATACGCATCAGGCTCGACATAGGAAGGTTTTCCGGGCTTTCCCACTGCATGCTCTAGGGGCCGCAAGTTGAGGAAAAAGGAAAGTGGGGCAGGGGGAGGCAAAGACTTCTCGTTCCAAGTAGGTGTACTATCTGCCTGCATAGATGCTTGATCCATCCACGCTGACCCTAATTTTTTCTCAAGACGCCCCAAGATAATGTCAAAGTACATGTCAGCAAAGACTTGGATGTCCGGCGCTGCGGTTGCCTCGTTGAACGAGCTACCGTCGAGCTGGATAGGACATGCATACGCGTGGAAATCTCCTCCAGCCATGCCATTGCAGCGAGCACCTGGCTTGGGATGGCGATACTTTACCTGAGGCGAGTAGTAATTCTCCTGCTGAATAATTGCAGGCGCAACGGGAATACGATCCGTTACGACGGAAAGCGCCAGAGCCCACAGCCAGGATTGGAGTTGTGTGTTAAAGCCGCCTCTTCTCAGGTCCAAGTAGAGATACTTGTGACGAGGCGCGCTGACTTCATTTCTGGATTTCCATGCCTCGACACGTGGCGTGCATGTAGGACCGATTGCATCAGCACTTCCCGTATAAAACTGATGGCGCAACTCTCGCGGAAACTCCGGGCTAAACGGTTCAACCGCTGTCGAGCCGATTGTGGAGACAAACCATCCATTCTCTGTCAGGTAGCTCGGTGACGCAGAATGACGAGCTTCCTTGAATCTCTGTTGGACTTCATGTAGTTTTGAAGGGCTAATGGGATCATCTGACCCTCCAAATGATGAAAAATCAACCTGATTTGGATCCAAGACTTTCACTTGGCACGTGAGAAAGTCAGGCACTCGGCGAACCTGTGAGTTTCCTACTCGAACTCTAGGGAGCTCGGCAAGTGCCAGATCCCACGTGTTAATACCTAAGTCCTCCTCATGAAATGTGCGCGACGGGGCCATAGTCAATTCGTCTTGAAGAAGGTCCCAGTGCCCAACCCATCGCAAGGTCACGTAAGGAGGACGCTTCAAATCGAACTTGCCATAAAACGAGAGCAGCCATTCCATCTGCGGGTGCACATGACAATACATTCTTTGGCTGCGCTCGGATGGTGCAGAGTACACCGTGAAGAGCATAGGGGTGCCCTCTTCGCCGATTGGAGCGACTGAAGACGGTTTTGGAGGTGAGGTGGTCGTATGTTGAGATGCTGGCTCTGCTGAAGATGCCGCATGGTTGGTAGTTGATGATGACGACTTGGGGGCCAGTCCCGAGGCAACTTGGGAGGGAATTGGCGCTGAAGCAGGGCCTGGCCTCCAAAAGATACCCGCTGAGACATACACCATGCAGACAACCATTGCTGCGACCATGATCGTCAGCAAAACAAAGCTGGGGGTGGTCCTGCTTGACAAGATGCTCCGCCTATGGGCCACCTTGACAACGTTGGTCAGACTACGGAGCTGGGCATAGTTGGCCTCGGTCTCTTGCGCGAGATGCTCCAGCGCGAGTGCCGGGTTTGCTTTGATCGCCGCGACCTGCGTACCTCCAAGTCTAGGTGTCCTGCTGACGTTGGAAGCAGAGGTCTTGTGTTGCTCCGATGAGATTATCTCTGTGGCTGATCTGGGGTGTTTGAGTGGCAGGGCATGTTGCTGGCTATTTGTTGTAGTACTCTGTAACGGGGTGTCGGTTGCGCATCCATCATGGTCGGCTTCTGAGTCAGTGTAGGGTGCTGGCTCATCCGAAGAGGTTTCGCACGGAGGCGTTTTGAGGGTGTTACCGACTGTTTTGTAGGCTATCTCCGACATTATACGGGTTTATACAACTAGTAACATCATCCTATATCATATTCAGATCAAGACAACGTGCCAACCCAAAGATATCACAAGTCTGGAAGTGTACCTGAGATCGCAAATTTTTCCAATTCCAGTGTGTCACGGCTGGGAGGACTGGCTGAAGCGGGGGGAACTGCTCTTCGGGTCGCCCCGAGGCTAATCACAATACGTGGGCAGGATGCGCAGATGCCGTTTCTTAATTATAAAGCGAGAGATAACCGATCCACGTCAGTTTGTACAAAGCTTTCCAGTTCTGGTCAATACTGTATTTCGCCAGTCGCGATACTCCTGTCCTTCACTCTGCTCTCATCACACGGCATTCATTTCGAAGATACAGGTGGGAAGATACCACCCTCTGAATAGACAATTTGGCCGCCTCGAATTACCGCCTTGACACTGAGCGTGGTCTTATCTAAAAGCAAGATGTCCGCCGATGCACCAACCTTCAAGGTTCCGATCCGATCCTCCATCCCGAGGCATCGCGCTGGAGCGTAGGTCGCAGTGCGGATGGCTTGGGCATCTGTACACTGAGTGAACTTGCGCACGTTACGCACGCATGTATCCATATCCACAATTGCACCGGCAAGTGTTTGCGTACCTCGAATGGTCGCTCGGTTGTTGCTAATCACAACGTCCATTTCACCCAGTTTGAACTCACCTTCACCTAAGCCAAGCGCCCCCATTGCATCCGTGACGGCAATCATCCCTTCGGGATGTGACGCATACGCGATACGAACTGACTTGGGGTGCGCGTGGATTCCATCCGGTATGATCGAGTAGGCACAGGTCGTTGGCCTGCAGTCGCCACTGTCTGTGGATTCACTGGGAGCGGGCTGGTCGTCACCAGCAGCCAAGATGCCAATCAAACCAGGATCACGATGGTGGAAGCTCTTCATTGCATTGAACATGTGGGTCACAAGAGTCGTTCCGGCAGCAATGGCTTCTTCAGCCTGTGCATATGTGGCTTCGGAATGACCGGCACTGACTACAACTCCCCGCTTGGTCAACTCTGTGATCACACTCTTGGCGCCCTCGAGTTCGGGGGCGAGTGTAACAACTCGAACATGCTTCCAGGGATTGCTTCGTCTGCTTGTGTCACCTCGTTTGATTTCATCCGATGACGGCGCTGATGACTCATCCTTGACGCCATACCTCTTGCATACCTCTGCGTAATTCTTGGGCGCGGTGAGTACCGCTCGGTTATGAGCACCTGGTACCGAAATAAATGGACCTTCTAGATGCAAACCGACCATGCGGGCGCCGAGGTACACTCCTCCAGCGCGTGTGATCACATCAACCGCAGAGAAATACTTCAAGAAGCGAGGAATCACCAGCTGATATGTAGCCTCGCTGGAGCTAATCACTGTCGGACAAAATGACGTAACACCATACATCAGCAGGAGCTGTGCGAACCTCGTAAGATCCGGGTCGCCCTCGGTAATATAGCTTGCAGCCTCTGTTAATGTGAAGTCATAACCAAACGTGCTGCTAATTGCAACCTCTTCACGCTTGGCATCGGAGCCCTCAGTAGCATTTGCATTCGATAATTGTTCAAAGGGCGAGCCCCAATGCACCGTCAAAGTCCCTTCATTTCCTCCAAAAGGTTGAGGTGGAAGCGTTGACGCTTGGATTGCCTCATCATCCACGAGGCAAACACGACGAAGTCTCGGGTTCTTCTTTGTGACTGGCTGGACTGCATCACATTCAGCGAACGGATCAAGCAACAATGCGCTTGGCGCCGCGTCGCTATGTTGATGCTCAGTGGAGGCGTTGGAGGGTTGTGCCTGAATCACTGGACTCTGAATGGTTGCCCGCGTCATCGATCTCTGTCGCATGAGCTTGGTCTGGGGGTGGCATTGTAATGCGACTGTTGGGAGAGGCTTCTTGACCGGGTCGGGGTACGTCGTGGCCTCCGAGCGGTAACCCGAGGGGTTTCGCTTCCGGTGCACAGTGTCTGCGTCGAGAGGGACTGGCACTGTGGAGAAGTCCAGTCCAAAGCCTCCATTGATTTGGATATCGACATAGCCCGGGACAACAATGAATTGGCTAACGTCAAAGACGTACTGGGCTGCGACCTCGTCGTCTTCCGAAGCCTGCCAGAATCTTTGCTCTGCATCAATGATGTGCGCAGCGGTAGGCAGGTTCGCATGCAAGTCTGCCTTGTCCGAAAGCTGCTTCTGTTCTTCATTCGCTTCGCCGAGGTGGGTATTCGAGCACGAGATGTTCTCTCGGATTGCGGCGAGGCGTCGGGCACTGCGCTGTGCACTCGTGGTGAGCCCGGGGTAGACCAGCCCCGTGTCAAACCACACATCGTCGCATATCAGTCTTCGGCCTTTGAGAACATGACCTCCCATGAGCTTGACAATCCCACGTAGGGGCTCGACCTGTGGGACGTAGCTTGTCATCGTGAAGTAGTGTGCGTGAGACCACTGTTCATCCAGTTAAATTCTACTTTGCAGCTCGCGACAATCACCTTTTTAAGATGAATATACTTCACTTAAGATTCAGCTTTTCACTAGTGAGCACACCCTGCGCACTCGTCTTGCACTGACTGTCCCTGCGTGAAACACTGGGATTGGGTAGGAGGTGCCATCGTTAACTCGTCGATGTGTTCGGCTCGGAGGATCACTCAAGATATCCTTGCGAAAGCTGCGCGAAGCAAGAATTCTGTTCTGGTGGCGTTCTGGTCTTGGTGCTCAAATGGGGTCAGGCCGGGAGCTGAAGCCGAAACCTCGCATGATACCACCTGTTCAACTGGGATTCAGTATGTATCTGCGAGAGGAGGGTCCTGTGTACCTCCCTGAAGATATGCAGGCCAGAGTTTGGAATTCCGAGGTCCATTCGCACACTAGCGTCACCTGGATATGAGCATCTACTGGCAATTCACTGATACCTCACTGCACACTGCGATCCGACTACATGTAGCGTAGTCACCCCAACCCCTGGGTCTGTCAGCCTTATGTGTGCCTCGAAATACACTGAAAAAGTCGAAAATGCCAAACTACCGCCTTCCGGCGACTCATATTTAAGATCTCTATATGCGCACCAGTGCAGCGGAGTAAAAATATGCGAGTTGTGGGTCTAGTGCAGCTGCAAAGCTGCCTCGCTCCTCAATCCCCGCGGACACTGACAGATTCCCCCCCTTCTGACGCGTTTGTCACTCTCTTTGAGGACCAGCTTCGAGGAGTTTGGTCTGTGTTGACACTACCCAGCCGCGGGTTGCGGCATACGTGGTGGATCCCTTCGGAACAGCGTCTCCTACATGTGTTTGCCCCAAAGGACGTCGACTTCCGGGACTGCTACGCGCCCCCACCCTACATCTGTTGCGTCTTTGCTAACCATGAGCAACCCTCAAGCGGGCTATTCGGGACGGAGGTGGTCGTAGCGGGGCTCAGCACACTCGCCCACATGCACTTTGAACGGTTTTGCAGAGATGAGACCGCCTCCACGTCTAAAATAGCAAGTCGCGCCATGGCCCATTCCAGCCCGGCAGATGATCTGGAGTTTGGAATAGATGATATGGAAGTCTATACGCCGCCAACGTCGCTTGAGTCTCTGTTGGATGTCAAATTCCGATTCATGCTCCCTCGGCTAGACCAAGTTCATGCGGAGTCCTGGGCAGGCGTAAACCACCTCCGTAGTCTAGACTGGCAACGCGCCCGCTTGACGTGCGAAGTTAGGAGGCAGCCACAAGTCTGTGTTCTCGCACTCCCCTTGATTGTTGGACGAGAAGTTATAACTGGCAGCGACGAGGCAGATGAAGAACGTGACGCGCGCCCAGAGGATGTTCTTATGTTTGCGTGGGTTAGTTCGCCCGGACAGGTACCCTCGTGTTTCGCTGGTGGTCATACGTTGCCGAGCCAACTCCAAGCCCTCGCTAGGATTTCCGAACCAGGTGCCGAAACAAGCCCCAATCTCGACATGACATGTGTCCTCTCAAGAAACGGACTAGCGAGCATAACGCTTCAACTACTTCCAAGGCATTCAAGCGGTCTCTCGATGATGGCTCAGAGCTTCGACTCCTTTATGTACGCGGGACCTACACTCCAAATCTTTGGCCCTCTTAAATCTCTGCTTTCGGAGAATGCAAAGCTCCTTGGAGCATGTGAAATCAATCATACGAAGGCTACCGACTGGAAGGGCTCCCAGGAAAGCCTCCAGGGTTCACCTTCCCAATCCGAAACAACTCTCAACGAAGAACGACATTGGGTGGTGCTTTACGCATGCGAAAACGACTTTACTCATGATGTCAAAGCGGCTGTAGTAACGCTACGAAGCAATGAATGCAGTGAACACAAGGTCAGTGACATAACCCCACAGCTGCTGTCGTCCTTGCAACGGCACATCGCGCACGAAGCAAAAGAGACGAAAGCTGACTCAGCGGACGGAGCTTCAGGGCTATCAAGATACCCTGAACTCGTGCCCAAGCGGGCTCAAATGCAGTTGATTCAAGATTCTGGCGATTGGAGTGACATCACATTTACTATCACACTTGTGTATGCGTCTCAATGGACCCACTCGATGCTGGGTTTACCCCCTACCGTTCTACTGCATCGAGCGCTTTTCACCGTGAAGATGTCAGACTGCCAAGTCTCAAGCCCTGCCGCTGGATGGATGATGCTCACACCTGGATGTGATGCCCTACCCATCAAGGAATGTTATTATCAAGGTGCGGCGTCCCATTCGGAAGTCATTCTGAGTTCGGGGAACCCTCAAGAGCCGAGCGCGTTACTGGTCGCGGCAGTGGTCCCTCAATACGATGTAAGCCCATCATTTCCCACCGATAGCGTCATACCATACGTCGAAGTCATACGACCACAAGTCTACGACCACTCGTCACGGCTGCAACATGAGAAGCGTCCCGATGTCGCACATGATGTCGAAACTGACGCTCGTGAGGAATTGACCTTGATTGAGCAGAGCGAGAAGCGGGTGGAAGCTTTGATGAGATTACTTGAGCAGGAGAACTGGATCTTCCCAACCACGACTCCAACGAGTGGACACCCCGGTCTCACCTTAAGTGCGCTCTCATTACTTACAAGATTGTTCCCTGTCCACGAACCAAAGCCCGGCGTAGTGCTCCGAGTAAGAGTTGGGACTGGATCTGATGGCGACCTTCTCCTCCAAGTCAGCTTGCCCGATCTACAGAAAACCATCCGCAGTGAGGAGACCTTTCCCTGGTCAGAATTGGCAGATAAGTGTCGTGTCCACTGTGATGCTCGGTTTGTCATGTCAGACGATAACTTGAGTTGGATTGGAGTGAGTACTTCGCTGCGTCAAAGCACTGAGGGAGCACTTGAGGTTACTGTACCTAACCAGTTCACGTGTGCTGTCGCTGAGTGCATTTTCACTCCAAGAGAGGAAAGTGACGAGCGGATATATATTGACTACATCATTTCATTGGTCTTTCCCAGTCATGCCTCACGTCATGCGAATATTCCTCTGAAACTCGCCAGCGGCCGAATCTCAGTAGTAGATATGATTTGTAGCGGTGCTCGGAAGCCCCCAACAGAGATTGATGCTGTTGTGCACCCACGTGAGACGCTTGAGTTAGACCCATTCCAGCTTTCAATTCCCCTCATTTCACAGTTCACCAATCATCAACACGTTATTTTGCGAGAGCTACTGTCTACTGTTTGTCTCGATGAATGTCATCAGTCATCTGGATCAGAATCGCGCGACAGTGCTGTTAGCGCGTGCATCGAGCTTAGCGTCCTTGGTCATCTTATTAAAAAGCGAGGCTATACAATCGCATGCCAACCGGAGCTCATTGTCGCAGTCGCCCATTCTTCAGCACTAGGAGAAGGTGCGAGTTCGGTGCATGATGAACGAAGCCTTGGAGAGAAGTCCAGACTCTCGGAACATGCTACCACCACTTATCGTGTGACAGTAAGCCTTGCACTTCCCGCGCTCAATGTCAGCCCTGACGTTGCAGTTGCACTGCGCTTGTACATTCGCTCGGTACTTTGTCGTAAATGTAGTGGCTTGTTCACGGCGCTCGATGAACAGCACTCCACACAACGTGCATTGAAACGCGAAGCGATTGGTCCAGCAATAGCCGCCCTCCAGTCCCTCTCAAATACGATCTCGAATCGGAAGCACGAAGATGGAGATAGTGCCATGGTGTCGTCGACAAGCACGACTACTCCGGGAGAGGTGGATCAGCTCGATAGCACAACCCTCGCTGAAATCACACGGACCGTGCTCGCGGCATCACGAATGATCTGGCGGGAACCTTAATCTCAACATGATTCCAAACCCACATTGTTACACTAGACTTCTCGTGTACATAGAATCCAAGTGTATTTTACATACAACAGTCCCGAAGTGTGGCGTTAGATTACATCATATTTTGGGGAAATGTTTGCACGCTCCATCAAGCTGAATCACCTCCTTAGTGTCGCGTGTGAGCCCGCCGGGCCGTGATCAGCATCATCCTGACTCGAGGTGAGTGAAGCCGGAAGCAGGGAGAACTGGGAAGGAGTGTTTGATCCACCTGCTCGCGCAATATACGCGATCATCATATCCAGTTCTGAGAGCCGGTTCGAAATGTTCTTGAGCCACTTAGAGAGCTGGGCCAGCTCTGCTTCAGCCGAAGCGCTGCTCATTGATGTGGACATCGCACCGGGCAGTGTAACTCCGGCTACGGCTGCTTTGAGCTGAGCTTCAGCAAGCTGCTTATCTGGTACATGCGCATGATTGCCATTCGTTGAGCTGCCCGAAATACCTAGTAATGCTCTCCTGGATCGAGCTGTCTTGGGTCCTGCGTAGGACGGCATCGCCGTCGAGGCGACACCGTATGGATTGTGCTTCGACTTTTGCTTTGCGACCTGAGCAGTGTCGCCTTCCTTATTACCAGACTCACCTGGCTCGCCTCCAGTTGGGCTGCCCCCGGCTGCGCTCCCCGAGCTTCCACTTGTCCCGATTTCATTCGCATTGTTGAACGCTGCATACGAGTTCATGATCTCTTCAGGGTCGATACCATAGGCTCGCAAGTAGGCCTCGCTTTCACTGAAATTGGTGTTACCAAGATTGTTGGATCCACTGGTGTTGTTTAGATTGCTTAATGACCCGCTTGATCCAGCGCCACCGCCTGTCCTGCCACCAGGTGCTCCGACGCCAGTATGAGGCGCAGGTTGGCGCTTAAGCAAGGCGACACTGTTTGCACCCACAGAACCGCCCTGACCGACATAGGTCAAGCTGCTTGGAAGCTTTGCGACCGATGGTGACGCAACGCCAGCCTTCGCAGCGGTCACAATTTGATGCGGGGTCATCAAGCCGATGTTGCCCTGGTGCCTTCCATAACCCGTTGCATGCGCCTGCTGGTCGTGGATTTGAATGATTCTTAAGAGAGTGGCTCTGAAATCCTTGGCATCGCATCGCTTGGCGATGTTTGCGATGCCCATCTTCAATTGGGCGTAGAGCGCCTTTTGTTTCAGGATTTGGGCCTCTTCATCGCGCCATCGCGCAGCTTCGCGCGTAGATGCAGCCACCTCCTGCTCAAGCGTCTGGCTCTCTGCTACGATGCTGTTGTTCAACTGGAGCGTCTGAGTGAACAGCTTCTTTCGAAGGTCGGCAATCTTACTGCGCAGCTCATCTGCGGTTCGTGTGTAGTCAAGCTGGCGCGCGCGGAGGTCAGCCTCTGCACGTTCCAAAACCTTGAAGCGCTCCTGAACTTTCTCAATCGACGGATTATCGTCAAAGAAACCAATGCTGGTGTCGGCAAGAAAGTCATTTAGGAACTTTTGGTATGGAGCGCAGAGCTTGTTCAACTTGCGCTTTTCCTTAAGCTTCATGCGCTTGAGAGCAATCTCTCGTAATTGATATTCAATCTCCTTGATTTTGCTTTCCTTGTTCCGACGCTCTTCTCGTTCGCGTTCTTGCGCCCTTCTTCGCTTGTGCTCGTTTTCCTTAAGGAACTTGTTGAACAACACGAGTGCTTCCTGCAGTTCTAGGTCTCTTTTCCTGAGGTTGTCCTCTCGAAGTCGGAACATCTCCTCCTTTCGGAGATATTCCTCTCGCTGAGCGTCAAGTTGATGCTGGGTCGTTTCCATTTGTTTCCTCTGTGCGATGATGCGTGTCACAGGTGACACCGTGTCCATATTCAGGACCACGGGGATGCCCGAACGAGCCATGCTACATGGGTAGGAGTGGTCATGAGCGCGATATTACGGCATAAGCGAATATGAGACGAAGGTATAGCATAACGGTGCACATGGAATTGACCACACATCTGATACAGCTCTCACGATCGGTACAACGCCACATACCTGTCGGTCATGTTGGTCACGAAGTCGATGCTGGGTAGTCCCAGTCGGGTATTTCACAAGGGCTAACGGCAGATAACAGTACTAAACGAGAGGATAATACACTATATCCACTTGGGATCCGTCACTCTTCGAGTATCGGCACGTAAGGCGTGCAAAATGTGCACCAAGTTGAAACCGCTCTAGAAGAGGTAGAAAATGCAAAAAAGCACAGTATTAGAGCGATTGCATGGGGACACAAAGGTGATAAAACAATCACTACACAGGTTTTAAGCGCAATCATACCTAAGGCGCATACGCAACAGAGGCCCATCTCAACATGCAGAACCCTCAGAGTTGTTCCAATTAACTGTTTCAAGAGAAACGGTCGGACCCAATCCCCGTATACGCGCTTTGGAACGTTAGATTAAGCTTATTTAGTCAGATTTATTCACAAATCCCACATTTACAACATACCAGAAGCCTTCATTTGCTTCTCCATGCGGTCCAGCTCAGCGGCCTCAGCGGCGAGATCCTCGTCGGAGACCTCTGCACCGAACTCAGCCTCGGCAGCAAGCTCAGCCTCGGACTCGAGGCGACCATCGAAGTCCGAGTTCTCAATCAATGCATCCATTGCGGAGAATTGGGATTCCATATCAGCCTCAGCAAACGAGAAGGGCATCTCCTCCTCGGCAGCAGCAACAGGCTCGGCCTTGGCCTCGGTCTCTGCCTCAGCTTCAGCCTCAGCATCAGCCTCAGCCTCGGCGTCGAGCTCAGCGTCCTCATCAGCCTCAGTCTCGGCCTCAGCATCAGCCTCGGTCTCGGCCTCGGCCTCAGCATCAGCCTCAGTCTGGGTCTCAGCATGAGCATCGACCTCGGCGAGGACCTCAGCCTCTGCCTCGGTCTCGACGAGGTCAGACTTAGCATCACCAACAACGGGGGTCTTCAAGAACTCTTGGAGGTTCTTGCGGTTCGTCTCGAGGTCCTTAAGCTCGCGCTGGAGGTTGGGAATGGGGCGGTACGAGTTGCGGAGGAGCCAGTCGAAGGCGTAGGTCTGAATGAGGTACTCCTTCTCGATCTGAGCGAGCTTCTTGCTGTCAGC
>Ga0182741_1004805_pt1 | contig 12984 bp, 14 predicted proteins | sample eDN5th37CBELigOP_FD_128874 | JGI IMG/M metagenome (GOLD analysis project Ga0182741, IMG submission 128874) | Enriched Organic Plus compost microbial communities from Emeryville, California, USA - eDNA 5th pass 37_C BE-Lig OP (version 2) (version 2) ...
AGTCGTCGGCCACCGGCAGGCCTTCGGCGCTCGTGTTCCAGGGACTGTCGGCGGAGAAGAGGCGGCCACCGTCGACCGGGTCGGTGCCGGCGGCGACTACCTCGCCGGTGCCCGGCTCGGTCTCGCCGGTGGTGGGATTGGCCTCCGGGGCCGCCCCGGTGGCACCGGTCGCTCCGGTCGCGGCCGTCTTCGCCGGGCCCTTTTCCGAGTCGCCGTTGCCGTCGTCGGAGCCGCAGGCGGCGACGAGCAGCCCGAGCAGGGCCGTCAGCGCGACCGCCGCGATCCAGCGCACCCCATGGGCCCTCACTACTCGCCCTCCAGGGCCGGCGCGGAGGAGGCGCCGTTCGAGGGTTCGACGGTGCCGCCGTCGGCCGGCGGCGAAACGGGCGAGGTCGGGGTGGTGTCGACTCCCTGCGACGGGGTCGTCAGGCTGGGCCCGCTCGGGTTGACCGGCGAGGTGGGCGTGACCGGGTTGGGGATCCGCTGCGGACCGCTCGAACGATCTTCACGGCCGCGCTTCGGCGGAGCCTGCTCCGAGACCTCGACCAGGACGTAGCGGTCGGTGCGGAAGACGGGGGTCAGCCCCGCCTCTCCCCCTTCGGCCGCCGTCGGCCATTTCTTGGCGATCTGATCGCCCGCGCGGCTCGTGGTGATCAGCATGTATCGGACCTCGCCGAACGGGTCGTCGATGGTAGCCTGCCAGGTCTCCTCGCCCTCGTCCACGCGGTCGTAGAAATTGTCGGGCCGTCCCGACGTGATCATCACGCCGTAGCCGTAGTTCTCGTCCACGAGCACGGCGCGCTCGCCCTTCGGGACATGGGTGTTGATGTACTGGGCCATGGCCAGCTCGGGATCGATCCCGACCGTGTATCCGCCGATCGACTCCTTGCCCTCCTGGCTTTCCTGCGTGTCGACCCAACGGGTGAACGCCTCCGCCTGGTTCTGGTAGCTGTAGTCGCGCATCGCGTTCCAGCCCAGGGGCACGGCGGCGATCAGGCCGACCGCGATCACGGCGGCGGCGACCGTGCTCAAGCCCTCCGCCGACTTGCCGGTCCAGGCCACCGCGGCGACCGCGAAGACGGCGAGCGGGAGCCCGTACGAGAGATCGAGCAGATTCGCCTGATCGGCGCCGACCGCGCGCAGGAGCGGCGCCGCGGCGACGCAGAGCCCGACGAGGAGGAGCCCCCAGGAGGCGGCGTCCCCACGCATCAGACCGAACACGATCAGCATGATCCCCGCGATCAGGGCGAGCGGCGCCACCCCCAGGGTCACCTGGAAGAGATCGCCGAGGCTGCCCCAGAAGTCCGTCGTGACCTCGTGGAATATGCCGGTGGTGTTGACCTCGATCACACCGGTCTGCGCGGTGATCCAGCCGAACGGGCTGTCGACCAGCACCCAGTTGAGCAGGCACCAGAAGAGGAGCGCGTAGGCGACCGGGGTCAGGAAGACGAGGAGGACGGACCGCATCTTGTCCTGCTCGTCACCGCGGGAAGCGCTCACCAGGAGGAAGGCCACGGCGAGGCCCGCCCCGACGAGGATCATCCCGAAGTCGACCATGAACGAGAAGCCCATCGCCAGACCGGCGGTGGCGAGGTGCCGGGTCTGGTCGGTGATGCCCCACCCCACCAGCGAGGCCAGCGCGATGGCCAGCATGACCATGCTGAGCATCATCGGATCGCCGTTCGAGGCGTAGAACACGACCATGGGGTTCAGGCCGAAGAGCACCAGCAGCACGATCCTCAGGCCGAGCGCGATGTCGCAGCGGCGCATCAGCGAGTTGAGCGTCGCCATCAAGAGCCCGGTGGCGATCGCGGTCAGCACCGGCAGCGCCACCAAGGACGTCGCGAAGGGCTTGATCACGGAGAACGGCATCAGCGCGACCGAGGCGAAGGTAGCCGGCTCCAGACCGATCGCCGCGAGGCGGGGCGGGTCGTTCCAGAACACCATGTAGGCCTCGTTCAGGTGCTCGAGCGAGGTGAAGTCGACGATCCGGCCCTCGGTCAGCATGAAGTAGCCGACCACGCCGTAGACGACCGCGAAGAAGAGGAAGATCAGCCAGCTCTCGAGGCCGGCCCGCGGGGCCTCGCCGGTGAACGGCCGCGGATCGTCGGGGACCTCGTGGATCCGCGACTGGATCAGCGGGTCGGCGACCGGGTCGTGCAGCTGGCGGACGGGCGGATCCACGTCCGGGCCGGCGTCCGGCTTCGTCTCGGGTCCGTTCGCGGCCATCAGGCACCCCTCCGCGGGGTCGCCGAGTGGGCGTGCTCGGAGCCACCGGCGAGATCGAGACCGTGCTCGGTCTTCTCCCAGTAGAACGGGTTGGTGATGAGCTGGCCGAAGCCCTTCCAGGCGGCGACCGACATCAGACCCCAATAGAACGGGAGGAACAAGGCGAACGGGGCGAGCGAGTAATCGCCGCGGCGCACGATCGCCGCGAGGCCCAGGTACACGAAGACGAAGTTGCCGAAGAACAGCTCGGCGGCGGCCAGGAAGTACACCCAGCCGGGAAATACTTCCTGGATGATCCCGAGCTGAGTCAGGGCGAAGACCGTGGTCAAGAACCAGAAGATGGGGTTGATCAGGAAGGTGAAGGTGCCGCCGATGAGCAGCTGAAAGGACATGAATCCCTTGAACCCGACGTTCGACAGGAAGCGGATCGGGTTTCGCATGTAGACCAACCAGGTCTGGAGGTAGCCCTTGATCCAGCGGGAACGCTGCCGGACCCAGTTGCCGATGTTGGTGTTCGCCTCCTCGTAGGTGGTCGAGTCCATCATCGTCGTCCGGTAGCCGGCCTGGTGGAGGCGCACGCCGAGGTCGGCGTCCTCCGTGACGTTGAAGGGGTCCCAGCCCCCGACCTCCATGAGCTCGGCCAGCTTGATGTGGTTCGAGGTGCCACCGAGCGGGATCGGGTCGCGGCGCGCGTCGAGCCCGGGCAGCACCATGTCGAAGAGCATCGAGTACTCGATGGAGAACCAGCGGGTCAACAGGTTGGTGTGCTGGTTGAAGAAGTTGAGCTTCGACTGGATGCAAACGATCGAGTCGTCCAGGTGCTCGAACATGAGCACCGCCTTCTTCAGCTGATGCGGATCCGGCCGGTCCTCGGCGTCGTAGATGACGACGTACTCGCCCTTCGCTCCGAGCAGGCCGAAATTGCAGGCCTTCGGCTTGGTCTGCGGCTGAGAGGGCGGGACGATGATCGGGTTGAAGTGCGGCGGCAGGTCGAGGCCGAGGATCGCGTCGATCGTCTCGTGGTCGTCCTCCTCGCAGAGCAGGCGCACGTCGAGCTTCGTCTTCGGGTAGTCGAGCGACTCGATGCCCGCCACCAGGTAGGGGATGACGGCGGCCTCACGGAAGAGTGGAACCAGGATCGTGTAGACCGGCAGCTCGCGCTCGTTCATCGCGGCGAGCGCCTCCGGGCTGGTGTCGACCAGGTACTGGTGCCCCAGCGCCGAGTAGCCGGCGACGAGCTTGTAGCCCGAGTTCAGGGTGTAGAAGACGGCGAAGATCCCGAACACGACGGCCAGCGTGGTCACCGGGTTCCAGATCAGGAAGCCGAGCAGCGCGAGCAGGACGATCCCGATGAAGGCCTTCTGCCCCCCGCTCAGCACCTTGTGGGCCGAGCTGTCCGGGAACTTCTCCTTCAGCCCGGTCGTCGCGGTCTGCGTGTACCGGTCCCGGTTGACCCCGCGCTGGAGTCGTTCGATCTCGTTCTCGGAAGCGAGGAACTGCTGGACACGCCGGCCGGTGTAGTGCTCGACGTCGTCCTCGTCGATGCGATCGGCGACCGCCAGATAGATCGTCTCGCTGTCGATCGCGATCGGCACGCAACGCAGGCGCCGGCACATCTCGTCCGGCATGACGTCGCGGGGGGCGCGCTCCGGATCGAAGTCGGAGAGGTCCACGGTCGGCAGGTCGAGCTGCTCGGAAAGCACCCGCAGGAGTTCCTTCTCCTCGAGCGCGCCACCGTGCACGAGAACCTCGCCGATCCGGCTGCCCGTGCGGTCCTGTTCGGCGACCGCCTCGCCCAGCTGCTTCTCGGTCACCAGCCCGCGGCTCGCCAGCGTCTCGCCCAGGCGAGGCGGGATCGCGAGGCCGTGGCTGAGCAGATCCTCGGCCGAGAACTCGGCCCCGTCCGGTCGCCCGTTTCCCGTGAACAGCCGCTCGACGGCCAGGTCGATGTCCTCCGGTTCCGCGAAGACCCAGCGCGGTTCGTATCCGGTCTGCTCGCGGACCGCCCGGTCGGCGGCGGGATCGAACGAGACCGGGCCGGCGACCGCGAGGGTGCCGCGGTCCAACTCGATCGGAAGGATGTGGTACCGGCGGCAGATCTCGTACGGCAGCAGGTGCGCGATCGCCGGGCTGAGGCTCACCAGCCTCTCGCTGACGCCCTGCGACGAGTCGCGGACGAGCAGGCGCGTCATGGCTCCCCTTGTGGTCATGACCCGACTCCCCCGGTCTCCGCGCCTTCATCCTCGCCCGCCTGTTCCTTCTGGCCGTAGACGATGTCCTCTTCCCTCGAGCGCTTGCGATCGCTTATCAACATGGCGACGATGCCGCCGAGGAAGATGAAGAACGGGACGATCAGGAAGGTGCTGAACAACAGCCCGAAGACGATCAGGGCGCCGACGACGAAGATCAGCGCGCCGAAGACTCCGCCGCCGCCGCTCACAGACCCGTGGGAGCGGCCACGCCGCTCTCGCGCCCACCCATGGGTTGGGCCAGCGCGATGGTGACGGAGTCACTCGAGGACTCGGTGACGTCGAAGGCCACCGGGAGCTGGCGCCGCAGCGAAGCGATGATCGAAACACCGTCCGCGACCTTGGTGTCGATGGTTGCGGAATCGCCGCGCAGCTCGCGCAGCGAGGCCTCCTCCACGCCTTCCGTGTTGGCCAGCGCGTCCTCCACCACCCGGGCGAGGCTGAGGTCGTGGAGCGGCCGGACGATCACCTGGACGTCGCCACCGGTCGGGAGCTGGAACGGCTCGTTCCTGACCGGGCCGTTGGCGACGATCTCGCCGGGAAGGGAACCGGGACCGGACCCCGAAACAGGAGGCGACAACTCCGAACCCGGGAGCCTGGCGGCGTTCACTCGCGCCTCCAGGACGTCGAGCCGCGTCGTCAGCTCCTCCCTGAGCTTGCGAATTTCCTTGAGGATTTGTTTCGATCGATCTTTTGCCACGAGGCTCCCGGTAATATCGCCGGCTGCATGCCGTTCCGCTGCTGAATGAGCGTCGGCCTGCCCCCGGTGAGTGACCCACTATAGGTGAGGAACGGGAAACCCGTCAAGGACGTGAGCTCGAGAATTCGACCGCCGGGGATGTACCCGGCCCACCGCGGCTTCTCCGACGCGGGCCACTATCGCAGCAATCTGCGGCGATACGGGTTCCCGTTCGTCCTGATCACCCTCGCGGCATTCGGCCTCAGCATCGTCGCGGCGGACGATCCGAATCACTTCCTCTTCTTCCTGGGCTGGATTCTCGCCCTCACCTGCCTCGGCCTGGCCTGGTACCAGCCGCGCCTCTGGATCCTCGCTCCCTTCGGGGCGCTGGGCGGCGCGCTCCTGGTCCGCGCGGGGGCCGACGGGCTCGACGCCGGGATCGGGCCGCTCCTCCTGATCCCCGTCCTGGCGATGGCGGTGTACGGCTCGAGGAAGGCGCTGATGGTGATGATCGGCGCGATCCTCGTCGCGATATTCGTCGTCCACGTCCTCGTCGTGGACGACGACGTCCACATGACCTCCACCTGGAGGCAGGACCTGATCCTGATCGTGCTGGCGACGGTTCTCGGGATCGTGATCCAGGACCTCGTCACCCGGATGCGGCGGGAGCGGAACCTGGCCGAGGAACGGGGCGCGATGATCGAGAGCGTTTCCGACGTGACCCGGCGCATCGCGACGAGCCGCAGCGCCGGAAAGACGCTCTGCGCGGTCGCGGTCGAGGAGACCCCGGCCAACGGGGTCGCCCTGTTCAGCTTCGACGGGGAATACACCGGGCTGATCGCCACCGAGGGTGGCCGGGGAGACCTGCTCGAGGAGATGTCCACGGCCTCGATCCTGAGGGGAGACGGCGAACACGAGGCCCGTTACCGCGACGGCGACGAGGGAATGGAGTACCTGTCGCTCCCGTTCGAGGCCCTGGAGCCCGACCTGATCATCTGCCAGCCGGTGATCAGCGACGACCGGGTGGTCGGTTCGCTGCTGCTCGCCTACTCCGGGTCGGACCCGGAGCAGGGAATCCCGGTGGCGCTCTTGGCGGCAGAGGCGTCGATCGCGATCAGGCACCACCAGGTGACCGAGCAGCTCGACCACCTCGCGATCACCGATCCGCTCACGGGAATCGACAACCGCCGCGGCTGGGAACGGATGATCCAGCGCAACGTCGGCCACGCGCGTCGCCACAACCGGCCGCTCTGTCTGGCGATGCTGGACCTGGACCGGTTCAAGGGTTACAACGACGCCCACGGCCATCAGGCCGGCGACGACTTCCTCCGGCGCACGGCGGCCACCTGGGAGGCCATGATCCGCGTCGACGACCACGTCGCGCGCTACGGGGGCGAGGAGTTCATCCTCACCCTTCCCAACACCAGGCTCGAGGGCGGCGAGGCGATCGTCGACCGCCTGCGCGAGTCCCTTCCCGAGACCGGGGACCCGGAGCACCAGCCGACCTGCTCGGCGGGGATCGCCGAGTGGGACGGGACGGAGACGGTGCGGGAGCTGGTGGCGCGCGCCGACCGCGCGCTCTACCTCGCGAAGGAGCGTGGTCGCGACCGAACCGTCTCGCTGGAGGCGTCCGTCCCGGGGGACGCACCGTTGGACGAAGCCTCCGGGGACGCCGTCATGTCCGCCGATGCGGCCGGCGATCCCGTCACGGACGAGAACCCGGCCCCCTGATTCAGCTGCCGGGCGTCCAGAGCTTGGACGGGCCCTGGCCGGAAGGCCCCTGGCCCGACGGACCCTGGCCTCCCCGGTCCGGACCCGGCTGGTCCTCTCCCCCGCCGGCGTCGTCGTCGGCACCGCTCCGCTGCGCGTAGAGCATCTGGACCTGACTGAGCGGCTCGCGGATCGCCTCGCCGATCTCGGCGGGCAGCAGCCCGACGATCGCGCGCACCGCCTCGATCCCGATCCTGGCCTGCTCGAGGTCGACCTCGTCCTCCTTGACGATGCGCCGCGCGGAGAGGTTCAGAACGCTGGCGACGGTCTGGGTCAGGAGGTCCTCGACCCGGATCTCCTTCATCTGCTGCTCGAGCATCTCGCGCTCGGCGTCGGTCAGCGGGGGCGGACCGCCGGCCTCGGCGGAAGGATCTTGGTTCTGCGGTTCGTCGCTCATGCACCCATCCTAGAGGTGGGTCGGGACCAGGCCGAGCACGACGGCCGGCCAGAGCCGGGTCAGGACGCGAACGTCGTCGCCGTGTCGGCCACGCAAGCCCGGTAGATCTCCTCGACCGTCCTACCCGCCTCGAGGTCGGCGCGCATTCTCTGGGCGCCGTTCCGGTCCGGGAGGTCGACCTCGATTCCGAGCTGGGCCCTGGCCGGTTCCGTCCACTCCAGGACCCTCTCCAGGGTCTTCCGGGTGGGGACCTCTTCGCGGCGGCGGAAGTCGATCATCCTGCCGTCCATCCCGTACCGGATCGCGCGCCACAGGTTCTCCTCGATCTGCCGCCCGCGGAGGGGCTCGATGTCGCGGAGCCTGCCCTCGTCCAGGTCGATCGCGGTCTGGCCGACGATCGCGGCGATCAGCCCGGCCAGCGCGGTCGACTCCCGCGCGGTCGTCTGCGCGTCGCAGATCCGGACCTCGACGGTTCCGAACGCGTGGTGGGGCCGGACGCTCCACCAGAGCTGGGTGGCCTCCACGATCGAACCGAACGCCTTCAGGTCGTCGATGAAGGACGCGTACTCGTCCCAGGTGCGGAACGTGCCCGGCACCCCGCAGCGCGGGAAGGTCCGGGTGAAGATCTCGGTGCGGACCGAGGCCAGCCCCGAATCCTGCCGATCGAGGAAGATCGAGTTGGCGGACACGGCGAGCAGGATGGGGAGCATCTCCCGCAGCCAGTCGCTCACGGCGACCGCCCGGTCCGCGCCGCGGATGCCGACGTGGACGTGGAGGCTCCAGGTGTTGTTGCGCCGTGCCACCCACCCCAGGTCCCGCTTGAGCCGCTGGTAGTGGGGCGTGTCGATGATCTCCTGGTCGAGGTAGTCGGCCCACGGGTGGGTCCCCATGGAGGCGAGCGCCACCCCGTGCCTACCGGCCAGATCGAACAGATGGCGGCGCTTCTCGGCCTGCTTCTCGTTCGCCTCGGCGACAGATTTCGACCGACCGGAGCGGATCTCGATCTCGGAGGCGATCAGCTCGCCGGCGGCGGAGTCGGCCAGCACGGGATCGTCCTGCGCCGCCGCGTACAGCTCCGGGTAGCGGTCGACCAGCTCGAGATCGTCGGGGTCGACGATCGCGAACTCCTCCTCCAGACCGATCGTGAAGTCGGTCGAGGCATCGAACACCTCCCGCACCGCATCCATGTCCAACAGGCCGTGGTCGGACAAGCTCAGGAGAGATAGAAGTAGAGGGCGTAGAGGAGGTCGACGGCCGGGCTCGACGTGTGGACCGTCACCTCGGGTGGGACCTGGAGGAGCTGCTCGGTGTAGTTGAAGATCACGGTCACGCCGGCCTCGACCAGGCCGTCGGCGACCGTCTGGGCGGCGTCGGACGGCACGGCGAGCACCCCGACGACGATCGCCTCCTCCTTCACCGCCTCGCCCAGCTCCGAGAAGTCGCGCACCGTGAGCTGGCCGACCTGCTTGCCGATCATCTCCGGATCGACGTCGAAGAGCGAGACGATCCGGAACCCGTGGTCGGCGAAGATGTCCGACCCCGCGATCGCCTGACCCAGCTTCCCGGCGCCGAAGAGGGCGATGTTGTGATGCCCGGCGCTCCGCATGATCTTGCGGATCTCGTCGACCAGGTAGTCGATCCGGTAGCCGACCCCGCGCTTGCCGAACTTCCCGAACCCGGAGAGGTCGCGGCGGATCTGCGTCGGGTTGATGTGGGTGTATTCCGAGAGCTCCTGCGAGGAGATCGTCTCGCGGCCCATCTTGCGCGCCTGGATCAGCACCTGGAGGTAGCGCGAGAGCCGCGCGGCGACGCCCAGCGACAGGCGCTCGCCCTCTCCGAGGAGGATCGGGCTTTCCGTTCTGGATCGAGGGCTCGGCGGCATCGGTCTACCAGCGTACCCGGACTCAGCGCGAGTGCTCCGCCCGGCGTTGCAACCGGTCATCGAAGGCGGCGGGATCGAAGCCGAGCTCCGACACCGGCTCGCCGTCGACCAGGATCACGGGGATGCGTTCCAGGTAGCGACGGTGGAGCTCGTCGTCAGCCTCGATGTCGACCTCGACCACGTCGATCTCGCCCCCGGCGGCCCCGAGCGCCGCGATGTGGGCGTCAAGCTCCTCCCGCGCCTCCTCGCAGAGGTGGCAACCGGGCCTGGTCATGAGCTCCACTCTCACCGTGACCCCCTCGGCCCCGTCGCGAAGGCGTCGAAACCCAGGTACTCGGGATAGGCGAGGCTCCGGGTGTAGCGTGCCGCGGACCCGATCATCGCCGCGTTGTCCGTGCAGAGCTCGCGGCTCACCTCCTTGAAGGCGATCCCGCGCTCCTCGCAGAGCCGCGCGACCGCCGCCCGGAGCGGCCCGTTGGCGGCGACACCCCCGCCGAGGGCGACCGCGGGCCAGGCCTCGGCGTCCAGGGCTCGCCGGACCTTGGTCGCCAGCTGGTCGACGACGGCCGCCTGGAACCCGGCCGCCAGGTCGGCGGCACGATCCGCCGCCGCCCGCTCGCCGAGGTCCCGGCGGAGGTATACGAGGGCCGTCTTCAGCCCGCTGAAGCTGAAGTCGAGCCCGGGGTCGCGGCTCATCGCCACCGGGAAGTCGAACGCCGCGGGATCGCCCTCGGCGGCCAGCCGCTCCAGCTCGGGGCCGCCCGGAAAGCCCAGCCCGAGCATCCGGGCCGCCTTGTCGATCGCCTCGCCGGCCGCATCGTCGAGCGTCTCGCCCAACACCTCGAACCCCTCGTGGTCCCGCACCCCGGCCAGCATCGTGTGGCCGCCGCTCGCGACGAGGCAGAGGAACGGTGGCTCGAGCGGCTCGGGCTCGAGGAAGTTGGCGGCGACGTGCCCATGCAGGTGGTCGGCCGGGATCAGCGGCAGTCGGCGCGGGGCCGCAATCGCCTTCGCGGTGCTGAGGCCGACCAGCAAGGCCCCGATCAGCCCCGGCCCCGCGGTCACCGCGACCGAATCGAGCTCGTCCATCTCGACGCCCGCCTCCTCCAGAGCCGCGTCCACCACGGGCACGGCCAGCTCCAGGTGGTGTCGGGAGGCCACCTCCGGGACCACGCCGCCGTAGCGTTCGTGGACCGCCTGGGATGAGATCACGTTCGAGAGCACCCGGGGCCCGTCGAGAACGGCGGCGCAGGTGTCGTCGCATGAGGTCTCGATCGCCAGCAGCGGCATTCAGGCCCCGCGAAGATCCTCGGCGGGGACGCCGGCGTCGCGGGGATCGCCCCGCCACATGATCAGCGCGTCCTCGCCGTTGTCCGGGTAGTAGCCCGGCCTGTGGCCGTACGGCGCGAAGCCGAGGCCCTCGTAGAGCTCGATGGCCGAGCGGTTCGACGGCCTGACCTCCAGCGTCACGGGATCGCCCGGGTCGATCCGGGCGAAGGCGCCGCTGGTCAGCACCGACGCGATGCCCCGCCGGCGCCGTTCCGGGGCGACGGCGATGTTCATCAGATGCCAGGCCCGGTCGTAGCGGGAGAGGATCAGGTAGCCGACCGTCCGCCCGCCCTCGACGGCCCCGAGGGCGATCGTCCCCGGCTTCGACATCTCCAGGGCGAACATGCCCACCGACCAGGGGCTGCGGAAGGACCTTCGCTCGATCGAGACCACCACGGGCAGGTCGGCGTACGCGAGTTCCCTCACCTCGACGGCCCCCGTACGGTCACCGTTCCGGAGCGGCGTCTCCTCGGTCGGCCTTGCCGTCTCGTTCAAGCCAGAGTTGGGCATCGGGTATTCGCAGATAGAGGGGTTCGAGGGTTTCCGGTCCGATCGTCTCGGCAGCGGCGCCCAGATCGCAGAACGGGCGACCGGTCAGTCGGTGGACCGGGGATGCCGGCGGCTCGACGTCGAAGCCGGCGTGGATCAGTTCGTCCCGGAATCGTACCGCTCCGGGACCTCCGATCAACGGGGGCTCTCCGCTCTCCCCCGTCGATTCCAACCGTTCGACCAGGGCGGCGGGCCCACAGACGAACGGTTCGCCCGCCGGTCGCCGCGCGCCGTCGTGGAGGCATCCGAACACCTCGCCGCGGCGGGCGTCGATGAGGGGCAGCGTCGGGCCGTGGCTTCCGGCGGCCTCCGCGGCCGACATCGCGAGGGCGGTCAGGGTCGGCACGCCCACCGCGTCGACCCCGGCCGACGCGCCGAGGCCCGCGGCCGTCGCGACGCCGATCCTGATCCCCGTGAAGGTCCCGGGCCCGACGCCGACGGCGATGCGGTCGACCCGGTCCCACCCGCCCAGGGACTCGACGGCCTCGTCGACCAGGGCGAGCAGCGCGCGACTGTGGAGCGGCCGGCGCCCGTCCGGGGCCACGACCCGCTCGAAGACCGGCAGCCCGTCCTCGGCGGCGGCGACGACGGTGTCGTCGGTCGAGGTGTCGAAGGCCAGCACCCTCAAGTGCCGCACCTATAGGCTGGCGCCTCGAGAGAGTCTCTCGCAGCAATCGAAACCGGAGGCGCATTCATGATCGTTGGTAGGAAAGTCGGCACGGCACTGGCAATTCTCGCAATCGCGGGCCTGGGCGGGTTCGCCGCGGGCTGCGGGGACGACTCGTCCTCGGACGAGACCCAGAAGGCGGTCGATGACGCGAACCAGCAGGTCCAGGACGCGGTCGACAAGCTGAACGAGCAGGCCCAGGACCTCCAGGACCAGGTGGACGGCAGCGACGCCCAGAAGCAGATCGACGAGGCCCAGAAGCAGATGGAAGACATCCAGAAGCAGGTCGAGGACGCGATGAAGGACGCGGGCCAGTAGCCGGCGGCTACTCGCCTTCGAAGCGCACCTGGATCTCGCGGCTCTCGGCATCCAGGTGATCGATGGCCACCCGGACCACCCGGGTGGCCATCTCGCTCAACTCCTCCGCCGCTTCCCCGGGCCACTCCACTAAGCTGACGACGTCGGGCCCGAAGTAGTCCGACAGCAGCCCGGGGTCCTCCGTCTCGAGCCCGCCCAGCCGGTACAGGTCCAGGTGGGCGACGGGCGCCCGCTGCGTCTCTCCTTCGTAGAAGCGGCCGATCGTGAAGGTGGGCGAGGGGATCGCGCCAGCAACCCCCAGCTCGCGCATCGCCGCCCGGATCAGGGTCGACTTGCCGGCACCCACCTCCCCGGTCACAAGAACGAGGTCGCCGGGGGCCAGGCGCGAGGCCAGGCGGCGGCCGGCAGCCTCGGTCTCGGACGGTCCCCTCGCGACGAGCGATCCCGCTGTGTGACGCTTCTCCGGGAGCCCCGACATGCGGGGAGCCTATAATCGGCGATGGCCGCCACCTGGGATCCGGGGGTGGACCGAGCAGGAAACGCAGCCGATCGACAATTGATCCGTCTGGTATCGCCGAAAGGGAACTGGAACGGCAACATGACATCTTCAAACACAGCGCTTCGCGCGCCGGTGCTCGTCGGTCCGGGCCGCGTCGGTCGCTCGCTGGCTTCCGCGATCGGGGGGTCCGAGCTCCGCGGGCGCGAGGACGGGCTGGACGGCCTCGAGGGCGGCACGGTCCTCCTCTGCGTGCCTGACGCGGCGATCGCCGCCGTCGCGGCCGAGATCGGGCGTGGGCCGCGCCCGTCCCTGATCGGCCACGCGAGCGGTGCCACGCCGCTCGCCGCGCTCGGCGACTCCGGCACCGGCGGCGCCTTTTCCGTCCATCCGCTCCAGACGGTGCCGGACGGAGTGAC
>Ga0182741_1004806_pt1 | contig 12984 bp, 10 predicted proteins | sample eDN5th37CBELigOP_FD_128874 | JGI IMG/M metagenome (GOLD analysis project Ga0182741, IMG submission 128874) | Enriched Organic Plus compost microbial communities from Emeryville, California, USA - eDNA 5th pass 37_C BE-Lig OP (version 2) (version 2) ...
CAGCAGCAGCAGATACTCGCGCTGCACCTGCGCCACGTCGTAGCTGCCGGACAGCAGCAGCACGGCCACCACCGACAGGCGCGCCACGGCGACGGACAAGACGCCGCCGAAGAACGCGCACACGAACAGGTAAGCGAATAGATTCGACGGCATCCAGCGTTCCGACAGCCGCCACACCAGATGGGTGACACCGATCAGCACCGCCGCCAGCAGCAGGCCGCTTACCGCCACCGCGGGCCAGGTTTCCTGCCCCAGCACCACCATGCCCGCCAGCGGCACCACCGAGGCCACCAGCGCCAGCCGCCAGCCCAGCGTCAAGGTGAGCGTGGTCATGCCCAGGACGTGGATGCCCATGCCCGGCGAGATGCCGGCGCGCATGAACCAAAGGCACAACACCGCGAGCGAGCCGCCGAACAGCAGGTGCTGCCGGTAGCTGGAGCGCCGCAGCCCCTGCCAATCCGCCCCCAGTGCCGCCCAGAGCCAGAGCACGAGATAGGCGAGCACCGCCAACGACAACCAGATCGAGGGAATGAGTCCCGACGTCAGATTCACTGGCAGCCCCCACTCGCGATTGGACGGATCGGCATACCCGGATATATAGGGGCTGACGGCGTGCGGCGCTCGCCGCGTTCTCTATTTCGAAAGGTTGTTGAGCTCGTCCTTCGGCGGCAGCTGCACGTAACAGCCCTTGAGCAGCATGCTGCGCATGACGGTGTGCGCGTCCGCCCGCGCCAGCGAACGGCCGGGCGTGAGCACCAGATCCATGACGTGCTCGGTCTGCCCGAATGCGTTGAGCACCGCTGCCGGCACGCCCGAGAAGTCGTCCCGCACCGGCAGGAACAGATAGGTATTGGGGGCCCGCCGGCCCTTGTAGATCGAGCAGTGCATGACTCCTCCGCCGTCGACGATTCAGGCTCGGCAGTATAGCGTCAGCGCGGTTCGCGCAGCCCCTCGGTTTCGTCGAAGTCGTCGGGCGAGCGCTCGCCCCAGTCGAGCGCGTGGCGGTACTGTTCGTCGGTGAGCTCGTCGCGGCGCGGCGGCGAGCGCGACTCGTCGGGCCGGATGGCCCACTGCTCCGGCGCCGCCGTCCACAGCGTCATCTCGCGCCATTGCTCGAGCGACAGCTCCGCCGCCGTGCCGTCCTCGAAGGTTAGCCCGATCCGCCCCCGCTCCCGATCGAAGCGCCTCACCTCGAAGCTGCGTGTCGACTCCACGTCGTGGTAGCGGTTGCCGACCACGGGCTCGACGTCGGTGCTCATCGTCCTGCCCCTGCTGCTTGCCACGAACAGGGAGAGATTGCGGCCGTGGCCAGCAACGACAAGCCCGCGGCGACCGGCCGCCTCGGTGGGAAAGCGGCACGCGCTTGAATCGCCTCGGCGACAGCAACACTACTTCCGGACATTCCTCGCTCGAACCGCAATGCTCCCGGCCGTGGCGCTGGTAGGGCATGCCGAAAGGATCGCGACCGATGGCGCAAGCGCAGCAGGATCCAAGCAAGCTGGTGGCGATGATTACCGGCGCCAGCCGCGGCATCGGCCGCGCTATCGCCTTGGAGCTGGCCTCCGCCGGCGTAACGGTCGCCGTGCTTGCGCGCGCCCACCGTGGCCGTCCCGACCGACTCGACAAGGTCGTGTCGGAGATCGAACTGCTCGGCGGCCGCGCCATGGCGGTGCGGGCGGACTTGCGCGAATCGGCGCAGGTGGCCGCCGCCGTCGGCCAGGTTCTGAAACGGCTGGGACGGATCGACCTACTGGTGAACAACGCCGGCGTGTTCGGCGGCGAGCTGCAAACCACCGAGGTGGCGCCGGTGATATGGCGCAAGGTGCTGGCCACCAATCTCGACGGCGCCTTCTACTGCGCCGCCGCGGTTGTGCCGGGCATGCTCACGCGCGGCCGTGGGATCATCGTCAATATCAGCTCGGGCGCGGCGGTGCGCACCGGCTTTCTCAACATTGCCTATGGCGTGTCCAAGGCCGGCCTCGACCGGCTGACGCTCGGCCTGCATGCCGAATTCGGCGATGCCGGTCTGAGCTGCGTATCGCTATCGCCCCCGGTCACCGCCACCGAGACGGTACGTCGGCTATACCGTGACCAGGACACCGAGGGGCTGGCGCCGCCCGAGCTAACCGCGCGGGCGCTGCGGCGGTTGCTGGAGATCGGCCCGCAGCGTTACGGCGGGCAGGTGGTGGCGGTACGGGAATTCCTGCGCGAGCAGGGCATGCTCTGAATGAAGCGGGCCGCTTCTATCGGAGCGGCCCGCGCCGGTTCGCCGAAATCGTCAGTGCCGCATCGATTGGCTGTGGCGTCCGCCGGGCTTGGAGATCCCGCGCAGGACTTCCCCGGTCACCGGCGCCCGTCCCAGCGCGCGCGCGATATCGGCCTGGGCCAGCATGCCCACCGGCTGGTCGCGGCGGTTGCAGACCATCAGGCGACGAATTTGCTCGCTTTCCATCTTGCGGATGGCGTCCTGCAGGTCGTCGTCCTCGTAGCAGTGGATGACATCCTTGCTCATGTACCGGCTCACCTCGGCGCTCATGTCGGCGCCTTCGGCGACCGCCCGCACCGCGATGTCCCGGTCGGTGATGATGCCCGCGACCTTGCCGCTGTCGTCGTTGACGAACAGAGCGCCGATGTCCTTCTCGCGCATGCGCCGCGCGGCGGACTGGATGCTCTCGTTCATCTTCACGGCCTCGCAATCGCGAGTCATGGCTTCGCTCACCCGCATGGGAATCCCTCCTCGATCCTAGAGCCGGAAGCGCGCGGCGGCCGAAGCCGCCGCCGCATTCGGGGGCCGCGCCGTTAGCCGGTGCCGCGACCTCGGACCTTAGTCGGGCCGCTCCACCGCCAACGCAACCCCCATGCCGCCGCCCACGCACAGCGTGGCGACGCCCTTGCGCGCCTGGCGCCGGGCCATCTCGTGGATCAGGGTGACGAGGATGCGGGCGCCGGAGGCGCCGATCGGATGGCCGATGGCGATGGCGCCGCCGTTGACGTTGACCTTGCTGGTGTCCCAGCCCAGATCGCGGTCGACCGACATGGCCTGGGCGGCGAAAGCCTCGTTGGCCTCGATCAGGTCCAGATCGTCGATCGACCAACCCGCCCGCTCCAGGCACTTGCGCACGGTCGGGATCGGGCCGGTGCCCATGATGGCCGGATCGACGCCGGTGGTGGCGAACGCCTTGACCCGCGCCAGCGGCTTGAGCCCCTTCTCCTTGGCCAGCGACTCCGACATCAACACCAGGACGGCGGCGCCGTCGTTGAGACTGGAGGCATTGCCGGCGGTAACGGTGCCTTGCTTGTCGAAGGCGGGCGCCAGCCGCGCCAGCTTCTCCAGGTTGATGTCCGGCCGCGGGTTCTCGTCGGTGTCCACCACCAGCGCGTCGCCTTTGCGCTGCGGGATGCGGATCGGCACGATCTCGTCCTTGAAGCGGCCCTCGGCGATGGCCTTGGCGGCCTTCTGCTGCGAGGCGGCGGCGAACTTGTCCTGCTCCTCGCGGGTGAAGCCGTACTTCTTGACGATGTTCTCCGCGGTGTTGCCCATGTGGTAGTTGTGGAAGGCGTCCCACAACCCGTCCTTGATCATGGTGTCCTCGAGCTGCCACGGCCCCATGCGCTGACCGGCACGCGAACGCGGCAGGGCGTGCGGCGCCAGGCTCATGCTCTCCTGACCGCCCACCACCACGCAGCGCGCGTCGCCGCAGCGGATGGCCTGGGCGCCTAAACCTACGGCGCGCAATCCGGAGCCGCAGACCTGGTTGATCGTCATCGCCGGCACCCGCTGCGGCAGCCCGGCCATCAGCGTGGCCTGCCGCGCCGGGTTCATGCCGGCCGCGGCCGTCAGCACCTGACCGAGAATCACCTCGTCGACGTCATCGGGCGATATGCCGGCCCGCTCCAATACGCCCTTGATGACCTGCGCCCCCAACTCGGCCGCGCTCAGGCTGGAGAGCCCGCCCAAGAACGTACCCACCGGGCTACGGCCGGCGGCGACTACCACCACCTCTTCCATAAGAATCTCCTTGTGTTGTCACGCACCACGGGCCGCCATCCTAGGGACCGCCCCACACCCAACTATACGCCCCGGTCCGCCAGGCTCAAACGGCGGCCGGCGGCACGAAGGAAACGGACGGCGCGGCTACGACGTCAGCCTCGCCTCAGCCGCTCCTCGAACTGCTCGAGCGGCAGCGGCTTGGCGAAGTAATAGCCCTGGCACTCGTGGCAGCCCAGGGCGCGCAACAGCGCCGCCTGATCGGCGGTTTCCACGCCTTCGGCCAGCACGGTCAACCCCAGGTTCTGGCCGAGATCGACCACGGTCTTGATGATGGCTTGCGCGCTGGAGGCGGCTTGTTCGTCGGCCAGGTCGGCGACGAAAGCGCGATCGATCTTGAGGGTGTCGATCGGCAGCCGCCGCAGGTAGTTGAGACTGGAGTAGCCGCTGCCGAAATCGTCGATCGCGACCCGCAGACCCGGCGCCAGCCGCTTCAGCTCCGCCAGCTGGTGGGTGGCGCCGGCGATGTCGCGCATGAGCATGCCCTCGGTGATCTCGATCTCCAGATCCTCCGGCGCCACGCCGTGATCGGCCATGACCGCCGCCAGGTCCGCCGTGAGCCCCTCCGAATGGAGCTGGCCGGCGGCCAGGTTCACCGACAGCAGCACCCGATATCCTGCCTCGCGCCAGCGCACCGCCTGACGGCAGGCGCGACGGAACACCCAGGCGTCGATGGCCGGCATCAGATTGCTCTGCTCCGCCACCGCCAGGAACGCGCCCGGCGCGAGCAAGCCGCGCTGCGGATGATGCCAACGCAGCAGCGCCTCGGCGCCGATGACGTTCCCGGTGGCCAGCGACACCCGCGGCTGGAAGAACAACTCGAACTGATCCTCCGCCAACGCCCGGCGCAACTCCCCGTCCAGGGTGAAGCGCTCGATCACCTGCTGGTTCATGGCCTCGGCGAAGTAGCGGTAGTGGTTCTTGCCGGCGGCCTTGGCGGCATATAGGGCGGTGTCGGCGGCCTGCAGCAGCGCCTCCGGCGTGGCACCGTCGAAGGGGTATAGGCTGATGCCCATGCTCGGCACGACATGCAGCTGCCGTTCGGCGACCTCGTACGGTGCGTCCAGTGCCCGCGTCAGCTTGTCCGCCACCAGCGCGGCGTGTTCGCGCCGCTTCAACGGCAGCACCAGCGCGAACTCGTCGCCGCCTACCCGGGCGACGGTGTCGTCGACGCGCACCGCCGCCGACAGCCGCGCCGCCACCTGCTGCAGCAAGCCATCACCGACCGAATGCCCCAGGCTGTCGTTGACGACCTTGAAATCGTCCAGATCGATCAGCAGCACCGCCACCGTGACGCCGAGCCGCTGCGCGTGCAGGATCGCCTGATCGAGGCGGTCGTGCAGCAGGGTGCGGTTGGGCAGACCGGTGAGGTCGTCGTGCTGGGCTTGGTACACCAGGGCTTCGGCCAGCTGCCGCTGCTCGATCGCCACCGCGGCCAGCCGTCCCAGTTCCTGCAGCAGCGCCGTTTCCGCGACGCTGGGCGCGCGCAGACTCGGAAAGTACAGCTCGATCACGCCCACCAGGCGTTCCGTCTTGTCCCGAACCGGCAGCAGCCAGCAAGCCGCGGCGACCGGTGCCATCCGCCGCTGCCAGGACGCCGGTGCCTCGTCGATGGCGAACACGCGCAGTCCGTCCAGGCCGGCCAGTTCGCATGCCTGTAGCGGCGCACCGTCGAGCAGCGCGTCGCCCAGCACCGGCGGCAGTCCTTGAACGTGCAGCGGCGCCAGCTTGCCGTCCTGCGCCAGCAGGAATACCGCCTGCATGTCGCTGAGCTGTGCCCCGAGCAGCCGCAGCAGCTCGCCGATGATTTCGTCCAGCGGCCGATCGCGCGCCACCAGCTCGAGAATGCCCAGGCGCGCCGCCTGCAGCCGCGCGTGCCGGTACTGCTCGGTCACGTCCTGGACGATGGAGTGCAGGTAACTCTTGCCGTTGAGATTGACCGTGCCGGTGAACACCTCGACGTCGCGCAGCTCACCCGACGCCAACCTGTGTCGGAACTGGAACCTGGCACCGTCGGCGTCGCTGGCCCGGTGCAGGCGCTCGGTCAATTCCTCCGCCGGCAGGACGTTGATCTGCTCGATCCACATCCGCCGCAGCCGCTCGACCGGATAGCCATAGAAAGCCGCCGCGGCTTCGTTGGCATCGACGATCCGGCCATCGTCCGGATCGATCAGCAGCTTGACCGCGCGATTGGCGCGGAACATCCGCTGGTAGAACTGCGCGTTCTCCGCCTGCGCCAGCTCCGCGGCCTTGCGCTCGCGAATGTCGCGGAACACGCCCTGCATCGCCAGCCGGTCGTCGGCGAGCCGAACCGTGCTGGCGCTGATTTCCACCGGGATGCGCTCGCCATCGCTGGTCTCGATCGCGAACTCGAACGGCCGCATGTAGCCGGCACGGACGCAGGCGGCGAACAGCTCGCGCGCCCGCGCGGTCAGATCCGCCGGATACAGCGCGTCATGACTCAGCCCCACGATCTGCTGGCGCGGCCGCCGCAGCAACGCCTCGCCCTGGTCGTTCACATCGAGGATACGGCCGCTGTCGGGATCGGCCAGGAAGATGGCATCGCGCGCCTGCTCGAACAGCGCCCGGTAGCGCTGCTCGGAGGCACGCAGCGATGCCAGCGCGAGCATGCGCTCGGTCACGTCCTCGATCACGTGAACCAGCACCGGCGCGAGATCGTCGCCGCGGCTCAGCGGCAGGCGTAGGAAGCGCAGACGTCGGCCGTCGCGCAGTACCAGCTCGCGCTCGACACGCGCCGCGGCGCTTACGATGAAACCGGCTGCGAGCGAAGCGGAATCGGCCAGCCGCGCCCGGCAGGATTGCTCGAGCCGCGCCGAGTCGAGCGCGTCATCGCGCTCCCACAGCGACTCCAATCCCCACAACGTGAAGAACCGGCGGTTGGCGTAGAGCGCCTTGCCGCTTTCCGACTCCACCACCATCACCCCGAACGGCGATAGGTCGAGTACCGTCCGCAGCAGATTCTCACCGAGCTGCGACAGGCCGGCATGCGTGGGGGACGAGGTCGTAACCATTCGGACGCCCGATATCCGCTTCATCTCACGGCCCCCACTATACGCGGCACTGAGCGGATCTGTCGGCCAACCGAGACAGTTTGGAAACCGTTTCGCGACCCACACCTCGTCCTCGTGCACCAAACCACGCGCCCCACCGAGGGGTGATGGCGCGCACGATCGTCGAAGGGGGTTGAGATGAGTTCGAATCCACCGGCGCACCAAGCCGATAGCCTGCGTCACGCGCCGCTTCTGCGCCGCAACGTCGGCCGTGCCGAGCGTTGGCTATCGCTCGTCGCCGGCGGTACCGCGCTTGCTCAAGGTATGCGCCGCGGCGGCCTTTCAGGCGCGCTACTGGGAGCCGGCGGCGGCTATTTGCTATTCCGCGGCGTGACCGGCCATTGCGCGCTGTACCGACTACTGCGCATCCGCACCACCTCGGCCAACGAACGCAGTCTGCTCGGCGCGGAAGAAATCAGGCTGAGCACCCGCATGCACGTGTTCCGGCCGCCGCACGAGGTTTACCGCTACTGGCGCCAACTGGAAAACCTGCCCCGCTTCATGCGTCACCTCAAGAGCGTGACCGTGGACGGCAACCGCTCGCACTGGATCGCGCGCGGCCCGCTCGGACTGACCCTGTCCTGGGACAGCCAGATCGTGCACGACACGCCTAACGAGCGGCTGGCGTGGCGTTCGGTACCCGGCTCGCGCATGGACACCCGTGGCGAGGTGCGTTTCAAGCCGACCCGTGACGGCGGCACGCTGTTGGAGGTCGAGATGTACTACCGGCCGTCGGCCGGCGCCGTGGTTCTCGCCGCCGCGCGCTGGTTCGGCGGGCTGTCGGAGAAAATGCTGCGGCGCGACCTGAACGACCTCGGCCGGGCGCTGGAGATGCGCGACGCGGAGGAACTGGGACCGATTACCGCCGCGCATGCGTGAAACGCTGTCGCCAATAGGCGACGCCTTAACGACGGCGTGGGGCTACTCCGCGGTTTTAGTGCGCGCTAAAGTAGCGTCGCTGGAAGCGCCCCATCACATTCCGAGCCGATCCCGTGCTCGAATGTTCGGTGTTAGCGATCGCAGCAGACCTCCTCCTCTCCCGGGTTCCATCTGGTCGTCCGACGCGCAGCACTCGACCCGTCGTGGGGTTGCAGGCGGCGCGCGGTCGTGTACGGAGAACTCTCAGATGCCTTGCGACTCGACGTTACCCGCGCCGACCCGCCGTGCTCCTCGTTTACGCGCCTTGCTGGCGCTGGCGTGGCTGCTACTGGCACCGGTCGCCGCCGCCGAGACCGGCTTCGGCTTCGAGGATGTGACCGCGCGCGCCCGCAAGCTCGCCGCCGCGCCGTATACCCCGCCGGAGCAGGTGCCGCAGTGGCTGCGCGAGATCAGCTACGACCAGTGGCGCGACATCCGCTTCAAGCCGGCCGAGTCGCTGTGGCGCAAGGACAAGCTGCCGTTCGAGGTGCAGTTCTTCCACACCGGCCTGTACTACGATCGTGCTATCACCGTGCACGTGGTCGACGACGGCGCGATCCAGCGCCTGGACTTCGACGCCTCGCTGTTCGACTACGGCAAGAACACGTTCCAGGACAAGATTCCCACCAATCTCGGCTTCGCCGGGTTGCGCATCCATCATCCGATCAAGACCAAGGACTACTACGACGAAGTGGCGGTGTTCCTGGGCGCCAGCTACTTCCGCGCCGTGGGCAGAGCGCACGTCTACGGCCTCTCGGCCCGCGGCCTGGCGGTGGACACCGCGCAGCCCAAGGGCGAGGAGTTTCCCTGGTTCCGCGAGTTCTGGCTGGTCAAGCCCAAGGCCAACGCCAGCAGCCTCACGCTCTACGCCCTGCTCGATTCGCCGAGCGTGGCCGGCGCCTACAAGTTCGTAGTCACCCCGGGCGAGGAGACGACGATCGACGTCGACTCCGTGGTTTTCCCGCGCAAGGCGATCGAGAAGCTCGGCATCGCCCCGCTGACCAGCATGCACTTCTACGGCGAGAACCGTAGCCAGCGCCCGGTCAACGACTTCCGCCCCGAGGTCCACGACTCCGACGGCCTGCTGCTGCACACCGCTCACGGCGAATGGCTGTGGCGGCCGTTGACCAACCCCAAGCGGCTCGGCGTGAACGCCTTCCAGGCCGACAATCCGCACGGTTTCGGCCTGCTGCAGCGGGACGTGAACTTCGACCACTATCTGGATCTCGAGGCCCGCTACGATTTGCGTCCTAGCGCGTGGATCACCCCCAAGGGCGACTGGGGAGCCGGAGCGGTCGAGCTGATCCAGATTCCCACGCCGAACGAGATGCACGACAACATCGTCGCCTTCTGGGTACCCAAGCAGAAGGTCGAACCCGGCAAGCCGTTGGCCTATGCCTACCGCTTGGCCTGGCACGTCGCCGACGCCAAGCGCGGCCCCGGCGGCCAGGTCGTCGGCACCTACACCAGCAGTTTCAACACCGTCACCGGCAGCAACGACAAGTGGCGTAAGTACATCGTCGAGTTCCACAGCGCGGAGTTGGCCAAGCTGCCCGCCGCCACGCCGCTGGAAGCGGTGGTGGAAGTCGGCGAAGGCGCCACCCTGCTGGAGAAGCAGGTGTTCAAGAACCAAGTCACCGGCGCCTGGCGCCTGGTGTTCAAGATTCAGCCCGACAAGGAAGGCGGTGCGCTCACCCGAGTGTTGGACAACGCCGACACGCCCCCCATCGAGTTGCGCGCCTTCTTGAAAAACGGTGCTGACGTACTCACCGAAACGTGGACCTTCACTGCGTCCGCGCAACCCTAAGGAGCCACCCCATGCGCAAGCCTGCGGCGGCCAAGACGCCCTCTAGCGACATCGACTTCGCGGATCCGAGCTGGGCCGCGGCAATCGCCCGGCTGCGGCTGTACGTGCAGGCGCTCGATCTACCGGCGGCCGAGGCCGAAGCGTTGATTCACGCCGCGCTGGAACAGGCGCACGCCCGCGATCCGGCCGAACCGTTGGCGACGGCCATGGACGCCCTGCAAGCGCTGCTGGCGCAGCGTGAGCCGATCGTCGCCGGCGCGACCTGGAGCATGCCGGAGCTGCACCGCGCGCCAATGGTGCCGGAGCCGCTCAACCGCAGCCCGCTGCACTTCTTCCTGCACGAACTGGTACAGCCCGCCGTGCTCGGCGCGCTACGCTTCCTCACCGGCGGCCTGCGCCACCAGCGCCTGCTGCTGGTGATCACCGTGGTCGGCGCCGGCGCGCTGTTCCAGATCCTGCGCTAGGTAAGGGCCGATGCGGCGCAACGAATTCAAGCACGAACCCTGGATCAAGATGGCCGCCGCCCGGCGCAGCCTGTTCCTGATCTTCATTCTCGTCCCCACCTTCGTCGCCAGCGGCTACATGGCGGCGATCCTGCCGCACAAGGGCACCACCTTCCTCGAGTTCCTGATGGTGGTGGTGTTCGCGGCCTTGTTCGCCTGGATCTCGATCGGTTTCTGGACCGCGATGCTCGGGTTCTACACCTTGGCGCGCAAGGTCGACCGCTTCGCCATCACCCGCGCCCGCGACGAGGACCATACCCCGCTCGGTCCCAAGGCGCGCACCGCGATCCTGATTCCGGTGTGCAACGAGGACGTGACCGAGGTATTCGCCCGCATCCGGGTGACCTACGAATCGCTCAAGAGCACCGGTCAGTCGCACCGCTTCGCATTCTTCGTGCTGAGCGACAGCGGCAACCCCGATCGCTGGATCGAGGAAGAGACCGCCTGGGCACGCTTTCGCGAGGAACTCGGCTTCGAGCACATCTACTACCGGCGCCGGCGGGTGAACTTAAAGCGCAAGAGCGGCAACGTCGCCGACTGGTGCCGCCGCTTCGGCCGCGACTACCGCTACATGGTGGTGTTCGACGCCGACAGCATCATGAGCGGGCCGACGCTGGTGCGCATGGTGCAGCTGATGGAGCGCCGCCGCGACGTCGGCATCCTGCAGACCGCGCCGTCCTGCGTGAACCGCGAGACCTTGATCGCGCGCGTGCAGCAGTTCGCCAACCGCCTGTACGGGCCGATGTTCGCCGCCGGCCTGCACTTCTGGCAGCTCGGCGACGCCCAGTTCTGGGGCCATAACGCCATCATCCGGGTGAAGCCGTTCATGGAGCACTGCGCCCTGCCCCGCCTACCGGGCGAGGCGCCGCTGGGCGGCGACATCCTCTCGCACGACTTCGTCGAGGCCGCGCTGATCCGCCGCGCCGGCTACGGCGTGTGGCTGGCCTTCGACCTGGACGGCAGCTACGAGGAAGTGCCGCCCACCCTGCTCGACGAGCTCAAGCGCGATCGCCGTTGGTGCCAAGGCAACATGCAGCACCTGCGGCTGCTGTTCACCAACGGTCTGTTCCCGGCGCACCGCGCGCTGTTCCTCAATGGCTTCATGTCCTACGCCTCGGCGTTGCTGTGGTTCCTGTTCCTGAGCCTGTCGACGCTGGAAGCCCTGCTCGAGGCGCTGATCATCCCCGAGTACTTCCCCGCCGCCGAGCGCAGCCTGTTCCCCAACTGGCCGGTGTGGTACCCGCAGTGGGCGGTGACGCTGATGATCTCGACCGCGATCATCCTGTTCCTGCCCAAGGTGTTCGCCGTGCTGCTGGTGTACCTCAAGGGCAAGACCCGCCAGTTCGGCGGCATGGTGCGGCTGGTGTTGAGCGTGCTGGCGGAAGTGGCCTTCTCCACCTTCGTCGCGCCGGTGCGCATGCTGTTCCACAGCAAGTTCGTGTTCATCACGCTACTGGGCGGCCAGATCGGCTGGGGTTCGCAGAACCGCGGCGACGAGGCCACCACCTGGGGCGAGGCGCTGCGCTTCCACGGCGGCGGATCGCTGCTGGCGCTGCTCTGGGGCGCGGTGGTGTACGTGGTGAACCCCAGCTTCTTCTGGTGGCTCAGCCCCATCCTGATTTCGCTGGTGGTGGCGGTGCCGCTGTCGGTGTGGTCGAGCCGGCCCGAGGTCGGCCGCGCCGCGCGCCGCCTGGGCCTGTTCATCACCCCGGAAGAGGTGGAACGCCCGGCCCAGCTCAAGCGTCTGGACGAGCTGACCGGTACCGCGCGGCCGGCTTCGGTGCTGGGCGTGAGCGGCTTTACCGGCGCGGTGGTGGACCCGCGCATCCACCGCATCCATCTGGCGCAGATCCGCCGGCCGCGGCGTCAGCTGGCGAGCATCGCGCAGCGCCGTCAGGAACTTAAGGAACGCGCCCTGCTGGAAGGGCCGTCGGCACTGTCCGACAAGGAGAAGAAGGAGCTGCTGTCCGACCCGGCCGCGCTGCAGGCGTTGCATAGGGCGGTCTGGCAACTGCCGGATGGCGAGCAGGCACGGCGCTGGGGGCTGCCCAGCCTGGCGCCGGCGTAGCGCGCGGCGCATTTGGCCCGGCCGAAGCATTCGCCTGCTGCGCCGCTACCACAGGGGAATGGCCTTTCTCTGTGGGAGATTCCATGTTCCGGAGCGAGCCAGCAGGCGCCTTTGGGCGGGTAGCCGGTCTGCGGTGTCTTCTTTAGCTTCTCCCGTGCCTTTCCCTGTGGGAGCGGCTGCGCCGCGAATGCCTTTTCCGATTTTTCTCCAGTTTTTCAAAGCGATAGCTTTGCGGCACTATCCGGAGGGCATGACCGGTTCTTGGCGCTTCCGACTTCGTTCCGAAGTTCGGGAAGTGAGGAGCTAAAGGCATTCGCGGCGCAGCCGCTCCCACAGAAGAAGGCTTTTCCTTTGTGGGAGCGTCTATGCTCCGGCACGAGCCTGCATGAGCGGTTTGGGCGGGCAGTCGATCTGTGGTGACTTCTTTAGCCTCTCCTATGCCTTTCCTGTGGGAGATTCTATGTTCCGGCACAAGGCTGGATGTGCGGTTTGGGCTGGTAGGTGGTCTGTTTCTTCATCAGGGCGAAGGCGACGCGGGCGAGCTTGCGGGCGAGGATGACCAGGGACTG
>Ga0182741_1004808_pt1 | contig 12974 bp, 8 predicted proteins | sample eDN5th37CBELigOP_FD_128874 | JGI IMG/M metagenome (GOLD analysis project Ga0182741, IMG submission 128874) | Enriched Organic Plus compost microbial communities from Emeryville, California, USA - eDNA 5th pass 37_C BE-Lig OP (version 2) (version 2) ...
CCTCTTCAAGCAAGTCTCGCAAGACGAGCAGTTCGATGCCATCAAGATCGGCATCGCCTCGCCCGAGAAAATCCGTTCGTGGTCCTACGGCGAAGTCCGCAAGCCCGAAACCATCAACTACCGTACGTTCAAGCCCGAGCGCGACGGCCTGTTCTGCTCGAAAATCTTCGGCCCCATCAAGGACTACGAGTGCTTGTGCGGCAAGTACAAGCGCCTGAAGCACCGTGGCGTGATCTGCGAGAAGTGCGGCGTCGAAGTCACCGTGGCCAAGGTGCGCCGCGAGCGCATGGGCCACATCGAGCTGGCCAGCCCGGTCGCGCACATCTGGTTCCTGAAGAGCCTGCCGTCGCGTCTGGGCATGGTGCTCGACATGACGCTGCGCGACATCGAACGCGTGCTGTATTTCGAAGCCTGGTGCGTCATCGAGCCCGGCATGACCCCGCTCAAGCGCGGCCAGATCATGTCCGACGACGACTTCCTGGCCAAGACCGAGGAATACGGTGACGACTTCCGTGCCCTGATGGGCGCCGAGGCCGTGCGCGAACTGCTGCGCACCATCGACATCGACCGCGAAGTGGAAACGCTGCGCGGCGAGCTCAAGGCCACCAGTTCCGAAGCCAAGATCAAGAAGATCTCCAAGCGCCTGAAGGTGCTGGAAGGCTTCCAGAAGTCGGGCATCAAGGCCGAATGGATGGTCATGGAAGTGCTGCCCGTGCTGCCGCCGGACCTGCGTCCGCTGGTGCCGCTCGATGGCGGCCGCTTCGCCACGTCCGACCTGAACGACCTGTACCGCCGCGTCATCAACCGCAACAACCGTCTCAAGCGCCTGCTGGAACTGAAGGCGCCGGAAATCATCCTGCGCAACGAAAAGCGCATGCTGCAAGAGGCGGTCGATTCGCTGCTGGACAACGGCCGCCGCGGCAAGGCCATGACGGGCGCGAACAAGCGCCAGCTGAAGTCGCTGGCCGACATGATCAAGGGCAAGAGCGGCCGCTTCCGCCAGAACCTGCTGGGCAAGCGCGTCGACTACTCGGGCCGTTCGGTCATCGTGGTGGGCCCGCAGCTCAAGCTGCACCAGTGCGGCCTGCCCAAGCTGATGGCGCTTGAACTGTTCAAGCCCTTCATCTTCAATCGCCTCGAGATGATGGGCCTGGCCACCACCATCAAGGCCGCCAAGAAACTGGTCGAAAGCCAGGAACCGGTGGTCTGGGACATCCTGGAAGAAGTCATCCGCGAACACCCGGTGATGCTCAACCGCGCGCCGACGCTGCACCGCCTGGGCATCCAGGCGTTCGAGCCGGTGCTGATCGAAGGCAAGGCCATCCAGCTGCACCCGCTGGTCTGCGCGGCGTTCAACGCCGACTTCGACGGCGACCAGATGGCCGTTCACGTGCCGCTGTCGCTGGAAGCCCAGCTGGAAGCGCGCACCCTGATGCTGGCCTCGAACAACGTACTGTTCCCGGCCAACGGCGAACCGTCGATCGTGCCGTCGCAAGACATCGTGCTGGGCCTGTACTATACGACCCGCGAGCGCATCAACGGCAAGGGCGAAGGCATTTTCTTCACCGACGTTGCCGAAGTGCAGCGTGCCTACGACAACGGCGAAGTCGAGCTGCAGACGCGCATCACCGTGCGCCTGACCGAATACGAACGCGACGAGAACAACGCGTTCCAGCCGGTGCTGCGCCGTCACGAAACCACCGTGGGCCGCGCGCTGCTGTCGGAAATCCTGCCTAAGGGCCTGCCCTTCACGGTGCTGAACAAGGCGCTGAAGAAGAAGGAAATCTCGCGCCTGATCAACCAGTCGTTCCGCCGTTGCGGCCTGCGCGACACCGTGATCTTCGCCGACAAGCTGATGCAGTCCGGCTTCCGGCTGGCCACGCGCGGCGGTATTTCGATCGCGATGGGCGACATGCTGATCCCGAAGGCCAAGGAAGGCATCCTGGCCGAGGCCAGCCGCGAAGTGAAGGAAATCGACAAGCAGTACTCGTCGGGCCTGGTCACCTCGCAAGAGCGCTACAACAACGTGGTCGACATCTGGGGCAAGGCCAGCGACAAGGTCGGCAAGGCCATGATGGAACAACTGGCCACCGAGCCGGTGGTCAACCGCCACGGCGAGGAAGTGCGCCAGGAATCGTTCAACTCGATCTACATGATGGCCGACTCGGGCGCCCGTGGTTCGGCCGCCCAGATCCGCCAGCTGGCGGGCATGCGCGGCCTGATGGCCAAGCCGGACGGCTCGATCATCGAAACGCCCATTACCGCGAACTTCCGCGAAGGCCTGAACGTACTGCAGTACTTCATCTCGACCCACGGCGCGCGTAAGGGCCTGGCCGATACCGCGCTGAAGACGGCCAACTCGGGTTACCTGACCCGCCGCCTGGTCGACGTGACGCAAGACCTGGTCATCACCGAAGACGATTGCGGCACGACCCAAGGCTACGCCATGAAGGCGCTGGTCGAAGGCGGTGAAGTCATCGAACCGCTGCGCGACCGCATCCTGGGCCGCGTGGCCGCCATCGACGTGGTCAACCCCGACACGCAGGAAACCGCGATCGTCGCCGGCACCCTGCTCGACGAAGACCTGGTCGACCTGATCGACCGCATCGGCGTCGACGAAGTGAAGGTACGCACGCCGCTGACCTGCGAAACCCGCCACGGCCTGTGCGCGCACTGCTACGGCCGCGACCTGGGCCGCGGCTCGCACGTGAACGTCGGCGAGGCCGTCGGTGTCATCGCCGCCCAGTCGATCGGCGAACCGGGCACGCAGCTGACGATGCGTACGTTCCACATCGGTGGCGCGGCGTCGCGTTCGGCCCTGGCCAGCGCGGTGGAAACCAAGTCCACCGGCAAGGTGGGCTTTGCCAGCACCATGCGGTACGTCACCAACGCCAAGGGCGAACGCGTGGCGATCTCGCGATCGGGCGAACTGGCGATCTACGACGACAACGGCCGCGAGCGCGAGCGTCACAAGATCCCGTACGGCGCCACCGTGCTGGTGGGCGACGGCGAAGCCGTCAAGGCCGGTACGCGCCTGGCGACCTGGGATCCGCTGACCCGTCCGATCGTGTCCGAGTACGGCGGTGCGGTGCGCTTCGAGAACATCGAAGAAGGCGTCACCGTGGCCAAGCAGCTGGACGAAATCACCGGCCTGTCGACGCTGGTCGTGATCACGCCCAAGACGCGCAGCGGCAAGGTCGTCACGCGTCCGCAGATCAAGCTAGTCAACGAGAACGGCGAAGACGTCAAGATCGCCGGCACCGATCACTCGGTGAACATCTCGTTCCCGGTGGGCGCGCTGATCACCGTGCGCGACGGCCAGCAGGTTGCGGTCGGCGAAGTGCTGGCGCGGATTCCGCAAGAATCGCAAAAGACGCGCGACATCACCGGCGGTCTGCCGCGCGTGGCCGAGCTCTTCGAAGCGCGTTCGCCCAAGGACGCCGGCATGCTGGCCGACGTGACGGGCACCGTGTCGTTCGGCAAAGACACCAAGGGCAAGCAGCGCCTGGTCATCACCGACCTGGAAGGCGTCAGCCACGAGTTCCTGATTCCCAAGGAAAAGCAGGTGCTGGTGCACGACGGCCAGGTGGTGAACAAGGGCGAAATGATCGTCGACGGCCCGGCCGACCCGCACGATATCCTGCGCCTGCAGGGGATCGAGAAGCTGGCGACCTACATCGTCGACGAAGTCCAGGACGTCTACCGTCTGCAGGGCGTGAAGATCAACGACAAGCACATCGAAGTGATCGTTCGCCAGATGCTGCGTCGTGTAAACATCGTGGATGCGGGCGATACCGAGTTCATCCCCGGCGAACAGGTCGAGCGTTCCGAGCTGTTGAACGAGAACGATCGCGTCGTTGCCGAGAACAAGCGCCCCGCGACTTACGACAACGTCCTGCTGGGCATCACCAAGGCCTCGCTGTCGACCGACTCGTTCATCTCGGCCGCCTCGTTCCAGGAAACCACGCGTGTCCTGACCGAAGCCGCCATCATGGGCAAGCGCGACGATCTGCGTGGCCTGAAGGAAAACGTCATCGTCGGCCGCCTGATCCCGGCGGGTACCGGCCTGGCGTACCACATTGCCCGCAAGGACAAGGAAGCCCTGGAAGCTGCCGAGCGCGAAGCCGCGCGGCAACTGGCCAATCCGTTCGAGGATGCGCCGGTTACCGTCGATGCCGATACGCCGCAGTCGCCCGAGGCCGGCCAGGAAGGGCCCGCCGAATAACGGCTTTTCCTGTCGGCGGATGCCAGCCTGCCGCAAGGCCGGCCGGCATCCAAGCAAAACGGCCGCTGAGCAATCAGCGGCCGTTTTGCTTTGGAGCGGGCCAGCCTGGGCGCTGTCCCGGCATCAGCGCGCGGCGCGTGCCTGCGCCGACTTGAAAACCGGGCCCCACTGCGGATGGCCGGCCTCATTGGGCGCCAGGGTGAAGCTGGAATCCAGTTGCAAAATGCGTACGAAAGTGTCTTCGCACAACTGCGCGTAGTTGCGCACGCAGTAGCTGAAGGCTTGCAGCTTGTACGCTTCGATGCGCAACGACTTGGGAGCGGAAGCGATATCGCCCGAGGTTGCGACGGTGCGAATCACACTGCCATACTGGCCGGCGCCGTATTGCTGCCGGACTTGCGCAAGCGTGTCCTGGGCAGCTTGCGAGGGCGGGCCTTCGAAGCCGGAGCCCATGCCGGCGCAGCCACCGAGCAATACGAGAAGGCAAAGCAAAGAGGGCAAGAAAGCGCGAGTCTTCATGAACGATTGAGCCTGTGCCTGTGGAAGGGAGAGTCACATCCTGTTCCTGGCGTAGCCATTGTGAAACGGAGCCAGGCAGGATGCTCGGATAATATCCGTTGTACGAATTAATAGAGCATGCTGCGGCGCGATAAAAGTGCGTTTTACTGCGAGTTCGCGTTATAAAACGTAACTTCGGTAAACTCGACGCGTCGCTTGCGCCAGAATCGAACGCCGTCACGTCATACGGGCCAAAAGTTACCCGCCCACTACAGTTTTTCGGTCATGTTTTCTTCTGCCGGCTTTTCTTCGCCGCGTGGGCCTTTTGCGGGCGCCGCGCCGCTTGCCCACCGCCCGCTGAGCGCCATCGCCGCAACGACCGCGGGCGGCGTGCCCCAGGCCCGCATCCAGCGCATCATCGCCGAGCTTATGCCGGTGCTGGACGAGCTGCACCGGGAAGGACGCATCTGCGGCGATATCTCGGTGCACTCGGTGGGCATGGACGAGGCCGGCCGGGCGCACTTGATGGCGCTGGGCGGCCCTGTCCGCGGCCCCGAGGCCCGGGTGCTGACGCCGGGCTATGCCCCCTTCGAGTTGTATACCGAAGCGCCGGAATGGCCGCGTGGGCCCTGGACGGACATTTATGCGTTGAGCGCGGTGGCCTATTCGCTGGTAACCGGCCAGCGTCCGCCCGCCGCGCCCGAGCGCCGCGTTTCCGAAACCTATCAGCCCTTGTCGACGCTGGACCTGGCGAAGTACGACCGGGCCTTCCTCGCGGCGATCGATGCCGGCCTGGCCATTACCCCCGCCGATCGCCCGCAGACCATGCAGGCGTATGCCGAATTGCTGGCGCTGCCGGCGCCGCAACAGGCTGCCGAACCCGCGCCCGTGGCCGCCCCGGCGGTGCCGCCGCCTGTCGCGGCCGATACGCCCGGCGGGCAACGCCGCGGCAGCTTTCGCTCGTTCGTGCATGCCATTCTGCTGGGCATCGCCACGCTGGGCGTGTCCGCGTACTGGTGGGGCCGCCTTACCGGTACGCCGGATGGGGTGATCACGCATTCCGAGCTGGCCGTGGCGCCAGGCGCTCCCGCGGCCGAGGCGCCCGGCGCCGCGCCGTCGTCCGGGGACTCTCCGCCCATGCTGTTGCCGCCTGTGCAGCCGGATGCCCCCTCGCAGGCGCCGTCCGCTACGGCGGAATTCCCCGGGGCGGAATGGGAAACGGGATATCCCGGTACCCGGGCCGCTCCGCCGTCCGCGGCTTCGGCGGATCCACCCGGTCCGGCCAATGAGCCGGGCGAATCGGATGAGGCCGTCGCGCGTGCCGAGCCGCCGGCGGCGCCGCCACCGGCTCCCGTGCGGGTCAGCATCAATGTGCGGCCTTGGGGCGAGATCGTGGTCAATGGCGTGTCGCGCGGGGTCACGCCGCCGCTGAAGACGCTGCGGCTGCCGCCCGGCAAATACGCCGTCACTATCCGCAATACCGCCCAGCCGGCGTATCGCACCACGCTGGAAGTCAAGCCGGGCAAGCCCGCGATGATCTCGCACACGTTCCGCTGAGCGTCCGCGCCGGTCAGTCTTCGTAGGCGTCGTCGTCCAGCAGCATCGGCAGGCTCAGCGTGAATCGCGAGCCTGCGCCCGGACGGCTGTCCAGCGAAATCTGGCCGCCATGGCGCTGCGCGACCGTGCGCACGAACGCCAGGCCCAGGCCCGCGCCCCTGGTACTGGAACGATGCGCCTCGCCCGTGCGGAAAAACGGCTGGAACAGCAGGGCCTGGTCTTGCGGCGCGATGCCGGGCCCGGCATCTTGGACGTCGATATTCCAGGTGCCGGCGCTTTCGCGCAGGCGCAGCACGATGCGGCTGTCGTCCGGGCTGTACTTGATGGCGTTGTCCACCAGGTTGCCGATCGTGCGCATGATCAGCGCCTGGTCGCCGTAGGCCCAGGCCACGGCCATCGGCGCCTGCACGTCCAGCGAGATGCCGCGCGCCTGCGCGGCCGCCCAGAAATCGTCGGCGGATTCGCGCAGCAAATCGGCCAGGTTCAGCCGGTCGTGCGCGATGCTCATGGATTCGGCGCGGGTCAGGTCGATGAAGTCGTCCACCAGCCGCAGCGTGCGATTGGCCAGGTGCGCGATGCGCGACAGGGCCTCGGCCGAATGCGGGTCGGCCGGGTCGGCCTGGTTCAGCGACACCAGCGCCAGGATCGAATTCTGGGGCGCCCGCATGTCGTGGGAGATGAACCGCAGGGTCTCCTCGCGCTGGCGTTCGGCCTGGCGGATGGCGCTGATGTCGCTCAGCGTCACCACCGTGCCGGCATAGTCGTTTCGGGCGGTGCGGATGGGCGCGCAGCGCAGCAGCAAATCTTGTCCGGCACGGTCGCGCACCTCGATGCCGGCCCGATGCGCCGGGGCGTTCTCGCCATTGTCTTCCAGCGTCTGGCCATTCAGCGCCCGACGCACGAGCTGCTGCGTGGCGGGTTCGGCGAAAGCCTGCCCGAGCGCCGGCGCCAGGGTCTGGCCGATGCGCGGCGGACGGATGCCCAGGTGCAGGAAATACCGGACGGCGGGCCGGTTGCGGAACTGCAGCCGGCCTGTCTGGTCGATGACCAGCGTGGCATCGGGCATGCCGTCCAGCCCGTCGGCCAGGAAGCGGCGCAGGTTGCGCACGCGGCTGAGCGCGCGGTCCAGTTCGTCCACGTGCTGGTCCAGCGACCGGCCGATGCGCCCCGTCTGCGGGCCCGCTTCGTCCAGCACGGGCGGGTACTCGATGCGCAGGCGCTTCATTTCGCCGTCCATGTAGCGCAGCGCCGCTTCCTGGCTGCGCCAGCTCCACAAGGGATAGCAAAGCGCCACGCCCAGCAGCGCCGCGGCGGGCGGTACCCAGGTATTGGCCCAGCTCAGCGCGGCAACGGCGGCCGCCATGACCAGGCCCAGCAGCGCCGCGCTGCACAGCATCGCCTGGCGTGGCGACAGGCGCGGCAGCGCCAGGCACAGCAGCAGTACCGGCAGGGCGCTGGCCAGCGCGGTCTGCCATCCCTGGGCGGCCTGCAATACCACGCCCGCGCGGGCCGATTGCATCAGGTTGGCCATGATCTCGACGCCCGAGATTCCGCTGGCGCGATGCGATACCGGCGCGGGGAAGATGTCGCCCAGGCCGGTGGCCCAGGCACCCACCAGTACATACTTGTCCCGCAGCGCGCTGGGCGGCAGCTCGCCGCGCAGCACGGCCTGGTACGACACGATGCGGAAATGGCCGGGCGGCCCCGCATACGGGATCAGGGTCGTGGGCGAAGATTCCACGCGCTGCAGGAAGTCGTGCATCCGCGCCGTTTCGCCGCCGGCCTGCAGCATCGCGAGCGAAAAATGATTCCATGCCCGCCCGCCCAGCGTGCGCGTCCAGGTGGCGCGGCGCACGACGCCGTCGTCGTCCAGGCCGATGTTGATGTAGCCCAGGGCGGCGGCCCCGCGCGTGAGCGATGCCACCGGCAGGTCCGCGCGGGTGGGCATGTCGAGGTTGTTCAGGACGACGGGCAGCACCACGCGGCCGTGCCGCCGGATGGCCTCGGCCAGGATCTGGTCGTTTTCGGCGTGGTGCGCATCCGCTTCGGCGAACACGATGTCCAACCCGACCGCGCGCGCGCCGCGCAGGCGTTCCAGCAAGGCCGCGTGCACGGCGCGCGACCATGGCCAGCGGCCCAGCACGTCGATGGACGGGTCGTCGATGCTGACGATCAGCACATCGTCCGGCGCCGGCCAGCCCGCCAGCGACAGCGCGCGGTCATACAGCATCTGGTCGATGCGGCCCAGGCCGTTGAGCGACCCCATCAAGGCGGCGATCGCCGCCAGGATGAGCGTCAGCAGCAGGCGCGAATGCGGGCCGTAGCGGCGGGCATCGACGGTGTCGGACATCCGCCTGGCCCGCCGCTCAGTAGTCGGTCAGGGTGACGACGCCGCCGTCAGCCAAGGTGACGGGCAGGCCCGACTGCGTGATCAGTGCATTGGCGCCTTCGAACGTCAGGCGCGCATCGCGGCCGCCCAGCCCGGTGGCATCGATGGCGCGCACGGTGACATAGTAGGTGCCCGCGCCGGGGGCCGAGAAGCGGATGTCGGTGGTGTCGAACCGCTTGGACGAGGTCAATTCCAGGCCCTGTTCGTCGCGCGATACTTGCACCTGGTAGGCCACTGCGCCGGGCAGCGGCGCGACGGCGGCCGTCCACTGGCCCGAGCCGGCGCGCTGCGGCGTGCCCAGCTGCGGCGCGGGCAGCAGCGGCCGTACGCTGCCCAGCACGCCGTCGGCGCTGATGGCCGCGCCGTAGCCGGTGGACACCGCCACCGGCCTGCCCGGCGCATCGCCGCGCGCATGCGGCTGCAGGCGCACGCTGCCCTCGAGCACTTCGCTGCGGGCGCCCTGGTTGCTGGCCTGGACACGGAACCGGGTACCGCGCACGCCGGTAACGGCTACCGGCGTACGCACCTCGAAGCGCCCCACGCCCTGGCCCTCGGGTGCGACGTGCGAATCCACTTCGCCGCTCTGCACACGGAAAATCGAGTCGGTCAACGCGCTGCCGTCGAATTGGCGCAGGCGTTCCAGATGCGTGGACCCTTGCTGGGGCAAGGTTACCTTGGTGCCGTCGGCCAACAGCAGGGTGACGAAGCCGTTGGCCGCCGTCGTGATCGTGGCGCCTTCGGTCACCGCCATGCCCGCGCGCACCGGCGCGCCGTCCATGCTCGCGCCGCCGCTGACGTGTGCCACGACGGTCTGCGCGGGCACTTCGGGGATCATGGAAAACGGAATGCGAAGCTCCGACCCGATTATCAGGCGATAGGCGTCGTCGACGCTGTTGAGCGTCTGCAGTGTCGCCCAATTGGCTTCGTTGCGGGTGTAGAGGGTGGCCAGGCCGATCAGCGTATCGCCCTGCCGGATGCGGTAGATGAAATCGTCGCCCAGGGCGCCAGCCGGCTGGGCTGAAACAAGCGGGCTGGCCACCATCGCGCACAAGATCACGGATATGCGCATCGAACGCCAGGTCATCTGAGAAGTCTCCAGTGCAATAAGGAAAGGCCTGCGACCGGCCTACGGGTTGTCTGGCGGTGGGATGGCCGCCGCATTGTCGTTCACCAGTTCAAGGCGGTAGCCCAGCGCATACGACGAGGCCAGCCGCATGCCGTTTTCCGGACGCAGCCGCAGTTTCTGGCGGATATTCGACAAGTGAGTGTCCAGCGTGCGCGAAGTGGCCGGAATTTCGCGGTTCCAGACACTTTCGGCCAGCACGTCGCGGGACAGCAGCCGCCCGACATTGCGAAAGAACAGCTGGGCCAGCTCGAATTCCTTGGGCGCCAGCAAAATGGTCTCGCCACGCAGCGCAATCGTGCGGCCGGACGGATCGATGCGGTAGGGCCCTACCTCGAACGGCGCCTGCTCGGGCAATGCCGCCTGCATGCGCCGCAGCAGCGCCGCCACGCGCGCCAGCAATTCGGCCGGGCGCAGCGGCTTGACGACATAGTCGTCGGCGCCGGCCTGCAGGCCCTGCACCAGGTCGGCTTCCTGGCTGCGGCCGGTCACGAAGATCACCGGCAACTGCATGCCCTGGGTGGCGCGGATGTGCTGCAACACCTGCCGGCCATCCATTTCCGGTACCTGCCAGTCCAGCAGGATCAGGTCGAACGGCTGGGTGCGCAATGCCGCCAGCAGGTCCTGGCTGCGTTGATAGCTATGGCACGTATAACCCGCCGACTCCAGAATCTGCTGGATCTGTAGGGCCTGGTCCCGATCGTCTTCCAGCGAGGCAATCTGCATGGTGAGTTTCTTTGTGAAAAAAGCGCGTTCTGCACTCAATATGTCAGTGTCGCGCTGTATATATCAGGCCAATTTTCCTTGCGATGATAACTCGCTGTTGCGAAACCTTGAATCCTGCAACATTGTGAATGTCAAGCAATGCAAAGTTGACAAATATTGACTACGCCCTCGGCGCAATACCACGCCACACTGTCTCACGTACGTCATCGGCAAAACCCCGTTATTTCAGGTGTTTTGCCGAATTGCGAGGCAGGACAGGACACAGTCATGAAGCAATTGAAAGTACTCATCATGGTATCCGACGCAACAATCCGCGGGCATACCGTCTCGGCAATGTTGCAGGCAGGCATCGCGGCACGAGGATGCGCCACGCCGCTCGAGTTGTTCACCGAGTTGGGCGGCGATCATTACGATGCGGTGGTGCTGGATATCGGCGAACTTGGCGAGATCGGTTACGCCTTGTTGTCGCGCTTGCGCGCTTCCCCCGTGCTGGGCATCGTGGTGATCGGCTCCGGCTCGACGGTGGAAAGCCGCCTGCGCTGTCTGCAAAGCGGCGCCGACGTATGCCTGCCGGACCCGGTGGACGACCGGGAGCTGGCCTGCGTGCTGCTGGCGCTGGCGCGCCGGCTGCCGGGGCGGGCGGCGGCGGCGAACCCCGACACCGCCGAGCCGGCGCCCGACCAGCCTCCCGGGCGCTGGGAATTGCGCGACCAGAGCTGGACGCTGGTGTCGCCTTCCGGCGTGGCCATTTCGCTGTCGGCCAACGAACGCCAGATCGTGCGCACCCTGCTGGACGTGGCCGGCCGGGCGGTGGGCCGCACCGAGCTCAACCAGCAGCTGGACGCCGGCGGCGCCGGCGGAAACCGCACCAGCGGCTCGCGCAGCATCGACGTCATCGTCAGCCGCCTGCGCCGCAAGGCCGAACTGGCCGGCGTCATCCTGCCCATCCGCACGGTCTACGGCAACGGCTACCTGTTTGCCGACCAATAGCCCCATCCCGGGCCCCGCGGCTTGCCCGCTGGGGCAGGCTTTGACATGGCCCGGCTTCTGGGTTATGCTGACGGGCTTACTGCTTTATTTGCGCATAAAGAAGGCTGGCCGAAGGGGGTTTGCAACCCGGGCTTGCCGGTCTTTGTGCGTTTTTGTCTGCAAGACCCGCTCTTTTACGTAAGGAACGTTTGAGGCGGTTTTGCGTGAACTGCCTCTCGCTGGTGTACCGGCCTTCTGGTAAGGCAATCCACCAGGGACACGAGTACGAAAGTACTTACCAGTGGTACGTAAAAGGGATTTCAAAGGTCATGCCTACCATTAGCCAGCTCGTGCGCAAGCCGCGCGAAGTCAGCATCATCAAGAGCAAGAGCCCCGCGCTCGAAAACTGCCCGCAACGCCGCGGCGTGTGCACCCGCGTGTACACCACCACCCCCAAGAAGCCGAACTCCGCCCTGCGTAAGGTCGCGAAGGTGCGCCTCACCAACGGCTACGAAGTCATTTCGTACATCGGCGGCGAAGGCCACAACCTGCAAGAGCACTCGGTGGTGCTGGTGCGCGGCGGTCGTGTGAAAGACCTTCCGGGTGTGCGCTACCACATCGTGCGTGGCTCGCTCGACCTGCAAGGCGTGAAGGATCGCAAGCAGGCTCGCTCGAAGTACGGCGCCAAGCGCCCGAAGAAGGCCTGAGGCCTCGCCCATCGTAGTTTTGGCAGTACCCCCGGTCGCGCGCAAGCGCCTCCAGGACAGTGCAACCGCGCCAGCCCCTTGCCGGGACGGTGCGCGGCACGTAAGGGGCCGTCCCGTTGGGCGGCCGTGGCCGTGTCACCAGACACGGTTCAACTGAACTGACACAAGGAAGCAACCATGCCCCGTCGTCGCGAAGTACCCAAGCGCGAGATCCTGCCCGATCCCAAGTTCGGCAGCGTCGAGCTCGCCAAGTTCATGAACGTCGTCATGCTGGACGGCAAGAAGGCCGTCGCCGAGCGCATCGTCTATGGCGCCCTCGAGCAAGTGCAGGCCAAGACCGGCAAAGAGCCGATCGAAGTCTTCAGCCTGGCGATCAACAACATCAAGCCGATCGTCGAAGTCAAGAGCCGCCGCGTGGGCGGTGCCAACTACCAGGTGCCGGTTGAAGTGCGCCCCGTGCGCCGCCTGGCCCTGGCCATGCGCTGGCTGCGCGAAGCCGCCAAGAAGCGCGGCGAAAAGTCGATGGACCTGCGCCTGGCCGGCGAACTGATCGACGCCTCTGAAGGGCGTGGCGCCGCGATGAAGAAACGCGAAGACACGCACAAGATGGCCGAGGCCAACAAGGCCTTCAGCCATTTCCGCTGGTAATTTAAGGATTAACCCACCATGGCCCGCAAAACCCCGATCGAGCGCTATCGCAACATTGGTATCTCTGCGCACATCGATGCAGGGAAAACCACCACGACCGAACGCATCCTGTTCTACACCGGCGTCAATCAC
>Ga0182741_1004809_pt1 | contig 12972 bp, 12 predicted proteins | sample eDN5th37CBELigOP_FD_128874 | JGI IMG/M metagenome (GOLD analysis project Ga0182741, IMG submission 128874) | Enriched Organic Plus compost microbial communities from Emeryville, California, USA - eDNA 5th pass 37_C BE-Lig OP (version 2) (version 2) ...
ACCCATAAACACCAGTGTCTCGGAATTGAGAGCCGCGAGAGCCGCTGCGTTCTATTCGTGAAGCTCAGCGGTTATGGGTTCCGGGCTCGCACCTGAAGGTGCGCCCCGGAATGACGACGGAGGTGCTTCTCCCCTCCTTTGTAGAGAGGCGAAAGGGCAGCATCTCCCCCATCCTAGCCGGCCCGACCCCGGCCAAAAATCACCGCCGATTTGCCCTCTGATTCTTGCAGAACAAAGCATGAATCACCATATCCTGACTATGATTCCCGCTCACGTCACATCCCTGCTGAGGCCACCCCGGAACGCCCCCGTCGAGGAGCGGACCGAAGGGGCATGGCACGTCTATCCCATGGAAGGCGCGCTGGAGCTTCACTATACGGACCAGGCCGGCAACCCGAGCCGGCGCTGGATCATCGCGCGCGAGCTAAAGGTCGGCCCCGGCAAGACTCTTCTCGGCGGGATCGACATGGCCGACGATGGCTACCGGGGCTTCCGGGCCGACCGGATCGAGCGGCTTATCGATGCGGAGACCGGCCTCGTGGTGGACCGCAACATCATCGACTGGCTGATCAAGCGCGCCGAACGTCAGGCCAAGGAACGGAAGAAAATCCAGGATCGGCCGTAAGTCGGGGGTCGCGGGATCGCCAAGCTTGGGCTAAAACGGCCTTTATGGACTTGATCTCTACGACAGACGCCCTCCGCCAGGCCTGCGAGCGCCTCGCCGCCCATCCGTTCGTGACCGTCGATACGGAGTTCCTGCGCGAGACCACCTATTACCCCAGGCTCTGCCTGATCCAGATGGCCGGGCCGGATCCGGCGGACGCCGTCCTGGTCGATCCGCTGGCGCCCGACATGGACCTTGCGCCCTTCATGGCCCTCATGGGGGACCAGAATGTCGTGAAGGTCTTTCACTCGGCTCGCCAGGACCTGGAAATCGTCTGGAATCTTGGGCAGATCGTGCCCGAGCCCCTGTTCGACACCCAGGTGGCCGCCATGGTGTGCGGCTACGGCGACTCTGTGTCCTACGAGCAGCTCGCCAACGATCTGGCGAAGGCGCGCATCGACAAGTCCTCCCGCTTCACCGACTGGTCCCGCCGCCCCCTGACGGATGCCCAGCTTACCTATGCGCTCTCGGACGTCACCCATCTGGTGAAAGTCTACGAGGCCCTCGCGGCCCAGCTCGAAAAGAACGGCCGCCTCGCCTGGCTCGACGAGGAGATGGCGATCCTCTCATCGCCCGAGACCTATCAAGCCGATCCGGAAAATGCCTGGAAGCGCCTCGCCGGACGCCTGCGCAAGTCCAAGGAAGTGGCGGTGCTCATGGAGGTGGCGGCCTGGCGCGAGCGTGAGGCCCAGAGCCGCGATGTGCCGCGCGGGCGCATCCTGAAGGACGATGCCCTCATCGACCTCGCCGTATCGGCTCCCCGCAGCGTGGAAGCCCTGGGCCGCCTGCGCACCATTCCCAACGGCTTCGAGCGCTCCCGCACCGGAGCGGATATCCTGGAGGCGGTTTCCCGCGGCCTTGCCCGCGATCCCGCGACCGTGCCTATGCCCGAGCGCAGCCGCGGCCGCGGCAATACGGGCGCCGTGGTCGACCTCCTGAAGGTGCTGCTCAAGGCGGTCGCCGAGCAGGAGGGCGTGGCGCCTAAGATCATCGCCACCGTGGACGACCTCGAGGCCATCGCCGAAAACGATATGGCGGATGTTACACCCCTGCACGGATGGCGTCGGGCCCTCTTCGGCGAGAAAGCCCTGGCGCTCAAGAACGGCCAGCTCGGCCTCGTGCTGGAGCGGGGACGGGTGAAGATGCGGGAGATTGGGTCAGTCTAGACCAGCCCTTTGAGGCGCAGGAGACCGAGGGCCGCAACCGTTGCGGCGTCCTTGATGGTGCCGTTCGCTATCATCGACAGTACCTCGTCGATGGGAAAAGCCCGGCTGATCATGTCCTGCTCGGTCGCCTCTCGGCTCGCCTCCCCCTGTGTCAGGCCCTGGGCTAGGTAGATGTGGAAGCCCTGCGTGGAATATCCGTAGCATTCGAAGAGATGCCCTACGTGCCGTAGGGTCGCTGCTGTCAGGCCCGTTTCCTCCCGCAGCTCGGCACGGGCGAGATCCTCCGGATCCGTGTCGGGAGCGCCTTCCCATGACCCCTGCGGCAGCTCCCAGTACCTTCCTTTAACCGGATACCGGAACTGCTCGACGAGATGGACAAGACCGTTCTCGATGGGAGCGATGACGGCGAAATCCGTTTTCTCGACGACGCCGTAGATGCCGGGCGTCCCATCCTGTCGGACGATGGCGTCCTCGCGGACCCGCATCCAGCGGTTCTCGTAGACGATCCGCGTCGCAGTGGTCTCGATGTCCGGCACGATGTGCCTCCCATCCTGGTTCGTTCAGGATAAAATCCTGCCCCGACAAAGACTTGGCCGGGACAATGCCCGGCCATGCCTGTCTCTCGAACTCGCCTTGTCGGGTTCTTACCGCCCGAAGATGCCCTTGAAGAACTGGGCCATCTTGTTGTGCTTCTTCTTGCGGTCCACGTCGGCCTGGCTCTTGACCCAGGCGATCTGGACTACCCGGCGCTCGCCCACGAAGGGCCGGTGGCCGTGCCAGGAATTGTCGGAGCGCAGGAACGCGAACATGGTGCCCATGGTCGGCGGGACCTCCATGGCATAGGGCTCGAAGTTCTGGCCGTCGTAGAGCACCCGCAGGCGGCCGCCGTCGCCCTGGTTCCAGTCGTCGTTCATGTAGACGAGCATGGTCATGACCTTGGAGGGGCCGTCCGTATGGATCGCGCCGTATTTCGGCTGCGAGCGCTTCATGATGGTGGTGAGACGCGGATATTGATGCAGGTCCACGCCGAACTTCTTGGACAGTTCCTCCGTCAGCTCCGGGCCTTCCAGCTCTTCGATCAGGGTCTTGAAGCGGCCGTGAAGCTTTACCTCGTCCACCGTGAGGTAGCCGGGCTTCTCGATGTCCGGGAAGTCGCGCCGGAGGTCGTCGATGACGTCCGCCTTGAGAATGTTCTCCGTCAGCAGGAAGTCGTAAGGATCCTTGGATGTCTTGGCGTTGCGGACGGCGTTCAGATCGATTGTTTGCATGGAGGACTCCCTGGCCACGAAGCCCGATTTTCTACCCCAGTTAGAATAAAACGTCACCTCCCGCCCGGAAAACCCGCCTCCCGGGGCGGGCCGTCACAGGATCTCGATGACCGGCTCCATGTTGAGGAGCTTCGCCAGGGCCTTGACCCGGCCCACCAGGCGCTCGTTGGCGAGGTCCGCCCGGTGGCCGGGCAGTTGCAGCACGACGCTCCGCCCCCGGGCGACCAGCGGGGTCTGCGGCAGGACGCCTTCCATCGCGACCGAGACCGGATAAGCCACCCGCATCATGGCGGCGAGCAGGCGGGCGCGCTCCATGAGCCTGGGCCCGGCGAGCGCGACGATCCGCGAGCCGACCTTGTCGGGCGAGAGCCCCTCGTGGCGGAAGAAGATCGACAGCGCCAGATAGGCTCGTCCCGGATGGTCGAGGCCCACGAAGGCGCCGTAGGCGATGAGGTTGAGGCTCTGCTCGCCCCGGTAGTCTGGATGGGCCCGCCAGCCGATATCGGCGAGCAGGCAGCCCGCATGGCGCAGGCGCTGTTCGTATTCGGTCTCCGGCAGTCCGACGGAATCGATGAAGCGGCTCGTCCACTCCCACAGCTCAACCCCGTGACGGGGCGAGCGGGAGCGCAGGAGGTTGAGGTCCCCCGCGGCCCGCAGGAGCGGGTCGAACTGGCGCTTCTCATCGTCGAGCTTGTCGTAGAGCAGACCTTCGCGGACGCCGAGCGCCGAGATGGCGATTTCCCGCGGGGCACCGAGGCGGATGATCTCCTCCAGCAAAATCGCCCCGTAGGCCAGGAGCGGCCGGCGCGCTTCGGAGACGCTCTCGATATCCTTGAGGGTCTTCGCGTCGGCTTCCTCGATCAGATGGAGGAAATCCATGCTGTCCCGCGGATCGACGATGTAGTTGTGCATCACGTGGAGTGGGTAATCGGTCACGGCCTGATGCAGCCGGGCCAGGGCGCGCCAGGTTCCGCCCACCGCATAGAAGGTGCGGCCCTGGAGGCTTTCGAGCTGTCCGGCCGCCCGCTCCAGGGAGGAGCGAACGATCTTCTGGGCCTTCTTGGTGGAGCCGCCGCTCAGGTCCTGAAGCGCGAGGCCGCCGAGGCGCATGGTGACCCCCTCGCCGACCTGGTTCCCCTTCACGTCCACGAGTTCGAGACTGCCGCCGCCCATGTCGCCCACGACACCGTCCGGCCTGTAAAAGCCCGATACCACCCCATAGGCCGAGAACTGCGCCTCCCTGGCGCCCGACAGAAGCTCGATTGAACAACCACAGGCGCGCTCCGCCGCCTCGAGAAAAGCGGGGCCGTTGGAGGCATCGCGCGCCGCGGCCGTGGCGAGCACGTAGATGTCCGACACGTCCATGGTGTCGCACAGCACCCGGAAGCGGGCGAGCGCCCGCAGGGCCCGCTCCACCGCATCTTCGTCGAGTTTTCCGGTAGTGGCCACGTGTCGGCCGAGGCCGCAGAGCACCTTCTCGTTGTAGATCGGCGTCGGCGCCCGGGACACGCCCTCATAGGCGACGAGACGGACCGAGTTCGATCCGATGTCGATGATGGCGACGGGGCGGCCGATCTTGAGCCGCCCCTGCGCCTCGCTGCGCTCGACGAGCACCATCGTCAGCGCAATCCGCGCTTGGCGAGCGCCTTGGGGCTCGACGTTTTCAGGGATTTGCCCCGGCCGGACAGACTGGGATTCGTCATGAAATACCTGTGAGCATTGAACGGCTCCTCGCCTTTGGCGGGGACGATCCGCCGGCTCGTGCCGTCGGAGAGCACCATCCAGCTCTGCTCGTTGTCGAGGAGGTTGGCGAGCATGATCTGGTCGAGAACCTGCTGATGGACCGTTGGATTGAGGATCGGCAGGAGCGCCTCGACCCGGCGGTCGAGATTGCGCGGCATGAGATCCGCCGACGAGATGTAGACATGCGCCTTCGGGTTGGGCAGCCCCTGCCCGTTGCCGAAAGCATAGATCCGCGTGTGCTCCAAGAACCGGCCGACGATGGACTTGACCCGGATATTCTCGGACAGGCCCTTGATGCCGGGACGCAGGCAGCAGATGCCCCGCACGATGAGGTCGATCTGCACGCCCGCCGCGCTCGCATCGTAGAGCGCGTCGATGATGACGGGATCGACCAGGGAGTTGCACTTGCCCCAGATCGAAGCCGGGCGCCCCGCCTTCGCGTGGGCGATCTCCTCGCCGATATGCTGGAGAAGCCGCTGCTTCAGGTTGATCGGCGACACCGCCATGCGTTCCAGCTCCGCCGGCTCCGCATAACCGGTGACGAAGTTGAAGATGCGCGACACGTCGCGCCCGATCACCGGATCGGCCGTGAAGAACGAGAGGTCCGTGTAGATGCGGGCCGTGATTGGGTGATAGTTGCCCGTTCCCACATGGCAATAGGTGATGAGCTGGCCACCCTCGCGCCGCACCACCATGGACAGCTTGGCGTGGGTCTTCAGCTCGATGAAGCCGAACACCACCTGGGCGCCGGCGCGCTCCAGGTCCCGCGCCCAGCGGATATTGGCCTCCTCGTCGAAGCGCGCCTTCAGCTCGACCAGAGCCGTGACGGACTTACCGGCCTCCGCGGCCTCGGCGAGCGCGGCTACGATGGGGGAGTTCGAGGAGGTGCGGTAGAGGGTCTGCTTGATGGCCACCACGTTCGGATCCCGCGCCGCCTGGTGAAGGAACTGCACCACCGCGTCGAAGGATTCGTAAGGGTGGTGGACGATGATGTCCTTCTCGCGGATCGCCGCGAAGCAATCCCCGCTATGCTCGCGGATGCGCTCGGGAAAGCGCGGGTTGTAGGGTTTGAACTTGAGATCCGGCCGATCGAGGCTCACGAGCTGGGACAGGTCGTTGAGGCCAAGCATCCCTTCCACGACGAAGAGCTCGTCCGCGGCGATCTCCAGCTCGTCGACCACGAACTGGCGCAGGTCCTCGGCCATGGCGACTTCCGCCTCGAGCCGGATCACGCTGCCGCGACGGCGGCGTTTGAGGGCCGTCTCGAAGTGCCGGACCAGATCCTCCGCCTCCTCTTCCACTTCGAGGTCGGAATCGCGGATGACCCGGAATGCCCCCTGCCCCTGGACGTTGTAGCCCGGGAACAAGCGGCTCGTGTAGAGCACGATCATCTGTTCGAGCGCGATGAAGCGGGTCGCGCCGGTTTCCGAGAAATCCGGCAGGCGGATGAAGCGCTCCGCCCGTACGGGCAAGCGGATCAGCGCGTTCAGCACCTTCCCGTCACTCTGGCGCACGAGCTTGAGGGCGATGGAGGAGCCGAGATTGGGGATGAACGGAAACGGATGAGCCGGGTCGATGGCGAGCGGCGTCAGGACCGGGAAGATGTGGTTGAGGAAGTAATCCTCCAGCCAGGAAGCCTCTGGCTTGGTCAGGCCCGATCCTTCCACCAGGACGATCCCCTCCTCCTGCAGCGCACCCTTGAGCTCGCGCCAGCGCTCCTGCTGATCGGAGGCGAGCTTGGAGACCTCTACGGCGATCTTGGCGAGCTGCTCCTGCGGCGTCAGCCCGTCCTGGGATGTGGTCGCCACGCCGGAGCGCACCTGCCCGCGCAGGCCCGCCACGCGCACCATGAAGAACTCGTCGAGATTGTCGGCCGAGATGGACAGGAAGCGCAGCTGCTCCAGGAGCGGGTGGTTCCGGTTCGCAGCCTCCTCCAGGACGCGCCGGTTGAACTGGAGCCAGGAGAGCTCCCGGTTGATGAAGCGCTGCGGGAACTGGCGCAGGACCGCCCCGTCGAGCTCGATATCCGGCGGGGCCTTGGGGGCCGGGGTCTCGCTGACGATCTCGGCTTCGTCCAGGACAAGGGCGCTGCGCACGTCTACCTCCACGGCTTTCCGCGACGTCCGTTTTGGTTTGGATTTCGTGACGGTTTCGCGACGGCCCGGTGCCGAAGGCTTCACGTCGTCTTCAGTCGATCTCATCCGTATCCCGAATGCCCCCGAGAACTTCCGATGCGATGGCGCGCGAGACGCGGCGTCCCCGACTGAGGGCCTCCTTGTCGAGGAGCGTCACCACCTCGGCCGCTTTCGTGAGCGACCGTTCGATGCGCAAGGCAATGTAGTCGACAACGCTGGTGTCGACCACCAGTTGCCGGTCGACGAACAGCTTTACCAGGACGGCCTTGAGAAGCGCGTCGTCCGGCGGATCGAGGGAGACGCTCGGAGCGAGGCGCAGCCGCGACAGCAGGTCCGGCGTGCGGACGCCCCAGGAATCCGGCGCAGACTCGCAGGTCATCAGCACGGAGGCCTGTCGCTCGCGGGCCAAGTTGAGGAGGTGGAACAGGGCGGCCTCGTCCCGCTCGGCCCGGTCGATATCCTCGATCACCAGGGCACCGTTCGAGACGAGGTGCGGAACCTTGTCCTGGGTCACCTCGAAGGCGTCCACCGTCCAGGCATGGGCGGTCTCGGCCCAGATCGCCGCCAGGTGGCTCTTGCCGCTGCCACGGGGCCCGGTGAGCAGGAGCACCGTGTCGGGCCACTCGGGCCAGCTCTCGATCGTGGCGTAGGCCTGCTCGTTGGATGGGCTGACGAGAAAGTCCTCCCGCCCGAAGCGCGGGTCGAGGGGCAGGTCGAAGGCGAGCTGCTTGGGGCCCTCACGCATCGTACTCGATCCGCTTCTTGTCCGCCTCGGGGCCGGGCATGAGGATCACCGGATCCGTGCCGCGATAGAGGGGGCTCGCCAGATATTGCCTGAGGGCGAAGCGCGCGATGACGCCCATGGCGGCCGCAAGCGGGACCGCCAGGAGCAGGCCCACGAAGCCGAACAGGGCGCCGAAGGCGAGGAGCGCGAACATCAGCCAGACCGGGTGGAGCCCCACGGAATTGCCCACGAGCTTCGGCGACAGGATATTGCCTTCCACGAATTGCCCGAACACGAAGACGCCAAGCGTCGCGAGGATCCAGGTCCAGTCCGGCCAGAACTGCACGATGGCGACGCCCAGGGACAGGATCAGCCCGGTCAGCGAGCCCACATAGGGAATGAAGCTCAGAATGCCGGACGTCATGCCGATCATCGCGCCGAAATTGAGCCCGATGAACGAAAGGCCGACCGCATAGAAGGTCCCGAGGATGATGCAGACCAGGGCCTGACCGCGCACGAAGCCCGCGATGGCCGAGTCGATGTCGCGCGCTATGGCCCGGATCGTCTCCCGCTGCCGGACCGGCATCCAGGAATCGATGGTGGCGACCATGCGGTCCCAATCCACCAGCATGTAGAAGGCAACCACGGGCGTGACCACCAGGAGGGAAAAGATGCTGAGCAGGGCCTGGCCGCCGGACCACAGGGACTGGAGGAAGGTGCCGACCCAGGCGATGCCCTGGCTCAGAAGATTGCCCACGGAGGTCTGCATTTCGGGCAGCGCACTGGCACCGCCGATCTTCTCGATGAGCGGGCCGCCCTGCTCCACGACGAGTTGCTGCAGCCGTGCCACGTAGCTCGGGAGCCGCTGGACGAACGCCCCCACCTGCTGGGCCCCGAGCGGAACCACCACGACCAATAGGAGGATGAAGATCAGCACGAACAGGATCAGGATGACGAGGCTCGCGCCGAGGCGGCCGATGCCGATGCGCTGGAGCCGGTCGGCCAGGGGGTCGAGGAGATATGCGAGCGCGAAGCCGGCCACGAACGGCAAAAGGACCGTCCGCAGGACGAGAAGCAGCACCACCGCGACCACCAGGGTCACGGTCCAGAATACGATCTGCCGCTGGATCGTCATTGCGTGTTCCCGTCTCGCTCGCGCCTTAGCCGGTCATATGCCGGAGCCATCCTCCGAGATAGGCACCCGCGGACGCAACGGTCAAGGCGGCCACGACGCCCATCATGGCGGTCCGGACCGGATCGCTCACCGAGATGCCGAAGGCGCTGGCGCCGAGAACGAAGGCCGCGAAGGCGATCTGGGCGCCCGTGTTCAGCTTGCTGACCCAGATAGGCTTGATCGCCACCGGCCTGTGCATGACCCAGGACAGGAGCACGGCCCCGACGATCATGGCATCCCGTGACACCACCGCGATGGCGACCCAGCCCGGGATCGTGCCCGTCACCGCCAGGGTGACGTAGATCGAGACCAGGAGCGCCTTGTCGGCAATCGGATCGAGATAGGCCCCGAACTCGCTGCGCATGTCGAAGTGCCGGGCGATGAAGCCGTCCGCCGCATCCGACAGGCCGGCGAGGACGAAAAGCACAAAAGCCGTCTCCCACCGCCCCTGCATGATCATGACGATCAGGAACGGGACGATAACGAGCCGCGCGATGGTGATGAGGTTCGGGATCGTCATAGGCCAATGATGGGGTGCCGGCCCGCCCTCCGCAACGGCAAAGCTTGCCCCGGGGTCCTCCGGTGCGAAGGCGCCCGGACCAGAAACCCCCTTGCCTTTCCGGCCCCTCTCGCCTTACTGCCCCGCAAGGACGAGGATTGCCGATGAGCGAGAAACAGCAGAACGGGCTCACCTATGCGCAGGCGGGCGTCGATATCGATGCCGGCAATGCCATGGTCGATCAGATCAAGCCCCTGGTGCGCGCCACCCGCCGGCCGGGTGCGGACGCAGAGATCGGCGGCTTCGGCGGCCTGTTCGACCTGAAGGCCGCAGGCTTCAAGGACCCGATCCTGGTGGCGGCCAATGACGGCGTCGGCACCAAGGTGAAGATTGCCATCGATACGGGCATCCACGACACGATCGGCGTCGATCTCGTGGCCATGTGCGTGAACGACATCATTGTCCAGGGGGCCGAGCCGCTCCTCTTCCTCGACTATTTCGCGACCGGAAAGCTGGAGCCCGAGGTCGGCATCGCCATCGTCAAGGGCATCGCCGAAGGCTGCCAGCAGGCAGGATGTGCCCTGATCGGCGGCGAAACGGCCGAGATGCCGGGCCTTTATGCCCGGGGCGACTACGACCTGGCGGGCTTCGCGGTCGGTGCCGCCGAGCGCGGGACCCTGCTGCCCAGGGAGGTGAAGGCCGGGAACGTGCTCATCGGCCTGCCCTCCTCCGGGGTCCATTCCAACGGCTTCTCCCTGGTCCGCCGGATCGTCGAGCTGTCGGGCCTTGCCTGGGACGCCCCCGCGCCCTTCGCGCCCGGTCGCAGCCTCGCAGAGGCGCTCCTCGAGCCGACCCGCATCTACGTGAAGAGCCTCCTTGCAGCCCTGAAAGCGGGAGACGGCATCAACGCGCTCTGCCACATCACGGGCGGCGGCTTTCCGGACAACATCCCGCGTGTGCTGCCCGAAGGCGTCGGCGTGCGGCTCGACCTCGACGCCATTCCGGTCCCGCCGGTCTTCGGCTGGCTCGCGGCCACCGGCGGGGTCGCCGAGGCCGAGATGCTGCGCACCTTCAATTGCGGGATCGGCATGATCGTCGTGGCGGAGGCTGACAAGGCCGAGCACGTGATGGAGCGCCTTCGCGCCGCAGGCGAGAACCCGGTCCGCATCGGCGAGACAATTGCCCATGAGGGCGGCGAGCAGGTCCGGACCGCGGGACACCTGTCTCTCCGATGACCCGCCGCCGCATCGCCATCCTGATCTCGGGGCGCGGCTCCAACATGATCTCGCTCATCGAGGCCGCCCAGGGAGCGGATTTCCCCGGCGAAATCGCTCTCGTCCTTTCGAACCGTCCCGACGCGGGTGGGCTCGAGCGGGCGAAAGCGGCCGGAATCGAGGCGCTCGCCATCGATCACAAGGCCTATTCCACCCGGGAAAGCTTCGAGCAGGCCCTCGACGCGGCCCTGCGCGAGCGGGACATCGACTTCGTCTGCCTCGCGGGCTTCATGCGCGTGCTGACATCCTGGTTCGTGGAGCGCTGGGAAGGCCGGATGATCAACATCCACCCGTCCCTCCTGCCCCTCTTCCGCGGCACGCACACCCACCAGCGCGCGCTGGAGGAAGGCGTGCTGGTTCATGGCTGCACGGTGCATTTCGTGGTGCCGGAGCTCGATGCCGGCCCCATCGTAGCCCAGGCGGCCGTGCCGGTCGTCCCCGGCGACACGGAGGACAGCCTGAGCGCCCGCGTGCTCGCCCAGGAGCACCTTCTCTATCCGGCGGCCCTGCGCATGATCTGCGACGGCAGCGCCAAGCTCGAAGACGGCCGGGTCGTGTTCTCGGAAAGCTGGTGCGCCGATACGGCTCTACGCTCGCCGGGCGGAAACCCTATAGGGCCAGTTCGGTGTGGTCGGGGATGAGACGCACGACTGGGACGAGCACGACGGAATCCCCTCTCCCTTGTGGGGAGGGCTAGGGTGGGGGTGTGAGCGCCACGTTCTGAAACTTCAGAGCCCACACCCCCACCTCCAACTCCTCCCCACAAGGGGGAGGAGAGTCCCGCAGCGCTTCCCTTCGCGTTTCCTGGAGGAGAGGACCGGCGCCTTACAGGCTCGGGCGCTGCAGTTTGCAGGCATCGATGGCGCCGATGGCCTTGGCGCGGGCGGTCTCGTTGAACACGCCGGTATCGCGATAGGCCTGGACCTCCTCGGCGCTCATGGCGCGCATGGTGCGGCCGGCATAGCAGTCGCATTTGCGCGACAGGGAGGCCTCGCTCACGTTCTGGAGCTTCGCCTGCGTCACCGCGCAGGCCTGGCGGACGCGCGCCTGCAATTCGCCCATGCTCGCAGTCTTGAGCGCCGGATCCGGCTGATACTGGGTCGGCATGTTGGAGGCAGCCGCGAAGGCAGCATGGGTCGAGGCGGCAATGGCGAGGGCGGCCAGCACCGGGCGAAGAACGGCTCTCATGAGGGCTCCTGATGGAATATGCGATGAAGCTTAAGGATAGGCTCGTCCCGGCAGGGTCAAGGGGCTGTCGCCAATAGCCTTAAGACTTAGACAATGGCGGGCTGCGCTGCGTCCATCGCTTCCGTAACAGAAGGCGGCAGCGGGAAATCCCGCCCGGGCTCCGCCTTGGCGAGCGCGACCCGGTTGTCGTGGAATGCCGCGCCGCCATAGGGCGCAACCTGATCGGCGCCCGTGAGCGTGTTGATGCCGCGCCCATATGGGTGCGCTGCATTGGGCCACACGCCTTCGGCGATTAGAACCCCGCGCTGCACGCCCTCGAACAGGCGTGCCCGGAGATAGACCTCGCCGCGCTGGTTCCTGAGAACGACCCAGTCGCCATCCGCGATGGCGAGCGGCGCCGCATCGGCCGGGTGGATCATCACCTCCGGCCGCCCCTCCTTCGTCCGGGAGGTCGGCGTCTCGTTGAAGGTGGAGTTGAGGAAGTTCCGGGCCGGGCTCGTGGCGAGGCGGAACGGATGCTCGTCGGTGGCTTCCTCCGTCACCGGCCAGTGATCCGGAAAGGAGGGCAGCGCCGTCCACGGCCCCATCGGGCCGTTATTGCCGGACGGGATATGCGTCCAATCGGGCCGGAACCGGAACTTGCCGTCCGGATAGGCGAAACCGTCGAGATAATGGGCCTCGCGGAAGGGAGGCTGCGCGTCCTTATGCACCTCGGCCTCCAGATCCTCGATCGAGCCCCAGCCGGAATGCCGCAGGGTCCAGTCGATCAGCGCCCGCGGCTCCATGTCGAAGCCTGGATGCACGGCACCGACCCGCTCGGCGATGGCGCGGATCACCTCGTGGTTCGGGCGGCACTCTCCCGGCGGATCCACGAGCCTGGGGCCGATTTGGAAATGCTGGTGCCCGCCCGCCGAATAGAGATCGTCATGCTCCATGAACATGGTCGCCGGCAGCACGATGTCGGCCATGAGCGCCGTCTCGGTCATGAACTGCTCGTGCACGCACACGAACAGGTCCTCCCGGGCGAAACCCCGCTTCACCAGCTCCTGCTCCGGCGCGACCGAGACCGGATTGGTGTTCTGAATCAACATGGCCTTCACGGGCGGCCCATGGAACAGCGCCTCGGGATCGCCGGTC
>Ga0182741_1004814_pt1 | contig 12963 bp, 10 predicted proteins | sample eDN5th37CBELigOP_FD_128874 | JGI IMG/M metagenome (GOLD analysis project Ga0182741, IMG submission 128874) | Enriched Organic Plus compost microbial communities from Emeryville, California, USA - eDNA 5th pass 37_C BE-Lig OP (version 2) (version 2) ...
CTGGTCTTCGACGAGATCGACACAGGCGTCGGCGGCGCGGTCGCGGATGCCATCGGCCAGCGCCTCGCCCGGCTCGCCCGCCGCGTGCAGGTGATGGCCGTCACCCACGCGCCCCAGGTCGCTGCCCGCGCCACGAGTCACTTCCTCATCGCCAAGGAGGCGGTCCGCGGCTCCGACCGCGTCGCCACCCGAGTCATTCCCTTGGACGACGGCCCGCGGCGGGAAGAAATCGCCCGCATGCTCGCCGGCGCCACCATCACGGAAGAAGCCCGCGCGGCCGCAGCCCGGCTGCTCGAAGCGGCCGTGCATTAGCGTTCGGCCTCCCGCCCCATCTCTTCCTCTCCCGTGTGGGAGAGGGCTGGGGTGAGGGAGAGCCCTCGCTCCGCTCGACCAGCCTCCTGGAGCGATAAACCATAGCGCTGTCCACGCTCTGGAGAGTCCTGTCGGGGGCGTTATGGTGGCAGGCATCCCTCATTCCGATTCGATCCATGGCCCGACAGAAAACCTCCTCGGATACCCCCGTCGACCAGCTCTCCTTCGTCGATGCTCAGCGCGAGCACGAGGCTCTTGGGCGCGAAATCGCCGAGCATGACAGGCGCTATTACGAAGAGGACGCGCCGACCGTCTCGGATGCGGAATACGATGCCCTGCGCAAGCGCTACGAGGCGCTGGAGGCGCAATTTCCCGAGCTTGCCGGGGACGAGAGCCTGAGCCGGAAGGTCGGCTCCAAGGCGTCGGAGAAATTCTCCAAGGTCCGGCACCGGGTGCCGATGCTCTCGCTTGCCAATGGGTTCGAGGACGAGGAGGTCGAGGAATTCGTAGAGCGGATCCGCCGCTTTCTCCAGCTCAAGCCCGAGGCGACGCTCCTGTTCACGGCTGAGCCGAAGATCGACGGCCTGTCCCTGAGCCTGCGCTATGAGAACGGCCGCCTCGTGAGCGCCGCGACCCGGGGCGACGGGGCAGTGGGCGAGGACGTGACCGCCAATGCCCGCACGGTGGAAGACATCCCCCAGCGGCTCGCCGGAAAGCACGTTCCGGACGTGTTCGAGGTGAGGGGCGAGGTCTATCTCTCGCACAAGGATTTCGCGGCCATCAACGAGCGCCAGGAGGCGGCCGGCAAGCCCCTCTTTGCCAATCCGCGCAATGCGGCGGCGGGCAGCCTGCGCCAGCTCGATCCGGCGGTCACGGCCTCCCGTCCCCTGTGCTTCTTCGCCTATGGCTGGGGCGAGGTGAGCGCCATGCCGTCGACCACCCAATTCGGGATGGTTGAGGCCCTCAGATCCTTCGGCTTCACAACCAACAAGCTCACGCGCCTGTGCTCCAGCGTCGAGGAGCTGCTGGAGCATTATCATGCCATCGAGACCGATCGGGCCAATCTCGGCTACGACATCGACGGTGTCGTCTACAAAGTGAACGAGCTCGCGCTCCAGACCCGGCTGGGCTTCGTGTCCCGCTCGCCGCGCTGGGCCCTCGCTCACAAGTTCCCGGCCCAGCAGGCAGTGACGGTGCTGGAGGACATCGAGATCAATGTGGGGCGCACCGGCTCTCTCAACCCCATCGCCAAGCTCAAGCCCGTCACGGTCGGCGGCGTAGTGGTGTCGAACGCGACCCTGCACAACGAGGATTACATCAAGGGCATCGGCGGCGACGGCCAGCCGATCCGCAACGGTGTCGATATCCGCATCGGCGACACGGTGGTGGTGCTCAGGGCGGGCGACGTGATCCCCAAGGTGCTCGACGTGGTGCTCGACAAGCGCCCGGCGGGTGCCAAGCCCTACGAGTTCCCGACAATCTGCCCCGCCTGTGGCAGCCACGCGGTGCGGGAGGTCAATCCCCGCACCGGCAAGGAGGATTCGGTGCGCCGCTGCACGGGCGGCCTGATCTGCCCGGCCCAGGCCCGGGAGCGCCTCAAGCACTTCGTCTCCCGGAACGCCTTCGACATCGAGGGCCTGGGCGGACAGCGCATCGAGGACTTCTATGCGGAGGGGCTGATCCAGCGCCCGCAGGACATCTTCACCCTGGAGGCGCGCAATGCCCGCAGCCTCCAGCGCCTGGAGAACCGGGAAGGATGGGGGGCGACGAGCGCCCGCAACCTGTTCGCGGCCATCGAGGCGCGCCGGTCCATCGCGCTCAATCGCTTCATCTTCGCCCTCGGCATCCCGCATATCGGCGAGACCTCGGCCCGACTGCTGGCCCGCCATTTCGGCACCTTCGAGGCTCTGCGCGAGACCGCGAAGGCGGCGGCCGATCCGGATTCGGAGGCCCATGCGGAGCTCACGGCCATCGGCGGGATCGGCCCGGTCGTGGCCGATTCCATCGTCGAGTTCTTCAAGGAGAAGCATAACGAGGAGATGCTCGACGCTTTGCTCGCACAGGTCACGACGGAGCCCATGGAGGCCACTGCCGCGAGCTCCCCGGTCGCCGGCAAGACCGTGGTCTTCACGGGCTCCCTGGAGCAGATGACCCGCGAGGAGGCCAAGGCCATGGCCGAGCGTCTCGGTGCCAAGGTTGCGGGTTCCGTCTCCAAGAAGACCGACATTCTGGTGGCAGGCCCGGGCGCAGGATCGAAGCTCGACAAGGCCAAGGAGTTCGACATCCAGGTGCTCGACGAGGACGGCTGGTTCGCCCTCGTGGGCCGACCCTGAGACTCCTGTGCAAGACGCGCCGGGCCCGATGTGGCATGATGCGGGCCATGACGGTCATCTCTCCGGAGCTCTCCCTCGACCCTGATCAGCGCGTCGCTGGCGACGTAACGCATTTCTGGCGGGTGCCGCGCCATCGCGGCCTCGAATGCCTGCGCGCGACCTTCCGCCGTCACGCTTATGCCCGGCATAGCCACGAGACCTACGCGATCGCGGCCGTCCTGTCCGGTTGCGAGACCTTCTTCTACCGGGGCGAGCAGCATTATGTGGGCCCCGGCCAGGTCGCGGTCGTCTGCCCGGACGAGATCCATGACGGGTCCCCGCATGGGGAGGGCTTCGAATACCGGACGTTCTACCCTTCTGCGGAGCTGATGCGGGAGATCGCCGAGGACGTCGCCGGGCGCCCCCTCGCAAGCCCGCCCTGGTTCCCCCGGACGGTCCTGCCGGACCCGGAACTCGCCCGTGCCCATGCCCGGCTCCATGCCTGCCTTTGCCTCGACGACGTCCTGACCTCCGAGATGGAACAGGACACCCGCCTTATCGCCTATCTCTCTGTCCTCATCGCCCGTTGGGCCGACCTCGACGCGCCGGCGCCGCTTCGCACCGGTTCGAAGGGGATCGTCCGCGTGCGGGAACATCTCGAGGCCCATCTGGGGCAGGAGGCGGAGCTGGCGAGCCTCGCTGCCATGGCCGGGCTCTCCCGCAGCCATTTCATCCGCGCCTTCCAGAGGGAGACGGGCCTGACGCCCCATGCCTACCTGCTCGACCGGCGGGTCAGGGCAGCGCGGCGGCTTCTCGAGCGGGGCGAGACACCGGGGGAGGTCGCACTCGCCTGCGGCTTCTTCGACCAGAGCCACCTGAACCGGGTCTTCAAGGCCCGCATGGGCATCACGCCCGGCGCCTACCGGGTCGCCTGAAAAGCGCACTTTCGTCCAAGACCGGCCGCCAGGCCTCTGCCATAAGGGCCGAAACGGATACGACCATGGAACAAGTGAATCCCTTTAAAGCCTCGCCGATGCGGGAGGCCCGGGCCGGCCTGCGCGATATCGCGCCTGCGGCCATCGCGGCCATTCCCATCGGCCTCCTCTTCGGCGCTGTCGCGGTTACCAAGGGCCTGAGTCCGGCCGAGGTGGCGCTCATGTCCTTCCTGGTCTTCGCGGGTGGGGCACAGTTCGCCGCCATCGAGAGTTGGGTGAGCCCGGCGCCGATCCTGGCGCTCGCCTTCGGGACCTTCCTCATCAATGTCCGCCACGTGCTGATGGGGGCGTCCCTGGCGCCCAAGATCCGCCTGAGCAGGGCCGAGAAGTTCATCGCGTTCTTCTTCATGACGGACGAATCCTGGGCCCTGTCGGAGCGGCGGGCGATCGAGCGGCCCGTGACGGGCATCTATTGGGCCGCGATGGCCGCGATCCTGTTCACGAACTGGGTGGTGTCGACAACCCTGGGAGCCGTGCTCGGCTCGTTCCTGGGGGATCCGGCCCGGTTCGGGGCCGACTTCGCCTTCACGGCCCTGTTCATCGGACTGGTGGCGGGCTTCGGTCGGAGCCGGATTACGCTGGTGACGGTGGGCGTCAGCGCCGCCGTGGCGGCGCTCGTCCACCATTTCATCGGCGCCCCCTGGCATGTGGCCTCGGGCGCCCTGGCGGGAATAGCCGCCGCCTATGTGACGGCCGGTCCGGAGGCGCGGGCATGAACCTCGACACCACGACTCTTCTGGCCATCCTGGCCATGGCGGCCGTGACCTATGTCACGCGCATCGCGGGCCTTCTCGTGGCCGACAGGCTCGCCCTGACGGGCCGCGCCAAGGCGGCCTTCGACGCCATTCCGCCCGCCGTGCTCGTGGCCGTCATCGCGCCAACCGCGCTCACGACCGGATGGGCGGAAGCCATCGCGGCCGCCATCACGGCCGTCGTCGCGTTCAGGCTGCCACTGCTTGCGACGGTCGCCGTGGGCGTCGTGGCCGTGGTCCTGCTGCGCGGCGTCCTCTGACGCGAGGCCTTTAAAACGATGCGGCCGCGGAGGCTTTCGCCATCCGCGGCCGCACGATCAGGGGGATCCCGCAAAGCGCGGGAAAGGTCCGACGTCAGCGCGTCGCGGCCTCAAACATCTCTTCCACGTGCTCCCAGTTCACGAGGTTCTCGAGGAAGGCCTTGAGATAGTCGGGACGGCGGTTGCGGTAATCGATGTAGTAGGAATGCTCCCACACATCGCAGCCGAGGATCGGCTGAGCGCCGTGCACGAGCGGGTTCTCGCCGTTCGGGGTCTTCATGACCTGGATCTTGCCGTCCTTCACGGCAAGCCACGCCCAGCCCGAGCCGAACTGGCTGGTGCCGGCTTGGATGAAGTCCTCCTTCATCTTGTCCACGGAGCCGAGATCCTCGACGATCTTCTTCTCCAGCTTGCCCGGAAGCGAGCCGCCGCCATTGGGCTTCATCCAGAGCCAGAAGTGGATGTGGTTGTAATGCTGGCCCGCATTGTTGAAGAGCGCCTGGTTCTTGCCATAGGAGCCCTTCACGACCTCCTCGACGCTCTTGCCCTCGAACTCCGTCCCCTTCATCAGGTTGTTGCCGGTATTCACGTAAGCCGCATGGTGCTTGTCGTGATGATATTCCAGCGTCTCCCGCGACATGTAAGGCTGCAGGGCGTCATAGGCGTAAGGCAGTTCCGGCAGGGTGAACGACATTGGGGTCTCCTTCGAGATTGAGCGACCTGCGGGTTAGTTAAAGCGGCACAGCCATAAGGGCAACGGCCACGCTTCCGACTTTTTTCCGGCCAAGCTTTTCTTGCCCTGACCTTTGCCCTATAAAAATAGGGGTCTGCCTTTTGAGAGATTGTGTTTTGCGTAACGGAGACAGGATGGTCATCGCCCTTTTTGCCCTGGCTTTCGCGATGATCGTCGGCGGCCTCTTCGCCGCCATTTTGGGCTGGGACATCGTCCTCGTCGAACGCGGCTGGACCATGGTGATCGCGGGCAGCATCAGTGCGGCCAGCGGAGCGCTCCTGCTGGGCGTCGCGGCGATCGTGGCGCGCCTGACGCGGATCCAGTCGGAGCTCATGCGCCTCCAGGCCAATCTGGTGGAAGACGAGGAGGCGCCCGTCGCCGCCACAGCCATCGGAGCTGCTGCCGGCATGTCGACGGCGGCCCTTGCGGGCGGGCTACTCGACAGGACATCGCCTGAAATCTCGCCGGACGAGACGGAATTGGCTCCGGCTGAAACCCATGCGGCCGAGCCCGCGCCGGAGGTCGAGCCGGCGGAGCCTGAAACTCCCGCTCCGACTTTCGAAGGCGAGAGGCTGGACCGCTTCTTCGAGCCACGCCCCTACCGGGAAGCATCCCGCGACATCTTCGGCGAGCCGCCGCGGGCACCGGAACCCGTCGTGCAGGCCCGTGAAGAGGCGCCCGCAGCAGAGGACGAGACACCCGAGGAGCCGCAACCACAGGAGCAGGCGGAACCGGAGGTGCGCATCCCCGACTTCCTGCTCGCTACGCGCTTCAGCGAGACCACCTATACGGAGATCCGCCCGGTCGAGGAGGATCGCCTCTTCGCCCCGCTTCCCCGTGAGGAAGCGCGCCGGGAGGAGCCGGAGCCCGAAGAGAAGTCCGCGATTCCGGAGCGGGAGGAGGATCTCTTCGCGCCCGAACCAGAGCCCGCACCTCCCGTCGAGCCTGAGGCCGAGCCCGAAATCGTGTCGGAAGCCGAGCCTGAGCCTTCACCGGCGCCCGAGAAAGCCGCCGAGCCCGCTGGTGCTCCGTCGGTCATCGGCAGCTACAATTCCGGCGACAACCGCTATGTGATGTATTCCGACGGCTCCATCGAAGCAGAGACGCCGCAGGGCATGTTCAGGTTCGGATCCCTGGACGAGTTGAAGGAATTCATCGCCACCGGCCAGGGCGGCACCCGGATTACTTGAGAAGGGCCGAGAGGGCGCGGAAATCATCCGTGCCGGCCCGCTCGAGCCACTCGAAGATCGCCATCTCGGCATCGATCCAGTGACAGCCCGCATGGAGCAGGCGGGCGCAGGCCGCCGCAACGCTCGAAGGCGCCCGGCTCGATATTGCATCCCCGACCACGAAGACCGGCAAGCCCATCGCATGGAGGCTCAAGGCGGTCTGCAGCACGCAGACATGGGCCTCGATCCCGCAGAGCACGAGCTGGTCCCGGCCCTCGGCCCGCAGGGCCGCGATGCGCTGCGCGGTCGTCTCGTCGCCCGTCGCCGGGAAGGTGACTTTGGGCAGGACGACGGTGCCCTCGGGAAGCTCCTGCGTGACCGGCTCGACCGTCGGGCCGAGCCCCTTGGGGTATTGCTCGGTCACGGTCACCGGAATGCCGAGCCGGGCGGCCCCGCGCAGGAGCAGCCGGACCTTCGGCAGCAGGGCATCGCCGCCCGTAATCGCCGGCATGAGGCGTTCCTGCATGTCGATGACGATCAGGTGAGAGCGGTCGGCCTTCAGCAGCATGGCGTCACGTGTCCGGGTTGAAGAGGGGTGGCTGGTCGGGAATCGGCATGGTCATGGTGAAGCGCAGTCCCGCCTCATCATAGTCCATCTGGACCTCGGCGTTGAGCTGCGCAATCAGGACTCTTTGGAGGAGGCGGCTGCCAAAGCCCTGGCGGGCCGGGCCAGTGACCCGCGGCCCGCCGCGCTCGATCCAGGAGAAGAAGAGGGTCGGCTTGCCGTCCTTGTCTTCCACAGTCCAGGTGACCTCCACCTGTCCGCCGAAGGTCGACAGCGCCCCGTGCTTGGCGGCGTTCGTGGTCAGCTCGTGCACGGCCATGCCGATGGGCACGGCAGCCTCGGAGGGCAGCTCGACCGACGGGCCGCTCACGGCGACGCGGTTGCGCGCCTCGCCCTCATAGGGGCCGAGCTCGGTCTGGATCAGCTCTTCGAGGGAGGCCTTTTGCCAGTAATCCTCCGTGAGGATGTTGTGGGTGCGGGCGAGCGACACGATGCGCCCGACGAAGCCCTGGTAGAACTCCTCGATGCTGGAGGCGCTGCGCGCCGTCGAGCCGACGATGGCCTGGACAGTCGCGAGGGTGTTCTTCACCCGGTGGTGCAGTTCGCGGATCAGCAATTGCTGGCGCTGCTCGGCCTGCTTGTACCGCGTGACGTCGATATTGACCCCGACCATCCGCAGAGGCTTGCCTGCCGCGTCGTAGAAAAACAGAGCGGTGGTATCGATGGTGTGAGTGCTGCCGTCGGGACGGCGCATCCGGTACACGAGGTTGATCTCGCCGTCCTGTCGGCCGAGCGCCTCCTGCATTGCCTTGTTGGCGGGCCCTAGATCTTCGGGGAGCACCTTCTCTTCCCAGGCGGCGAAATCGCCCTTGAAGGTGCCGGTCTCGATGCCGAACAGGCGCTCCTGCTCGGGTGTCCAGGTGACCTTGCCCGAAGGGATGTCCCAGTCGAAGACCCCGATCCCGGCGGCACGCTGCGCGAGGGAGAGACGCTCCTCGCTGATGCGCAGGGCCTTTTCGGTCTCCTTGAGGTCGTGAATGTCCACGCTCGTGCCGACCCAGCCTGTGAACTCGCCCTTTGCATTGTGCAGGGGCGCTGCGCGGATCAGGTGCCAACGGTAGATACCGTCCGTTGACCTGTACCGGGCCTCCGTCTCGTAATGGGATTCCGTGCGGATCAGCTCCTTCACGTCCTCCAGGATTTTCGCCAGGTCATCCGGATGGATGGCGTTCATCCAGCTATGGCCGAGGGCCTGCTCGGGTGGCAGGCCCGAATAGGCGACCCATCGCTGGTTCGTGTAGGTGAGGTTGAGATCCGAGCGCAGGATCCACACCAGCGCCGGAAGGGATTCGGCAATAACCTCGAAGCGCGCCTGCGTCTCGCGCAATCCGTTCTCGGCCCGCGCCTTCTCGATGGCGATCCAGGTCCGCTTGGCCACATCTTCGATGAGGGAAACGTCGTCCTCGCTCCACTCGTGGGGCACCGAGGAAGCAATGTAGAGAAGCGCCTTCAACTGACCCTGGTTCAGGAGCGGCACCGTTACCATGGTCCTGATATTGAGCGTCGCGTAGAAGGCTTGAACGGACGCATCCTCCAGGCGGGCATCGGCCTTTACGTCGGCGATCGCAAGGGTTCGTCCCTGCTCCAAATTTTCGGCGACCCAGGCTGGGAACTCGTGGAAGCGATAGCTGCGTCCCTCGTTGCTGATCACGCCCCGGGACCATTCCCGCTCCACCATGACGACGTCGCGCGCCTGGTCGTATTCGCCGTAGCCGACGCTATCGACCTTCAGCAGGCGCCCGAGACTCTGGGCCGTCGTTTCCATGATGTCCGACGGGTCCTGGAAGCTGCGGAGCTGGTCGTTCAGATCGAGGAGAAATTCCTGCCGGCGTTGGGCGTGCTGCGCTTCCTCACGCATCCGCTCGCGCTCGGTGAGGTCCTGCGTGACGCCGATGAGGCGCACCGGCGTATCGCCCTCGTATTGGGCACGGCCCTTGGCGAGAAGCCTGCCGATGCGGCCGTCCGGACGCAGGACGCGGTGCTCCACATGGAAGTCCGTCCTGGTGGCGAGCGCGAAGGCTATCGCCTGTTCGATCCGCTCGATATCCGCCGGGTGCTGGAGCTGCCTCAGGCGTGCCTGGTCGAGGGTCTCGTCGGGCGCGAGGCCGAGATGGGCCTTGCAGGCAGCGTTCGCTTCGATCCGGCCGGTGGCAAGATCCCGCTCCCAGGTTCCGAGGCGGCCGAGCTCGAGGGCGAGGCGCAGCTTTCCATTGCTGCGCCGCAGGGCACTCTCGGCCTCGTGCAGGCGCCTTTCGAGGGCGGCAATACGCTCCTCCTCGTCCTCCTCGGGCGAGATGGCGCCCTGGAGGGTGGATTGGCTGCCGTTGGGAGTCATGAACGCCTGCTTTCCCTCATCGATCCGCAAGTCCTCGTCGTGCCGCCGGGCCGGGAGACCAGAGGCATGGTCCGGCCGGTGGCACTTTCCTTATAGCACCAAAAATGTAAGGAAGTTCCACTTCAGCCCTGGAATCCTTCGACGCACATCAGCGCGAAGGTATACGCGAGGGCGATCTCCTCCAGACGGTCGAAGCGGCCTGCGGCACCACCATGGCCTGCCTCCATGTTGAGCTTGAGCACGACCGGGCCTCCGCCCGTCATAGTGGCACGCAGGCGCGCCGCCCATTTGGCGGGCTCCCAATAGGTGACCCGGGGATCGGTCAGCCCCGCCAGGGCCAGGATCGCCGGATAGGCCTGCGCCTTCACGTTGTCGTAGGGCGAATAGGACAGGATGGTCCGGAAGGCCGCCTCGTCGGCGCCGGGATTGCCCCATTCGGGCCATTCCGGCGGGGTCAGGGGCAGGTCCGCATCCAGCATGGTGTTGAGCACATCCACGAAGGGCACCTCGGCAACGATGCCGGCGAAGAGATCGGGGGCCATGTTGGCCACCGCACCCATGAGCATGCCACCCGCGCTGCCGCCATGGGCGACGATGCGCCCGCGCGCCGTGTACCCGGCCGCGACCAGCGCCTCGCCGGCCGCAATGAAATCCGTGAAGGTGTTGGTCTTCTTTTCGCGCTTGCCGTCGAGATACCAATGCCAGCCCTTCTCGGTTCCGCCGCGGATATGCGCGATGGCGTAGACGAAGCCCCGATCCACCAGCGACAGGATGTTGGTGCGGAAGGCCGCCGACATGGACACGCCGTAGGAGCCGTAGCCGTAAAGCAGCAGCGGCGCCGTGCCGTCCGGCACCACCTCGCGCCGGTGCACGAGGGAGATCGGCACCTGGGCGCCGTCCGGTGCGGTCGCGAAGATCCGCCGGGTCACGTAATCGTCCGCGTTGTGTCCGCTCGGCACTTCCTGGCGCTTGCGAAGGGTGCGCTCTCCCGTGCGCAGATCGTAGTCGAGCACTTCGCCCGGCGTTGTGAGAGAAGAATAGCGGAAGCGGATCGTGTCCGTGTCGAACTCGTAGCCCGGATCGACGCCGAGCGAATAAGTCTCTTCCGGAAACGCGATGGTCTCCTCGCGGCCCGTCGCGAAATCCCGCACCACGATGCGGGGCTTGGCGTCCTCCCGCTCCAATCGCACGAGATGGCGCGCCAGCGCCACGACGAAGAGAATCATGGTGCCAGGCCGATAAGGAACCAGGTCGCGCCAGTATTGGCGCTGGGGCGTCGCGACCGGCGCCGTCATGATCTTGAAGTCCTCGGCGCCGTCAGCGTTGGTCAGAATGATCAGGTCATCGCCGCGGTGCTCCACGTCGTATTGCAGCTGTGGGGTGCGCGGCTCCACGAGGCGCGGGCGGGCGGCGGGATCGGCCCTGTCGAGAAGCCAGACTTCCGAGGTTTCGTGGTCGCTGGCCTCGATGACCGCGAAGGTGCCCGACTGCGTGAGCCCGACCTTCACGAAGAAGCCGGGATCCTTTTCCTCGTAGACGATCGCGTCCTCCTCGGCCGGCCGGCCGAGGATGTGTCGCCTGACCCGCACGGGGCGATGGTTGTCGTCGAGCTCCACATAGTAAAAGCCCGAGGAATCGCCGAGCCAGACCGCATCGCCCGATGTGCGCGGTACCGCGTCGTCCAGCTCCCGGCCGCTTTCCAGTTCCCGCACGCGGATCGTGAAGTATTCGGAGCCCTTGATATCCGCCGACCAGGCCATCAGCCGATGGTCGGGGGAGTGGTCGGCGCCGCCCAGGTCGAAGAAGGCATGGCCCTCGGCTTCCCGGTCCCCGTCGAGCATGATCGTCTCTGCGCCGCCCTGGCGCGGCATCCGGCAGACCAGGGGATGCTGGCCGCCTTCCCGATAGCGGGTGAAGTACGAGAACGGGCCGTCCGGCGCCGGCACGGAGGAATCGTCCTCCTTGATACGGCCGCGCATTTCGGCGACGAGCTTCTCCTGAAAGGCCTCGGTGCCACGCAGGACCTGCGCCGCATAGGCGTTCTCCCGCTCCAGGACCGTGCGGATCTCCGGCGAGAGGGCCTCCGGATTCTTCAGGACCTCCTTCCAATTCTCGTCCTTCAGCCAGGCATAAGGATCCTCGATGCGGGTGCCATACAGGGTGAAGCTGTGCTCCTTCGTCGGGACGGAGGGGGCAGGCGGAAGGGGGAGCGGCGACGGACGTTCGCGTTGCATCGAGGATATCCGGATCAGATGGTACGGCGGAAAGGCGAAGGTAACTCATACATAACTCGGATTTGCCGTTCCAGGTCCGTGGTGACGCTCAGGCAAACGCCAAGCAATTCGTACAAACGATTTCTAGCTACTTCTTACGGTCGAGATCATGCGAATTTTCTCATCCTGTTTACCTATGGTGATGGTTAAGACTTTTAACCATCCAGTTTTATTGCTCCTCACAAGATGATATAAAGTTTTTTAGTAGGTTTCGCGAAGCGTGACTTGTAATCGGCAGGAAACTGTCATAGGTGAACGGCAATGCACGATTTCTGTGCGATTACGATGCGGACTCTAGTGAAACGTGCGGCTTCTCTTAAGAAACGGCCCTGAAATCGAATTGCCGCTGATCGGGGTCGGGATTGGGACCGGAAAGGAAGAAAAGTACAATGAGTGAAACCAGTGCTGCATCGAACTATATTGAGCTGGCGGCGGACATCGTGTCAGCCTATGTGAGCAACAATTCGGTTCCTTCGACCGAGCTGCCCGCGCTCATCAACGAGATACATTCCGCCCTGATTCGTGTCGGCGGAGGTGCCGTCGAGGTTCCGATCGAGGCTCCGAAACCCGCCGTCCCGCTGAAGAAGTCCGTCACGCCGGATTACATCGTCTGCTTGGAAGACGGTAAGAAGTTCAAGTCCCTCAAGCGCCATCTTCGTACGCAGTACAACATGACTCCCGAGCAGTATCGGGAGAAGTGGGGTCTGCCGGTGGATTACCCGATGGTCGCTCCGAACTATGCCCGGGCCCGTTCCGAACTTGCAAAAGAAATGGGACTCGGTCAGCAGCGTCGGAAGCGTCGCTCCGCCCGCGCCTGAAGCATTCGGGATCCGGTCCGAGAGTTGGAAGCCGCCCGCGACGGGCGGCTTTTTTCATGACTTTCGCTGAGGACGGCCGGTCCGAATTGACCCTGTCTTCTCCCGATCCTTCAGGAGGTGCCTTCTGTCAGCCGGCGTTTCGTGAAAAAGTTTTCGATGGAGTGTCGATTCCGCCGATGCTCGTTCGTCGTGTGAACAGGAAGGCCGGTCCGGCCTTCGGAAACGGAGGAGAAAGACACATGCGCGTCATGGTTATGGTGAAGGCGACGAAGGACAGCGAAGCGGGCCTGATGCCCTCGACCGAGCTCTTCGAGGCCATGGGCAAATTCAACGAAGAACTTGCCAATGCCGGCATCATGCTGGCCGGCGATGGTCTGAA
>Ga0182741_1004818_pt1 | contig 12956 bp, 9 predicted proteins | sample eDN5th37CBELigOP_FD_128874 | JGI IMG/M metagenome (GOLD analysis project Ga0182741, IMG submission 128874) | Enriched Organic Plus compost microbial communities from Emeryville, California, USA - eDNA 5th pass 37_C BE-Lig OP (version 2) (version 2) ...
GCCAGCAGCAGCACGCCGGTGTGCACGACGACGGCCGCCGAGACGAAGATGTAGACGACGCCGAGCGCTCCGCCGAGGTACAGCCACGGCTCGCCGGGGAACGGCTCCGGGGCCCCTTCGATGCCGACGTGGACGGCTGCGGCGACGGCGAGCACCAGTGTTCCGGTGACGAAGTTGACGAGGGTCGCCGTCAGGGGCGTCCCCACCTTCTGACGCAGCCGTCCGTTCGTCGCCTGCTGCCACGCGACCCCGATGCCCGCGATGAAGGGGAGCACGAGCATCCACAGCGGCGCGGACGACGAGCCCGAGCCGGAGAGGGACAGCACGACGGCCGCGAGCGCGAGCACTCCCCCGGCGACGCGCGGGACGGTCACCGCGACGGCGCCGCCCGGGCTGAACCCGACGCGGTCGAGGAAGAGACCGAACACGGTCTGTCCCGCGACGTAGCCGACGGTGAAGAGCGAGACGCCGATGATCCCGACCACGAGCCCCTGCGTGGCCACCGTGAGGGCGCCGGCGACGCCGCCGACGAGCATCCACCAGGGGATGCGGCGATCCCGCACGCCGGTGACGAGGCGTCCGAACCCGCGCCGGCCGACGGGCAGCGCGAGCGTCAGGACGATGAGGATCGCGAGCCCCGACCCGAACGAGACGACGGCTGCGACGAAGCCGTCCTCGAGCCGCACGCCGAGCTGACCGTTGATGCGCGACTGGATCGCTGTGAGCGCGCCGATCATTCCAGCGGCCCCGAGCGCGACCCATGCGGGCATGCGCGCGGCTCCCCGCGATCCGCTTCCGGAGGCGCCGCGCGGCGCCTCCGCTCCGGCATCCTGTCCTGTCACGCCGCGCGTCTCCGTCCTGTCCGGTCGCGCAATCGCGCCTCCGGAACTCTAACGCGCGCAGTCTGCTCCGAAGGCCGCCGCGGCCGTGGGGGTATAAGCCGAATCGATGCGCGGCATAAACGATTTCGGCTTCACCTATGCGCGCGGGCCGCGGTCCAATGGCGGGGAACAAAGGAGTTCCATGTCCAGGACCACCACACCCGAGGCATCCACCACCCGACGCGCAGGCGTGCTGCAGGGAATCCTGCTGCTGGCCGGAAGCTGCATGCCCGTGCTCGGCTCGGTGCTCATCACCCCTGTGCTGCCCCAGCTGTCGCAGCACTTCGCCGGCGTCCCCGGCGCCGAGGTGCTCGTGCCGATGATCGTCGCGATCCCCGCCCTGGTGATCGCGATCTTCGCGCCGTTCGCGGGGCAGATCGTCGACCGGCTCGGCCGCAAGACGCTCCTCATCATCACGATGTTCGCCTACGCCCTCGCCGGCACGGCGCCGGCCTGGCTCGAGGATCTCACCGCGATCCTGGTCAGCCGCGTCCTCGTCGGCGTGTGCGAGGCGGCCATCATGACCGTGTGCACGACGCTGATCATCGACTACTTCCACGAGCCGAAGCGACGCAACAAGTACCTCGGCCTCCAGACGGTGACCACCACCCTGGCGGCGACGGTGTTCATCGCGCTCGGCGGCGCGCTGGGCGTGAGCGGCTGGCACACCCCGTTCTGGGTGTACGCGATCAGCATCGCGATCGCGGTGCCGATGATCTTCGCGCTGTGGGAGCCGAAGTCCGACCCCACCGACTCGCACGTCGATCCGGGCGTCAAGGTGCGCACCCCGTGGCGGCGCATCTGGGTGCGCCTGCTCGTGAGCGTGTTCGGCGGCTTCAGCTTCTACGTGCTCATCATCGAGGCCAGCTACCTGGTCGTGGGCACGGGCGTCGCCGCCACCGACACCGGCATCATCGGGGCGGTCGCCGCGATCGCGTCGCTCGCGACGGCCATCGGCGGCATCTCGTTCACGCGCATGGGCAAGCTGCCGCACAGCGTCCTGCTGCCGCTGGCGTTCGGCCTGCAGGCGATCGGCATGCTCGTGATCTGGTTCGTCCCGGGCCTTCCCGGCATCATCGTCGGCGCCGTCATCGCGTCGTACGGCTCGGGTCTGCTGCTGCCGTCGCTGCTGACGTGGGTCGTCGCGCCGACCCGCTTCGAGGAGCGCGGTCGCGTGACCGGCTGGTGGACGGCGTCGTTCTACCTCGGCCAGTTCCTCACGCCGATCCTGATGGGGATCCTGGGCGGCGTGACCGGCGCCCTCGCGGTCGGGGTCGGCGTCGTCGGCGTCGCCGCGGCGGTCGTCGCGCTCCTCGTGGGAGCCGCGCTGCGGGCTCGAGCCCGCAGCACCGTCGACGCCTGAGCAGACGCCTCGATCAGATGCGCGCGCTGTCCGCCGCCTCGGCGAACAGCGCGCGCATCCATTCGTGCTCCGGGTCGCGGTCGTGCACCGGATGCCACCACAGGGCGTTCTTGACGGGGGTCGCGTCGAACGGCGGCGCGTGCAGCACGACGTCTCCCGACGCCTGGATGATGCGGGCCAGTCCCGCCTGCACGAGCCCGAGCCGATCCGTCCCCGCGACGTAGAGCGGCAGGGTCAGGAAGCTCTCCACGACGGCGGCGATGCGCGGCTCGATGCCCAGCTGCTGCAGCTGCCGGCTGGCCGAGGTGAAGGCCGTGCGCGACTGGTACGTGAACACCCACGGGGACGCGCCGATGAGCTCCATCGTCACCCCCTCCGCGGCCCGCTCGTTGTCCGCGGACGCGACGACGAGCCAGTCGTCGCTGCTGAGGTCCACGTACGGCAGGTTGTCGAGGAACCCGTGCGGCATGAGCAGTCCGTCGACATAGCGCAGGCGGGTGTCGATGTCGTCGATGATCGCCGGGTTGTGGAGCATGAAGCGGAATCGCACGCCCGGGGCCCGCTCGGCGGCGAGCCGTGAGACGGCCCGCCCGATCGTGGCGAAGCTGTAGTCCGATCCGTAGATCGAGAACTCCCGCACCGAGTCCTCGGGGGACCAGTCCGCCTGCGCGTCGAACACGCGGCGCGTGGCCTCGAGCGCGGCTGACGTGTACTCGCTGAGCCGGACCGCGAGCGGCGTCAGCTCGTACGCGTTGCCGCGGCGGGCGAGGATGGCGTCACCGAAGTGCGTGCGCAGACGCGCGAGCGAGGCGCTCAGGGCGGGTTGGCTCAGATGGAGCCGTTGCGCTGCCCGGGTGACGCTGCGCTCCGTCAGCAGCGCGTCCAGGGCGACGAGCAGGTTCAGGTCGAGACGGGACAGCGGGGGCTGGTCGGACACGGCGTCGTGTCTCCCTCCGGGAAGGTCGAGTGCGCCCAGCATATAAACACCGATGATGCCGCGCATCGTTGAATTCGGCTTCCCTGATGATCGATCCCGTCGGAAGGTGGATCCAGGCACCACCCGCACCGTCGCACCGAAGGGATCGAAGATGATCAAGCTGCTCTCCCACCTCTCCTACGTCGCCGTGACGTCCCCCGACGTCGAGGCCTCCGTGACGTTCTACGAGGAGCAGGTGGGACTGACGGTGGTCGACCGCGTCGACGGCGTGGTGTACATGCGCTGCTGGGGCGACTACTACGCCTACTCGCTCGTGATCGTCCCGGGTGATGAGCCGTCGCTGCACACGATGGCGTGGCGCACCTCCAGCGCCGAGGCGCTCGAGGAGGCCGCGGCGCGGATCGAGGCGGCCGGCGTGCAGGGCGAGTGGATCGACGCCCACAAGATCGGCCGGGCGTACCGATTCACCGGGCCCTTCGGGCACTCGATGACCCTGCACTGGGACGTCACCCGCCACCAGGCGGGCGGCAGCGAGGCCTCCCTCTTCCCCGACCGCCCCGAGAAGCGCTCGAAGGTCGCCGGGGCCCCGCGCCAGCTGGACCACGTGACCGTCGCGGCGAGCGACGTCGACGCGTTCGTGAAGTGGTACGTCGACGTCCTCGGCTTCCGCTTCATGGCCCGCACGGTCCTCGACGAGGCGCCGATCTCGGTGTTCTCCGTGCTCACGACGAACGAGAAGTCCCACGACCTCGGCGTGGTGCGCGACGGCTCGTCGCTCGCCGGGCGCATCAACCACTACGCCTTCTGGGTCGACACCCGCGAGGAGCTGCTCATCGCCGCCGACACCCTCATGGAGAACGGCATCGCGATCGAGTACGGACCCTCGATCCACGGCATCGGCGAGCAGAACTTCCTCTACTACCGCGAGCCCTCGACCCTGCGCATCGAGCTCAACACCGGCGGCTACCGCAACTACGTGCCGGACTGGGAGGCGAACACGTGGCGTCCGTCGCAGGGCTCCAACAACATGTACCGCAACGGGGCGATGCCCATGTCGATGACGGAGTCGTTCCCGCCCGCGGACGGGCCGACCGCGACGGAGGAGGGCGTGCCCGACGAGATCCGCGCCGCTCTGCTCAACCCGCACGCCCGCCACGGGCAGGGCTGAGGCGGACGCCGTGGTCGTCACCGCCCCCGCCCCCTTCGCGGTGGCCCGCTTCCGCGCCGACGAGACCGTCCGTCTCGGCCTCGCCGTGGGCGACCGGATCCGCCCGCTCGACGCCGAGGCCCTCGGCGCGCCGACGCTCAACGCGTTCCTCGCGTCTCCTGACTGGGACCGCCTCGCTGCGCTGGCGTCCGCCGACGACGGAGGCTGGATGCCGTTGGCCGACGTCACGCTGACCGCCCCCGTCGAGCCGCGGCAGGTGCTGCAGACCGGGGCGAACTACCGGCAGCACGTCATCGAGCTCGTCGTGGCGGGCCTCACGAACGACTCCGACCGCACACCCGAGGAGGCCCGCGCGTTCGCGGCGCACCTCATGGACGAGCGCAAGGCGCACGGCGAGCCGTACTTCTTCATCGGCCTTCCCGCCTGCGTCGTCGGCGACGACGTGCCGCTGCGCCTGCCCGCCTACAGCGACGTGCACGACTGGGAGCTGGAGCTCGCGGTCGTCATCGGCCGGGAGGCGTTCCGCGTCTCCCGCGAGGAAGCTCCCGCCCACGTCGCGGGGTACACGATCGTCAACGACATCACCACGCGCGACCTCGTCTTCCGCTCCGACATGAAGGAGATCGGGACGGACTGGTACCGCGCCAAGAACGCGCCCGGATTCCTGCCGACGGGGCCGTTCCTCGTGCCGGCGGCCTTCGTGGACGGCTCCGACCTGCGCCTGCGGCTCGAGCTCAACGGGGACGTCATGCAGGACGCGACGACGAGCGACCTGCTCTTCGACATCCCCGCGCTCGTCTCCGGCGCGTCGCAGACGATGCCGCTGCTGCCGGGCGACCTGCTGCTCACCGGCTCGCCGGCGGGCAACGGCCAGCACTGGCGGCGCTTCCTGCGCGACGGGGACGTCATGACCGGATCGATCGAAGGACTCGGGACGCAGGTCGTGCGCTGCGTCGCGGAGGACTGAGCACCCGTCGCGCGCGACGGGACGATGCAGAACAGGGAGGTTCTGACAATGACCGCAGTCAACAGGGTGGCCGTCGCGGGCGCCGGAGCAGTCGGGCTCGCCGCGGCGATCCAGCTCGCCAAGGCGGGCGTCGAGGTCGACGTGTTCGAGTCGAAGCCCGAGCTGACCGCGCTCGGCTCCGGCATCTCGCTCCAGGGGAACGCATTGCGCGTGTTCGACGCCCTCGGCGCGTGGGACGACATCCGCGCGGCCGGGTTCGCCTTCGAGGGCCTCACCCTCCGTGCGCCGGGCCCCGCCGCGCCGGTCGTCGCCGAGCTGCCGGACGTCAAGACCGGCGGGCCGGACTATCCGGCGGCGATGGGGATGCCGCGGCCCGAGCTGGCGCGCATCCTCCTCGAGCACGCCGAGCGCGCCGGCGCGACGGTGCGCTTCGGCGCGACGGTGTCGGGGTTCGCGGCCGACGCGGACGGCGTCGAGGTGCGCGTCGACGGCGTCTCGGCCGGATCGTACGACCTGCTCATCGGCGCGGACGGGCTCAACTCCGCGGTCCGTGCGCAGATGGGCATCGAGACGAAGCCGGAGCCCAACGGCATGGGGATCTGGCGCGCGTTCGTGTCGCGTCCGCCCGAGGTCGCCCGCACCGAGCTGTACTACGGCGGCCCCGTCTACATCGCCGGCTACACGCCGACGGGCGAGGACACCATGTACGCGTTCCTCGTCGAGAAGGCGCAGGACCGCTTCGGCGTCTCCGACGAGGACGCGACGCGCATCATGCTCGAGGAGTCGCGCGCGTACGGCGGCCCGTGGGAGGCGATCCGCGCGGACCTCGCGCAGGGCGCGCGTGCCCACTACACGTGGTTCACGCGGCACGTCGTCGAGGCGCCGTGGAACCGCGGACGCGTCGTCATCATCGGCGACGCGGCCCACTCGTGCCCGCCGACGATCGCGCAGGGCGCGGCGCAGGGGCTCGAGGACGCGCTCGTGCTGACGGAGCTCCTCACCGTGCGCACCGCCGTCGACCAGGGCCTGTGGGATGCGTTCCATGCGCGGCGTCTGCCGCGGGCGACGGCGGTCGTCGAGGCGTCGAGCCAGCTCGCGCAGTGGCAGATCGACGGAGACCGGGATGCCGACGCGGGCGGTCTCATCTTCGGCATCGCACAGCAGATGGCGCAGCCGGCATGACCGTCGTCGACGTCCACGCGCACCTGCTGCTGCCCTCCCTGCACGCCGAGGTCGAGCGCCGCGCCCCCGACGAGGTCGCCGCCGCCGCCGCGCTCGAGCTGCGCCGGCACGGCGCGGAGAGCCAGCGCATCTCCGGCGCCATGGTGGGCGCGCGCATCCCGAAGCTCACCGACCTCGCCGTGCGTCTCGCCGACATGGACGCGCAGGGCGTGGACCGGCAGTGGGTGAGCGTCTCCCCCAACCACTTCTACCCCTGGGCCGCCGAGGGCCTGGCCGTGTGGATCGCGCAGGAGGCGAACCGCCTCGTCGCCGAGCACGTCGCGCAGGCCCCCGACCGGCTCACCGGACTCGGGGTGGTGCCGCTGCAGCATCCGTCCCGCATCCTGGAGTGCGTCGACGACGCGATCCTCGGGCGCGGGCTCGCAGGCATCGAGATCTCGTCGTTCGCCGGCGACGTCGAACTGTCCGACCCGCGCCTGGAGCCGATGTGGGCGCGCGTCGCGGAGCTCGGCGCGGTCGTCTTCCTGCATCCGTTCGGATGCTCCCTGGATGAGCGCCTGGACCGCTTCTACCTCGCGAACACCGTGGGGCAGCCGGTCGAGAACGCGGTCGCCCTGTCGCACCTCATCTTCGCCGGTGTGCTCGACCGCCACCCGTCGCTCAAACTCGTCGCCGCGCACGGCGGGGGCTACCTGCCGACCGCGATCGGCCGGTCGGACCACGCGTGGCGCGTGCGCCCCGAGGCGCACGGGTGCGCGCACGAGCCGTCGTCGTACCTCCAGCGCCTGTGGTTCGACACCGTCGTCCACGATGCGGCGGCGCTGCGTCACCTCGTCGAGGTCGCGGGGCCGGGACGGGTCGTGCTGGGCAGCGACTATCCGTTCGACATGGGTCTGGACGACCCTGTCGGCACTGTGCGCGGCGCGGGGCTCGACGACGAAACGACCGAGCGCATCCTGGGCGGCAACGCCGAGGCGCTTCTGGAGACGAGGGTGCAGGCATGAGGATCGCACGCTGGATCGGACAGGACGGCGGCGCCGTCGCGGAGGGCTTCGTCATCGGCGAGCGCGTCGTCGCTTTCCCCGACGCGCTCACCGTGGCGGACGTCCTGGCGCGCGGCCTGACGGAGACGGCGGCGCTGCACGAGCGGGTCGCGGATGCCGCGGGCACGCCCCTCGCCGACGTGCGCCTCCTCGCCCCCGTCGCACCGGCCGCGGTGCGGGACTTCGTCGCGTTCGAGGAGCACGTCGAGGGCGTCAGCGCCGGCGTCGAGGGCACCAGCGACGTGCCCGACGAGTGGTACCAGGCGCCCACGTTCTACTTCACGAACCCGCACACGATCTCGGGGCCCGGCGAGGTCGTGCGACCTCCTGTCACCGAGCGGCTGGACTTCGAGCTCGAGCTGGCGATGGTCATCGGGGCCGCGCCCGGTGTGGGCGCGTCGAACCTCACGGCTGCCGAGGCGGCATCCGTCCTGTTCGGCTACACGATCATGAACGACTGGTCCGCGCGCGATCTGCAGGCGCGCGAGATGAGGGTGCGCCTCGGGCCGGCCAAGGGCAAGGACTTCGGCACGACGCTGGGGCCGTGGATCGTGACCGCGGACGAGCTCGCGCCGCACCTCGACGCCGACGGCTTCCTCGCGCTGCGTGCCGAGGCCTGGATCAACGGCGAGCGCGTGGGCGAGGACCTGCTCTCGAACGCGGGTTGGCCCTTCCCCGAGCTGGTCGCGTACGCGTCGCGAAACTCGCGGGTCGTCCCCGGCGACGTGCTCGGCTCGGGGACCGTCGGAAACGGCGGATGCCTCGGCGAGCTGTGGGGCCGCAATCGGGGCCTCACACCCCCTCCGCTGCAGGCCGGCGACGAGGTGCGCCTGGTCATCGAGGGCATCGGGGAGCTCGTCAACACGGTGGGTGAGGCCGTGCCCGCACCGGAGGTCCGGCCGGCCCGCCCGCGGCCGCGCACGCGCCGTCGATCCGGCGACGCCGAGAGGAGCGCGCCGTGAGCGCCGACGCCCCGCGCATCGAGGAGCTCGCCGACGGGGTGTGGGCGTACGTGCAGCCCGACGGCGGTTGGATGGTCAACAACATGGGGCTCGTCGCCGGGGACGACGGCGTGACGAGCATCGACCTCGCCTCGACGGAGCGCCGCACCCGCGACTACCTCCACACGGCGCAGTCCGTCGCCGGCGCCCTGCCGCGCCGCGTCGTGCTGACCCACGCCCACCCCGACCACTGCAACGGCGCGTCCCTCCTGCCGGAGGCGGAGATCCTCGCGCACCGCACGGTCGCGGAGGAGCTGCAGGTGCCGCACCGGATGGCGCCACACATCTTCGAGCCGTACGAGCAGGGCGATGCGCACCCTCGCGTGCCGACCCTCGTGTTCGACGAGGGCGTGACCCTCGACCCGGCCGGGATGCGCATCGAGGTCCGCCACCCGGGCATGCGCGCCCACACGCGGGGGGACGCGTACGTGTGGCTCCCGGCCCAGCGCGTGCTGTTCACCGGCGACCTCGTGTTCCACGAGGGCACGCCGTTCGCACTGTCCGGGTCGCCGTCCGGATGGCTGCGGGCGCTCGAGCAGATGTCGGCGCTCGACCCGCTCGTCGTGGTGCCGGGGCACGGCGACGTCGGCGGCCCGGAGCTGTTCGAGCCCGTCGCGGCATACCTGCGGTTCCTCATCGCCGCCGCCGAGGACGCCCGGGCACGGGGACGCTCCCCCCTCGAGGCGGCACGCGCGCTCGACCTCGGCCCGTTCAACGCACTCATCGAGCGGGAGCGGATCGTCGGCAACCTCTACCGCGCAATGGCCGAGCTCGACGGCCGCGAGGTGGACTTCGCCGCCGCATGGCAGGACATGTACGAGTACAACGGGAAGCCGCTCGCCTGCCACGCGTAGCGGCTCCGCAACGGAACGGCCCGGCCTCACACGAGGCCGGGCCGTTCCGTCATCGGCGATCAGCCGACCGTGCCCTCACGCCGGCGCTTCCACACCAGCAGCAGCACGCCCAGGGCGATCAGCAGCGGCACGGCGATGGCGGCGGCGAGGATCGAGAGACCACCCGTCTGCGCCATGGCGCGCTTGTCCTCCGACGCGATCTCGGCCGTCGACGGGTCCGAGGCGATCGGCGAACCACCGGGACCGGAGGCCGAGACCGTCGCCGTGTTCGTCAGCTTCGCTCCGGTGAGGTCGCCCTGCACGACGGTGTACGTCGCGGTGCAGGTCACCTGCTGGCCGGGGATGAGCGTTCCGATCGGCGGGCACACGACGGGAGACAGCGTTCCCTTGCCGCTGAACGAGCCCTCGTGCACGACGACGTCGGTCAGGGTCGTGTTGCCCGTGTTCGTCACCAGGAACGAGTAGACGATCTTGTCGCCCGCGGCGCGGATCTCCTGCACGTCCGCGGTCTTCTCGACGGCGATCGCAGGCGCCGGGTCGCTGGGGACCCGAGCCTCGGACGGCGTCGAGGTGATCGTCCCGCCTGCCGGCGGCGTGCCGCTCGCGGTGGCCGTGTTCGTCACACCGCCCGCGTCGACATCCTGCAGCTGGACCGTGTAGTCCGCGGTGCAGATCATCTGCTCGCCGGGCGCGAGGGTCGCGGCCGGGCAGTCGATCGCCGACATCGGACCGACGCCGGTGAAGCTCTGCTCGGTCACCGTGACGCCCGTGAGGGTGACGTTGCCGGTGTTCGTGACGACGAAGCGGTAGTCGATCTCCAGACCCTCGACGAAGTCGGCGGGGTCGATGAGATCGGCCGACTTCACGACCGTGATCCCCGGCTCCGGCTCGATCTCGACGGTCACCGACGACGGCGGCGAGTCGATGGGGTCGCCCGAGGGGACCGTTCCGCCCGCGACCGCGGTGTTCGCGATGGAGCCGGAATCGACGTCCTCCTGCGTGACGGTGTACGACGCCGTGCACGTCATCTCCGTCTCAGGGGCCAGCGACGTCTGCGGGCAGACGACGGTCGGCGCACCGCCGGACCCGGTGAACGCCGTCTCATCGATCTCGATGTCGGCGACGGTCACGTTGCCCGTGTTGGTGACGATGAACGAGTAGTCGATCGTCTGGCCCGCCTCGGTGATCTCCGCCGGGGTCGCCGTCTTCTCGACGGTGAGGCCCGGAGCGGGCGGGATGTCGACGGTCGAGGTGGACGGGACGCTCGTCAGGGGCGAGCCCCCCGGCGTCGTCGCCTCGGCCGTGGCGGTGTTGGTGAGCGTCCCGGCGTCGACGTCCGCCTGCGTCACGACGTATGTCGCCTGGCAGTCGACGTACTGTCCCGGGCGGAGCGTCGTCGTCGCGCAGGTCGGCTCGGGCAGGGTTCCCGTGCCGCTGAACGTCCCCTCGTCGATGGTGATGCCGTTCAGCGTGACGTTGCCGGTGTTGGTGACGCGGAACGTGTACACGACGCTCGCGCCGGCGGCGGCGATCTGGTTCGGCGTCGCCGTCTTGACGAGCGTCATCGCCGGCGTCTGCACGGCCGGGATCGTGACGCTCGACGGAGGCGTCGTGACCGTGCCCCCGCCCGGCGTGGTGCCCGACGCGCTGGCGGAGTTGGTGACGCCGCCGTTGTCGACGTCGTCGACGGTGACCGTGTACGTGGCGGTGCACGTCACCTGCGCGCCGGGGGCGATCGCGGCGAGCTCCGACGCCGGGCACAGGATGCCCGACAGCGGCCCCGTGCCGGTGAAGCCCACGTCGTAGACGAGGACGTCGGTGACGGTGACGTTGCCCGTGTTGGTCACGACGAACGAGTACGTGATCTGTGCGCCCGCCTCGAAGTCGGCCGCGCTGCTCGGGTCCGCGGACTTGACCAGCGAGAGCGCCGGCTGCTGGTCGACATCCACCGTGGTGGACGAGGGCGGCGAGGAGACGGGCGTGCCGGACGGCGACTGCGCCGTGGCCTGCGCGGCGTTCTCGATGCGTCCGGCGTCGAGGTCCGCCGCGGTCACCGCGTAGGTGGCGGTGCAGTCGGTCGTCTCCGTCGGCGCGAGGGAGGTCTGGGCGCAGACGATGTCCGACAGCGTCCCCGTCCCGCCGAAGGAGACCTCGTCGATGGCGATGCCCGAGACCGTGACGTTGCCCGTGTTCTCGACGGTGAACGTGTAGGTGACGATCTCGCCGACGGTGGAGACGATCGTGGGCGTCGACGACTTCACGACGATGAGCGCGGGTGCCTCGTCGATCGTGACCTCGGCACTCGACGGGTCGGACGTGACGGTGCCGCCGCCGGGGGTGTCCCCCGTCGCCGTCGCGGTGTTGCGCACCGCCCCGGCATCCACATCCGCCTGGGTCAGCGTGTAGGACGCGGTGCAGATGACGTCCTCACCGGGCGCGAGCGTGACCGGGCTGGGGCACGTCACCGTCGGAGCGGTGCCGGTGCCGGAGAAGCTCGTCTCGTTCACGGTGACGTTCTCGACGCTGACGTTGCCGGTGTTGGTCACGCGGAACTCGTAGGAGATCGCGGCGCCCGCGGCCGTCGCGCTGGCGGGGCTCGCGGTCTTCACGACGGTCAGCTCCGGCGCCGGCGGGATCCGCACGAGCGCGGTCGAGGGCGGCGAGTCGATGCGCGGCCCGGTGGGCGGCTGGCCCGAGGCGGTCGCCTCGTTCGTCACGGCGCCGGCGTCGACATCCTCCTGCGTGAGGGTGTACGGGGCGGTGCAGACGACGGCCGCTCCGGGGAGCAGCGATCCGGCCGGGCACGTCACGACCGGGGCGGTGCCGGTGCCCGAGAAGGAGCCTGGGAGCCGAGCACGGTCGACAGCGGCCAGCGCGTGGTCTGTCCGTTGGACGGGTTCACCCGCACGAGGTAGCCGTACCCCAGCATCCAGAAGTAGCCGTCCTTGTACGCGAAGTCGGGACCACCGCCCCACGTGCTGGTGCCGACCGGATTCGACAGGTTGATGATGCTTCCCACCTGCGCACCGGTGGTGACGTTGATGCGGGTCAGGCCCTGGCTCGCGGCACCCGTGCTGCTGGCCGTGAGGATGTACAGGTAGTTGTCCGGCCCGAAGACGCCCGCGAGGCTCGCGGTGAAGGTGTTCGAGCCGACGCGCGTGATGACGCCGCCCTGGCCGATGCGGATGAGCGACCCGGAGGGGAAGCCCGTCACGGCGGGCGAGCGGCTGATGGCGTAGAGGTAGTTGTTCTGGGTGTTGTACGCGAGGGCGTTGTAGCCGATGTTGGCGACCGGGCCTTCCGGCGTGAAGGAGACGGTGCCGCTCGCGTCGGTGATCGCGGTGTAGAGCCGCGTCGGGATGTCCTGCCCGATGAAGACGTACGGGTCCGCCGGGTCGAAGGCGTCGCCGGGCGCGGCATGGGCGGCCTGCGGGGACACCGTCGACGCGACGGCACCGCCGCCCAACACGAGCAGAGCTGCTGTGAGGGCGGCGAGTGCCCGCGTGCGCGGACGTACGGCCGATCGGGTGACGGACAGCTGGGGACTGCCTGTTCGGCGC
>Ga0182741_1004819_pt1 | contig 12955 bp, 14 predicted proteins | sample eDN5th37CBELigOP_FD_128874 | JGI IMG/M metagenome (GOLD analysis project Ga0182741, IMG submission 128874) | Enriched Organic Plus compost microbial communities from Emeryville, California, USA - eDNA 5th pass 37_C BE-Lig OP (version 2) (version 2) ...
CGAACACGATGTCCTGTCCCTCGGCGGCCTCGCGGGGTGTCGGCACGGCGCGGCCGCCATTCTCCGAGACCCACTTGTCGGCCTTTTCGGCCGTGCGGTTGTAGACCGTTACCTCATGGCCTTTGGCCTTCAGGTGGCGCGCCATGGGATAGCCCATGACTCCCAGACCGATGAAACTGACCTTCATGCCGCCTTGCGCCATCTTCCGCTCCCTGAACCGTCGATATTGGTTCTATGGAGAGAGCCGGCGGGGAGCAACCGTCCTCACTTGATATCGAACGGAAAATACTTGGCGCGGATCCGATCATAGGTGCCGTCGGCCATGACCTTGTCGATGGCCTCGTCGAACCGCGCCTTGAGGGCCGTGTCCTCCTTGCGCATTCCCACACCGTAGAACTGGCGCCGATAGGGAGGATCTGCGGGGGCGGGGCCGAGAATCCGGCAGCATTCGCCCTCGCGGGACTTGAGGAATTCGGCCAGGGCACGCTTGTCGCCGAACACCGCGTCGATGCGGCCCACGAGAAGATCGAGATTGGCCTCGACGGGGGTCGAGTAGGGGATGATCTCGGCGCCCTTGTAGTTCTGCCGGAGATAATCGAGATGATCGGAGCGGTCCGTGGCGCCGATCTTCCGGCCCGCCAGTGCGCTCGGCGTGACGCCGTTGAGAGAGCTTTCCTTGGGCGCGATGAAGATCGCGGGGATCCGGTAATAGGGCTTCGAGAAGGCGAGGCGCTTCTGGCGCTTCTCGGTGATTTCGAGGGACGACATGACCGCATCGTATTCGCGGTTGAGAAGGCCGCGCTGGATGCCTTCCCATTCGTGCTGCACGAAGACGCAATCCGCCTTCATGACGTCGCACAGGGCCTTGCCGAGATCGACCTCGAAGCCCTGCAGCTCGTTGTTTTCCATGTAGTTGAAGGGAGGGTAGGCGCCCTCGATGGCGATGCGGATGGTCGGGCTGTCCGGAGCCTTCGGCTGGGACGTATCCTGGGCCGTTGCCGGGGCGGCGGCGAGCCAGAAGAAGAGGCCCGCCATGGCGGTCAGTCGGCGCCCGAAACTCAACACGATCACGATGCTGTTGCCCTGAATGTCGTCGGCGATATTCCTTGAACCTGTTGAATAGTCAAGATTCTCCAGCGGCCAATACTGTCGCGGGATAGTATTCTTAAGGACTAGCCGCCAGTCGTGCTCATGTGTCGGCGCAGGGACGGGCGGGCATGGCGGCGATCGATGACGAAGTCGTGGCCCTTGGGCTTGCGCGCGATGGCACCGAGGATGGTCTGGCGCAGCAGGTCGTCGCTCTGCGAGGCCCGCACCGGATGCCGCAGATCGGCGGCGTCCTCCTGGCCGAGGCACATGAAGAGCTGGCCCGTGCAGGTCAGCCGCACCCGGTTGCAGCTCTCACAGAAGTTATGGGTCATGGGCGTGATGAAGCCGAGCCGGCCACCCGTTTCGGCCACGCGCACATAGCGGGCAGGGCCGCCCGTGCGATCTTCGACCGCATCCAGGGTGAAACGCCGGCTAAGGCGGGCGCGCACCAGGGAGAGGGGCAGGAACTGGTCGATGCGCTCACCATCGATCTCCCCGAGGGGCATGACCTCGATGAGGGTCAGATCCATGCCGCGCCCGTGGGCCCAGGTCAGAAGCGTCTCGATCTCGTCCTCGTTCACGTCCTTCAGGGCGACCGCGTTGATCTTGACCTTCAGGCCCGCCGCTTGAGCGGCATCGAGGCCCGCCATCACCTTCGACAGGTCGCCCCAGCGGGTGATGCGTCGGAACTTGTCGGCATCCAGGGTATCGAGGGACACGTTGACGCGCCTCACGCCGCAGGCCGCGAGTTCCGAAGCGTAGCGGGCAAGCTGCGAGCCGTTGGTCGTCAGGGTCAGTTCGTCCAGGGCGCCGCTTTCCAAATGGCGCGAGAGCGAGCCGAAGAGGCTCATGATGTCCCGCCGCACCAGGGGCTCGCCCCCAGTGATGCGCAGCTTGCGCACGCCGCTGTCGACGAAGACGGAGCAGATCCGGTCGAGCTCCTCCAGGGTCAGCAGGTCCCGCTTCGGCAGGAACGCCATGTCCTCCGACATGCAATAGACGCAGCGGAAATCGCACCGGTCCGTCACCGAGACCCGCAGATAGGTGATGTCCCGGCCGAAGGGATCGACCAGGGGCTGGGCCGCGGAGGAGGGCAGGAGCATGTCTGCCGGCATGGGAGGGGCGATCCTTTGCGGGTTGTCCCGGAAGGTCGCCCAGCGTAGTGATCGGGCCGCGGGCGTCAATTCACAAACCGGGCAGGAGGCGAGGGAACATGGCCGAGGGGAACATGGCAACGGAACGCTGGCCCACCGAGCTGCGGCTCTCCCCGGATAAGCGCAGCCTGCGCATCGCCTTCGACGACGGCACGGCTTTCGACCTCCCGGCCGAATACCTGCGGGTGACGAGCCCCTCGGCGGAGGTCCAGGGCCACAGCCCCTCCGAGCGCAGGACCGTGCCGGGCAAGCGCAATGTCCAGATCCTCGCGGTCGAGCCCGTCGGCAACTATGCCGTCAAGCTCGTCTTCGACGACATGCACGATACCGGCATCTATGGCTGGGACTATCTCCACCGGCTCGGCGCGGAGCAGGAGGATCGCTTCGCGGCCTATCTGGCGGAACTCTCCGCCAAGGGATTGTCGCGGGACCGCTGAGGGGAGGTGGATTGGGCAGCAGAGACCGCTAACGGTCCTGTAAGCAGCTGAATTTATGGCCGAATTGCCATGCTCTATGGAGAGCTCACGGGCTGCGATCCCTCTCGTGTAAACGCGGGCTTTGCGTGGCCTTTGCCGGGACCTCGGATCACTTCGGCGCGAACCGATTGCCCTAGAATCGATAGTGTAGCCGGACACAGCCTTTGTCGATCACTTGGGCGCTGATGAGCGTCGGGCTCGCGCGAAAGCCGGTGAGCGGAAAGAGCGGTCGGCCGCCACCCAGCATTTCCGGGATGATGTAGATTTCGATCTCGTCCAGCGCCCCGCGCTCGAGGAAGGCCATCTGCAACTGCCCGCCACCCAGCATCCAGACGTCGCCGTCGTCCAGCCCGCGAAGCTCGCGGATCAGAGCATCGACATCACTCCGGACCTCCAGCGGTCCTTTCGGATTCTCGATCGGCCGCGACGTAACGACGATCACGCGCTTATCGCCGTAAGCCCAGGGAGAGGAATCCCGTGCGATGAAATCGTACGTGCCGCGCCCCATCACGACGGTGTGGATGCGCTTGAGGAAGGTGCGATAGTCGTGCTCCCCCAGGTCCATGTCGTCGTACTGGAGCAGCCAGTCCAGATCCTCGTCCTCGGTAGCGATCAGCCCATCGAGGCTGGCGGCGATGTACCCCAGGATTCTGGCCATGCGGTTCCTCCATTGATTAATAAACGAATAAACGTTTATATATTCTCATGGCAAGACCCAAGACCATTTCAGACGAGCAGGTGCTCGACGCTCTGTTCGGAACGCTGCTGGATAACGGTCCCGACCGACTGACCTTCGCCCACGCGGCCAAAGCCGGTGGCCTCTCACCGGCGACGCTGGTTCAGCGCTACGGCAGCCGCGAGGCTTTGGTCCAGGCCATTCTCCTGCGCGCATGGGACCGTCTGGACGCGGAGACCGAAGCAGCTGATGCGGAGGAGGCGCCGACGCCTCAAGGCGCAATCGACCTGCTGCTTCGTCTCATGCCGACCGAAAATGCGGAACGCGATGCCACCAACGGTCTGTTGCTGCTGAGAGAGGACATTCGCAATCCCGTCCTGCGCAGGCGTGGCGCTGCCTGGGGCCGTCGTCTCGCCGAAATCCTCGGCCGCCGCCTCTCGGTGGACCGGAAGCAGGGCGAGCGCCTCGGTTGGCAAATGGCGAGCCTCTGGCAGGGCGCGCATACATGGTGGGCCTTCACACAAGAAGAGCCAGCCGAGCAAGCGATCAGACGGGTCCTGGAGGAATGGGTTGCAGACTTAAAATGAGGGACGCGCCCGGGATTGCCCGCAGAGCGCACGGCAGCATTTGCCGGCTGTTCTGTCAGATGCCGGAAGGAAAGCGTCATCCCGAGCCTGCAACAGGTGAGTCCCGGGATGACGGAAATTGAACGACGTATGCCTTACCGCTGCACCACGACGCGGGCGCCGACCTTCGCGCGGTTGTAGAGGTCAATCACGTCCTCGTTGGTCATGCGGATGCAGCCGGACGACACCGCCTCGCCGATGGTCTCGGGCTCGTTGGAGCCGTGGATGCGGTAGATTGTGCTGCCGATATAGAGGGCGCGGGCGCCGAGCGGGTTGTCCGGGCCGCCGGCCATGTGGCGCGGCAGGTCGGGACGGCGCTTGAGCATCTCGGCCGGCGGACGCCAATCGGGCCATTCCCGCTTCATGGTGACCGAATGGGCCCCGGCCCAGGTGAAGCCGGGCCGTCCCACGCCGACGCCGTACTGGATCGCCTTGCCGTCCCCCAGAACGAAGTAGAGCCGGCGCTCGTTCGTGGAGACCACGATGGTCCCGGGCGCATAGCGCCCCTCGAAGGAGACGATCTGGCGCGGGATCGGGGAGGCCTGAACGTTCAGCGACTCCTCGGGCCCGTAAAGGGGCTGCCGGGTGAGAGGATCGATTGCCGTGAAAGCTGCGGCCGGCGTCGCAAGGGCGGCGAAGGCACAGACAAGCCCTGTCAGGGCAGCGCGGGTGCGTCCCATATTTGCCTCGAATTCAACAAGTTTGGTGCGGGTTGGTGATCTCTCAACGCAATGGCCGCGTTTCGGATCCGTTGAATAACAAAGGTCCGTTATGAAATCACCCGATCGAGGTGCCCCATTTTCGCCACATCGTAACCGGGAGGTTAAGGTCAGGCTGCCGCAATCGGCCGTTGGAGAAATGTCGGGGCTGGGCTGTCGGAACCGCTTGACGCCGGGGGATCATCGACTTTAGAAGGCCCTGGTCAGGGCGCGTAGCTCAGCGGGAGAGCATTCGCTTCACACGCGAAGGGTCACAGGTTCAATCCCTGTCGCGCCCACCATTTCCTTCCTGACAATCAAATTCACGATTTCGTGCGGGCCATCGCGGCCCGATCTCTCCGGTGGCTTACTCCCTCAGGCAGCCGCCAGCCGCACGAGAGTGCCGACGGCGTCGAACAGCTCGTCGAAATGGCCGATCACCAGATCCGGGTTGAGCCGGCGCACGGGCACGTCCGTATAGCCGAACGGCACTGCAACGGACGGAATGCGGGCCGCCTGGGCCGTCACGATGTCGGTGCGCGAATCGCCGACCATCACGGCCCGATGCGGGCTGCCGCCGGCCCGCTCGATCGTGAGGGTGAGGTGGCGCGGATCGGGCTTGAAGACCGGGAAGGTGTCGCGCCCGCAATTGGCCGCGAAAAGATCGGCGATCCCCAACGCCTCGATCAGGCGAACGGAATGGTCCTCGAACTTGTTGGTGCACACCGCCAGCAGGAAACCGGCCTGACGCAGGCGCCCCAGGGCCGCCTCGACGCCCGGATAGAGCTTCGTCCTGACGCAGATATTGTCCCGGTAATGGACCATGAAGGCCTGGAACAGGTCGTCCAGGCGGGCGGGTGCCAGCTCCTTGCCGGCCTCCTCGAAGCCGCGCTGGAGGAGGGCCCGGGCACCGACGCCGACCAGGTCGCGCGCCTTGCGCAGGGGCAGGGACGGCAGCCCCTCGCCCTCGAGAATGACGTTCAGGGTCCCGATCAGGTCTCCGGCCGTGTCGGCCAGCGTGCCGTCGAGGTCGAAGACAACAATGGGCGGAGCCACGCGGGGCGCGACGGATGGGCTTTGAATGGCCATGGAGGTCGGCTACCTGCAGAGGACGAGGGAATCAAGCATGAGGGGATGATATGGTCTTATGGTTGATTCGTTCTTACCGGGCTCACCAAGAAGGAGTGTTGCATGCGGCTTGCCGGTTCCTTGGCGTATTTATCCTCGGCTTTCGTTTTGGCTAGCCTGACGGCTCCGGCTTTCGCCGCTCCTTACGATTTCGTGCCTGCCCCGCAGACCGATCTGAACCGGATTTACCGGATCGACCGCATTACGGGCGAAGTCAGCTCCTGCCAGTACGGCCTTCAGGAGGGCACCATCGGCGTGACCCTGTGCTTCGGCGCAGGCGAAGGCGCGGGACCGCAGGTGCCTGGCGAATACGGTCTCGTGGCCTCCCGCCACGAGCGCGAGGGCGGTGTGTTCAGGGTCAATTACCGGACCGGCGACATGAGCATCTGCTACGTGTTCGACGAGAAGGTGGTGTGCACGCCCCAGACCAATCCGTCGGCCCAGGGGCTGCCCCAGGCTGCTCCGGCCGCGACTCCGAGCGTGCGGCCCGGCACGGGCGCATCGCCGCAGCGGCCCTGACCGGCCTTGCCGGACCGCATCGATCCGTTGAAAAGAGCCTGAAACAATCTTTCTTCTCCGGGTGCCGACATGCTAGAGCCCAGCCGGGCCGGCCGCGCCAGGAGGACGACCAGCATTAGGAACCATCAGTGAGCGACAATCTGAAGCGCGATGTGGGCGAACGGGCTGCGGCCCTCGTGACCGACGGAATGAGGCTTGGACTCGGGACCGGGTCCACGGCCGCCTATTTCGTCGCTGCCCTCGGCGCGCGCGTGCGGGAGGGCCTGTCGGTCGTCGGGGTGCCTACCTCTGAGGCGACCCGGGAGCAGGCCCAGCGCGAGGGCATTCCGCTGACGACCCTCGACGAGACCCCCGAGCTCGATCTCACGGTCGATGGGGCCGACGAGATCGACGACGATCTGCGCCTCATCAAGGGCGGCGGCGGCGCCCTGCTGCGGGAAAAGATCGTCGCCTCGTCCAGCCGCCGCATGATCGTGATCGCCGATGGCTCCAAGCGGGTCTCCCGCCTCGGCCGCTTCCCGCTGCCGATCGAGGTGGTGCCCTTCGGCCTGCGCGCGACCCAGGTGGCCATCGAGAAGCTTCTGGAGACCCTGGAAATGAGCGGGGAAATTCACCTGCGCCGGACCGCCGACGGAACGCCCTACATCACGGATGGCGGGCATTTCATCCTCGATGCGCATCTCGGGCGCATCGAAAAGCCCAACGTGCTCGCCTCGACGCTCAACAACATCCCGGGCGTCGTGGAGCACGGTCTCTTCATCGGCCTTGCCACGGGGGCGATCCTCGCCACCGATCAGGGTCTCGTCGAACTTGGTCAGGTCTGACCGTCCTATCGTCATGACTGGAGCTTACACCCCATGATCCGTACCCCCCGTCTGGCCGCGTTCGCCGCCGCCATCGTGATGCTCGCGGGCCCCGCTTTCGCGCAGACTGCGCAGCCCACGGAGAGCCAGCTGGCCCTCGCCCGTGAGGTCGCCATCAATTCCGGCATGACCCGGTCCATCGACGCCATGACCGAGCCCTTCTTCATCCAGCTGCAGCAGATGAATGTCACCCGTCCGGAGATCAAGAAGGACCTGGAAGAGGTGGTCACGATCATCCGTCCCGAGGTCGAGCAGCAGAAGGACAAGATGATCGACAGCGCGGCCCGCGCCTTCGCGACCCGCCTGTCGGAAGCCGAGCTCAAGGAAATCGCTGCCTTCTACCGCACGCCGGCCGGCAAGAAATACGTGGAAGTGCAGCCCGGCCTCCTCGACGACATCGTCAAGGATCTCGCCACCTGGGCGCAGAACGTGTCGGAATACGTCATCATCCGCGCCCGCGCCGAGATGAACAAGCGCGGCCACCAGTTGCAGTAAGCAAGACGGCACCGTCAGAATGCAAAAAGGCCCGGGAAACCGGGCCTTTTTCTTGTTCGGGAGGAGAAGATCCGCGCAGCGGCTCCCGCGTCATTCCGGGGCCGCGCAGCGGAGCCCGGAACCCATAACCACCAGCGGTTCAGAGCAAGGTATTGCGGAAGCCGCTGCGCTCTATCCTGCTCTGTCAGCGGTTATGGGTTCCGGGCTCGCCTCCGGCGCCCCGGAATGACGGTGAGGCACGGCCTTCTTTCGTCTTGAAGCGGGGAGAAGGCCGTGCCGGCAGGCTTAATCCTCGTTCATCTTGAAGCGGTTCAAACCCTTGAGAATGAAGGGCAGGACCAGGGCGATGAGCGCGATGGCCAGGAGCGTGGCCGAGATCGGGCTCTGCACCAGGATCATCGGGTCACCGAGGCTGATCGAGAGGGCGCGGCGCAGCTGCGCCTCCGCGATGGGCCCGAGGATCAGTCCGACCACCACGGGCGCGATCGGATAGTCGAAGCGCCGCATCAGGAAACCGAGGACGCCGAAGGCGCCGAGCATGGTCAGCTCGACCACGGAGGGCTTGGCCGCAATGGTGCCCATGGTGGCGAAGACCAGGATGCCCGCATAGAGCCAGGGCTGTGGAATGGCGAGGAGCTTTACCCACAGGCCGACCAGCGGCAGGTTCAGCACCAGCAGCATGGCATTGGCGATGAACAGGCTGGCGATCAGGCCCCAGACCAGCTCCGGCCGCTCGGCGAAGAGCAGGGGGCCGGGATTGAGGCCGTATTGCTGGAAGCCGGCCAGCATCATGGCGGCGGTCGCCGAGGTCGGCAGGCCGAGCGCCAGGAGCGGCACCAGGGTTCCGGCCGCCGACGCGTTGTTGGCGGCTTCCGGCCCGGCCACGCCCTCGATGGCGCCCTTGCCGAACTCCTCCGGATATTTCGTCAGCCGCTTCTCGGTCGAATAGGACAGGAAGGTCGGGATCTCGGCGCCGCCTGCCGGCAGGGCACCGATCGGGAAGCCGAAGAGGGTGCCGCGGATCCAGGGCCACCAGGAGCGTTTCCAGTCCTCCTTGGTCATCCACAGGGAGCCACGCACCGGCTCGACCACCTCCTCCTGGATGTGGCGGCGGGACGCGACATAGAGCGCTTCGCCGACCGCGAAGAGGCCGACCGCCAGGGTCGTCACCTCGACGCCGTCCAGGAGTTCCGGCACCCCGAAGGTCAGGCGCGCCTGGCCCGTAAGCTTGTCGATGCCGACGAGACCCAATGCCAGGCCGACGAACAGGCTGGTCAGGCCGCGGATCGGCGAGTCGCCGAAGGTGGCCGAGACGGTCACGAAGGCCACGCACATGAGGGCGAAATAATCCTCGGGGCCGAACCGGACGGCCAGTTCCACGAGGGTCGGGGCCAGGAAGGCGAGGCCGAGCGTCGCAATGGTGCCGGCCACGAAGGAGCCGATGGCCGATGTGGCGAGCGCCGGGCCGCCGCGGCCGGCCTTGGCCATCTTGTTGCCTTCGAGCGCCGTCGCCATGGAGGCGCTTTCGCCGGGCGTGTTGATGAGGATGGCCGTGGTCGAGCCGCCATACATGCCGCCGTAATAGATGCCCGCGAACATGATGATGGAGCCGCCCGGATCGAGCTTGAAGGTGATCGGCAGCAGCAGCGCGACCGTGAGCGCCGGGCCGATGCCTGGGAGAACGCCGACGGCGGTGCCGAGAAGCACGCCGATGAGCGCGAAGAGAAGGTTCATCGGCTGGATCGCGACGGTCAGGCCGTGCGCGAGGGCGAAAAGGGAATCCATGGTGCTCAGGCTCCGATCAGACGCTCGATGGGACCCATCGGCAGGCTCAGGGTCAGGAGCTTGGCGAACAGGAGATAGATCACGACGCCCGCCGTGAACCCGATGGCGAGGTCGGTCAGGAAGGCGCGCCGCCCGAAGGCCGCCGACGTGCAGGCGAACAGGACCGCCGTGGCCGGAATGAAGCCGACGCCGAACTCGATGAAGGCGATGAGCGCCGCAAGCCCGCCGATGATCAGCACGATGGGCATCCACAGCAGGCTTTCGCGCTCAGGCAGTCCGCCGCGCAGGGCCGAGACGGCATTGCCGACGCCCAGGACCGCGAGCCCGATGGCAACGACGATGGGCATCGCCTTGGGGCCGAGCCCGTAAACCGAGGAGAGCTCAAGGGTGCTCAAGTCCCACCAGATGGTCCCGGCCAGGAGGAGGAGCAGGAGGGCGATCAGGAGGCCCGCCTTGTCGACCCGCCGCGGAGTTCGTGTCGTCATTGTTGTTGTCCTTAAAAAAGAAGCGCCGCACGGGGCGGCGCTTCCAACGTCGTTCCGGCGTAAGCCTTTATGACTTCACGAGTCCGACCGAGGTCAAGACCTCTTTCGTACGGGCCTGGTCGTCCTTGAGGAACTTGGCGAAGGCATCGCCCGACTCATAGGCGTCGTCCCAGCCCTTCTGCTTCAGGATGTCCTGCCATTCCTTCGACTTGACCATCTTGTCGATGGTGTCGACGAGGGTTTTCTTCTGATCGGCCGTGATGCCGGGAGGCGCCACGACGGCGCGCCAGTTGGCGATCTCGAGGTCGACGCCCTGGTCCTTCAGGGACGGCATCTCGGGCGTGCCCTTGCCGGCCGGGGTGGTCAGGCCGATGAGGCGCAGCTTGCCGGCCTTGATCTGGCTCTCGAACTCGCCGTAGCCGGAGATTCCCGCCGTCACCTTGCCGCCCAGGATGGCCGCGAGGGACTCACCGCCGCCCGAGAACGGGATGTAGTTGATCTTCGTCGGATCGGCGCCGACCGCCTTGGCGAAGAGCGCGACCGCGATGTGGTCGACGCCGCCCGCCGAACCGCCGGCCCAGGTCACCTTCGCGGGGTCGGCCTTCACGGCCGCCGCGAGGTCCTTGGCGTTCTTGATCGGGGAATCGACCGGGACCACGATGGCCTCGTACTCGCCGGTCAGGCGGGCGATGGGGGTGGTCTGATCGAGGGTGACGGGCGACTTGTTGGTCAGAAGCGCGCCCACCATCACGTAGCCCATGACCATGAGCTGGTTGCCGTCGCCCTTTCCGCTGTTCACGAGCTGCGCGACGCCGATGGAGCCGCCGGCGCCCGGAACGTTGGTGACCTGGACGCTCTTGGCAAGGCCCGCCTGGGTCAGAACCTGCTGCATGGAGCGGGCGGTCTGGTCCCAGCCACCGCCCGGCGCCGCCGGGGCCATGATCTTGAGTTCGGCCATCTGGGCCGACGCCGTGGTGACGAGGCCGGCGACGGCCGCGGCGGCGAGCATGCCCCGCCAGAGGCCCTTGCGATACTGGCTCATTCTATTTCCTCCGATTATTCGAGAGACTTCGCGCTTGTCGCAGGATGGATTTCATGGCGATCCCGCGCGCTGCGACAAACGGTAAAGGTGGAAACGCAACGCGGCAAGCGCTTGCGTCTTTATCGGTGTTGAACCTTCGCGTAAGACCCACCCCATGACAATTCTTGCTTCCGACACGGGCGGCCGGGGGGGCGGCGCACGGGCCCTGTGGGCCGACGGGCTGTGGCGCGCCGCCATGGCGGCGCTGGCGCTCATGCCGCTCGGCATGGCCGTTGCCCATCGGTCGAGCCCGGTTTTCGCCGGGCTGGCGGCTCTCCTCGCGCTGGCGGCCACGGCTGTCGACGGACGGCTCAGTGACCTGGCGCGGCAAGCCCGCACAGCGCTCGCATCGCCCCTCGGCCTGGCAGTCCTGGCTTTCCTCGCCTGGTGCGTCGTGTCCGTCGGCTGGAGCGAGTTCAAAGCCCTGTCGGTCTCGGCGCTCGGGGAATTCTGGCTTCCAGTCCTGGCCACCTTCTTGCTGGCCCTGACCTTGCCGGCACGGATGACCCGGACGGCCTTCTGGCTCCTGGTCGCAGCCGCCGTCATCGCCTGCATTACGATGATCTTTGAGCTGCGCACGGGACTCGCTCTGCGCCGGTCGCTCGGGATGCGCTGGCACAGCTTCATCTTCAACCGCCCAGTGCTTACGATCTTGTGCCTCCTGCCGGCCATATCTGTTTGGACGCTGCGTAGAGTGCGTCACGGCTGGGTTCTCGCCTTGGCCTTGTCGGCTCTGGCCTTCGCGGCCATGGCACATTCCGAGAGTGGCGCTTCGATCCTCGGCTTCGCGGCCGGGCTCGCGACCTTCCTGGCTGCCCTCGCGGCTCCGCGCCTCGTGGCCCGGCTTGCGGCGGTCGCGTTCGTGGTGCTGACGGTCGCTGCTCCGTTCCTCGGCCAGATCGCCGACCGGGCGATTCCCGCGAGCGTCCATCAGAGGCTCGCGGACGACCATTCTCGCGACCGTGTCGATATCTGGCTCAGCTTCGGAGAGGCCATCCGCCGGCAGCCCCTGCTCGGAGGCGGTTTCGGTGTCAGCCCGCGCATGCGTGACACGGCCGTGGCCGAGCGCGTGCCGAGCGAGGACGAGACCCTTCTCGCCGTCGGTCATCCCCACAATACCCTGATCCAGGTCTGGGCCGAGCTCGGCGGCGTGGGGGCATTCCTGGCCCTGGCGGCGGTCCTCCTGCTCCTGCGCACCATTGCGCGGCAGGAACGCCTTGTCGCAGCCGCATCCCTGGCACTCCTCGGCAGCGCGACGGCGGTGGCGCTCGTCGGCCATGGGGCCTGGCAGGGATGGTGGGCGGCATCCCTGGGAGCCGCTATCGTATGGATTCTGGCCGCGCGCCGGACGGAACGGGAGACTGGACCATGAGCGATTTCGACGTCGATCTTTTCGTCATCGGTGCAGGATCCGGCGGCGTGCGCGCCGCTCGGATCGCGGCGAGCTATGGCGCACAGGTCATGATCGCGGAGGAATACCGGGTCGGTGGGACCTGCGTGATCCGCGGCTGCGTGCCCAAGAAGCTCATGGTCTATGCGGGCCGTTTCCTGGACGAGTTCGAGGAGGCGGCTGGCTTCGGTTGGACGCTTCCGGAGCCGCGCTTCGACTGGAACACCCTCATGACCAACCTGCACAGGGAGGTTGACCGCCTGGAGGGCATCTACCGAGCCAACCTGGAGAAGGCCGGGGTCGAGATCGTGGACAGCCGTGCCGTGATCGTGGACCCGCACACGGTGCGCATCCTCAAGACCGGGCAGGAAATCCGCGCCCGCTATATCCTTTTGGCAGTCGGCGCCCACCCGGTCATGGAGCCGGCGATCCCCGGTGGCGAACTCGGCATCACGTCCAACGAGGTGTTTCATCTGAAGGAGCTGCCGCG
>Ga0182741_1004821_pt1 | contig 12950 bp, 10 predicted proteins | sample eDN5th37CBELigOP_FD_128874 | JGI IMG/M metagenome (GOLD analysis project Ga0182741, IMG submission 128874) | Enriched Organic Plus compost microbial communities from Emeryville, California, USA - eDNA 5th pass 37_C BE-Lig OP (version 2) (version 2) ...
CGCCGGCGACTGCTTGCAGGCGTCCGAGTTGTCGTTACCGGCGGATGCCACGTAGGTGACACCGCTCGCGATCGACTTGCGCACGAAGTCGTCGAAGACCGAGTTGGCCACCGAGCCTACGCTCATGTTGGCGACCGCGGGGAGCTTGCGATGCCCGGTCACCCAGTCCACACCGGCAACGATCTTGGAGAGCTCGGAGTTGCCGTTGCAGTCGAGCACCTTCACCGAGTAGATGTTGGCCCTCTTGGCCACGCCGTAGGTCTTCCCGGCGATCGTGCCGGCGACGTGAGTACCGTGTCCCTGGCAGTCGTTGCCATTGCCGCCGAACGCATCGAAGGCGAAGTGCGCGCGGCCGCCGAACTCGGCGTGCGTGAGACGCACGCCGCCGTCGATCACGTACACGTTCACCCCCTCGCCAGTGGCGTCGTAGGCGTAGCGGCCGTCGAGCGGGTACGCGTGCTCGTCCATCCGGTCGAGCCCCCAGTCGGGAGAGCTCTGGATGGTGACGGCCTGCGCCTTCACGCGGATGTCCTGTTGTACGAGGGCTACTTTCGGATTGCGCCCCAGAGAGTCGGCCTGTGCTTTGCTGAGTTTGGCCGCGAAACCCTTGAGAGCGTATCGGTAGGTCTGATCGATTGCCGAGCGCCGGTTCCACATGAGCTCTTCGGTTGCGGCATCGACGTCTTTCACATCCTGCTTCAGAAGCACTATGTAGTGCCCCGGGATCGTATCTGACTCGACTGCTGAAAGGGGCGCCTGGCCATCGGGCGGTGTGAGAGGAGTCTCGGGGCCCGCGACATCCTTGCATGCGTTGATCGCGAGCGCACCTAGAGCAATAGCGAAGAGGCGTTTCATCGTGGGACTCCAGTCGTGGCTGTCCGCGCGACGGCTCGACTGGCGTGGCGCTCTTCGTGTGGCGCTTTAGCCTCGTAGCTTTGCGTCGCCGCCTTTCGACGGCTTTGCCCTCGTCACTGGCCGGGGAGGCCTAGCAACCGTGCGAGTATTGAATTTTTGGGCGAGTCAGCAGGTGCTTCGAAAGCAGGTTCAGGGAATACGGGAGCAGTTGCACCGGCCAGGGGCCGGCGCACCGCGATCATCTGGCGTCAACGCTATCCTCTTACAGCCATCCAGCAAAGAGATTCAAACACCTCTCTGCCACTTTGACTGTGCGGTCAGTCAGTTCGGCTCGCCGAGCCCGCTCGAGGCCGGCTCACGGCATCTTTCGGAGCCGCCGGAACACGTTCAGCACCAGGCCGAGAGCCCCGTCCCCCGCCTCGCGCCACCCCATCCGGACCGTCGATCCGGAAGGCCCTTCGCTAGACCTCTCGCCCCTATCCGGGGTAACAATTAGAGTGAGTTAATGCGATGATTCTCGCAGCGTTACACATAGTCGGAGAGTGTTTCCGCATGAGCGAAATAAGCGAAATACGAGAGACGAGAGCACGACCCGCCATCGATTTCGACGCGGCCGGAGGGGTGGACCGCTCGCGCCTCGAGCGCAGCCTGGGGCTGCACGGCGAGCGAGTCGGATTTGGCCGCTATCACTTCACCGGAGGCGCAGAACCGCACTGGGTGGACCTCTACACGGCCGCCTTCCCGCGCTGCGACTGCGCCGACCATCTCTGGCGCGACGCGATTTGCAAACACATCCTCGCTGCCCTCATCCGCGAGGGAAATGAGCTGGTGCTCGGCGAGGTCGGGCGGCTGGTGGCCACGCTGCGAAGCGCCGCCTGAGATGACCGCGCGAGGGTCTTCCGAGCGCCCACGCCAGCACGAGCGCCAACGCGCGGCCGCGAAGAAGGCCTTCGACATCCCCCGCATGCTGCGGCTCATCGAAGCCGCCGTGCGCCCCTACCCCAAGGCCGCGCTCTTCGAGCTCGCGGAGCGCGGCCACGCGTCGGTGTTCGAGCAGCTCGTGGCGTGCATCATCTCCATCCGCACGCGCGACGAGGTGATGCTCCCCACCGCGCTGGCGCTCTTCCAGGAGGCCCCCGATGCCGCGGCCATGGCGAAGCTCGGCCCCGAGCGCATCGATGAGTTGATCCACGACTCGGCATTCCACGAGCCCAAGGCGCGGCAGATCCACGCCATCGCCGAGAGCACGGCGCGGGACCACGGCGGCGCCCTACCGTGCGACGAGGCCCTGCTCCGCTCCTTCGCCGGCGTGGGCCCCAAATGCGCCAATCTGGTGCTCGGCATCGCCTGCGGCCACTCGGCCCTGGGCGTGGACGTCCACGTCCACCGCGTGACCAACCGCTGGGGAATCGTCGCCACCACGAGCCCGGAGCGCACCATGGCCGCCCTCGAGGCGATCATCCCCCCACGCTACTTCCTCGACCTCAATCGCCTACTCGTCCCATTCGGCAAACACATCTGCACCGGCAAGCTCCCCAGGTGCAGCAGCTGCCCGGTGCTGGACTACTGCCGACAGGTAGGAGTGGAGCGACACCGGTGAGCGGCCAAGGGGGCCGGACGCCTCACTGCCCTCTTCATTCCTCCACCACCACCGTCTTCCAGTTCACGAACTCTCGTATGCCGACCGCGCCGAGCTCGCGGCCGTAGCCGGAGCGCTTGACGCCGCCGAAGGGGAGGCGAGGGTCGGAGGCGACCATGGCGTTCACGAAGACCTGGCCAGCCTCGATGTCGGCGATGAAACGAGAACGTTCCGCGGCATCCCTCGTCCAGACGCTCGAGCCGAGGCCGAACGAAGTATCGTTGGCCAGCGCGATCGCTTCGTCGATGTCGCGCACGCGGAAGAGCGAAGCGACCGGGCCGAACAGCTCTTCGCTGTAGGCGGGCGAGCGCCTGGGGATGCCGGCGAGCACGGTTGGCCGGTAGAAGTTGCCGGGACGCTGCAGACGCTTTCCGCCCGTGAGCACCTTGCCGCCCGCTTCCACCGTGCGCGCCACCTGCTCCTCGAGACCCTCCAGGATCGCCGGCGTCGCCAGCGGGCCGACATCGGTCTTCTCGTCGAGTGGATCGCCCACCACGAGCCGCTCCATCGACCTGACGAAGCGCCACTCGAACTCGCCGGCGATCTTCTCGTGCACGATGAAGCGCTTGGCCGCGATGCACGACTGGCCGGAGTTCACCACGCGCGCCTTCACGGCCGTGCTGACCGCCGCATCGAGGTCGGCGCTCGGCATCACGATGAACGGATCGCTCCCGCCGAGCTCCAGCACGCTCTTCTTGATCACCTTCCCGGCGGCGGACGCCACCTCGCTCCCCGCGTGCTCGCTTCCCGTCACCGTCACGGCAGCCACGCGCTCGTCGGTCACGACCTCGGCGACGCGCGACGAAGAGATGAGCAGCGTCTGGAACTCGTCGCCGTCGAAGCCCGCGCGGCGCAGAACATCCTCTATCGCCAGCGCGCACTGCGGCACGTTCGACGCATGCTTGAGCAGCCCGACGTTGCCCGCCATGAGCGCGGGCGCGGCGAAGCGGAAGACCTGCCAGAAGGGAAAGTTCCACGGCATCACCGCTAGCACCACGCCCAGCGGACGATACACCACGTAGCTCTCCTTCGCTTCGGTCTCCACATCCTCGCGCTCGAGGAAGCGCCCGGCGTGCTCGGCATAGTAGCGGCAGGCGCGCGCACACTTCGCCGCCTCCGCGGCCGCGCTCGCGATCGGCTTCCCCATCTCCAGCGTCATGATCCGCCCGAGCTCGCGCTGCTCGCCTTCCAGGATCTCGGCAGCGCGCAGCATGCGCGCGGCGCGCTCCGCGAAGCTCGTCCGCCGATGCTTCGCGAACGCCGTCGCCGCCCGCTCCAGCCGTCCCTGCAGCTCGCTCGGTGTCAATTCCGGGTACTCGCCGAGGACTTCGCCGGTAGCTGGGTTTATCGATTTCATCGTGGGGAGCGGGTGAAGTGTGGGAGGAAAGGGGGGACGGGAGACAGGAACTGAGCTGGTTCGGGAGACGGAACCCAGGCTTCAGGAGCTGCCTCTTCCGCCACCGTCGTTCCCGCATAAGCGGGAATCCGAGTTACTCGACCGAACCTGGATCCCCGCTTTCGCGGGGATGACTGCGAATGGTGTGCCCCTTCCGTTCCCTCTATCCCGTTTCCTTTCGCCTCTCCTCCGTCAACCTGCGCCCCTCGCTCGACCGCCACTCGGCAATCTTCGCGTGGTCGCCGGAGAGGAGGATATCGGGGACGCGAAGACCGCGGAAGTCGGCGGGGCGGGTATAGCTGGGGGCGCTCAGACCGGGGAGCCAGTGCGAATCGGTGCGCGCGCTCTCCTGATCGGACATCGCGCCCTCGAGGAGTCGCACGGTGGCGTCGATGATCGCGAGCGCGGCGGGCTCGCCGCCGGAGAGGACGAAGTCACCGAGCGAGATCTCCTCGGTGGCGAGGTGGTCGGCCACGCGCTGGTCCACGTCCTTGTAGTGGCCGCAGAGGATGGTGAGCTCCTCGCCCGCGGCGTAGCGCACGGCGTCGGCCTGCGCGAAACGGCGTCCGCGCGCGGAGAGGAGAACGATCGGCTCGCGCGCACCGAGCGACTCCACCGCCTCGAAGAAGGGGCCCGGCTTCATCACCATCCCGGGCCCGCCGCCGAACGGGTAGTCATCCACCGTCCGGTGCCGATCGTGGGTGAAGTCGCGGAGATCCACGATGTTGTAAACGACGCTCCCGGCGGCGGCCGCGCGCGCCGGGATGCTGAGGGCGAGCGGCTCGAAGAAGGCCGGGAATATCGTGACGACGTTGATCCGGAGCGTCACTCGAAGAGCCCTTCCGGCGGAGTGGCCACGATGATCCTCGCCTCGCGGTCGACGCTCGCCACGAACTCTTCGCGGAAGAGGAGCACCGCGCTCCCGGAGTGCCGCCGCACCTCGAGCGCGAGTCCCTGCGGGAGGTCGAGCACGTCGCTCACCACGCCGAGCTCCTCGCCATCGGCGAGGAGCACGCGCATCCCCGGCAGCTCGTGCACGTACACTTCCCCCTCGGCGGGCGGCTCCAGCTCGCTCGCCGGGAGAAGCAAATAACGTCCGCGCCAGAGCTCCGCTCCGGTACGATCGGTGATCTCATCGAACGAGACCAGGATGGACCCGTCGCCCTGTGGACGGGCGCGGCGCACGGTCAGAACCCGGCCGGCCGGGTCGGGGTCGCCATCGGTGGTACCGGCCAGGATGCCGCGACCGGCCGCGAAGACCGCGGCCGGCGCGTCGGTGAGCGGCTCCACATCGAGCTCTCCCCGGATCCCGTGTGCCCTGCGCAGCCGCCCGACGATCATGAGCTCGGGCGGGGGGTTCAACTCACCCCTCGGCGCTCGCTGCTTCGCCCGACACCTCGACATCCGCGGGCTCGGGCCGCTCGCTCACCGGAACCGCGCTCCCGATCCGGCGCGCGCCGGCGCGCCGCTCGTGCCGCAGCTTGAGGACTCCCGCCTTGCGCAGGAGCGAGCGCACCGTGTCCGATGGCTGCGCACCCACGCCGAGCCAGTAGTCGGCGCGCTCGACGTTCACCTGCAGACCACCCTCCGCCTGGCGCGGGTTGTAGTGGCCGATGTTCTCGATGAAGCGCCCGTCGCGCGGGCTGCGCACGTCGGCCACCACGATGCGGTACACCGGAGTCTTCTTCCGCCCTACACGGCGGAGACGAATTCTGACCATTTCTCTCCATTCCCCCGAAGGGTGTTCTGTGAAACGACCGGGCTCATCGCGCCATCCGGACCATCCGGAGCGCACCCGGGAAGTGCAACTACCTCATACCCATCATTCCGAGTCCCCCCATCCCCCGCCCGCCGCTCATCCGCTTCATCATCTTCTGCATCTCGCGGAACTGCTGGAGGAGACGATTCACTTCGCTGATGGGGCGACCGCTCCCGCGAGCGATGCGCGCGCGGCGAGTGCCGTTGATGATCGAAGGCTGCTTCCGCTCGGCCGGCGTCATCGAGAGGACGATCGCCTCCACGTGGCGCATCCGGCGCGGGTCGGTGTTGGCCTGCTTGAGCATCTTGCTGTTGACGCCCGGGATCATCTTGAGGAGACCCTCGAGCGGGCCGAGTTTCTGGATCTGCTTCATCGTGACGAGGAAGTCCTCGAGGTCGAGGCCCTCCTTGCGCACTTTCTTCTCGAGCCGCTTCGACTCCTCGGCGTCGAAGGTCTCCTGCGCCTTCTCCACCAGGGTGACGATGTCGCCCATCTGGAGGATGCGCCCCGCCATGCGGTCGGGGTGGAACTCCTCGAGCGCGTCGATGCGCTCGCCCACGCCGATGAACTTGATCGGCTTGCCCGTGACGCCGTGGATCGAGAGCGCCGCACCGCCGCGCGCGTCGCCGTCCATCTTGGTGAGCACCACGCCGGTGATTCCCAGGGCATCGTCGAAGCCCTTGGCGATGCGCACCGCGTCCTGCCCCGTCATCCCGTCGGCCACGAAGAGAATCTCGTCGGGGCGTACGGCCTCCTTGAGCCGCTCGAGCTCCGACATCATCTCCTCGTCGATCTGCAGCCGGCCGGCGGTGTCGACGATCACCACGCGCTCGCGCGCCCGGCGGGCCTCCTCGATCCCCTTGCGGGCGATCTTCACCACATCCTTCGCCTCGCGATCCAGATGGATCGGGACGTCCACCTGCTGGGCGAGCGTCGCGAGCTGGTCGATGGCGGCGGGACGATAGATGTCGGCCGCCACGAGGCGCACGGTGCGCCCGTCGGCCTTGAGCTTGCGGGCGAGCTTCGCCACGGTGGTCGTCTTGCCGGACCCCTGCAGCCCCACCACCAGCACCACGGTGGGCGGCACCGTGCTCATCTTGAGCCCCTCGCGCCGCTCGCCCAGCATCGTGGCCAGTTCGTCGTGGACGATCTTGACCAACTGCTGGCCGGGTGAGACTGTCTTGAGGGCGGAGACGCCGATGGCCTTCTTCTCCACCCGCTCGAGGAACTCGCGCGTGAGCTGGAAGTTGACGTCCGCCTCCAGCAGCACGCGCCGCACCTCGCGCAGTCCTTCCTTTATGTCGGATTCCGACAAGACGCCCCTTCCGCGCAGGCGCGTGAAGATCGCGTCGAGTTTCTCGCTCAGCTCATCAAACATAGCCGTGAAAGTTATGCCCCATTAGAATTCCACGGAAGTGGCGGCCCCCACCGGGTTTCGTGTATCCCCCCTTCTGCTCTTCCTCCCCTCCCAGTAGTCAATGTCCCGTACCCAGCGCAAAGAAGAAATCCTCCGATCCGAGCTCCCGCCTACGCTGCCGATCATGGCGCTGCGCTCGACCATCGTGTATCCGCTCGGCACCATCGCGGTGCAGATGGGCGCGCCGGAGAACCTCGAGCTCATTCGGGACAACGACGAACCGGGGCTGATCGTGGGGCTCCTCGTGGCGAGCGGGGACCATGACGAGCCCGTGAACCCCGACTGGCTGGTGGGGAGGGTGGGCGTGGCCGCGCGCGTGCACGAGCGCATCAACCTGCCGGGCGACACGATCCAGATCACGCTGCAGGGACTCCGGCGCATCGTCGTCGAAGATGTCATCTCGCGCGAGCCGTACCCGGTGGCGCGCATCAGGCCGGCCAAGGAGAAGCCGCTCGATCCCGTGCGCGGCGAGGAGCTCATGTCGCGGCTGGTCTCGGCGGCCGAGGCGCTCGCCGAGATGGTGGACCGCATCCCCGACGAGGTGCCGGAGATCCTCAAGATCAACATGGCCGACCCGGGTCGCTTCGCGGACCTCGCGGCCACGAACATGAACTTCCGGATCGCCGACAAGGATGAAGTCGTGCAGCGACTCGACATCGAGGAGCGCATCCGCTTCGTCCTGGGACGCCTCGAGCGCGAGGTCGCGCGCGCCCGCGTCATGGAAGACGTGAAGCGCCAGACCGAGGTGAAGATCGAGCAGCACCAGCGCGAGTTCTACCTGCGCCAGCAGCTCCGCGCGATCCAGGCGGAGCTGGGCGAGACCGACCCCGGGGAGAAGGAGGTCGCCGAGCTCCTCAAGCGCATCGAGGAAGTCGGGCTTCCCGAGAAGGCGGCGCAGGAAGCGCGGCACGAGTCCGAGCGGATGCGCATGCTCTCCCCGGCGTCCAGCGAATACCAGGTGATCCGCACCTACCTCGACTGGCTCCTCGCGCTCCCGTGGACCAAGCGATCGGGCGAAGAGGACATCGCGCTGACCAAGGTACAGGAAGCACTCGACGCCAAGCACTACGGCCTCAAGGAGGCCAAGGAGCGGATCCTCGAGTATCTCGCCGTGCGCAAGCTGCGCGGCGGCGACCCGCACGGGCCGATCCTCTGCTTCGTGGGCCCTCCGGGCACGGGGAAGACCTCGCTCGGCGAGGCGATATCGGAGTCGATCGGGCGCGCGTTCTACCGCATCTCGGTCGGCGGCGTGCGAGACGAGGCGGAGATCCGCGGCCATCGGCGCACCTACGTGGGCGCGCTCCCGGGGCTCTTGATCCAGGCGCTCCGGCGCGTCGGAGTGCGCGACCCCGTGCTCATGATAGACGAGATCGACAAGATGACGCACGGCGGGATGTCGGGCGACCCGACGGCCGCGATGCTCGAGGTGCTCGACCCATCGCAGAACAACTCGTTCGTCGACCACTACATCAACCTGCCCTTCGACCTCTCGTCGGTGCTCTTCATCTGCACGGCGAACAACCTCTACGACATCCCGGCGCCGCTGCGCGACAGGATGGAGGTGATCCGCATCGCCGGCTACACCATCGAGGAGAAGGTGGAGATCGCGTGGCGCTACCTGCTTCCCAAGCTGCTCGAGGAGCACGGCCTCACCGACAAGGACCTGCAGTTCACCGACGAGCTGCTCGGCTTCATCTCGAGCGGCTACTCGCGCGAGGCGGGGCTGCGCGGCTTCTCGCGCAACCTCGCGGCGCTCATGCGCAAACGCGCCTTCCGGAAGGCCGAGGGCGAGGAGGGCGCGTGGGTGGTGGACCACAAGATGGTCGAGGAGATCCTGGGCGCGCCGCGCTACGCGATGGAAGCCGCGGAGAAGGAGCCCGAGATCGGGACCGTGACGGGCCTCGCCTGGACCGCGACGGGCGGCGACATCATGGTGATCGAGGCGCTCAAGATGCCGGGAACGGGCCGGCTCATCGTCACCGGCCAGCTCGGCGATGTGATGCGCGAGTCGGTGGACGCCGCGTACAGCTACGTGCGCTCGCGCGCGCGGCAGCTCGACATCGACGAGCGGATGTTCCGCGACTTCGATCTGCACATCCACCTCCCCGCCGGCGCGATCCCGAAGGACGGCCCGAGCGCGGGGATCACCATCACGCTCGCCATAGCGAGCGCGCTCAGCGACCGTCCCGTGCGCCGCGATGTGGCCATGACTGGCGAGGTGACGCTGCGCGGAAAGGTGCTGGAGATCGGCGGAGTGAAGGAGAAGGTGATGTCGGCCTACCGCTCGGGGCTCCGTGAGGTGATCCTCCCCAAGAGCAACGAGAAGGATCTTCGCGATCTTCCCGATGAAGTGCGCGAGGGGATGGCCTTCACCTTCGTCCAGGCGATGGACGAGGTTCTCCGCCTCGCCCTCCTCCCCCCACCGCCGCACCCCCTCGCCGACCACGCCCCGCCGCGCGAGGAGCGGGAGGAGGAGATGGGGGTGGTGGAGGCGAGGGAGTAGGAGAGAGCCGGCTACCGGCTCCCCTCCCCGCCGCTCAACGTCACTCCCTTCACGTCGTAGCTCTCGCCGGTGGGGAGGTCGGTGTAGAGCACCACGTTCCGGCCGGCGAGCTCACCGCCCCAGATGGTGATGGTGCGGTTGGACACGGAGTACGACTTGCCGGCGGACGTGGTACGCGCGGTGGCGTTCGCGGTGGAGCTGGGGAAGCGGCTCGACATGATGCGCTGCAGATCGCTCCCGAACTCGGCGGCATCGATGTTGGAGTCCCACACCGTTAACCACACGATGCCGTCGCCGCGCGGCGTGCGCGTCACCATGTAGCGGTCGCCATCCCAGCCGGCCGCGCCGCGCACGGCATCGTTCTGGTCCTGCAGGTGCTGGAAGAGAAAGAGGCGCGTCTCGAATTCCCCCATGTCGTCCGAGTAGAGCACCTTCCCCTGGCGCGGAGGGGGCAGCGTGACCCTGGTGGGCTCGTCGCGCTCCTTGCCGAAGTAGGCCTCCGCGTGGAGGATCTGCTCGGTGGACGTGGGCATGTTCGCGTTGTACGGCTGCTCGCCCGGCCGCTCGGCCTCGAAGCGGCGTATGAACTCCGCCCCGCTCAGGTAGGGAAAGAGCAGCGTCTCCTGCAGCGCGAAGGGCGCGGAGTTGAAGATCGGCATGCTGGCCTGCTCCTCCCTGATCATGTCGCGCACCCGGTCCCAGCCGCCCGGGAAGAACGCGCCCGGACCGAGCGTGGCCTTGAGCGGAACCAGCATCGCCTGTCCCTCGAAGACCGCCTGCGCGGCCATCGAGCGGTCGTTGTCGCCCTTCGAATCCTGGATCGAGTCCAGGTTCGTGTACTGATCCTGCAGCGCGTGCACCAGCTCGTGCGACACCACGAAGCCCACCTGCGCCGGTGCCGCGCCGTCGACGATGTAGAGGACCTTCGTCTTCGGATCGTAGAAGCCGGCGACCTGCTCGGTCAGGAGATCGAGCATGAACTTTCTGAGATCCATCGTGTCGGGAATCATCCCGAGCCGGCCGTACATGATCTGCTGTCCTTCGATCTCGTCGTCGGTCACCTCGTCGGCGAAGCGCTGCTCGAGGAAGGAACGCACCTCCTCCCTGGTGCGCGCTTCCACCTTCGGCGGCTCCTTGAAGCGGAGGCCGGTGCCCTTCTCGATCGCGGGGATCGCCTGGGCCACCTGCTTCGCGTAGGGGCCCTTCGCGGTGCTGCTCCCTTCGCCGCGCGCGCACGCCGCCAGCGCGGCGAAGACGAGCAGCACCGTTGCGCTCCGAACTTTCACCTTTCAGATGCTCCAGTGAACGTGCTGGCCAGTGGAGACGGCCACGACGCGCGCGACATCGTGCCCGCGCACCACCAGCCCCTCCTCGATGAGTCGTCGCCTGAGCTCCGCCTCGAGCGCGGCGAGTCGCTCGCGCCGCCGCGGCGCTCCGCCCGGGCGCGGCTCTCTCTCGCGAGGCCGCGTCCCGGCGGCGTCAGCGCCCGGCGCCGGGCGCTGACGCCGCGCCGCGTCCCCTTCCCCGCCCTCCGCCGCGCTCCCGGCGGCCGGCCGGGCAAAGCCGCTCGAGAGGGCCGCCTCGAGCTCCAACCCGAAGCGCTCGAGCGCGGCGAAGCCGTTGCGCGCCATCCGACCCAGCGGATCATCCTCGGCCTCCACACCGGACGCGCCGGCCGGCGCACCCGGCGCCCCCGGCGTGCCCGCCTCGGCCGGCTCGTTCGATGCCTCGGCCTCGGACACGGCCTCGTTCGCCGCCGCGCGGGCGCTCTCGGACGCGCTCACCAGCGCGCGCCGCTCGAGGATGAGGCTCTCCAGCTCGCGCGAGTACGACGCCGTGGCCTGCGTATGCGCGCACGCTTCGTCCAGCACGTCTATCGCGCGGTCGGGGCGTACGCGGTCGGTCACGTAGCGGTCGGTGAGCTCCACGCTCGCCACGAGCGCCTCCTCGGAGATCGCCACCGAGTGATGCCGCTCGAGCCGGTCGAGCCGGGCGCGCAGGATCTGCAACGTTTCGTCGGCGCCGAGTTCGCGGACCGCTATCGGCTGGAAGCGGCGCTCGAGCGCCGGATCGCCGCGCACCCACCGGTCGTACTCGTCGCCCGTGGTGGCGCCGATCACGCGGAACTCGCCACGCACCAGCGCCGGCTTGAGCATGTTGGCCGCGTCCATCGCCACGCCGATCGCGGTTCCCTGCCCGATGAGGTTGTGCAGCTCGTCCACGAAGAGGATGACGTTCGGGTCGGCCGAAGCCGCGGCGACCACGGCGCGCAGCCGCTCCTCGTACTGCCCGCGGAACATCGTGCCGGCCAGGAGCGACACGTGATCGAGCGCCAGGATGCGCGCGTCGCGGAGGGCGAGCGGAACGGCGCCGGCGGCCACGCGCTGCGCGAGCCCCTCGGCGATGGCCGTCTTCCCCACGCCGGCCGCACCCACCAGCGCCGGGTTGTTCTTCTGATGACGGAGGAGGATGTCCACCACCCGCGCGATCTCCATGTCGCGACAGCGCACCGGCTCGAGCTTGCCGGCGCGCGCCATGGCGGTGAGGTCGCGCGTCACCTGCTGGAGCGTCGCTTCCTCCGATCTGAGCATGTCGCCGAACATCATAGACCCGTCACTCCTCGATACCAGTTCAGCAGGGCATCTCCCCAGAGGAGCGCCACCATCGCGGCGGGAGCGAGAAACACGCCGAAGGGTACGAGCGGCGGCTCGAACTCCTTCCCCGCGCGCCGGCTCCGCAGCCACGCTATGGGAAAGACTATCACCAGGAAACCGACCGCGCCCAGCGCGGCGCCGATGAATATCGTCAGGAGACCACGCGCCACTCCCAGATGCGCGCCGATCATCGCCATCAGCGTCACGTCGCCGAAGCCCATCGCCTCCTTCTTCAGGGCCAGCTCGCCGAGCCAGCCGGCGATCGCTATGGCGCCCGCCGCCGCGCACGCTCCCACCAGTGAATCATACAGCGAGGCGAAGGGCGAAGTTTCAGGCACGAAGACGGCTACGAACGACATCGCCAACGCCCACACCAGACCGAAGGCCGTGAAGCCATCCGGGATCACGTACTCCGTGGCATCGGTGAGGACTACCCCGAAGAGGATCGTTCCGAACACCGCCACGCGCAGCGCCGTGAGTCCGGGTCCGTAGGCGATCACCGCGGCGAGCCAGCCGAGTGCCACGATCAGCTCGACCAGCGGGTACAGCGCCGAGATCGGCTCGCGACAGCCGCGGCAGCGCGCGCGCAGCGCGAGCCAGCTCAGCACCGGCACGTTCTCGAACCACGCGATCTCGTGCGCGCACTTCGGGCAGCGCGAGCGCGGCGACACCACCGAGAGCTCCTTCGGCCAGCGCGCCACGCAAACGTTGAGGAAGGAACCAATCA
>Ga0182741_1004822_pt1 | contig 12948 bp, 11 predicted proteins | sample eDN5th37CBELigOP_FD_128874 | JGI IMG/M metagenome (GOLD analysis project Ga0182741, IMG submission 128874) | Enriched Organic Plus compost microbial communities from Emeryville, California, USA - eDNA 5th pass 37_C BE-Lig OP (version 2) (version 2) ...
CGCTCGGGCCGCGCGAGTGGAGGAGTTGCGCACCCGGCCGCGCCGCGCCAGCCTCGCGGTTGCGCCGCACGCCTCCCGGCCGCCCGCGGCAGCCCGGCGTCGCCAACTCCTCCGATCGGGTGCGGCGGCGCCGTGACACCGGGCCTCTCGGCCCTTCCGGGCGGAACTGGAGGAGTTGCGCGCCGGATCGCGGTGCGCGCCCGTGCAGGCCGGTCGCGCCCTGAGGCAGCCAGCGTGCCGTACTCCTCCGATCGCGTGCGGCGGCGCCGTGACACCGGGCCTCTCGGCCCCGTCGGGGCGGAACTGGAGGAGTTGCGCACGCCGTTGGGCCACCCAGCCGCCCCGCGCCGCGCCCGCCCCGCCCCGCGCGCGCCGGCCCGCCCCCGCGCGGTGCGGGCCGGTTCAGCGCCGGGCAACGCCGGGGTGGGACGCGAGGTAGGCGTCGAACGCCTCTGCGCTCGTGTACCTCGGCGTGTAGCCGAACACGTCCTTGAGCGCGTCGTTGGCGAGCACCGGGCGGTAGCGCAGGAACCCAACCTGCTCGGGGCCGTGCACGGTGAGGCGGAGGAGCCGCCCGAGCCACAGCGCCGCGGCCAGGACGGATGCCGGAACGGTCAACAGCGGCTTGCCGAGGCGCGCTGCGATGTCCTGCACCGTCATCCGGCCGTCTCCGGCGACGTTGTAGATGCCGGGCGGCCCGTCGGTCGCGGCCCGGACCATGGCGGCGGCGACGTCGTCGACCCAGGCGAAGACGAACGGCGACGCGGAGCCGCGGACGGCGAGGATGCGCCGCCCGTCCCACAGGGCCGTGATCTGGTTGCTCACCGTGGGGCCGAGGATCGTGCCGATGCGGAACACCACCTGCTCGAGCTCGGGGTGCTCCCGGCGATGCTGCGCGAGCATCTCCTCGACGAGGCGCTTGTGCCGCGAGTAGGGGAACTCGTCGTTGCCGCGCACCGGATCGTCCTCCCGCAGCCACGCCGGATTGTCGGCGTGGTAGCCGTACGCGGCGCCCGAGGACGACACGACGATGCGCCGCACCCCGGCGGTGAGGCACGCGGACAGCACGTTGGCCGTCCCGCCGACGTCGACGCGGTACTCCTTCGTGTGGTCACGCCCGGGGCTCACGATCGCGGCGAGGTGCACGACGACGTCGATGCCGTGCAGCTCCAGCAGCGGGGCGAGCACGCCCGCCTGGGTCACGTCGCAGTCCGCGTAGACGACGCCGGGCATGGGGTGCTCCGGCGCGCGCACGTCCCCCGCGACGACGAGCTCGACGGCCGGATCGGCGGCGAGCGCGGCGGCGACGTGTGAGCCGAGGAAGCCCGCACCGCCGGTGACGAGGACGCGCGTCATCCGTGCACCGCCCGCCGGGTCGCATCGCCCTTGGTCGTGCCGGTGCGGCGCTTCGTGTGCGCCGACCACACGCCGGCGACGATGAGACCCGCGACGATGTCCCAGATGCCCCACCACCCGGCCACGATCGCCATGCCGCCGAGGCCGCCGAAGAAGGTGAAGACGAGTCCGAGGCCCAGACCCGCGTTGCGGATGCCGACCTCGAACGTGAGCGCCTTGCGCTCGCGCGTGCCGAGACCTCCGACCGCGGCGGTGGACCACCCGATCGCGAGGGCCACCGCGTCGTGGATGACGACCGCGGCGAGGATGACGCCGATGAACGTGATGAAGTACGTCCAGTTGCCGGCGAGCGCCGCGACGATGAAGCCGACCAGGGCGAGCAGGCTGAACCACTTCACGAACGGCTGCACGCGATGGGCGAGCTTCGGCCACCGCGCCCGCACCGTGAGGCCGACGAGGAACGGCAGCCCGATGATGAGGAAGATCTCCAGCAGCATCTGCCACCCGTTGAGCGACACCGCGTGCAGGAGCATGCGGGTGTCCTCGCGCAGCGACCCCCAGAACGCGATCGAGAACGGCAGCGCGACGATGTAGATCGGGTTGGCGACGGCGGTCATCGACACCGAGAGCGCGACGTTGCCGCCGGCGCGATGCGTGAGCACCTGCGAGATGTTGCCGGGCGGGCAGCACGCGACGAGGATCATGCCGAGCGCCATCGAGGCGGTCACCGGCAGGATGAGCGTGAGTCCGAACGTCACTGCGGGAAGCACGAGCAGCTGCGCGAGGATCGCGATGATGAGCGGCTTCGGGCGGCGCAGCACCGTCCGGAAGTCGTCGAGCGTCGTGTCCAGCGCGATGCCCAGCATGATCAGCCCCAGCACGACGTTGAGGATCGTGAGCGTGCCGGGGGTGAAGTTCAGGACGGCGTCGTCGATGTTCATGAGGCCACCGGTGAGGTACGGCGGAGCCGGATGCCGCGGCGGCGGCGCCGTGCGCCCGGTTCGGCGGCGGCATCCGGCTCCGTCTGCAGCGACGCGGTGGCCGCCCGCACGGCGCGACGGTAGGCGTCCTTGTTGACGTAGTAGGACATGCGCTCGAGCCCCAGGTAGCGGTAGCCGCCGGTGAGGTCGGGCCACGGCTCGCGGGCGACCCGCAGGCGGAATGCGGCGCGTGCGGCGGGTGTCGCGGACAGGTATGCCGCGATGAGCTCCGCCTGCTCGTAGCGACCCTGCCAGCCGATGCCCGACGCCTCGATCATCCCCATGACGTAGAGGCCGTTGAACGTCGGCGGGAAGATGTTGAGGAACAGCCGCGGCGCCCATCCCGTCCAGTTCAGCTCCTTGCGGGCGACGAACGGGTAGTCGAGCGTGTACCCGGTGGCCAGCAGCACGGTGTCGTACTCGTCGCTGGACCCGTCGCGGAAGTGCACGGTGGTCCCCTCGAACCGGTCGATGTCGGGTCGGATCCGCAGATCCCCCTGCCCGAGGTGGTTGAGGATGAGCGTGTTCACGATGGGGTGCGACTCGTAGAGCCGGTAGTCGGGGCGCGGGAACCCGAACCGCGTCGGGTCGCCGGTGAACGCCCGGAGCACGCGCGTGTCGATGATCTGCTTGAGGCGTGCCGGCAGGGGGCGGCCCTGGTTGAGCGTGTCGGCGGGACGGCCGAACAGGTAGCGCGGCACGAAGTAGTAGCCACGGCGCACGGACATGTCGACGGATGCCGCGTGGTGGACCGCGTCGACGGCGATGTCGCACCCCGAGTTCCCCGCCCCGATGATGAGCACCCGCCGCCCGTCGAGCTGCTTCGCGCTCTTGTATGCCGACGTGTGCATGAGCTCGCCGGTGAAGGCCCCGCGGAAGGTCGGGATGTTCGGCTCGGCGAGCGTGCCGTTGGCCAGGATGACGCCGTCGTAGCGCGTCGCGTCGCCGGCCTCGGTGCGCAGTGTCCAGCCGCCGTCGTCGGTGGGGGTGAGCTCGGCGACCCTCGTGTCGAACCGGAACCGCTCGGTGAGACCGAAGTGGTCGGCGTAGCGGCGGAAGTAGTCGAGCAGGGTGCGGTGGCCGGGGTAGTCGGCATCCGTGTCCATGGGGAACTCGGAGAACTCGGTCGTCGTGCGCGACGAGATGAGGTGCGCGGACTCGTACATCGTGGAGCGGGGATTGTCGATGTCCCACAGGCCGCCGACGCCCGAGGACGCCTCGTAGCCGTCGAACGCGATCCCCGCCCTCTGGAGGGCGCGCGCCGCGGCGAGGCCCGAGGGGCCGGCCCCCACGATCGCGTATGTCTTCTCTGTCATGCTCTCCCCGCACGGCGGTGTGCTCGGTCTCGTCGATGCTACCGGGGCGCGGTCCCCGCCCCGCTCACCCCCACAGTGCGGCGACGCCGCGCACGAGGACCACCGTCGCGCCCGCCCACGCGATGACGAGCATCGCGATCCGCGCCCGGTGGGGCGGCACGATGCGGGCCACGAGCGTGCCGACGCCGATCCCGATCGCCGTGACGACGGCCAGGACGACGACGTCGACCGGCACGATCGCGGGCAGTCCGCGCAGCGGGATGCTGACGACGTCGAAGGCGATGAAGACGACCTGCACGGATGCCGCGAAGGCACGCTGCGCCCACCGGTCGCCGACCGCGTGCGCGGCGAGCGGGGGACCGCCGAGGCCGCTGGTGGCGTTCATGAACCCGCCGGCGGCCCCGGCGAGCCAGGCGCCGCGTCGCCCGCGCAGGGCCACGGAGAGCCCGGACAGGTGCCCGGCGACGAGCGCGAACACCGCCATCGCCCCCATGACGAGCAGCAGGACGGGCTCGGGCAGCACCCGTGCCACCCACCCGCCCAGCGGTGCCGCGAGGAGACCTGGCCAGATGAGCCGCCAGGCGCGTCGCCAGTCGATGTCGCGCCACATGAGCGGGATGGCCACGAGCGACGCGACCAGCGCGAGGACCAGGGCGACGGTCCCGCCGTCGAGCGCGCCGTACAGCAGCACCGCGGGACCGATGAGGACGAGCACGAACCCCATGCCGGTGACGCGCTGGATGATCGCGGCGACGAACGCGGAGATCCCGGCGACGAGGAGCGACACAGGCCCCGAACCTACCGGGACTCCTCGGCGCGCCCAAACCGGCCGGCCGAGGTCAGCCGGTCGGCCGAGGTCAGCCCGCGGCGATCTGCTCCTGGCGCTGCGCGACGATCGCCCGTACGCGCGGGTACAGCGGGTGCCCCGGCTCGAGTCCGGTCACCTGCGCCGTGAACGCGTCGGCGTCGAGCTCGCGCAGCATCGCCTGCATCTGCACCGACTGCTCATCGTCCTCGGCGTGGAACTCCAGGGCCGCGGCCATCGCCGCCACGAGCGCGTCGACGGACAGCCCCGCCTCGGCGGCTTCCGCGGCGGGCCCGACGAAGCGCTCGGAGCGGGAGAGCTTGCGCAGCGGCTGCCGCCCGACGCGGCCGACCGCGTCGGGAAGAGCCGGGTTGCGGAAGCGCCGCAGGATCGTCGCGCGGTAGGTCGCGAGATCCTCCGGGTCCAGTCCGTGCTTGGCGACGAGGACGGCGGATGTCTCCTCCAGCGCCGCCGACACCTGCGCCGCGATCGCCGGGTCGGCGAGGGCGTCGTGGATCATCTCCACGCCGGCGCGGGCGCCGAAGTAGGCCGTCGCGGCGTGCCCCGTGTTGACGGTGAAGAGCTTCCGCTCGATGTACGGGGCGAGATCGTCGACGAAGTGCGCGCCGGGGATCGCGGGCAGGTCCGCCCCGAACGGACCCGCCTCGATCGCCCACTCGAAGAAGGGCTCCACCGTGACGTCGACGCCCGCGCCGTCCGGCTGCGCGGGGACGATGCGGTCGACGGCGGTGTTGGCGAACACGACCCGTCCGGCGAGGGCGTCCCACGCGTCGCCGGACTGCGCGATGATCTCGTCGCGCAGCAGATCGGTCGCGTTGATCGCGTTCTCGCACGCCATCACCTGGAGCGGGGGAGAGGACGGATCGCGCAGCGCCAGCGCGGCCACGATGGGCGGCGCGACGAACCGCAGGATCGTGGGCCCCACCGCGGTGGTCACGACGTTGGCGCCGGCGATCTCCTCGATGAGCTCGTCCGGGTGCTCGGCGCTGTTGATCGCGCGGAAGCCCGTCACGACCCGGTCGACGCCGCCCTCGCCGACCTCGTGGACCGCGTAGCTGTCGACGGCGTTGATGGCGTCGACCAGGGGAGCCGCGACATCCGAGAAGACGAGCTCGTAGCCGCCCTCGTGCAGGAGCAGGCCGACGAAGCCGCGGCCGATGTTGCCCGCTCCGAAGTGGACGGCCTTCATGATTCGTTGACGGTGCGCAGGATCGCGTAGAGCTCGTCCGGCGTCGCGGCGGCCTTCAGTCGCGCGACGTCGTCCTCGTCGGAGAACAGCAGGGCGATCTGCGACAGGATCTCGAGGTGCTCATCGCCCTTGCCGGCGATGCCGATGACGAACGTGACCGGCTCGCCGCCCCAGTCGACGCCGCCGTCGTAGCGGACGACGGAGAGGGCGGAGTCGAGGATCGTGTCCTTGGTCTCGTTGGTGCCGTGCGGGATCGCCAGCTCGTTGCCCATGTAGGTGGACACCGTCTGCTCGCGCTGCTGCATGGCGTCGAAGTAGGCGCCCGTGACGGCGCCCGCCGCCTCGAGGATGTCGGCGGCCTCCTTCATGGCCTCCTCGCGCGTCGCACTGCCGGAGTGGATGCGCACCTGACCGATGCTGAGGACGTCACGTGCCATTTCTCTTCGCCTTTCGTTGAACGGATCGGGATCGGGGCTGTGAGGCCGAGGGCATCGCGCCGCCCGGCCCCACAGCGATCTCGACGGTCGCTACGACCCATCCTCGTGCTGCTCGCGCACGAGGTCTACGACCTCGTCGTACCTCGGGGAGTTCATGAAGTTGTCCACCGAGATGTGGATCGCGTTCGGCGTCCGCTGCCGGGCGCGCTCCGTGAGCTGGTTCTGCGTGATGACGAGGTCGGCGGAGTCGTCGAGGTTCGCGATGGCCTTGTTGACCACCGTGACGCCCTCGACGCCCGCCTTCTTGATCTTGTTGCGCAGGACGCTGGCGCCCATCGCGGACGAGCCCATGCCGGCGTCGCACGCGAACACGATGTTCTTGACCTCGCGCTCGGTCATGGTCGCCGGCTCGATGCCGCCGCCGGGCTGGGTCGCCGCGCCGCCGCGGAGGTTCGACAGCGCGTCGGAAGACTTGCCCTTGGCCGCCTCGGTCTGCGTGATCGCCGCGCCGAACGCGTCGTCCGTCGCCGCCATCGCCTCGAGGTCCCGCTTGCGGGAGGCGCGCAGGATCGCCCACGAGACGAGGAACGTCACGGCGGCGGACAGGAGCACCGACAGGTACACCACCAGGAGGTTGGACACCCCGCCCGCGGAGGGGTTCACCGCCTGGGTCGTGACGGCGATGATGCTGCCCGGCGCCGCGGGCCCCGCCAGCGCGCCGCCGAGCAGCATGTTGGTGGTGACACCGGTCGCGCCGCCCGCGATGAGGGCGAGGATCAGCATCGGCTTCATGAGGGCGTACGGGAAGTACACCTCGTGGATGCCGCCGACGAACTGGATCACCGCGGCGCCGGGCGCCGAGGCGCGGGCCGCGCCGATCCCGAAGATCGTGAAGGCGAGCAGCAGGCCGACACCGGGGCCGGGGTTCGCCTCGAGGAGGAACAGGATCGACTTGCCGCCGTCGGCGACCTCCTGCAGGCCCAGCGGCGTCAGCACGCCGTGGTTGACGGCGTTGTTGAGGAAGAACACCTTGGCCGGCTCGATGAGGATGCTCGTGAGGGGCAGCAGGTTGTTGTCGACGAGCCATCCGACCGCGTTGCTGAGGATCTGCATGAGGCCGTTGACGAGCCAGGCGATCGGGTAGAACCCGATGATGGCCAGGACGAAGCCCCAGATGCCCGCGGAGAACATGTTGACGAGCATCTCGAAGCCCGCCTTGATCTTGCCCTCCCACAGCGAGTCGAGCCACTTCATCGTGTAGGCGCACAGGGGCGCCATGATCATCGCGCCGATGAACATGTGCACCTGGCCGAGCGGCGACGCGTTCGGGTCGGAGGCGAGCAGCTGCTCGTTGAACTGCGCGATGAGGTAGTCCGAGCCGGCGATGGCGCCGAACGTGCCGATCGAGGCGACGACGCCGCCGCGCACGCCGTAGACGATGTTGCCGCCCGTGTACGCGATGAGGATCGGCAGCAGGTAGTGGATGAACGGCCCGACGATGGTCGCCAGAGCCGGGACGGGCGTCCACCCCACTTCGATGAAGAAGGCGGTGATGATGCCCCACGCGATGAGCGCGGGGATGTTCGGCATGATCATGCCGGACAGGAACGTGCCGAAGCGCTGGACTCCGACGCGCGCCTTGCTCCCGCCGGTGGCGGGCACTGACGCCGTTGTCATGACTGTGTCTCCTTCAGGTTGGCGGCGGCCGATCGGGCCGCCTCTCGGGCGGATGCCGCATCGTCTGCGGCGAGGGCGGCCTCGGCGATGCGCTGGGCGTCGACGAGATCGTGTTCGAGGAGCGTGGCCCGCACATCGGCGAGGGCGGTCGGCGCCATCGACAGGGAGGTCGCGCCGAGGCCGACGAGCACGACGGCCAGGAGCGGGTCGGCGGCGGCCTCCCCGCAGATGCCGACCGGCTTGCCGTGGGTCCTGCCCGCGGCGCCGACCTCGCCGACCAGGCGCAGCACGGCGGGGTGCCACGGGTCCTGGAACGCCGCGACGGAGCCGAGCAGGCGGTCGGCGGCGAGGGTGTACTGGGTGAGGTCGTTGGTGCCGATCGACGCGAAGTCGGCGATGCGCAGCACGCGGTCGGCGAGCAGGGCGCTCGAGGGCACCTCGACCATGACACCGGCGGTGCGGATGCCGTACTCGCGCGCGATCGCGGTGAAGTACGCGGTCTCCTCGACGGTGGAGACCATGGGCGCCATGACCCACAGATCGGCTCCCGTCCCGGCGGCGCGCGTCGCGGCATCCGCCTCGGCGAGGGCCGTGAGCTGCTCGCGGAGGATGTCCTCGCTCGCACGCAGGGCGCGCAGGCCGCGCAGGCCCAGGGCCGGGTTCTCCTCGTGGGCGTCGTTGAGGAACGGGAGCGGCTTGTCGGCGCCCGCATCCAGGACGCGCACCACGACCTTCTTGCCGGCGAAGGCCGAGAGGAGCTTCTCGTAGGACTCGCGCTGCTGCGCCACGGTGGGCGCCTGGCTCGCGCTGAGGAAGAGGAACTCGGTGCGGAACAGCCCCACGCCCTCCGCCCCGAGCGCGACGGCCTCGGCCGCCCCCTCGGGGTTGCCGAGGTTGGCCAGGAGCGGGATCGCGGTCCCGTCCTTGAGCGCCCCGTCGGTGATCGGAGCGGATGCCGCGTCCCGCCGGGCATCGGCGCGGCGCTGCGCGCGCTCGAGCTCGTCGGCGCTCGGATCGGTCGTCACGACGCCGGCCGCGGCGTCCACGATGACCGTCTCGCCGTCGGCGAGGTCCGCGGCCGCGGCGGCGCCCACGACCGCCACGATCGCCTTCTCCCGGGCGAGGATCGCGGTGTGCGACGTCGGCCCGCCCTCGGTGGTGACGAGGGCGAGGACCTGGTCGAGGTCGAGAAGCGCGGTGTCGGCCGGGGCGAGGTCCTTCGCGACGAGCACGAAGGGGTGGCCGGGATCGGGAACTCCGGGCGCGGGGACGCCGCGGAGCCTCGCGATGACGCGCTGGGCGACGTCGTCGAGGTCCGCAGCGCGCTCGCCGAGGTAGCCCCCCATGGCGGCGAGCGCCTCCCGGAACGACGCGAAGGCGTCGTGCACCGCCCATTCGGCGGTCTTGCCCTGGTCGATGCGGGCGTCGATCTCGCCCTCGAGTGTCGGGTCCTCGGCCATCATGGCCTGGGCCTCGAGCACCTCCTGCGCCGCGCCGCCGGCCTGGGCTCCGCGCTCTTCGAGCTCCCGCGCGACGGCGGCGACCGCGTCGCGCGCCCGGGTGCGCTCCTCGTCCGCGCTCCGCGTGCTCGGCTCATCGCCGGGCGCGGGCAGCGGCTCGGCCATGCGCGCGACCGGGCCCTGGGCGACGCCCAGCCCGATTCCGACTCCGCGCAGCTCCGTCATGGCGTCCTCCTCACGCGTCGTGGTCGGTCGTGAGCAGCTCGGCGAGCCGGTCCAGCGTCTCCTCGGCGCCGTCCCCCTCGGCCGTGAGGGTCACGTAGTCGCCGTGCTCGACGCCGAGGGCGATGACGCCGAGGATGCTCGCGGCGTTGACCGGCGTGCCCGAGTCCTTCGCGATGGTGACGGGGATGCCGGCGTCCTTGGCCGCCTGGGCGAACAGCTTGGCGGGGCGGGCGTGCAGTCCGTGCGACGAGCCGATGTGCACGGTGCGGGTGAGGGCGGTCATGCGTTTCCTTCCTTCATCGCGGCATCGCGCGCCGCGGAGTCTTCGAGGGCGGCGCGCACGAGTGCGAGCGTGCGGGTGCCGTCCAGATCGCCGAACACGTCGTCGGGCAGCAGGAGCGCTCCAGCGCCGCGGGCTGCGGCATCCTTCTCGATGTCGGCGAGGGCATGGGCGAGGTGCGGTCCGATGAGCACGAGGTCCGCGTCGTCGAGGTCGATGGGCAGCGACTGCGGGGTGCCGGCGACGGCGGTGCAGTCCAGGCCCGCGTCGTGCGCGGCGTGGCGCAGACGCTGTGCGACGAATGTGCTCGAGGCACCGGCGCCGCAGACGACGAGGATCTTCATCGATCCGCCCCTTTCCCTCCGTCGCCCATTCTTGTGAGAACGCTGTGAACCGCTCAAACACGCCTTCTTCCGCGGGGGCGGAAGGCGCGGAGCGGCACCCGGAGGGGATGTCGCCCGGTGACGGGGCGGGACCGGCGGCGTGCCGTCGTGGTTGGATGGGCTTGCCGGACGCCCCGGCGCGACGCCGCGAGGGAGCCATGACGAGAGCACGACAGGACCGCCTGCTGGCCCTCCTGCTGCGCGACGGCGACTGGATGACGGCGGCCGTGCTCGCGGATGCCCTCGGGGTGACGCCGCGCAGCATCCGCTCGTACGTGACGGCCCTCAACGCCCGTTCGACCGACGGCGACGCGATCGAGTCGGGGCCGCAGGGCTATCGCGCGCTGCCGGCCGCCGCGGCCCTGCGGGCCGCCGGGCAGGACGACGCCGCGACCCCGCGTGATCGCCTGCACACCGTGGTCCGGGCGCTCCTGGATTCCCCCGACGGCATCGATGTCTTCGCGACCGCCGAGCGCCTCCACGTGAGCCCGCCGACGCTCGAGGCGGACCTCGGCCGCGTGCGGGCGCTCCTGGGCGGCACCGAGCTGGCGCTGGAGCGCTCCGGATCGGTCGCACGCCTCCAGGGGAGCGAGGTCGCGCAGCGGCGCCTGCTCAGCCGCCTCGCCCACGACGAGATGGATGCCGGCGCCTTCGACCTCGTCGCCCTGCGTCGCGCGCTCGGCTCCGGCACCGTCGATCCGGAGGCGCTCGGGGCGTTCAAGTCCGCGCTCGTGGCGGAGCTGGGCCGCCTGGGCTATTACGTCAACGAGTACGGCATCTCCGACGTCATGATGCACATCGCGATCGCCGCCGACCGGGTCGCGCAGGGACGCGCCCTCGAGGCGGCGGACGCGGCGGTGGCGCGCGGCGCCGAGGACGAGCGGCGGCCGGCCGTGGCCGACATCCTCGGAGCCCTGACCCGGGAGCACTTCGGCGTCGATCTCGGCGACGGCGACCGTCAGCACCTCACGACGCTCGTCCTCACGCGCGTCGTGGCACCGGGCGCCGCCGCCCCCGCCGACGTCGCGCGCTCCGGTCTGGACCCCGTCGTCGAGCGCGTCGTGGCGGAGGTCGTGCAGCGGGCGGCGGCCGAGTTCCTCGTCGACATCGCGCACGAGGACTTCGTGCTGCGCCTGGCCCTGCACGTGCAGAACCTGCTGCATCGCGCGCGGGAGCAGGCGTGGTCGCGCAATCCGCTCACCCGTTCACTCAAGGCCACCTATCCGATGATCTTCGAGGTCGCGGTGTTCGTCGCGAGCGGCCTGCAGGAGCGCCTCGGCCTCGAGATCCAGGACGACGAGATCGCCTACATCGCGATGCACGTGGGCGGGCAGCTCGAGCGTCGGCGGCGTGCCGATGCGATGCTCACCGCGACGATCGTGTGCCCGGGCTACTACGAGCTGCACGAGCTGCTGCGCTCCTCGGTGGACCGGTCGCTCGGGAAGGACATCGAGGTGGTCGGGGTCGAGACGCGCGTCGACCCGGACTGGGCGGCGATCCGCACCGACCTCGTGCTCACGACGATCGACCCGCCGCCGGGAGAGGCGCCCGTGCGCGCGGAGGCCGTCGTGCGCATCCAGCCGTTCCTCACCGACGCCGACGTGGAGCGCGTGCGCGCCGCGGCCGGCCGCGTGCGCCGCGGACGGCGCCTCGCGCGCCTGCGCACTGAGCTGGAGCGCTACTTCGACCCGTCCGCGTTCGTGCGCGGGCTCTCGCCCGAGGGCGGGGAGGACGCCGTCATCCGGCAGCTGGGCGCCCTGCTCGTCGCCCAGGGCGCCATCGACGAGGAGTACGTCGAGCGCACGATCGAGCGCGAGCGGATGTCGTCGACCGCCTTCACCGATGCGCTCGCGGTGCCGCACTCGCTGAGCATGACGGCCAGCCGCACCGCGATCGCGATCGGCATCGCCGAGCCGTCCATCCCGTGGGGCGAGGGGCGCGTGCAGGTCGTGGCGCTCGTCGCGTTCAGCGAGAGCGACCGCGAGGCGTTCCAGACGGTGTTCGAGCAGTTCGTCGAGGTCTTCAGCGAGCGCGAGAGCGTGCAGCGCATCGTCCGCCGCGGCGTGGACTTCCCGGGCTTCCTCGACGAGCTCGTCGCCGTCATCGACGGCTGAGCCGCGCGCCCGCGCCGCGCCCTGCGCCCCGCGCCGCGCGCCCGCGCCGCGCCCCGCGGCGCCGAGTGCACGGCTTCACGCCGAGTGCACGACATCCCCGCGCGGCGAAGCCGTGCACTCGGCGGCAGGGCGTGCGCTCGCGGCGGGCGGGCGGCCGGGCGGCGCGAGCGGCGCGCGTCAGGACACGGCGTCGAGGAGCTGCCGCGCGCCGGCGGCGAGCGCGGTGATGCGCCGATCGGCGTCCTCGGCCGTCTCGCCGCGCACGTCGAGGTAGAGCTTGAGCTTCGGCTCGGTGCCGCTCGGCCGCACGATCACGCGCGACCCGTCGGCGAGCCACAGTCGCAGCACGTCGCCCGGCGGGAGACCGTCGATGCTCGTCAGGAGGTCGTCCACGCGGGTCACCTCGACGTCGCCGATGCGCGTCGGATGCTGGGCGCGCAGCGCCGTCATGATCCGTCCGATCACGGAGATGTCGTCGACCCGGACGGAGATCTGGTCGCTGGCGAAGTGTCCGAATGTCTCGGAGAACTCGTTCCACAGGTCCGTGAGGGTGGCCCCGCGGCCCCGGGCCTCCGCGACCATGCCGAGCATCGCGACGGCGGCCGAGATGCCGTCCTTGTCGCGGACGGTCTCCGGATTGACGAGGTAGCCGAGCGCCTCCTCGAAGCCGTAGACGATGCCGGGCGCGCGCGAGATCCACTTGAA
>Ga0182741_1004824_pt1 | contig 12947 bp, 10 predicted proteins | sample eDN5th37CBELigOP_FD_128874 | JGI IMG/M metagenome (GOLD analysis project Ga0182741, IMG submission 128874) | Enriched Organic Plus compost microbial communities from Emeryville, California, USA - eDNA 5th pass 37_C BE-Lig OP (version 2) (version 2) ...
CGCCGACGTGCTCGTCATGGCCGCCGCGGTCGCGGACTACCGCCCCGCCGCCGTCGCCGACGCGAAGGTCAAGAAGTCGGGAGACGGGCTGACGATCTCCCTCGTCGAGAACCCGGACGTCCTCGCCGGTCTCGTCGCCGGGGCGCGGCCGGGCCAGGTGGTCGTCGGCTTCGCGGCCGAGACCGGTGACGAGCACGGCAGCGTGCTCGACCACGGCCGCGCCAAGGCGCGCCGCAAGGGTGCGGACCTGCTCGCCGTCAACGCCGTCGGCGCCGGCACCGGGTTCGGCGACGTGCCGAACGCGGTCGTCGTGCTCGACGCCGCCGGCGAGGTCGTCACCGAGGCGAGCGGGAGCAAGACGGACGTCGCGCGCGGGCTGCTGGACGCCGTCGTCGCGCTGCTGGCACGAGACGCGGACGCCGCTGCTCCGGAGACGTCGGCGGCGCCCACTACGCTGCCACGGTGACCTCCCGCCTGTTCACCTCCGAGTCCGTCACCGAGGGTCATCCGGACAAGATCTGCGACCAGATCTCCGACGCGATCCTCGACGCGATGCTGCGCCACGACCCGCACGCCCGGGTCGCCGTGGAGACGATGGTGACGACCGGCCTCGTGCACGTCGCCGGCGAGGTGACGACCAGCGGCTACGTCGAGATCCCGCGCATCGTGCGCGACGTCGTCACCGGCATCGGCTACACCTCCTCCCGCGTCGGGTTCGACGGCGACTCCTGCGGCGTCTCGATCTCGATCGGCCAGCAGTCCGACGACATCGCCCAGGGCGTCAACACCTCGCTCGAGGTGCGCCAGGGCGGCTCCGAGCAGGACCCCTACGACCTCCAGGGCGCGGGCGACCAGGGCCTGATGTTCGGCTACGCCTCCGACGAGACGCGGCAGCTGATGCCGCTGCCGATCCTGCTGGCGCACCGGCTCTCGGCGCGGCTGACCGAGGTGCGCAAGAACGGCCAGGTGCCGTTCCTGCGGCCCGACGGCAAGACCCAGGTGACGATCGCCTACGAGGACGACCGCCCGGTCGCGGTCCACACGGTGGTGATGTCCGCCCAGCACGACGAGACCGTCGACGTCGAGCGCACGCTCGCGCCGACGCTGCGGTCCGCGGTCATCGAGCCGGTGCTGCGCCAGATCGCCGAGGAGACCGGCATCGACGTCTCGTCGCCGCGGCTCATCCTCAACCCCACCGGGATGTTCGTCATCGGTGGCCCGATGGGCGACGCCGGGCTCACCGGCCGGAAGATCATCGTCGACACCTACGGCGGCGCGGCACGTCACGGCGGTGGCGCCTTCAGCGGCAAGGACCCCTCGAAGGTCGACCGGTCGGCGAGCTACGCGATGCGGTGGGTCGCCAAGAACGTCGTGGCCGCCGGGCTCGCGCGCCGGTGCGAGCTGCAGGTGTCGTACGCGATCGGGCGCGCCCACCCGGTCGCGGTGCACGTGGAGACGTTCGGGACCGAGACCGTGCCCGTCGACCGTATCGTCGGGGCGATCGAGACGGTGTTCGACCTGCGGCCGGCCGCGATCATCGCCGAGCTCGACCTGCTGCGGCCGATCTACGCCAAGACCGCCAACTACGGTCACTTCGGGCGCGAGCTGCCCGAGTTCACGTGGGAGCGCACCGACCGCGTCGACGCGTTGCGGGACGCGGTGCGCTGACCGACGCGTGACCGAGCAGCCCAGCCTCCTCGACCCGCGCGCCGAGCCCGCGCCGTCGCCCCAGCGCTGGGCGGGTGTCGCGCAGGTGCTCGTCGACGTGCCGCTGCCGCACCTCGACCGCCCCTTCGACTACGGGATCCCGCGCGAGCTGGACGACGACGTGCGCGTGGGCGTGCGCGTGAAGCTGCGGTTCGCCGGGCGCGAGCGCGACGGGTACGTCGTCGGGCGCACGGCCGCGAGCAGCCACGCGGGTGAGCTGACCCCGATCCGGCGGGTCGCGGGGCCGGTGCCGGTGCTCGCGCCCCAGGTGCTCGCGCTCGCTCGTGCGGTCGCCGAGCGCTACGCGGGCACGACCTCCGACGTGCTCCGGCTGGCGCTGCCGCCCCGGCACGCCGGTGCCGAGGCCGCGGTGCTGGCAGCGTCCGAGGAGGCCGGGAGCGAGCCGACACCGCGCATCACGGGCGGGCTGTTCGCTCAGAGCGAACAGCCCGAGCCGGAGCCGAGCGACCTGCTGGCCTGGGCGGACGTGCCCGGTGGCGCGGCGTTCCTGCGCCGGTTGACGGCGGGGGAGTCGCCGCGAGCGGTGTGGTCGGCGCTGCCCGCGCCCGGGCCCGACCGTGCCTGGCCGGCCGCCGTGGCCGCGGCGGTGCGCGCGGTGCGGCGCTCGGGCAGGGGAGCGGTCGTGCTGGCGCCCGACCAGCGCGACGTCGAGACGGTCGCGGCCGCGCTCGAGCAGGCGGGCGTCGAGCACGTCGTGCTCACCGCCGAGCTGGGCCGCTCGGCGCGCTACCGCCGGTTCCTGCTGGCACTGCTGGGTCGCACCCAGGTGGTCGTGGGCACCCGGTCGGCGGTGTTCGCGCCGGTGCGCGACCTGGGGCTGCTCGTGTGCTGGGACGACGGCGACGACCTCTACGCCGAGCCGCGCGCGCCGTACTGGCACGCTCGCGAGGTCCTCCTCCAGCGCGCCGAGCTCGAGGGCGCCGCCGTGCTGCTCGCCGGCTACGCGCGCACCCCGGCGGCCGAGCAGCTGGTCGTGGACGGCTGGGCCCGGTCGCTGGCGTCGGAGCGGGCCGTGGTGCGCGAGCGCACGCCCCGGGTCGTGGTGCCCAGCGACGTCGACCTGGCCCGGGAGGGCCCGGCCGCGGCCGCGCGGTTCCCCCGGCCGGCCTGGGAGCTCGTGCGTCGCGCGCTCGAGCACGGGCCGGTGCTCGTGCAGGTGCCGCGTGCGGGCTACCTGCCGGTGGTGGCGTGCGCCCGCTGCCGGGCGCCGGCGCGCTGCCCGGCCTGCCACGGGTCGCTCGGCCTCCCGGGCCGCTCGGCCTCACCTGTGTGCCGCTGGTGCGGCCGGCGCGCCACGGGGTGGGCGTGCAGCGAGTGCGCCGCCACCGAGGTGCGCGCGGCGCGCGTCGGTGCCGGACGCACCGCGGAGGAGCTGGGCCGCGCCTTCCCCGGCGTACCCGTGCTCACCTCCGGTCGTGACGGCGGCGTGAGCGGTGGGGTCGACGAGCGGCCGCGGCTGGTGATCGCGACACCGGGCGCCGAGCCGGTCGCGGCGGAGGGCTACCGTGCCGCCGTCCTGCTCGACGGCGGTCTGATGGCCGCGCGCGACGACCTGGACGCCTCGGTGGAGGCGCTGCGCCGCTGGTTCAACGCGGCCGCGCTCGTCCGGGCCGACGGCCAGGTGATGCTGCTCGGGCAGCCGCCCCAGGCGCCGGCACAGGCGCTGCTGCGCTGGGACCCGAGCGGCTACGCGCAGCGCGAGCTCGGCGAGCGCGAGGAGCTGGGGTTCCCACCGGTGGCGCGGATGGCGGCGGCCACGGGGGAGTGGGCAGCGGTGCGCGACCTGCTGGCGCGTGCGCGGCTGCCGGCGTCGGCGGAGGTGCTGGGCCCGCAGCCCGTGCTCGACGAGCAGGGCGAGGAGCGGGCCCGGGCGCTGGTGCGGGTGCCCCGGTCCGACGGGGCCGCGCTGGCGGCGGCGCTCAAGGCCGCGCAGGCCGTGCGCAGCGCGCACAAGGAGCCCGTCGTGCGCCTGGAGATCGACCCTGGGGCCTGACCGACATTTCGGATCACGCGCCGAAAGTTGCAGTCCGGTTCGCTCCCGGGCCTGGCGTCGGCGTGTCGAGGGCCGCAGGTGGCCAGGTCAGGGCATCGCACGGTGCTACTGTGCTCGAAAGTTGCGGCGTCGTCGGCGTCGTCGGGCAGGGCAGGGAGAGCAGGATGGCGAGCCAGCCGAGCGGGCGGACGACGATCGCGGTCATCGCGGCCGAGGCCGGTGTCTCGGTGCCGACCGTGTCGAAGGTGCTCAACGGGCGCCCCGACGTGTCGCCGCGCACCCGTGCCACCGTCGAGGAGGTGCTCGCGCGGCACCAGTACCGCCGCCGGGGGCGGGGTCCTGCGAGCAGCGGCCCGCCGCTGCTCGACCTGTGCTTCCACGAGTTCGACAACGACTGGGCGCTCGAGATCATCCGCGGTGTCGAGGCCGCGGCCGCCGAGCACGGCATCGGCGTGGTCCTCAGCGAGCTCGGCGGCCGGCACCGCCCCGAGCAGTCCTGGCTCGACGCCGTGCTGGCGCGCCGCCCGATCGGGGTGCTGCTCGCGCAGTCGAGCCTGAGCGCGGGCCAGCGGCACCAGCTCGAGTCGCGGTCGATCCCGTTCGTCGTGATCGACACCGAGGGCGAGCTCCCGAAGGACGTCCCGACGGTCGGCTCGAACAACTGGCACGGCGGCCTGGCAGCGACGTCGCACCTGATCGAGCTCGGCCACCGGCGGATCGCGATGATCTCAGGGCCGAGCGACGTGCTGTGCTCGCGCGCCCGGGTCGACGGCTACCGCTCGGCGCACGACAACGCCGGCGTCGCGACCGACCCGGCCCTGGTGCGCTGGGGCGACTTCAGCGTGTCCGCCGGCTACGAGCACGGGCTCGCGCTGCTGTCGCTGCCCGAGCGACCGACCGCGATCTTCGCGGGCTCCGACCTGCAGGCGCTCGGTGTGCTGCGCGCGGCCCGCGAGCGCGGTCTGGAGGTGCCGCGCGACGTGTCGGTCGTCGGCTACGACAACCTGCCGCTGACCGAGTGGGTCGGCCCCGCGCTGACGACGGTCGACCAGCCGCTGCAGGCGATGTCGCGCACCGCCACCCAGATGCTGGTGGCGCTGGCGCGCGGGCAGGAGCCGCCGCTGCGCCGTGTCGAGCTCGCGACCGAGCTCGTCGTGCGCGAGAGCAGCGCCCCGCCCGCCGCCTGAGCCGCGCGGTCGCACGCCGCGCGACGGGTGTGATGGGGTAGGGCCGTGACACAGGTGACCACGGTCGTCTTCGACCTCGGCAACGTGCTGGTGGGCTGGGACCCGCGTCGGGTCTGGTCGAGGAGCCTCAGCGACGCGGAGATCGACGCCTTCCTCGACGAGTCCGGCTTCCACGAGCTCAACCGCAGCCTCGACGGCGGCGTGCCCTACGCCGAGGCCAGGGCGCAGCTCGAGGCCCGTGCGCCGCACCACGTCGCGACGCTCGACGCCTACTGGCAGGACTTCGCCGGTTCCCTCACCGGGCCGGTGCCGGGCTCCGCGGAGCTGGTGGCCGAGCTGCGCGACCTCGGGATGCGGCTGCTCGGGCTGACCAACTGGTCCGCGGAGACGTTCCACCACGCGCCGGTCGTGGCTCCTGCGATCGGCATGCTCGAGGACGTCCTCGTCTCCGGCCGCGAGGGGATGGTCAAGCCCGACCCGCAGATCTTCGCCCTGCTCGTCGAGCGGTACGCGCTGGACCCGGCGCGGACGTTCTTCACCGATGACACCCGCGCGAACGTCGCGGCCGCGCGCGACGCCGGCCTGCACGCCCACCTCTTCACCGGCGTCGCCGGCCTGCGGGCCGCGCTGCGCGACCTCGGTGTCGGCGTGGCGCCCGCCGGTTCCTAGACTGACCCGCGTGCGTGTGCTGTTCGCGGGGACTCCCGCCGTCGCGGTCCCGTCCCTCGAGGCGCTGCTCGACTCCCGTCACGAGGTGGTCGGCGTGCTCACGCGCCCGCCGGCACCGGTGGGACGCAAGCGCGTCCTGACCCCCAGCCCGGTGCACCAGCGCGCCGAGGCCGCTGGGCTCCCGGTGATCACGGCGAACCGCCCGCACGAGGAGGAGACGCTGGCCCGGCTGGCCGAGCTCGACGTCGAGTGCGCCGCCGTCGTGGCCTACGGCGCGCTGTTGCGCGAGCCCGCGCTGTCGCTGCCACCGCAGGGCTGGGTGAACCTGCACTTCTCGCTGCTGCCGGCCTGGCGTGGCGCCGCCCCCGTGCAGCACGCGCTGATGGCCGGTGACGACATCACCGGCGCGACGACGTTCCTCATCGAGGCCGGTCTCGACACGGGGCCGGTGCTGGGCACGATGACCGAGGCGATCCGACCGGACGACACCGCGGGGTCGTTGCTCGAGCGGCTCGCGCACGCGGGCGCGCCGCTGCTCGTCGCGACCCTCGACGCGATCGCCGACGGCACCGCGGAGCCGCGCCCGCAGGCCACCGACGGCGTCAGCCACGCGCCGACGCTGCGCAGCGAGGACGCGCGCGTCGACTGGCGGCTGCCGGCGGAGGTGGTCGACCGCCGGGTGCGTGGTGTCACGCCGGCGCCCGGCGCGTGGACGACGCACGACGGCGCCCGCTACAAGCTCGGCCCGGTGACGCCGACGATGCTGCGGATGTTCGTGCCGCCCGGCGCGGTCCGCACCACGTCGGACGGCGTGCTGGTCGGCACCGCGACGGCGCCGGTCCGGCTGGGCGAGATCGCACCGCCGGGCCGCCCCTGGATGAGCGCCGCCGACTGGGCGCGCGGTGCCCGTCTCGACCCGGGCTGGACCTTCGACGTGGACGGGGACACCGATGGCTGACCGCGACAGGCACGGCCGCGGCGACGGCAGCCGGGACGACCGCCGACGCGGCGACGGCGACCGGCGCGGCCGTGGTGGTCCGCCGGAGCGTGGCGGCCACGCTCGTGGGACCGGCGGCGAGCGCAGCCACGGTGGCCGCGACAGCCGTCCGCGCGGGGGGTCCCGGTCGCGGCCGAGCGAGCGGTCGCGCGGCACCGACCCGGCACGGCGCGCCGCGTTCGACACGCTCCGCGCGGTCGCCGACTCCGACTCCTACGCGAACCTGGTGCTGCCGCCGATGCTCGCCGAGCGCGGCATCCGTGGCCGGGACGCGGCGTTCGCGACCGAGCTCGCCTACGGCACGCTGCGGCTGCGCGGGCGCTACGACGCGGTGATCGCCCTGGCCGGCAACCGGCGCCCCGAGGACGTCGACGCGCCGCTGCTCGACGTGCTCCGGCTCGGTGTGCACCAGATCCTGGGCATGCGCGTGCCCGACCACGCCGCGGTCTCGGAGACCGTCGGCCTCGCGCGGTCGGTGTGCGGGACGGGCCCCAGCCAGCTCGTGAACGCGGTGCTGCGGCGTGTCGCCGAGCAGGACCTGGACGCCTGGCTCGAGGCGGTCGCGGCCGCTCAGCCCGACGACGTCGAGCGGCTCGCGGCCGTGCACTCGCACCCCGGCTGGGTGGTGCGCGCGCTGCGGCAGGGTCTGGCGGCGACGCCGCCGGGGGCCGACGACCTGACGGCGCTGCTCGAGGCCGACAACGCCGCTCCTGCGGTGACGCTGGTCGCGCGCCCGGGACTGGTCGCCGACGGCGACGTCCCCGCCGACGCCGCGCCCGGGCGCTGGGCGAGCACCGCGCGCATCCTCGCCGCGGGCGACCCCGGCGCCCTGCCCGGCGTGCGCGAGGGCCGGCTCGGCGTGCAGGACGAGGGCAGCCAGCTGGTGGCGCTGGCGCTGGCCTCCGCGCCGCTGGAGGGCACCGACACGCGATGGCTCGACCTGTGCGCGGGGCCGGGCGGGAAGGCGGCGCTGCTCGCCGCCCTGCTCGCCGAGCGTGCGCCCGACGGCGAGCTGGTCGCCAACGAGGTCTCGGCCCACCGCGCCCGTCTCGTCGAGCGCGCGGTCGGCGCGGCGGCGGAGCGCGTGCGCGTCGAGGTGCGGGTGGGCGACGGCCGCGAGGTCGGCGCCGAGGAGGCCGAGCGCTACGACCGGGTGCTCGTCGACGTCCCGTGCACGGGGCTGGGGGCGCTGCGGCGCCGCCCGGAGTCCCGGTGGCGCCGGTCGCCGTCGGACCTCGCCGCGCTCGGACCGCTGCAGCGCGACCTGCTGCGCTCGGCGATAGCGGCCACCCGCCCGGGCGGCCTGATCGGCTACGTCACCTGCTCGCCCCACCTGGCCGAGACCCGGCTGGTGGTCGAGGACGTCGTCAAGAAGGCGCCGGCGGAGGTGCTCGACGCGACGGCGGCGGTCGCCGAGGTCGCGCTCGCGCCCCTGGACGACCAGCGGGGACCGTTCCTCCAGCTCTGGCCGCACCGGCACGGCACCGACGCGATGTTCCTCGCGCTCCTGCGCCGCACCTGATCGGTAGGCTCGCGGTCGTGCTGCACCCGCCGATCCTCATCTCGCCGAGCGTCCTCGACTCCGACCTGGCCCGGCTGGCGCAGGAGGTCGACCGGATCGCCTCGGCGGACCTCGTGCACCTCGACGTCATGGACAACCACTTCGTGCCGAACCTGACGTTCGGCCTGCCGGTGGTCGCGAGCCTGCTCGAGCACACGTCGATGCGCGCCGACGTCCACCTGATGATCGAGGACCCCGACACCTGGGCGCCCGGCTACGCCGAGGCCGGCGCGGCCTCGGTGACGTTCCACGCCGAGGCCTCTCGCGCGCCGGTCAAGCTGGCGCGCGAGCTGCGCGCCAAGGGAGCCCGCGCCGCGCTGGCGCTGCGACCGGCCACCGGCGTGGAGGCCTACCTCGACCTGCTGCCCGAGTTCGACATGGTGCTGGTCATGACCGTCGAGCCCGGCTTCGGCGGGCAGAGCTTCATCGACGGCGTGCTCCCGAAGATCCGGCGCACACGCGCGGCGATCGACGAGCTCGGTGCCGACATCTGGATCCAGGTCGACGGCGGCGTCTCGCGCGACACGATCGCCCGGGCGGCGACCGCCGGCGCCAACGTGTTCGTCGCCGGGTCCGCCGTGTACCGCGCGGACGACCCCGCGACCGAGATCGCCGTGCTCCGCGAGCTGGCGACGCAGGCCTGGACCGACTGACCGCGGTGCGGGCGGTGCCGCCCCCGACGACGGCACCACCCGCGGCCCGGCCGAGCGCCGCCGGCCCACGCGACCACGCCACGCGGACCAGGGTCCGACCGAGCACCGAGCGGGCGGTGCCGCCCCCTGCGACGGCACCACCCGCGGCTCTCAGCTCTCCAGAGGTCCGCGCCTGCGGAGCAGGAGCACGCCCACGCCGATCAACAGCGCGGCCAGCGCCAGCGCCGACGGACCGGCCGCTCCGGTGCTCGGGAGCTGGTCGTCGGCGGCATCAGGGGCGTCCGCCCCGACCTGGAGCACGGGCGGTGCCGCCGCCACCGGTGCGCGCCCGGTGGTGCCGTTCCCGCCCGGGCCACCAGGCGTGCCCGGGTCACCGGGGCTTCCCGGGTCGCCCGGGTCACCGGGGTCGCCCGGGTCACCGGGGTCGCCCGGGTCACCGGGATCGCCCGGGTCACCCGGGTCGGCGGGGTCACCCGGCACCGGTGCGGCCGCTGGGCACGCCGTCGCGGCGTCGCCCAGGACGCCGATCGCGAGGCAGCCGACATCGACCGGGATCGCGATCGGCAGGTCGATGGCGATGCCACCGGCCCGCGGCGTGCCCGGGTCGCCCGGCAGCGGTGCCGCCGCCGGGCAGGTCGCCGCCGCGTCGCCCAGGACGCCGGCGGCGAGGCAGGAGACCTCGACCGGGACCGTCACCGGGGCGGACACCGCCAGGGCGCCGCCACCGCCGGCGGGCCTGGACACCGCCGTCGGACCGCCAGCGTCGCAGCCGGCCGCGGCGTCACCGAGGACGCCCAGGCTGGTGCAGGTGACGCTGACGGGCACGGTCACTGGCACACCGACGGTCGCACCGTCGGTCGCGCCCGGCGAGCCGACCTCGGCGGCCGGCGGCTGGGCCGTGCCCGCCGCCGGTTCGCTCCCGCTGCCCGTGCTCGCGTCGCCGAGCACGCCCACGGCCAGGTGGGAGACGTCGACCGCGAGCTCGACGGGGACATCGACCTCGAGCGCGCCGCCGGCGGGCCCGACCCGCTCCGCGGGCTCCGCCGGTCCAGCGGGCTCCGCAGGCTCTGCGGGCCCTGCGGGCTCGGCCAGGTCGTCAGAGGGCTCGGCCGCGGGCTGCGCCGGCGGCGAGGCGCTGGCGTCGCCGAGCAGCCCGACGGCGATGTCGGTGACGTCGACGTCGATCGTGACCGGCACGTCGACGTCCACGGTGTCGGCGGCCGGTTCTGGAGCCGCGGGTGCCGGCGCAGCCTCCGTGGGGGAGGAGTCGGGGGTCGTGGACGCGTCGCCCAGCAGCCCCAGCGCCACGTCGGCGACGTCGATGTCGAGCGTCACGGGTACGTCGACGTCGATGTCGGGCAGGACCTCGGACACCTCGCCGAGCGGGATGTCGAGCCCGAGGTCGAGCCCGAGAAGGCCGGGACCGTCGTCCTCGGCAGCGTGGGCCGCTCCGGCCCCGAGGGCGATCAGCCCTCCTGTGACGAGCGCTGTCTGCAGCGCACGCCGAAGGAACACGTGCATGGGTGGTCTCTCCTGTGACTGAGGTGGTGGCGTGCGTGGGCGCGCCGAGAACGCGTGCCGGGCTCGGCGCCCGGCGCGGTCCCCTCAGCCAGGGGAGACGGGGATCTCGAAGAACGTCGACGGGTGCGCGGCGCGCGCCTCGCGCTCCGCGGTGGTCCAGAAGGCGGCGGCGACGGCCGCGAGCGGGGCGGCCGGAGCCGCGACGTCGTTGCCGAGGGTCCGGGGCTGCGGCTGACCCGGGGCGCCCGACGGCGCGGCGGGGCCCTGGGGTGCCGAGGGCGCAGCGGGGTCGGGGGTCGTGTCGTGGCCGTCGGCGCTCGCTGCCTCGGCGGGCGCCGTGGTGGCGGGCAGGACGCCGGACGGGGCCACGCCGGAGCTCGGCGCCACGGGTGCGAGCAGCACGGCTGGAGTGGCGACGGGCGGTGGCGCGTCGGCGTGCGCTGCCGGCCACGGGGCGTCTCCGACCTCCGCGGCCTGGGCGTGGACCACCGCGGGGCGTCCGGGGGCTGACGAGCCAGTCGCGGGCGCGGACGAGCCGGCCGCGGGCGCGGGCGGGCCGGCGACCGGGCCGGGCAGGCTCGTGCCCGGCGTGGGGGGCAGCGGATCGGCGCCGGGTCGCCCGGGAGCGAGGACGGGGTCCAGCACACCCGTGACCGGCTCGAGCGCGTCGGTGACGGGCTGCAGGGCGCCGACGACGGGCTCCAGCAGGTCGGTGACGGGCCCGAGCGACCCGGTGACCGGCGCCAGCAGCCCTCCGACCGGGCCGGTCAGCGGCGCCAGCGCCTCCCCGACCGGCGCGACGACGTCGCGGACCTCGTCCAGCTCGGGCGCGAGCGGTGCGACGGTCTCCTCGAGCACGGGCGCCACCGGCTCCGCGACGTCCTCGACGACCCCGGCGACCGGGGCGACGACGTCGGTGACGGGTGCCAGCGGCGCCGTCACCTCCTCGAGGACCGGCGCCACCGGCTCGGTGACCGTCTCGATCACCTCGGCGACCGGCGCGGCCACGCCCTCGACGACGGGCGCGACCGGCTCGGTGACCGTCTCGACCACCGCGGCGACCGGCGTCACCACGTCCTCCACGACCGGCACCGCCGGTCGCACCGGCTCGGTGACGGTCCCCACCACCTCCGCGACCGGCGAGACGACGGCGTCCACGACCGGGGCGACGGGCGCCGTGACCTCCTCGACGAGCGGCACCACGACATCGCCGACGAGGGGGTCCAGCAGGTCGCCCAGCGGGCCGGCGGACGCCTCCTCGGCCGACGCGACCGACAGCGCGAGCCCGGCGCCGACGAGCGACCCGAGCAGCAGGGAGCGGCGCAGCCAGCGCAGCACGGGGCGCCCGCTGCTGCGCGTGCGCCGCGTCGTCCTCACCTGCGTCCCCCGACGGATCAGCTTGTGCAACCGGCCGGCCGGGGCCGAGCCAGGGTGCGTGACGGTTCAACCGTAGTGGCAGCGGGCGCTTCCCGTCATGCGAACAGCGGGGGAGCGCGCCCGGTGCTTCGCGCGCGCCGTACTAGACTGCGCAGCGAGCTTGACGTGCTCCGGGGTCGGTGAAAGTCCGAACCGGCGGTGACAGTCCGCGACCCGACAGCGGCGGCCCTCCCGGGCCGACGGTGGCGGTTGACCTGGTGGAACTCCAGGACCGACGGTGAAAGTCCGGATGGGAGGAAGCACGCGACGGCGACGCCTCCGGGCGCCGTCGTCGACAGGCGGGTGCCCGATGCACCCCTCTCACCCCGGGACGCGCCGGGGGAGAGGACGTCTGCGATGGCACAGCCGGCTGAGTCGGCACCGTCGGCACGGTCGCGCCCCACGTCCGCAGGACCAGCCGTGCGCCCTGAGCGCACCATCTCCGCCCCGGTCGTCCTCGGGATCGTGGTCGTGGTCGTCTGGGCGCTGCTGGCGGCGACGCTCGGGCCCGTGCTCGTGCCGTCACCGGCGGACCTCGCCACCCGCCTCGTGGCCGAGGTGGCCGACGGCGACCTGCTGCTCGGTGCCGCGAGCACCTTCGGCGTCAGCGCCCTCGGCTGCCTCCTGGGGCTGCTCGTCGCGCTGCCGCTGGGGTACCTGCTCGCGAGCTCGACGACCGCGTCGGCGGCGCTGGGCCCGTACATGGCGGCGTCCCAGGCGATCCCGGCGGTGGCGTTCGCGCCGCTGCTCGCGCTGTGGTTCGGCTACGGCCCGTTCCCCAAGGCGCTGCTGTGCGCGCTGCTCGTGTTCTTCCCCATCCTGCTCAACACCGTGCTCGGGCTGACGACGATCGACCGCGACGTCGTCGACGCCGCCCGGGTCGACGGCGCCGGCCGGTGGCAGCTGCTCGTGCACATCCAGAGCCAGATGGCGCTGCCGTCGGTGCTCACCGGAGTCCGCAACGGGTTCGTGCTGTCGATCACCGGTGCAGTGGTGGGGGAGTTCGTCATGGGCGGTCGTGGGCTCGGCGAGCTGCTGACCGTCTTCCGCGATCGCGTCGACACCGAGGGCATGGTGGCGACGCTGGTGGTCATGGCGGCCCTGGCGGTCGCCATCAATCTGGCCGTGCGCGGCCTGGAGAGGACAGTTCGATGGTGGTGACGAGACGGCAGGCGCTGCTGCTCGCCGCGGCGGCAGCAGGGACCGCCCTGACGGCGACGGC
>Ga0182741_1004825_pt1 | contig 12947 bp, 7 predicted proteins | sample eDN5th37CBELigOP_FD_128874 | JGI IMG/M metagenome (GOLD analysis project Ga0182741, IMG submission 128874) | Enriched Organic Plus compost microbial communities from Emeryville, California, USA - eDNA 5th pass 37_C BE-Lig OP (version 2) (version 2) ...
CATCCAGCTTTTTTTCTTCTTTTCGAGCTTGAATCCATGACCGTGCATGCCTTCATCTGCGATGCCATTCGCACCCCCTTCGGCCGCTACGGCGGCGCCCTGGCGCCGGTGCGCGCCGACGACCTGGCCGCCGTGCCCATCAAGGCGCTGATGGCGCGCAACCCCGGCGTGCACTGGGATGAGCTGAACGACGTGATCCTCGGCTGCGCCAACCAGGCCGGCGAGGACAACCGCAACGTGGCCCGCATGGCCTCGCTGCTGGCGGGCCTGCCGATCGAAGTGCCGGGCGCCACGCTCAACCGCCTGTGCGGCTCGGGCCTGGACGCGGTGGGTACCGCGGCGCGCGCCATCCGCGCCGGCGAAGCCGGCCTGATGCTGGCCGGCGGAGTGGAAAGCATGAGCCGCGCGCCGTTCGTCATGGGCAAGGCCGACAGCGCCTACTCGCGCAGCGCGGCCATTTACGACACCACCATCGGCTGGCGCTTCGTCAACAAGCTCATGAAGGCGCAATACGGCGTCGACTCCATGCCCGAGACGGCCGAGAACGTGGCCGACGACTTCAAGATCAGCCGCGAAGACCAGGACAAGTTCGCCCTGGCCAGCCAGGAAAAGACCGCCCGCGCGCAAGAGGAAGGCGTGTTCGACGCCGAGATCACGCCGGTCTCGATCCCCCAGAAGAAGGGCGACCCCATCGTGGTGTCCAAGGATGAGCATCCCCGCCAGACCAGCCTCGAGGCGCTGGCACGCCTGAAAGGCGTGGTGCGCGAGGGCGGCTCGGTTACCGCCGGCAACGCTTCGGGCGTGAACGATGGCTCCGCGGCGCTGTTGCTGGCCGACGAGCGCAGCGCCGCCCGCCATGGTCTGACGCCGCGCGCCCGCGTGGTGGGCATGGCCACCGCCGGCGTGGCGCCGCGCATCATGGGCATCGGCCCGGCGCCGGCCACCCGCAAAGTGCTCGAGCTGACCGGGCTGACGCTGGACCAGATGGACGTGATCGAGCTGAACGAAGCCTTCGCCGCCCAGGGCCTGGCGGTGCTGCGCCAGCTCGGCATCGCCGACGACGATGCGCGCGTCAACCCCAATGGCGGCGCCATTGCGCTGGGCCATCCGCTGGGCGCCAGCGGCGCGCGCCTGGCGACCACCGCCATCAACCAGTTGCACCGCACCGGCGGCCGCTACGCCCTGTGCACCATGTGCATCGGCGTGGGGCAGGGGATCGCGCTGGTCCTCGAGCGCGTCTGACCGGCCGCGCCATGGCAAAAGGGAGCCGCGCGGCTCCCTTTTTCTTGTCGGGCGCGAACCGGGTCAGGGCAGGCCGTCGATCCGGTTGCCGGCCTGGATGCCATGCGCTTCGAACCAGCCTTGCGACATCTCCAGGGCGTAGCGCACCGGCCGGGCCGAACAATGGGCATCGTCGGTCTGCGGCGCCATGTCCGCGATATTGACGATGGAGCCATCGTCGGCGATGAAGGCGATCGACAGCGGCAGCGGCGTGTTGCGCATCCAGAAGCACTGCAGGTCCGGCGATTCGAACACGAACAGCATGCCGCCGTTGCCCGGCAGGCTCTGCCGGTGCATCAGCCCGACGCGGCGCGTGGCTTCGCTATCCGCCACTTCGGCGCGGATGACGTGGATGCCCGCCGACAGCTGGGTGACCGGCAGGCCGGTTTGCGGGCTTTGCGCCCGGGCGGAGGGCAGGCAGGCCAGGGCGCCGAGCAGGGCGGCGGCCGCGGCGGCCCGGGCGGGAATGCGGGCAGGCGGCGGGGCGTGGCGGGTCGACATGAAGCAGCGAAACAGCGGAAAATAACAGGGCGGGGCATGGTGCCCCGCCCGGGCAAAAACGCCGCCCGCAACCGGAGGCGTCCGGCACGCGGGCGGCGCGATACAGATACTGGGCGTCAGGCCGACGTGATGTTCAGCGCCTGTTTGCCTTTAGGGCCTTGAATGATCTCGAAAGCCACCTTCTGGCCTTCTTTCAGGGTCTTGAACCCGTTCATCTGAATGGACGAGAAATGCGCGAACAGATCTTCACCGCCGTCATCGGGCGTAATGAAGCCGAACCCCTTCGCATCGTTGAACCATTTGACGGTACCCGTCGATTTGGGATTGTCCCCTTGGACGGCGGTTGCGGTCGTATCAGACATGCGGACTGCCTCATTGAATCGTATGTTGACAGAAGGCAGTCCGGCCTGGACCGGCGACCTTCCGGCTTCCGGACGCCCCTGATGCAGACGAGGGCCCCCGAATGCGTGGATAATGCTCTGCTTTTCTTTCCGGCGTCAAGTATGGAAACTACGCATTTCTGCGTGTAATTTTGGGTAAGTCCGGGCAATGCCTGTCCCTGTTTCAATAGAATAGCCGCCCTATGAGTTCGACCGTGGATACCCAGCACGACCTGACCGTGGAGAAGGCCCCGGCCCGCACCGCGCCGCCGCCCATGTACCAGGTAGTGCTGCTCAATGACGACTACACCCCGATGGAGTTCGTGGTGAAGGTATTGCAGAAGTTCTTCGGCAAGAACCAGGAAGATGCCACGCGCATCATGTTGCAAGTCCATCACGAAGGTCGCGGCACCTGTGGGGTGTACCCGCGCGACGTGGCGGCCACGCGCATCGCGCAAGTGGCGCAGTACGCGCGGGCGCGCCAGCATCCGCTGCAATGCGTCATGGAGCCCGTCTAGCCGGCTGCCGGGACAGCATCACCGCGCGCTAATATCTGCGGCGGGCCGGGCGACCAACCGGCCCGTCGATCGGGCGCGAGGCGCCCATAACTGGCTGTACAGGGGCAAGCCATGAGTGACAGGGGTGGGGCGGTCGGAATCGCGGCGGTGGCGCTCGCCATCGCGGTAGGCCTGGGCTGGTGGGCCGGACGCGGCGGCGTGCCGGGTGCGGCGCCGCCGGCGGCGCGAGCCCCCGAGCCGGCCGCCGCGCCGGCGGCGCGGACGGCGCCACCGCTGCCCGCCGCGACCGTGGGCCAGCCCGATCCTTTCAGCGCCGTCGACTGCCAGGCGCGGCAATACAACGACAGCCTGGCACTGGCCGTTACATTCAGCCAGCCGGTCGACCGCAAGGCCGGCCTGGATTCTTATCTCAGCGTGCTCGATACCGGCGCGGCGGTCGCCCCGTTGGACGGCCCGCCGGCCCCGGCCGCCGCCAATGCGCCGGTGGCGCGCCAGGCGGGCGCGGCCGCGCCGCAGGGCAAGCCGGTCCAGGGCGGCTGGGTGGTCGGCGACAACCCGCGCATGGCCTACTTCCCGTACGTGCAGCCGCAGCGCAACTACGCGGTGCAGTTGCGCGCCGCGCTGCCGGCGCAGGGCGGGGCGACGCTGGGCGCGGACATGCAGTGCGCGGTGCAGACCGACGCCATGCCGCCTTCTTTTTATTTCGCCAGCCGGGGCGTGGTGCTGCCGGCGGGCCAGAATGGCGGGCTGCCGGTGGCCACGGTCAACATGCCGGAGGTCGACGTGCAGTTCCTGCGCGTGGCCCCGGAGCGCATGCCGGAATTCTTCGACGATGTGCTCGGCTACGGCCGGGGCGCCGGCGGCGAGGACAGCGACGAGGCCGACGACGAGGACGATGCCTGGCGCTATGCCGACAACCGCAGCCTCAAGGGCTCGGTCAGCAACTGGGACCTCGACCGCCTGCACCAGTTGACCACCAGCGTCTATCAGGGCCGTTTCCTGACCGACGACAAGCCCAACCGGCGCCACGTGACCTTCCTGCCGGTCGAAACCATCGCCGAGCTGCAGCAGCCGGGCATCTACGTGGCGGTGATGAGCGAGCCCGGGCGGTTCCGCTATGAGTACCAGGTGACGTACTTCTACGTCAGCGACATCGGCCTGCACACGCGCCGCTATCCCGATCGCATCGAGGCCTATGCGGTGTCGCTGACCCGCGGCGAGCCCATCGGCGACGCGGATGTCGAACTGATCGACGGCAACGGCAAGGTCCTGGCCCGCGCGCCGGTCGACGCGTCCGGCCACGCCCGCTTCGAGGGGGCGCATGCCGATGCGCGCCTGGTGCGCGCCGTGCGCGGACGCGAGCTGACGGTGCTGGCGCTGGGCGAGCCGGCGCTGGACCTGTCGGAATACGACATCCGCGGCCATCCCGCGCGCAATACCAACCTGTTCGTGTATGCCGGCCGCGATCTGTACCGGCCGGGAGAAACCTTCCGGGTCTCGGTGCTGCCGCGCGATCCCGATGGCCGCCTGCTGCCGCCCGCGCCGCTGACCGCGACCCTGAAGCGGCCGGACGGCCGCGTGGTGCGCAGCGAGCTCTGGCAGCCCGCCGCGCAGGTGGCCGGCTATGTGGAACACGCCATCGAGCTGCCGGTGGATGCGCAGACCGGCAAGTGGCTGCTCGAGCTGCGGGTCGATCCCGCGGCCCGGGCGCCCGACGCCGCGTGGTGGTTCCAGGTCGAGGAATTCCTGCCCGAGCGGATGAAGCTGCGGCTCGACTCCAGCCAGGCGGTGCTGGCGCCCGACGAAACCTGGCAAGTGGCCGTGCAGGGGGATTACCTGTATGGCGCGCCGGCCGCCGGCAATCGCCTGCTGGCCAGCTTCCAGGTCAAGCGCGAGCGCTATGCCCTGGCGCAGCAATGGCCTGGCTTCATCTTCGGCGACGTGGCTGACGACGCGCTGCGGCACTACGAAGAACTCCCCGAATCCACGCTGGACGAAGAGGGGCGCGTCGCGCTGCAGATCGATCCGCAGGGCGGCGCGGCGCATTCGCCGCTGCGCGTGCGGCTGTCGGCCAGTCTGCTGGAATCCGGCGGCCGGCCGGTGGTGCGCTCCCTGGAGCGTTCCGTGTGGCCGGCCGACCGGCTTATCGCCGTGCGTCCCCTGTTCGAGGATGACGTGGCGCGGGAAGGCGCGCCGGCCGGCTTCGAAGCCGTGCGGGTGGACGCCGCCGGCAAGGTGGCGCCGCTGGAGCAGGCGCAGTTGCGCCTGTATCGCGAGCACCGGAACTATTACTGGCGTTATGACGATCAGCGCGGCTGGAACAGCGGCTACACCGAGACCGAGGAACTGGTCGAGTCGCGCCAGATCGCGCTGCCGGATCGCACGCCGCTAGCCTTGCCGGTGGACTGGGGCCGCTATCGCCTGGAGATCGCCGATCCGCAGACCGGCCAGGTATTGCGCTACCGCTTCTATGCGGGCTGGGGCGCGCAGGACGCCGAGGCGGTAGGCAACCGCCCCGATCGGGTGCAGATGAAACTGGAGGGCGTGCCGGCCCGGCCCGGCGATACGGTGAAGCTGACGGTCACGCCGCCGCACGATGGGCAGGCGCTCATCACGGTCGAGGCGGACCGCATGCTGTGGTCGCGCTGGGTGCCGGTCCAGGCCTCGGGCACGCCGGTCGAGATCGCGCTCGATCCCGCATGGAAGCGTCACGATCTGTACGTATCGGCGGTGGTGTTCCGGCCGGGCAGCGCCGGCGACCGCATTACGCCGGCCCGTGCGCTGGGGCTGACATTCCTGCCCATCGCCAGCGACGAGCGCCGGCTCGGCGTCGCCATCGCGGCGCCCGCCAAGGTCGAGCCCGAGGCGCGCTCGACCGTGCGGGTCAAGGTGGATGGCGCGCAGGGCCGGCGCGCCACCGTGACGCTGTCGGCGGTCGACGTGGGCATCCTCAACATCAACCAGTACGCGACGCCCGATCCGCTCGATTTCTTCTTTGGCAAGCATCGCTATGCCGCTGAACTGCGCGACATGTACGGCAAGCTGATCGAGAAAATGGACGGCACCCGCGGGCGGCTGAAATGGGGCGGCGACGCGGCGCTGCGCGGCGACAGCCGCAGCCTGCCGAAGAAGGTCAAGTTGGTGGACCTGTTCTCCGGCCCGGTGGCGCTGGACGAGCGGGGCGAGGCCGAGATCGCGCTGGACCTGCCGGACTTCAACGGCACGCTGCGGCTGATGGCGGTCGCGTTCACCGGCGAGCAATACGGCAGCGCCGAGGCCGAGATGGTGGTGGCGGCGCCGATCGTGGCCGAGCTCAGCATGCCGCGCTTCGTGACGCCGGGCGACCAGGCCGCCGTGGCGCTGGATGTCACGAACCTGAGCGGCGCCACCCAGCAGGTCAAGGTCGACTTGCGCGCGCTCGACCCGCTGGCGATCGCCGACGGCGCCCGCACGCTCACGCTCAAGCACCGGCAGCGCGCCACTCTGCGCTTCACCGCCACTACCACCGGCTCCTACGGGCTGGGGCAATTGCGGCTGCAGGTCGACGGCGCGGGCGGGCCCAAGCCCGTGCACATCGTGCGCGAGGCGGTCCTGCAAGTGCAACCCGCCCACGCCGCCGAGAGCCGGGTGCGGCGCCTGCGGCTGGCGCCGGGCGAGAGCTTCGCGCCGGCGGCGGACGCGCTGGCGGGCTACTACCCCGATTCGGTCACGGCCAGCCTGAGCCTGTCGAATCGTCCGCCCATCAACGTCGCGCGGCTGGTGGAGCGCCTGCTCGGTTATCCGTACGGCTGCACCGAGCAGACCATCAGCGCGGCCCTGCCATGGGTGCTGGTGAGCGACGAAGACGGCAAGCGCTTCGGCCTGCCGGCGCATAGCCGCGAGGAACGGGCCGGGAAAGTGGCCGGCGCGCTGTCCCGCCTGGCCGGCATGCGCAATGCCGCGGGCGCCTATTCGCTGTGGGGCGATGCGTCGGCGCGCGATGTCTGGCTGACGGCGTATGCGGTCGGTTTCATGCAGGACGCGCGCGACCATGACTTCAGCGTGCCGGAAGCGGCGCTGGCGCGTCCGCGCCAATGGCTGCTGGAGCAATTGCAGCAAAGCGCCGGCAGCTTCGGCACCTGGCCCGACCGGTTGCGGCGCGGCCTGCAGAATGGGCGCATCGCCAGCGACGATATCGATACGCTGCGCAACGACCATCGGCGCTTCGCGGGCTACGCCGCCGCGGCCCTGGCGCTGGCGCGCGACCGCCAGGCGTCGCTGTCCACCGTGCGGCAATTGTTCGACCGCTACCAGGAACGCGCGCTGTCGCCGCTGCCGCTGATCCAGCTCGCCGCGGCGTTCCAGCTCATGGGCGACGCGGGGCGCATGGAGCAGGCCGCCGGCCTGGCGGCGCAGCGGGCCTACGGCTTCCGCCGGCACGATGGGCGGGCCGGTTATGGCGACGACTGGCTGGGCGACTACGGCAGCGCGGTGCGCGACTACGCGCTGAGCTACGCCCTGGCCGCGCAGTACGGGTTGCTGGACGAGGGCAGGGAAGCCCTGCTGGCGCAGCTGGACGGCCGGCTGCAGGGCCGTTCCTACCTGTCCACGCAAGAACAGATGGCGCTGGTGCTGGCCGCGCGCGCGGCCGGCGGCGATGCCGAGGCGCCCTGGTCGGCCGAGCTGGCCACGGCGGCCGGCGTCCAGGCGCTGCAGGGCGCCGCCGATCGCGCGCTGGCGCTGCGCGGCGCGGACCTGCCGGCCCTGCGGCTGACCAATACCGGCACCCAGCCCCTGTTCGCCGAATTCGACCTGCAGGGCACGCGGCGCGAACCGCCGGCGCCGCGCAGCGACGTGATCCGCCTGCAGCGCAGCTGGTACACGCCCGACGGCAGGCCCTGGGACGGCGGCGTGCTGCACACGGGCGACCTGCTCGTGGTGAAGCTGCGCGCTTCGGCCAACCAGTTGCTGCCGGACGCGCTGCTGGTCGACCGCGTGCCCGCCGGTTTCGAAGTCGAGAACCTGAACCTGTCGCAAAGCCCCGACATGCAGGATTGGGAGATCGGCGGCACGCGCGTGGCCGACGCGCTGGCCAATTCCGCCATCAAGCACCGGGAGTTCCGCGACGACCGCTATGTGGCGGCGGTCGAGCTCAATCGCGGCGCGGTCGATATCTTCTACATGGCGCGCGTGGTCACGCCCGGGCGCTACGCGGTGCCGTCGGCCGTGGCCGAGGATATGTACCGTCCCGAGTTGCGTGGCGTGGGCGAGCAATGGAGCCCGATCGAGATCCGCGACCGCGGCACGCGCCCCTGATGCTGGCCGCACGCGGGCGCCGCCGGCTGGCCAGGCTGGCGGGCGGCTTCCTGGCCCTCGCCGCGGCGCTGCTGGCGCTGGACTGGCTGTATCCGCTGCCGCCCCCGGGCGGCGGCGCGGCCGCGGTGGTGGTGGCCGCCGACGGCACGCCGCTGCGCACCTATCCCAGCCGCGACGGTGTATGGCGCTATCCGGTCACGCCGGGCGAGGTCGCGCCGCGCTACCTGGAAGCCTTGCTCGGCTATGAAGACCGCTGGTTCTATTGGCACCCGGGATTCAATCCCGTGGCGCTGGCGCGCGCCGGCTGGCAATGGCTGGCGCACGGGCGCATCGTTTCCGGCGGCTCGACACTGACCATGCAGGTGGCCCGGCTGGTCGACCCGGGCCTGGCCGCGCTGCCGTCGCGTTCGCCGGCCGCGAAACTGCTGCAGATCGCCAGGGCGGTGCAGCTCGAATGGCATTTCAGCAAAGACGAAATCCTGGGGCTTTATCTGGCGCATGCGCCGATGGGCGGTATCGTCGAGGGCGTGGAAATGGGCGCGCGCCTGTGGCTGGGCAAATCGGCCCGCGACCTCAGCCGCGCCGAGGCCGCCTTGCTCACGGCGCTGCCGCAGGCGCCGTCCCGGCTGCGGCCGGATCGCCATCCGCAGGCCGCCCAGGCCGCCCGCGACAAGGTGCTGGACCGCATGGCGGCGCGCGGCTGGAGCGCGGCGGCGATCGCCGACGCCAAGCTGGAGACGGTCGTGGCGCCGCCGCTGCGCGCGCGCTGGCTCGCCCCGCTGGCCGCCCAGCGATTGATGGCCGGCCAGCAACGCCGCGGCAAGCGCCCGGCGGTGGTGGCCTCGACCCTGGACGCCGATATCCAGGCCACCGTCGAGCGCATGCTGCTCGACCGGGTGGACGGGCTGCCGCCCAAAGTGTCGATGGCGGCCCTGGCCATGGACAACGATACGCTGGAAATCAAGGCCTACGCCGGCTCGGCCGATTTTTCCGATGCCAGCCGCTACGCGCATGTGGACATGGTGCGGGGCGTGCGTTCGCCGGGGTCCACGCTCAAGCCATTCCTGTATGCGCAAGCCCTCGACGACGGATTGATCCATTCGGAAAGCCTGTTGCTGGACGCGCCGCTGTCGTTCGGCGGTTACGCGCCGGGCAATTTCCAGGCGGCATTCTCGGGGCCGGTCAGTGTCGCCCAGGCGCTGCAGCGGTCGTTGAATGTGCCGGCGGTCGATTTGCTCGACCGCGTCGGGCCGGCGCGTTTCTCCGCCGCCATGCTGGCCGGCGGGGTGCGCCTGCGCATGCCGGATGGCGCCGCGCCCAACCTGAGCTTGATTTTGGGCGGGGCCGGCACCACCTTGGAAGAACTGGTCGGCGCCTACCGCGCCCTGGCGCGCGACGGGCTGGCCGGCCGTCCGCGCCTGGCGCCGGGACAGCCCCGGGTCGAGTCCCGTATGATGAGCGCAGGCGCGGCCTGGATCGTGCGCGACATTCTCGAGGGCGGCGGGCATCCCGACCGGCCGCTCTGGCAGGATGGCGCGCCGGGGCGCCGGCTGGCCTGGAAGACCGGCACCAGCTTCGGTTTCCGCGACGCCTGGGCGTTGGGCGTGACCGACCGCTGGACCATCGGGGTGTGGGTGGGACGTCCGGACGGCACCCCGAATCCGGGTTTTTTCGGGGCCAACGTGGCGGCGCCGCTGTTGCGCGACATCGCGGCGGCCCTGCCGGCCGGGACGCCGCAGCCGCGCCGGCGTCCGGCCAGCGTACAGCCGGTGATCGCCTGCTGGCCGCAGGGCTGGCGCCAGGGCGGCATGCCGGCGCAGCCGTGTTCGCAGCCCCGCTCGGCGTGGGCGCTGGACCAGACGGTGCCGCCCACCTTCGCCGGCTATGCCGATGCGGCGCGCGGGCCGTTGCGGTTGCAGGGCGTGGCCGACGGCTCGGTGCTGCGCCCGGTGCCGGGCCGGCAGGAAGTAGTACTGGATGTAAGCGTGCAGGGTGCGCGCGGAGAAGTATGGTGGATGCTGGACGGCCGCGTGAAACAGCGCGGCGAGCCGTCCGCGCCGCTGCAATTGGCCTTGGTGCACAATGGACGGTACACATTGACCGCCATGGATGCGCAAGGCCGATACGACCGTGTGGTTTTTGAAATCTCTGGTGTTACGCCCTGATCGGCTTAGAATATGAATCGTGTATTTCGACCGCTTCGATGCGTTACGGAGGAAGCGTGATTTCCCAAGAGCTTGAAGTCAGCCTGCACATGGCTTTTGTCGAGGCCCGTTCGGCCCGGCATGAATTCATTACCGTCGAGCACCTGCTTTTGTCGCTGCTCGACAACGCGTCGGCCGTGGAAGTCCTGCGCGCCTGCGCCGCCAATCTGGATGACTTGCGCCGTAATCTGCGTCAGTTCGTGTCCGAGAACACGCCGGTCATACCTACAGGCGCCGAGGTGGACACCCAGCCCACGCTGGGTTTCCAGCGCGTGATCCAGCGCGCCATCATGCACGTGTCGGCGGGCGGCACCGGCAAGAAGCCGGTCACCGGCGCCAACGTGCTGGTGGCCATTTTCGGCGAGAAGGACTCCCATGCCGTGTACTACCTGCAACAGCAGGGCGTCACGCGGCTGGACGTGGTCAATTTCCTGTCACACGGCATCACCAAGCAGCCGCAGGAGGAATCCGCCGCCACGCCCAAGGAGCAGCCCGGCATGGAGGAATCCGCCGAGGCGCGCCAATCGCCGCTGGACCAATACGCCAACGACCTCAACGCCGCCGCGCTGGCTGGCCGCATCGATCCGCTGATCGGCCGCGAGCACGAGGTCGAGCGCGTCATCCAGGTGCTGTGCCGGCGCCGCAAGAACAATCCGCTGCTGGTCGGCGAGGCCGGCGTCGGCAAGACCGCCATCGCCGAGGGTCTGGCCTGGCGCATCACCCGCGGCGAGGTGCCAGAGATCCTGCAGGCCGCGCACGTGTACGCGCTCGACATGGGCGCGCTGCTGGCCGGCACCAAGTACCGGGGCGACTTCGAGCAGCGCCTCAAGGGCGTGCTCAAGCAGATCCGCGGCAATCCCGATGCCATCCTGTTCATCGACGAGATCCACACCCTGATCGGCGCGGGCTCGGCCTCGGGCGGCACGCTCGATGCGTCCAACCTGCTCAAACCGGCCCTGTCCTCCGGCCAGCTCAAGTGCATCGGCGCCACCACCTACACCGAGTTCCGCGGCGTGTTCGAGAAAGACCACGCGCTATCGCGGCGCTTCCAGAAAATCGATGTCTCCGAGCCCAGCGTCGAGCAGACCGTGCAGATTCTGCGCGGCCTGAAGAGCCGCTTCGAAGAGCATCACAACGTGCGCTATTCGGCCGCCGCCCTGAGCGCCGCCGCCGAGCTGTCGGCGCGCTACATCAACGACCGGCACCTGCCGGACAAGGCCATCGACGTCATCGACGAGGCCGGGGCGGCGCAGCGGCTGCTGCCGCGTTCGCGGCAGAAGAAGGTCATCGGCAAGATCGACATCGAGAACATCGTCTCGAAGATCGCGCGCATTCCGCCGCAGTCGGTGTCCAACGACGACCGCAGCAAGCTGGCCACGCTCGAGCGCGACCTCAAGACCGTCGTGTTCGGCCAGGACAATGCCATCGAGGCCCTGTCGGCCGCCATCAAGATGGCGCGCTCCGGGCTGGGCAAGCCGGACCGCCCGATCGGCTCGTTCCTGTTTTCCGGCCCCACCGGCGTGGGCAAGACCGAAGTGGCGCGCCAGCTGGCGTTCACCATGGGGGTCGAGCTGCTGCGCTTCGACATGTCCGAATACATGGAACGCCATGCGGTGTCGCGCCTGATCGGCGCGCCGCCGGGCTACGTCGGTTTCGACCAGGGCGGGCTGCTGACCGAGGCCATCACCAAGCAGCCGCACTGCGTGCTGCTGCTCGATGAAATCGAGAAGGCGCATCCCGACGTGTTCAACATCCTGCTGCAGGTCATGGACCACGGCACGCTGACGGACAACAACGGGCGCAAGGCCGATTTCCGCAACGTCATCATCATCATGACGACCAACGCGGGCGCCGAAACGCTCAACCGTCCCGCCATCGGCTTTTCCAACAGCCGCGTCGTGGGCGACGAAATGGCCGAGATCCGCCGCATGTTCACGCCCGAGTTCCGCAACCGGCTCGACGCGATCATCCCGTTCGCGCCGCTGTCGCGCGAGATCATCCTGCGCGTGGTTGACAAGTTCCTGATGCAGCTCGAAGACCAGCTGCACGAGCGCCGCGTCGAAGCCGTCTTCACCGAGGCCCTGCGCGAACACCTCGCCAAGGAAGGCTTCGATCCCCTCATGGGCGCGCGTCCCATGCAGCGCCTCATCCAGGACACCATCCGCCGGGCGCTGGCCGACGAGCTGCTGTTCGGCAAGCTGGCGGACGGCGGGACGGTCACGGTCGACCTCGACGAGGCCGGCAAGGTCAGCCTCACGTTCGATGGCCCGGGCAAGTCGTCCGGCTCCGGCGCACCCGACAAACAGGAAGTCGAACTGGTCGATTGATCTTGAGTCCTCAGCCCCTGATTTCGTGCGAGCACTGCGCCAGTGTGTTCCGCCGGCACGAATTGCAGCCTGGGGAGACGGCTTCCTGCGCCCGCTGCGGCACGGTCCTGTGGCGCTATAGCCGCCTGAACCTGTCGGCGTGGCTGGCGCTCGCGCTGGCCGCGCTGATCGTGTTCATCGCGGCCAACGCGTATCCCGTCATCAGTATGTCGGTGCAGGGCATGACCAGCCGCGCCTCGCTGCTCGATGCCGTCGGCATGACGTGGCAGCAGGGCTATGCGGCGGCGGCCATCATGACCGGATTGGCCGGGTTCGCGCTGCCGCTGCTGCAATTGTGCGTGCTGCTATGGGTCCTGGTGCCGCTGGCGCACGGACGGGAGCCGCGCGGGTTGCGGCCGGCGATGCGCCTGCTGGGCCTGCTGCGGCCGTGGTGCATGGTGC
>Ga0182741_1004828_pt1 | contig 12942 bp, 6 predicted proteins | sample eDN5th37CBELigOP_FD_128874 | JGI IMG/M metagenome (GOLD analysis project Ga0182741, IMG submission 128874) | Enriched Organic Plus compost microbial communities from Emeryville, California, USA - eDNA 5th pass 37_C BE-Lig OP (version 2) (version 2) ...
ACCAAGCCTCCAACCCGGTGAAGAACAATGCAATCCATTTTTGCGTACCGATCAGTTCCAACGCCCTGTTCGTTTCAAAGGCGATACCGTCCCGCGACAGGTAGCCCGCGGGCATGGAGGTATCCACGTAGTCAAAAGCGGCAGTGACGCCTTCGCGGTAATAAGCCGTTGCGTCACCCACGATCAAGCCCTTGTGCGCGGCTTCAGCCAGCACGAACTGCAGCTCGGGATAGGCCATGATATAGCCTCGCGCTACCTGCCTCCCTCGTGCGGTAATGGCATCCTCGAAGTACAAACTCCCCAAGCGCGAAACATTCTGCACACCGCCATTGTAATTGAACGCATCCACATCACTCAACCCGTTGGGAATGCCGACATATACTGGATTGGACGTGCCGGCACTTGCAGCCGTATGCCGCGCAAATACCGCAATGCGCGGATCCTGAAACGCCAATAGTTTATCCCCCAGGTTCTTGCTCAGCCGGAACTCATCAAAGGAGCCCACCCGCGTCGTATGCAGCGGGAATTGGTTAGGGGCCTCCGCGAGGTACTCCAACGTGGCGTTGTCGGCATTGCTTTCAAAAATCGGGTACTGGCCGGGGTTATCCACGATGCTGCGCATTGCCGTGGATACATCCGTCCTATTCGAAATGCGCATCAAATACCGAAGGCGCAGGGAGTTGGCCAATTTCCTCCATGCTTGCACATCGCCACCGAAGAGAATGTCGCCGTTTATCGCCTCTTCCGTCGAGCCCAATAGTTCATTAGCCGTGGCCAAATCAGCCAGAATGCCCTCATAGATTTGCTGTTGGGGATCGTATACCGGAGTAAAAATCCCATCAGACTTGCCCCGGGTCGCTTCCGAGTAGGGCACATCGCCGTAGGCATCGGTCAGCAGGGAAAAAATCCAGGATTTCATCACCAATGACACCCCCTTGTAGTTGTTGAAGCCGGAAGCATCGCTTAAGGTATGGAGGTTGTTCACATCCCGCAATACGCCATACAGGCTGTTCCACAGGCCGGATCGATCGCCCCATATATACCGGTCTTCGTTGACGAACTGGATTTTGGCCGTCTGTTGGATGACGATGTTGCCGATGGACCAACCATCATCCATCACACGGTTTACCGAGCCCCGGATGACGGTAGGGAGGAGCAGGTCCGGCGTGACGGTCAGTATCGCATAGGGATTATCGTTGATTTCCTCGAAATTCTTATCGCATGATGACACGGAAACAAGCAGTGCCATGATGCCAAACAATAGGATTTTACGTCTCATGGTCATTGATTTTTGAGCCATTAGTGATTATAACCTGAAATTCAAACTCAGCCCCCAACTTCTGGTAGAAGGCATCGCCATGTCTTCTACGCCGGGCACGATGGTGCCGCCGCTCATGGCAGCCGTCTCGGGGTCGATATGCGGCACATCTGACCACACCGCTATGTTCCGGCCGATCAGTGACAGGCGCACGTCACGGAACGGCAGTCTGCCCATGACGCTAACGGGCAGTGTATACCCGACGCTGATTTCCCTCAATTTGATGTAGGAGGCATCAAAGATGGCTCCCTCCAGCAGGCTTCTGCCCAAGGTATAGGAGGTGTGCCATTCCCTGGCGGGAAGCTTCACGTCATTGGGCGAGTACGAGCCGTCGGCATTTTGGACGACCCCTTTGCCGATCACGCCATTGCCGTCTACACTCAGGTCATAGCCGTCAGCGCGGCCTTCGAGCGTCTCGATGATCGAACCGGTCTCGCGGCCGATGACCTGGGTATGGGAGTACACCTCGCCCCCATACCGGATGTCAAACAAGACACCCACGTTTACGCCTTTCCAAGCAAACCCGTTGCGCACGCCCAGCAACCAGTCGGGGTTGTAGTTGCCCAATTTCACGATGGTGGGCGTAGGCAATGGCTTACCCTCACTGTTGAAGATGATTTCCCCGAAATGCGGACTGTTTACATCGGTCACACGCAGGTATCCCAGTCCGTACATGTCGCCCATGCGCCCGCCTTCCCGGGCTTCGATGGACACGTAGCGCCCGGCCATCTGGTAGTTGCGTATCCCCATGTCGGGCGCCAGCTCCAGCACCTTGCTGCGGTTGGCCGAAAAATTGAAATTCAACTCCCATTGGAAGCCGCCGGCCGACCGCACGGGCACGGCACCCAGCATCGCTTCATAACCCCAGTTGCGTATCTCCCCGGCATTCAGTACCATGCTGGTATAGCCGCTAGCTGCCGTGAGGGGCACATTGGTCAGGATCTGGTTACGCGTCGTGACGCTATAGTAGGTAAAGTCGAGGTTGATCCGGCTATCCAAGAAACGGAGCTCGGTTCCCACCTCGTACGACGCACTGATCTCGGGCTTCAGGTTGAAGTTCGGCAGACGTCCCGATTCCGAGAACGCCCGGTAAGGCCCGAATGGGTCGAGGGTATTGTAAGGCTGTGCGAAGGAATAGGGGTCGGTATCGTTGCCCACCTGCGCAAACCCTGTACGCAGCTTGGCGTACGACCACCAGCTGGGCAGGTTGACGAAGCCATTGAACACCACGCTCAGAGAAGCCGATGGGTAAAAGTAGGAGTTGGTAGACGTAGCCGTGGCCGTCACACCCAGCGGGACGGTGAGCGAGCTGGCCCAGTCGTTGCGCGCGGTCAGTTCCAAAAAGAGGAAATCCTTATAGTCCAACTGTGCCGAACCGTAGAAGCTGTTCACCTTTTTCCGCACGTTAGATTGCTCGGAAACCAATGCGACGCGTGCATTTCCCAGGGAATAGATACCGGGGATGATCAACTGGGGGGCGCTCACATCGAGCGAGTTGCCCCTGACGTTGCGTTGGCTTCCACCGGCATTGACGGATAAATTGATTGCGCCAAGCGGCTTTGAAAAGGTCAGGAGGAAATCCATGTTGCGTTCTTCGTTGGCAATCCGGGCCTCGCGGTACGTACCGAAAGGAAACCGTTGGGTACTGAAGGCCCGACGCCTGTTGCGCAATTGATCGGTATAGTCGGTACCGATACGGGCGAACGCCTTCAGCCAGTCGTTGAACCGATAGTTGAGCGTCACATTGCCATACAGCCGGTTATCGTTTACGCTGTTGGTATTGACGCCGAGGTTGAAGTAAGGGTTATCGTGGTAGTTGTAATTGGAATTGAACTGGGCGATGTCTTCCCTGCCGGTCATCCAGATCGATTTCTTGGGTTCGAGATCCACCTGACGCCCCAACCAGCCATACAGCAAATAATTGATGTTTTCAGTTCCGTAGGTAAGGTTTGGTCGGTTATCGCTGTTGCTCTTCACGTAGTTGGCCGACACCCGTACATCCAGCTTGTCGGTCAAATTATAACCAGCGTTCAAGGAAAAGGTGTTACGTTTCAGGTCGGTGTTGGGCACGATGCCCGTTTGGTCGAAATTCGTATAGGAAAACCTGAAATCGCCCTTTTCGTTGGAACCCGACAACGCTACATTATTGATATAGGTTGCACCCGTCTCGTAAAAATGCTTGATGTTATCCGGACGGGCTATCCATGGCGTAGGCGTGATATCACCCCGTGCGGCTAAATCCGCGGCACTCCCGATTTGGCCGTCGTCTACCAAGTTGATATCCCCGCCCCGGTAACCATTTGACGTCGGCGAATCAAACTGCCTGATCAACCGTCCGTCCAATGGCGGCCCCCAGCTTTCGTCTACCCCGTCATTTAACCCTGCACCAGCACCGTCCTCAAAACTAAATTCGCCATTGATGCCCTGGCCGTAGCGGTTTTGGAATTCAGGCAACACCAGTGCGTTGTCAAATGTCACGCTTGAATTCACGCTGATGCCGATACCGCGCTGTCCCCGCCCTGATTTGGTCGTGATCAGCACCACGCCGTTTGCCGCCCGTGAGCCATAAAGGGCAGAGGCATTGGCTCCTTTCAAGACGGAAACCGATTCGACATCGTCGGGATTGACCAGCCCGGCGCCGTTGCCGTAGTCGGTTTCCTGAAAGCTTCTTCCGGAAGAGCCGAACAAATCATTGGTAATTGGCACGCCGTCGATGACAAAAAGGGGCTGATTGGCGTTGATATTAAGCGACTTGTCTCCCCTGATGGTTACCCTTGAAGACCCACCTATACCAGATGGGCTACCTACAACGGTGACCCCCGCGACTTTGCCAGCCAAACCATCCACGAAGTTGCTTGTCCGTACTTGGGTCAATTCATCTCCTTTGACCTCTTGCGCCGCATATCCCAATGACTTGGATTGCCGTGAGATACCCAAGGCCGTCACCACCACCTCTTCAAGCCCACGCACGTCGGCATCCAGCACGACATCGATGCTCCTCCGGCCATTGACGGGTATTTCCTGCGTCTGGTATCCCACGGCAGTGAATACCAAGACCTCTTGGTCTGTTGAAATGCTTAGCTGATAACTGCCGTCCGTGCCGGTTACGGTCGTCCGATTGGTCCCTTTCACGTTGATGGTTACGCCGGCAAGGCCTACGTCTTGCTGATCCGTCACTTTACCTGTGACCTCGATTGATTGATAGCTGACCGATGCATAGGCAAAGCCAACCGTGAAGGCCATCAGCACCAGCAACGGGCAGATGGCATATTTCAATAAGTTTGTGCGTAATTTTGGTTGCATGTTCATATATTGCGCCAAATAATGATACCTTTTAGTTGTGCAGCATCGCTCGCTGCATAGTTCCAATAGTTTAGTGCTCTGGTGTTATACGGATTGCCTTACGTACCTCCTTTCGTTAAGCCCCGCGGGTTGGTCTCCATCAAATCAATGCTTGTATGCTATCCTTAATGGCTTCTTCAAGCACATTCAATGCGTCCTGCAACTGCCGGTCGGTGATAATCAGCGGTGGGTAAAGCGAAAGCACATTGCCTCCCGACACTTTGAGGCTCAGCCCCTTCTCGAGACAGCGGTATAAAACCCGCTCGGCCAATATCGGGTGGGGCGCTTTGCTGTCCTTGTCTTGCACGAGTTCGACCCCCCACAGCAAGCCGATACCCCTGACATCCCCTACCTCGCTATACGTAGCTTTCATGCGTTGCAGGCGCTGCTTTAGGGTCTCCGATAGCCCAACCACATGCTCCAAGACACGGTATTCGTCTATGTAATCCAACGCCGCCAGCGCCGCAGCGGCACCCAAGGGACTTTTTTCATGGGTGAAATGCCCAAGGGACACGTGACTGGCCACATTTAGCGATTCTTTGCACAAGATGGCAGCCATAGGAAAGATACCCGCTCCAAGGCCCTTTCCGAGTACCACGATATCGGGGACGATGCCATAATGCTCGTAAACAAACGTTTTTCCCGTACGCCCCAAGGCGGTGGGGATTTCATCCAGGATGAGCAGGACTTGGTGCCTATCGCATATTTCCCTGATGCGTCGCCAAAAACCTTTGGATGGCACGTGCACCGTCGTACTACGTATGGTTTCAGCCAATACGGCCCCGATGTCGCCTTCCTTTTCAATCACGTATTCGATGTACTCCGCATACACGATATCGTCGGGTTGTCGGTCCGGCGCATGCCACATCCCTCGGTACCGATCTACTGGCGGAACATGCACGCTACCGGCAAGCAGCGGCCCAAGTCCTTGATGGAATACATATTCGCCGCCTACCGAAATGCTATCCATGGATGCACCGTGAAACGAATCGTACATCGAAATCGTCTTATATTTACCGGTAGCAATCCGGGCCAGTTTCAACGCCATGCTGATGGCCGATGCGCCACCGGGCGCAAAGAGTACCCGCGTCAGCAGGCCATCGGCGAGTCCGGCCAACCGTTCGGCCAGTTCAATCGTTGCCAGATTGGTAAATCGACGGGGACAGAACGCCAGCGCATCCAATTGATGTTTTACGCGTTCGACGATATACGGATTATGGTAACCCAGTTGGTGTACATTATTGCCATGGAAGTCAACATAGGTTTTACCCTGCAGGTTGGTCACAAATACGCCGTCACTGGACGTCAAGACATCTAAACAAGGGGTAGATAACGATTGGTGCAAAAACACGCTTGCATCCCGGGAAAGCACCGATAAGGTTTCTTCGTCTTGTGTCTCGCTCCAATATCGCCTGGATTCGGAAACGTTCAGATCACCTTCTGCATAGGAATGTGGGTTGATCTTTGCCATTTGTTTAATACCGCTTCACGTTAAAAGTTAAGCAATACTAAACAAAGTTTATTAACACATTCCGTACTGAAAATTAAATAATCATTAAATTGGATAGTTCGGGACAGGTCGTCAGTCTTCGAAAAAGTAGACAACGAGCATAATGGCCTTGCCTTGTCCCACATTCTTCGGCGTATGGGGTATACGACCGTCAAACAACATCGAATCTCCGGCATTCAATCGAATGGTTTCCCCATCGAAATGGTATTCGATTTCGCCTGACAATATATATTTATATTCGAAAGCCTCGGTCTCCACCATCGGGCGGCTGGCATTGGGTTCCAATTCGAGCAAGACGATATCGACAGTTGACTTGTCGATATTCTTTGTAAATATTCGGTGGTAACGGAAGCCCAGCGCCTGTTCTTTTTCAAAGGACTCATATTCGTCCCTGCGCTTTACCAAGATGTTTTTCGTTGATTTTTCCGTATCGATTTCCTTGAAGAATACATTTAAATCGACATCCAGCGCGCGTATAATCTCAATCAATACCATAAGCGACGGGACAGCGCGGCTATTCTCGATCTGGGAAATCAATCCTTTACTGACAGACGCCCGCTCCGCCAGTTCCTGAACCGTGATACCCTTGTTTTTTCTCCGCTCCCTGATTTGATTTCCAATCTGGATTAGAATGTCTTCTTTCATTCGAAAATAGCCCCCCTTTTAACGGCCTTGATGCTTGTTGCTTCGCCCAGGTTTATCCGACCCACCATAGCGAGCAAAGATAGCCCCTTTCAGTAGAATAGCAAAACACCGAAAAAATCGCTCCTGATCCATGCAGATTCCATAATCCTTCCTATATTTAGCAGCGCCAACCAGAGAAATGTTAAGCTCACAATTGTTATGAACAGAATCCTTATCCTATTAATTGCTATCGCCTTCCTAACAGGGTGCCAGCATAAAGCGGCTGATCTACCTGTTAAAGACATGGACCCAAATGAGACTGCCCGCATAGCGGCCACTATCGAGGAAAGCATCAAACCGGAGCTCGATAGCGGCCTTACGCTGAAGCTTTGGGGTATCGATTCGTTGGTTATTTCCCCCATTGCCATTGACATCGACGACCATGGCCGGTTGTTTTATACCACCACCGATAGGCAGAAAAACTCCGAGTTTGACATCCGCGGGCACCGCGACTGGGAGATACCGTCCATCGCCTTGCGGACGGTGGAAGACCGGCGGGCCTTTTTGCGCGCTGAGCTTTCGCCCGAAAACAGTGCGCGCAACACTTGGTTGGCCGACCTGAACGGCGACGGCTCGCACGATTGGCGCGACCTCACCGTCCAAAAGGAAAAGGTATACCGTGTGGAAGACATCTCCGGGGATGGCGTGGCGGACCGCGCACAACTGGTGGTGGATGATTTCCACGAAGAAGTGACCGACGTGGCTGGGGGTGTATTTGCCGATGGAGACGACCTCTACGTGGCCGTGGCCCCGGACCTGTGGCGCTTGACGGACAAGAACGGCGACGGCATTCCGGATGAGAAGAAATCCATTTCCCACGGCTATGGCATACACATCGGTTTCAGCGGCCACGGCATGTCCGGCGTGAAGATGGGTCCCGATGGCCGCCTTTACTGGCAGATCGGGGACATCGGTTTCAACGGCTCCGGACCCGACGGGCAAAAATGGGAGCACCCCAATAGTGGCGTTATCGCCCGTTCGAATCCCGACGGCAGCGATTTCGAAATCTTCGCTTACGGCCTTCGCAATACCCACCAGTTTGTATTCGATGAATACGGCAATATCATCAGCGAAGACAACGACGGCGACCATCCCGGCGAAAAGGAACGCCTGGTATATATCGTAAACGGCTCGGACGCTGGCTGGCGCAGCAACTGGCAATACGGCAAGTACCGCGACCCCGACAATAACGGCTATAAGGTGTGGATGGACGAAAAAATGCACCTGCCCCGCTTTGAGGGCCAAGCAGCATATATCACACCGTGCATCAGCAACTTCGTCAGCGGCCCTGCCGGCGTGGTATACAATCCCGGCACGGCATTGAGCCCGGCCTATAAAAACACCTTCTTCGTAGCCGAATTCGTGGGCAGCCCCGCCAGCTCGGGTATACATAGCTTCAAACTGAAACCCAAAGGCGCCACATTCGAATTGGGTGAGCACAAGAAGGTACTGGGCGGTGTACTGGCTACCGGTCTTGACTTCGGGCCGGATGGAGCGCTGTACGTAGCCGACTGGATAGATGGATGGGGCACGCACGACTACGGCCGCATCTGGAAGATGGACCATGAAGACCGCGCCAATGAAGCCATCCGCCAAGAGGTGAAAAACCTGCTGGCCACCGACTTCAGCAAAAATGACGACGCAGAGCTGGGCAAGTTCCTCCAGCATGAAGACATGCGGATCCGGCAAAAAGCGCAATTCGCGTTGGTCAAACGTGGGAAAAAAGGGCTGGACGCCTTCCAGCAGGCCTTGGCACAGACCACCCACCAATTGGCCCGCATACACGCCATCTGGGGCATCAGCCAACTGGCGCGTGCCGATGCGTCCTATGCCTCCTCCCTCCTGCCTTTGCTGAAAGACGCCGATCCCGAAATACGTGCGCAAGCCGCCAAGTGGCTGGGTGATATTCGCTACGCGGATGCCGGAGCAAGCCTTATACCCTTATTGAAGGATTCCAACAGCCGGGTTCGCTTCTTTGCGGCCGAGGCGTTGGGAAGAATCCGGCACGAACCCGCAACCGCCGCCATCATCGCGATGCTGGAGGCCAACAACGATGAGGACGCCTTTTTGCGCCATGGCGGTGCATTGGCATTGGCACGCATCGGCCAGGCCGAACCGATCCTTTCGTTGGCCAACCACCCTTCCCGCGCCTTGCGCATCGCTGCGGTGGTGGCACTGCGGCGCATGGGTAATCCAGGCATCGCTCGTTTCCTCGGTGACGGGGATGAATTTATCGTCACCGAAGCCGCCCGTGCCATCAACGATGACCTGTCCATCGAGGGTGCGCTGCCTGCCCTGGCCGCCCTGCTGAATACGACGGCTTATACCAACGAAGCACTGATACGCCGGGTCATCAATGCCAACCTGCGGGTAGGCAAACCGGAGAACTTGCAAAACCTCATCCAATACGCGCAGACCGGAAGCCGCCCGGCGGCCATGCGTACGGAAGCCGTGGAAGCGCTGGGCACCTGGGCCAAACCATCCGTGCTGGACCGCGTAGACGGCCGGTACCGGGGAGTCATCGAACGAGATACCGATGAACTGAAAAACCATACCGCCAAGCTACTCATTGGCTTGCTCACCGATGGGGAGCTTTCCGTGCGGCTCAGCGCCGCTAAGGCCATCGGCAAACTACGCATCAACGACGCTTCGTCCGACCTATTGGCCGCACTGAAACTGGACCGCGAGGCAGCCATGCGGGAAGCGTGCCTGAAGGCACTCGTCGCGCTCGAAGATCCGCAGCAGGAGCAAGCCATCAAGCTGGCACTTGCCGACCGGGAGAAATCCGTACGCGTAGCGGGCCTCGACCTGCTGGAAAACATGACTATCCCAAGGGCGGTCATCGCTGATCTGCTGGCCGATGTCATCGCCTCAAAGACCACGGAAGAAAAGCAGGCCGCAATCATTGCACTCGGAAAAGTGTCCCTCGAGCATTCGAACGCGCTTTTCAATAACTTATTGGACCAGATGGAAACGCGCCGGCTGACTCCGGAAGTTTACCTGGAATTGGGCGAGGCCATAGACAGTACACGCTCGGAGCAGCTGATTGCGCGCTATAAAGCCATCAGCGACCGGTCATCCTCGGATGAACTGATGGCCGCTTATGCCAGCACCCTACAGGGAGGCAACCCCCAACGGGGCAGGGCCATATTTTTCCAGAATCAGAATGCCCAGTGCATGAAATGCCATGCCTATGACGACCGTGGCGGAAACGCCGGGCCTCGCCTCAACGGCATAGGTGCCAAGCTGACGCGCGAACAATTGCTCGAATCACTTATCGACCCCGGCAGGCGCATCGCTCCGGGCTACGGCATCGTCATGCTGGAACTGAAGGATGGGCAAAGCCTGTCGGGCATTTTCCTAGGTGAAGATGCCCGTAGCGTAACGCTACGGAAAGGGCAGCAGGACCAAGTGGTTCCACAAACCCAGATTGCGAAGAAAACCTTTTCGCCATCCAGCATGATTGACATGAAAGGGGTGCTTTCGGCCCGCGAAATCCGGGATGTGGTCAGCTTCCTGGCCACGCTGACGACGGATGATTGAGTTGTTGGACGGGGGCCATTTACTTGCCTCTTTGTAATCGTGGGCAATTCACTCGGGATTGGGTATACCATCGTTCGGCCGATATCCGTATGCCTTCGGCAGCTGTTCGGCTCGCTGCCGAAGCCCAGTCGAACGATTGTCGAACCGTTGTCGAAGGATTCCCGAAGGATTGTCGAAGCGCAGTCGAACAACTGTCGAACAACTGTCGAAGGAATGGCAGCGATTGGCACTGATTTGTGCCAATCGCTGCCAATCACTGCCAAGTGAACTCGTGCTGGGGAAGTTGTTTAATTCGCGTAACGGAATCCTGCCTCGCTCTCTTTGCCCTTAATCTGCCCCGTCTTCAGCAGGTGGTTCAGGCGGAAAGCGACCACCTTCTGCAGTTTGGTCAATCCGTAGTCGGGATCCAAGCCATTGAGGTAGTCAATCAGTTCTGCTTTGGTGCTGTCTTTCTTCTGGCCCAAGGCATAACGAATCTTGTCATCCATGGTTGCCTTCACGTCAAACGAGGCCAGAACATCCGACTTCGGTGCTTTCTTGGCGATTGCTTTCTGCGGCGGTGCTTTGGCAGTAGCACCCGTCTTGACGGCCTGCGCTTTTACCGATGCCGTGCCAGCTTTTTCGGAAACCGGCTTAGCCATCGGGGGCTTCCTGGTTGTTGGTGCGGGCAACACCGCGTTTGCCGCTTCCGATGCAGTCTTCGTAGCGGCCTTCTTAGTCTGTGTTCTTTTTACCGTGGTGGCCGCCTCAACAGTGGGCGCCGTGGGTATAGCGGCACGGCGTGTACGTGTTTTTTTGGTCGGCGCAGCCGATGCAGCGGCCGAATCGGTAGCGGCCGCTTTCCTGGGCGACTTCTTGGCTGGGGTTACAGGTATTTCCGTAGGTTTGGTATCAGGCGACGCTACACGATCCACCAAAAACTCTGCCGTGCTTTTGACGCCATCAATAGCCTTGGCCACCTGCTTTCGGATGGCCTTCACGGCTTTTTCCAGTTTCTTCTTTTTGCCTTTTTTCTTACCTTTCTTATCGACCGATTTTTCACCGGGGTTCAAGGACGATATTACGGTTTCGATTTTTTGCAGCTCTTCTTTCAAGGATTGCTTGCGCTCCTGTAGGTAGGCCAGCACATCGCTATCTGCAATTTTGGATTTTGCCATACTGTCTTTTTGATAGTTTCCTGCCAAAAGTATTCATTTTTAGCAAAATAACAAATTGGCGGTTATAGCTTCGCCGCAGCTGCCTCATCCACCAGCCACGTGACCCGATCGCCGGCCCTGTCAATCAATTGTGCGGGGTATTGTTCGAAATTGTGTGCACCCCGCAGCACTTCGTAGAGCGCCTCGGCCTTGCCGGCACCATAGGCGATGACGGCGATGTGGTTTGCCCGGTTGACCAACGGCACCGTGAGTGTAATGCGATACATATCCTGGGGTTTCAGGTAGTAGGCAACCACCCACTTGTTGTATTCATGCAGTACCCCGGTATGCGGAAACCACGATGCGGTATGACCGTCGGCCCCCATGCCCAACAAAATCAAGTCGAAGCGCCCATCGGGATGGAGGTGAAGCCGGAGGGATTGTTCATACTCACGTGCAAACTCATCCGGAGAGACGCCATCGGCCCACATGGGAAAAATCTGCGTCCTAGGAATGGACACGTGATCCAGCAATGTCTCGAACGTCATGCGGGCATTGCTCCGCTCATCATCCAACGGCACCCATCGTTCATCGCCCCAAAAAATATATACATGATCCCATTCCACCTGCTCACGATAAGGTGAGGCGGCCAATAACCGGTACAAACCGGCGGGGGAGGAACCCCCTGTCAATGCGACCGTAAAATGGCCCTTCGCTGCAATCGCGTCGCCTGCATGTTGTACAAACAGTTTGGCAGCTTCGTGATTGAGCTGCTCCACGTCACTGAACTTCCTAATCATCTTTTCCCTTTTTTGTATGTTGTTTTCTTGCATTTTTATGTTTTCGCCTCGATGCAAACGCGGAAACCGGAAAACAAAAAATACACTACATCACGTATGCAGATTCAGGGCCCACACATGGCCTTGCCGAGCAATCAATGCTTCGGCGCTCTCCGGCCCCCAAGTTCCGGCCGCGTAGTTGGGAAAATCCAGTGAATCCCTGCTTTCCCATGCTTCAAGGATGGGCGTAATCACATCCCATGCTTCCTCCACCTGATCGGACCGCATATATAACGTAGCGTCGCCCCGCATAGCATCGAGCAACAGCGTTTCGTAAGCCTCCGGCGTTTGCGTGGAGCAGGTATCGTAGTCGAATACCATCTCCGCCGGATTGAGGCTCATTTCCAGTCCCTGTTTCTTGGCGGTAAAACGCAATCGGATATCCATCGTGGGTTGGATATTGATGGTCAACCGGTTGGGCATCAGGTTGCCTGCTTGGGTTGGCGAAAACGTGGAATGCGGCACGGGCCTGAATTGGATGGTGATGGACGAGGTTTTTTCCTGCATGCGCTTGCCTGTACGCAGGTAGATGGGTACGCCCTGCCACCGCCAGTTGTCGATGTACAGCTG
>Ga0182741_1004831_pt1 | contig 12929 bp, 11 predicted proteins | sample eDN5th37CBELigOP_FD_128874 | JGI IMG/M metagenome (GOLD analysis project Ga0182741, IMG submission 128874) | Enriched Organic Plus compost microbial communities from Emeryville, California, USA - eDNA 5th pass 37_C BE-Lig OP (version 2) (version 2) ...
AAAACAGATGTTTGCTGATACGCCCGTACGCCAACTCCATGCAGTTCAGCAGGCACGGAAAAACAAGGGTTTGCGAGGGCGGCAGAACCGCAAAATCCAAAGGGGTTTTTGGTACAGGGCAAACGCCCAGCCGACAAATCGCAGATGAGCTTGATCAAGCGGCAGTGCCAGTGACCGCATGGATGGACCAAGCAAGTGGTGCATCCATGTAAATGCAATCAGGCCGCTACCCTAGACCGTATGTACGCTGTCAGTGACGCGGGGTACGTGTACCTTCCGCCTAGCACAGAAAAGCAGTTATCTGCTGTGATTTGCAGACGTACTTTGATCTTTCGTCCGTGAGCATTCTGCTTTCCCTTAATTGACTCCCAGTATCTTTTCAGAAACTCAACAAAGTACCACAAGAGGTACTTTCCTCTGATTAAAACTTTGTCAGACTCTTTCCTAACCCTCCTAAAGACATTCAGAATTGTAGACGGCTCTAACTCAACCTCGTTTTTTATCTTTCCCATGAAATGCTTAACTACACGAGCATGGGACAGCTTAGTGTGAACACCATCGAAGGCCAAAACGTCCGAAGGGGAGAAGTTGGAGAGCACCGGTTTCTGATACTCCGAAGAACTATCGGTGAGCTTCTGTCTAATTGCGATTGCCGCAGCCATGCAGGGGCGGAGCACTCTCCGCAGCTTGTGCCATCCACATTCAAAAGCCTCAATAGCCTTCTGAAACAAATCCTCGGCTGGTTCTACTTGGACCACTTCTTGAAGGAAACGCTCAAGTGTTTCACGCGCGGCTACCTCATTCTCAATTGAGTAGCCGTCAGTAACGTAAACCGCTTTGGGGAGTGGTTTTTCTTGAATAAACCGGTCGAGATCGGCATCAACGAAGAACAGGCAGCGATCTGCGCCCGCCTCAGCGATAAGATTGGACACTGACAGCACGGTTTCTTTACCGTCACAGACATACAGACGGATAGGCGACGCTACGAACTGCCTAATCGCTGGCATGTAATACTCAGCGTCATCTGCCCCTTCTAAAAAGACGCAGGTTTCCTCAGGTTGCCTTTCAAGTTTAAACCGATGGAAGATTGCCTTTGGGCTGTTTCGACGCGCCCTAAGATTATCGACGTAACTCACGCCTGACCGTCCTCAATAATATGATCCCGAATGTCGATCACATATCGGTCCAATTCATTATCGAAGATGAAGGGCGAATGGGTAACAGCACCAATAAATGAGCATTTTCCAGAGGCAAGGATATCAGGAAGAAACTTAGCTTGCCACGGCACTGAAAGAGACAATTCGGGCTCATCAATAATAACGATGTACTTCTCATTGCCCGTCAGGTAAAGATGCGACATCAGAGAAACTACTTGCTTTTCGCCAGAAGACAGCATTCTCCAGTCTATCTGACGCTTATCGCCCTGGTATATGCCTATGCTATAGCGAGTTCCATCATATTCTATTTTCTTGTTTTGTAGATATGAGTTGCATGTCTTTACAAAGTGCGAAATAGCTCTCTCTTTGTCGAAGATACGTCGAATGATCTCCGTTACTTTTGAGAAATAATGGGCCACATATAAGTCCTGTGTTGTGGCCTTATCTCCCCCGGCTCTCAAACGCACAATAACGTCGAGCAGCTTCTGCTTATCTCCTTCGCTCAGCGTCTCTTCTTCAACTTTGTCCAATATTGTTTTAACCACGAACCTGTCGCGGACTTCCTCCTCGGACTCATTAGGTGACAATTGCAGGAGTGACCTGTAGCGTCCGTACTCTTCCTTAAAGTAGCCGTTTAGTACGTCGCTCAGCAGTTGCGCCAGAGAAGCTGGTTTAAACTTCTCAGCTTCGCCGCGTATCACATCTCGCATGTACGTCGCCGCGAGATTGTTCAAGCTTTTTCGCGCGTCCTCCTTGATACTTTCTTGAGCAGAACTGACCTGTTGGCGGACATCCTCCATGCCGAACTCGACAAGCTCAATAAAATGATCAGAACTCTTATTTAAATCGACTGACGCCTCATTTGAATACCTCCTGATTTCGCGAACTATCTCAGGGAATATTAGTTCGAGTTCCTTTTCGATGCGGCGATATGTGGGCAGATACAAAATCTTAGCCCCCAGATTCTGCGTTAGGAACTCCTCATATTCTGCAAGCTTCTCGGAAGCCGAAGCCTCTTCCCTTCCATGAAAAAACTGGTTCCTCAGTCGCCTGACGGCTGAATGAGTTACGCGAAGTTCGTGAGCAAGAGGGCGAAGGTCGTGCTCGGTGAGTTGGTTGGCGCGGATGAAAGTGTTCCAAAGCGCCGTTCCCCGTAGCCGCATTATTCGATTCCGGAGAGCGGGCGGAATGCTCGTCGCATCCCCTCCGGCAGAAGGAAGAGGACTATCTGCGATCTCGTCTCTTGTGAGTCGAAGCTTCCTGCGCCCAATCCGGAGGGTTACAGCGTCGAATTGATATTCGAGCATCTTTCCCCACTGGCGACTCAAGAAAAAGTATAGCAGGTTCAAAACTGTACTTTTACCAAGTCCATTAAGTCCAACCATTATTAGGCGGTTGTCTTTTATGGGCAGGTTCACATTCCGGAAGCCGTAGAGGTTCTCTACATGAAAACTATGCAGGTTCATAAACAACTCACTCGCGATGTTCACCGTTGCTGAGCAGTCGTTTAAACTGCACTCAAAGTGGCTCACATAGCGCTTCTAGCACTTCGTAGACGGAGGGACATTCCATTTAGTAACGGATGCACAGTTACTTGCATGAGCGCTGGCGCATAACTCTACTGTGCAGATAGCTCCCACACAGCGCGTGTATGCTCTAATCGCCCCAAGGTTAGATAGTGCTCGTTCTGATCCAACCATGCCTTTCGTATCTCCCAATCAGGCAGGATGCTGCCGACCAGCCCCCAGAACTCGCGATCATGGTTCCGGTGCCGTAGATGGCAAAGCTCGTGGACGACGGCGTATTCGAGGACTGTCTTCGGCGCGAAGATCAAGCACCAGTTCAAGTTCACGCTGCGGTCGGCGCCACAACTGCCCCACATGTGCTTCTGATCCTTGATGTGAACGCCTCTCGGCTTCAAGCCGTTCGGCTCGCCATACTGGCGGACGAAGGCTGCCACATCCTTCCTGAGGCGCTTCCGGAGCCAGAGCCGCAGAGCGGATTCGATCAGGGCATCCTGAGAGGAAGCCGATGCCGTACGGGGATAGCCGATGTAGAACCCATTGCGGTAGGTGACCTCTACCAAGGTGCTATCGGTCGGCTCGATCCTCAGCCGCATCAGCCTGCCGCGATACGGAATCTTGGCCCCACTGACGAACTGGCTCACCTTGGGCGCGGCAGCCACACGAGCCGCCATCTGGCGTGTCTGCTCGACAAGCCACGCTCGGCGGCGTTCCAGCACGCCTGCAATCTCTTCGTCTGTTGCCGCCACCGGGACCACGACCTCCACCCGGTCGGGGGTCACGGTAATGCGAGCACGACTGGCTGTACCGGAACGGCGTAGAATGTATGGGATGGACGTGTCGCCAACCGCCAGCACCGGCACGATCAGGCCCTCGCAAAATGCTTGAGTGCGAACTCTTCAATCTGCTCAGAGACTTCCTTCAGGTTTCCGAGGCCAAAGGAGTGAACTATAGCGCGCACCTGCTGGCGGAGTGATTTGCGAAGTCCCTCCTTCTCCTGCCATCGGGGTGGGGCTGTAGCCTCATCGCCATAGAGGGACGCGATCTGGGTCGATAAGCTCTCGGCCCCGTCACCTGCTCCGAATGACCGCAGCACCTGGAGGATGCCGTAAGCTCCGGGCGAGAGTCCCGCTTCTTCGTGGGCCGTGGCCTCCGCCTCAAGGTCTTTAGCAAGTTCTTCTGCCAGCTTGAGCTTGTCGGCCCAGGACAGTTGGGCCTCGTCCAGCCGCTCCAGCAGTTCCCGCAGACGTTCCGAGAACTTGGCATATTGATGTGGGTTCTGACTGATCCGCTCCGTCACGACCTTGCGCAGTTCGGTCGTCTTGCGGATTGCCGCCGTCTTCAGGTCGTCCTCGGTCTTATCCTCCACCTCGAAGTCGTCCCAGAACTCGGGGTCGGTGATGTTCCGCAGTTTTACCGTGACGCTCAGCCCCGTGGCGTCGAGGTGCTGTTCGAGCATGTCTCTGATCTTGCGGCTGTAGCTGTTCTGGTCGAACGCCTCCCGCTTCTCGAAGACCTGTGTGGCGTAGCGCAGGAAGATCGCCACCCACTTCAGGTCAGCGGTGTACTCCAGGATGCTTGGATCGGGGCTGACGGCCTCGTAGAGGCCGATGAAGTCACGGGCCTTAGCCCGAAACTCGAACCACTTGTCCTCCGTCTTGAGGAGGCCGATCAAATGGTCGAACTCGGCCTTCAGGCTGTCCTTGGACGGCTTGCCGCCATCCCGCTTCAGCCCCTTCATCATCTGGAGGGCGGCGGCGTGAGCGACCCTTAGCTGGTTGCGCAGGTCGTCGAGGTTGCGCATGGCATTGCGGACATCATCCGCTCGGTAAGAGGCTAACGCCTCCTCCAGGTGGGACGAGACCCCGATGTAATCAACGATCAGCCCATTGCGCTTCTTGGCGTCCGCGACACGATTGGTGCGAGCGATGGCTTGAAGGAGCGTATGTTCCTTCAGCGGCTTGTCGAGGTACATCACGGACTCAATGGGCGCGTCGAAGCCGGTCAGGAGCTTGTCGCAGACGATCAGGAACTCCGGGTTTTCGCCCTTCTTGCCGAATGCCTGCTTGATGACAGTCTCGGCGTCCCGGTCGAGATACTGGGCTCTGAGGTCCTGCCGAAGAGCTTCGATGTACTCGTCCTCGCTTGGCTTTGCGTCCTCCTGGGAGGCCGAGTAGACGCAAGCCGACATGGCGACGGCCCGTGCCTTGGCCTCTTCCTCCGAAACGCCCTGCGCGATCAGGTCGTCTGCAATCACCCGGTCGAGGGCGCCCTTGTAAAGAATCACCGCCTCTCGGTCGATGGCGACGATCTGAGCCTTGAAGCCGTCCGGGCGGGCGTAGGCTTTGAAGTGGGTCCAAATGTCGTAGGCGATCAGTTCAATGCGCTTCGGATGCTTCACCAGATCGGTGATCTTTACACCTCGCCGCTTCACCTCCTCCAATTTGTCGTCCGGGAGGTCGGCGAACCACTGGTCGAACAGGATGTCGATTTTGGCCTCGTCAATATGCCAGTCCGTCTTTCGGCCCGTATAGAAGATCGGCACCGTGGCCCCGTCCGCTACAGCGTCGTCGATACCATACTTGTCGAGATAGCCCTCGCCGACGACACCGAAGTTCGCGTACGTGTCCTTGTCATCCTTCTTGATCGGGGTTCCAGTAAATCCGAAGAACCGGGCCTCAGGCATTGTCTTGCGCAGGTAGGCTCCGAGGTCCTTTTCCTGCGTCCGGTGGCACTCGTCCACCATCACGATCCAGTTGGCCGAGTTTGGGATCGGCTGGTCGGAGTCCTGGAACTTGAAGATCGTCGAGAGGACGGTCAGGCCATCGGTGCCCTTGCTGATCAGGTCCCGCAGGTCTCGGATACTCTCGACCGAAATCGGGTTCGGCAAGCCACAGGCCGCGAAGGTGCCGCTGATCTGGCCGTGGAGATCAAGGCGGTCGGTCAGGACCATGATGTTGGGGTTCGTCAGTTCGGGCGAGGTGACTGTCCGATGTGTCTTCAGCTTGAGGGCGGCGAACACCATGGTCAGGGACTTGCCCGAGCCCTGGGTGTGCCAGATGAGTCCTCGCCGATGCTTGGCCTCGATAACCCGCCCGACGATCTTGTTAACCGCCCGGAATTGCTGATACCGGCAGACCTTCTTGATGGTGCCCTTATCCGTCTTCTCGAAGACGATAAAATGGGCAATCAAGTCGAGGAGGCGTGAGGGCTCCAGAAGGCTCCAGAGGCCCTTGGAGAGCGCGTCGGAGAAGTCGCTGTCCCGGCGAGGCCAAGGGTCACCCCATTCGGCGTAGAACTTCGATGGGCTCCCAGTCGTGCCATAGAGACAGTTCGTACCGTCCGTGACGATGTTGAAGCAGTTTGAGAGGAACAGGCGGGGGATGTCTCGCTCGTACTGCTTGACTTGCTCGAACGCCTCGCCGGTCTTGTCCTTGCCGTTGATCGGGCTCTTACACTCGATCACGACAACAGGTATGCCGTTCACATGCACCACAACGTCGGCGATGCGGGTCACCTCGGCCTTGACCCTGAACTGGTGGGTGACTGTGAAGAGGTTATTCGCGAGATTCTGGAAATCAAGGACTCGGAGCGTCCGCCGGGTGCTCTCGCCCTGGATCGTGCGGCTGTAGTTACCACGCAGAACCGAGAGCCAAATCTCATTGTCAGAGATGGAGGCCAGATCGGCGTACGCGACCCGTGCATCGGCCTCGGAGATGTTATTGATACGCTGGAATGCAGCAATCAGATGAGGTCGGAAGAGAACCTGATTATCGCTATCACGGAGGCTCGAATGATCGGTAGGCGCAACAAAGGCATAGCCGATACTCTTTAGGTATTCGAGGATCGGCTGCTCTGCCAAATGCCATTCCATTCCTGCCACTGTGTGCCCTCGGTCTTGTTATTCTGCTGCCATCAGAAGGTGATCCGAGGCTCGCTTACGGCCCGTGAGGAGGTCTGACATCAACCCGGATTTTAATGCTGACAAATGCGAACTGTGATCTATTGCGATCATCTCCGCTGTCGTGAAATCACGGATCATCGCAATGATGCGCCGAGCTTCTGTGGGCGGCGGAATCGGGACGACGAACTGCCTGATGTTCTCTAAGCTCAAACCGGGCTTGCTCTGCCCGTACTGTGATCCTGTAATTTGTACATTGCCCGGCCCTGATGGCGAGAAGAACGCAACAAACAGGTCTGCGAGATCAGGCTCATTGAGGCGAACTAAGCCAATATGTTGACTGACATAGGCTGGACCCAGCCCGTTTGGGACCTTTGCTACATTGCCAACTCCGTTTCCGGTAATCGTAAAGAGCAGATCGTCAGGACAAACAAGGGTTCTGGCTCCCTCAGCATTCGTTGGGACTCTTACATGCTGCCGATCAGCAAAATCCAAAACTCCATCGCGGATGTTTTGAGAGCGAACGAATAGGGCACCTTCATCTGTATAGTATTGCGCCCAGCCCCTCGATCCACTGGTTATATGGCAAGACACATCCCTGAGTTTCCCGAGGCCCCAGGTTTCCGGTATTTCCCCGATCTCCGTTTGCCTAAACCGGGTATGGCCGATGCCTCTGGTCAGGAGGCGTCCCAAGACGCCCCGCTTGACCTTGCGGGTTTGCTCGATGACCGCCTGCGTCGCTTGAATGGCCTCGTCCACGCTGGAGAGGATTTCTCCGATACGGCACTGCTCGGAAAGAGGCGGGACAGGAACCTGATGGAGTTTAAGCACACCCTTTTTTATGTGCTTCATTGTGCTGCCGTGGGAATGCCCGGCAAGTACATCTATTGAGTTTAGGATCGTATAGAGAAGGAAATCGCGGTCAATTCCGAGCCTCGGGACGACCTTGAAAATATGCTGATTTAGTATACCCGGTCCGCGACTCCACTTTATGGCTGTCAGAGTTGCCGACCAGGAGAACAGAATGTCCCCATCATTAATTAGATGTCGAGGCTCAACGTCTTTACCCGCATAGTAGTCGTACTCGGCATCCGGATCGTTAATTTGGGCAATGCGTACGATGGGCAAGCCCTGATCCGTCCAGTCTTCCGGTTTGAAAGCCCGCCCGTTGTGATAATCCGCGAGGTCAGATAGCGGCTTCAACTCCCAGGTCTCGGGAACATCATGCAACATACCCAAGCTCCTTCAGGAAAGCCATCATCTTGGCCTCCGCAGCATCCCGCTGGGACCGAAGTTCGAGGAGCTTCTCGACTTCCTCGGCTACGTCGAGGTCCTCGGTTTCCTCGCCGACGTGGACGTAGCGGGAGATATTGAGGTTGTGGTCATTCGTGACGATCTCGGACATCTCCACTACACGAGCGAGGCGGTCCATGTCGGTGTAGTCGTGGAACGTCTTCGCCAAGGTGGCGACGTTGGCATCCGAGAGATGGTTCTGGGCCTTGCCTTCGACGAACTGCTCGACGCCATTAATGAACAGGACTTTGCCCCTGCGCTCGGCAGGCTTGGTCTTCCGCATAATTACGATGCAGGCAGGGATACCCGCCCCGTAGAACAGGTTCGGAGCCAGCCCGACCACCGCCTCGATGAGGTCCTCCTTCAGCAGTCCCTCCCGGATGCGTCCCTCGGCTCCGCCCCGGAACAGGACGCCGTGGGGAAGAACCACCCCGAGCATGCCGTCCGACTTGAGGCTCGCCACCATGTGCTGGACGAAGGCGAGGTCGCCGTAGGATTTCGGCGGGCAGCCGAAGCGGTCGCGTCCGTACGGGTCGCCATTGCTCCAAGTCTCGTAGCCCCAGGACTTGAGCGAGAACGGCGGATTGGCGAGCACCCGGTCGAAGGTGCGGATTGCCTTGGAGCCTTCGCCCACGAGGTGCTTCGGGTCCAGGAGGGTGTCCCCACGGGCTATCGACGCGTCGTCGATGTCATGGAGGAAGAGGTTCATCTGGCAGATCGCCCAGGTGTTGAGGTTCTTCTCTTGACCGAACAGGTGTAGGCTCTTCGGGTTCTTGCCCTGACGCTCAAGGTGATGGACCGCTTCCAGGAGCATGCCGCCTGAGCCGCAGGTCGGATCATAGATCGACATGCCTTCCTCGGGCCGAAGGCACTCCACGATTAGGCGCACCACCATCTTCGGGGTGTAGAACTCGCCGCCCTTCTTGCCTGCGTCATCGGCGAATTGCGCGATCAGATACTCGTACGCTTGCCCAAGCACGTCGGGCTCCACGTCGGAATTGCGGAGCCGGTAAGCCTCAAAGTGCTGGAGGAGCTTTTCGAGGGTAGCGTCTGGGAACCGCTCCTTGTTGTTGAAATCTACGTCCTGGAAGATGCCGCGAAGGCGGTGGTTCGCGTCTTCGATGGCATGGAAGGCCGCATTCAGATGCGTACCAATGTCCGTGGTGTGCTTCCGTACATCCTTCCAGAAGTGTCCCTTGGGAATATCGAACCGATGCTCATCCGGATCAGCGGCGAGTTCGGCATCGCCGTACTGGGCCAGCCGCTCCTCGTACTCTTCCTCCCAGACATCGCAGAGGCGCTTATAGAAGAGGAGGCCAAAGATATAATGTTTATAGTCCGAGGCGTCGATGGCACCCCGGAGGATGTCGGCGGCCTTCCAAAGGTGACCTTCGAGTTGGCTGAGCGTCAGAACAGACATGGTTCCGGTAGTTCCAATCAGGGGCTTGCAATAGGACAATCTACCAATCGAGCGCCGATGGGCAAGATTGTTACTGCATAGCTTCAATTGGTAAAGGGCTGGTAGCGTCTCGGCTCAGCGTAAGAAGACGGCACTATCGCTGTACCAGTTATCAGCTTTCGAGCGCATTGAGATGGCTCGTATAGGCAGCGGTGGTCCCGCACGTGAAGCGAGTTGCCAAAAAAAATCATGGGATTTCGTTGACGAGAACGAGTTTCCTTGGAGACTCAAGGTATGGATTCTGTCCGAAGACCCTTTGAAATGCCGGTCCTCCACACAACCCCGGATGACTTTGGCTTGTCCTGCCCGGAGGCTAATAGGAGGAAGTTGGAACTCCTAGTTACGGCTCCGTACAGGGTGCTTCATGATGACGGAGCGGTCCTCCTGGGCCTTGCCGTGAGTTCCGGCTTGGGCGAGCTATTTCTCTGCAAAATGGATGAGTTTGCACTCACTTATTATCTGCGGTTCGAGGTTAAGCAGATCAATCAGCTAGGGAGCACCGCAGCAAGGGTGGCGCTGTGGCGTCGGTGTTCTCCTGGCTTGGAGGGAGGGACCTCCCGCATCCTGCACTCCCTGCTCAACGAGTACGATGCTGTCGTCAGCGATCCTTCCATAACCATAGCAGGGCAAAGGTACTGGATCGACCGCATGGCCGAGGCCCACCAGAAGGGTTTAACCGTTGGCGTAGTGGATGGCGACATCCCGGTCCCGTATAAGGGGAGACACCTACTTGATTGGATACAAACCCAAGATGGCGGGGGCCGAGAAGAGAGATATGGAGGCAAACCGTTCTTTGTCGCAAAGAAGCTGGTGGGTTGATCCATGAACATCCCCGCCTCTTTTCCAATCGCGGTTCGGCCAACCTCAGTCCGCATTCGAGGACGGCAAGTTATCATCCGACACGGAACGCCCGAGCGGTGGCATGGTCTCCTCTGGGTAGACCAAGAACTTCCCTATCCTGTTCGGTTTTACGGTCGCCCCATGTGGCGGCAGGTTCTTCGATGGCTCATGCAGTACCCTTCCGACCTTTGGTACGCAGATTTTGAACCTAATCAGGACGGTCACGCCCGTTTCAGATCACTCGCTGATCTCGTCCGGTTCGAGAGGTACTTCGGTGATCGACTCGATGCGGCGCTGCCAGTCGGACCACACCCGTGTATGTGGGCCTTACACCGGAGGGAAATCGTGCCCAAGACTAACGGCGATATCCTCCAGGCACTTCTCAACGGCTTCGAGGGCGTCCTCGACACTCCCTCCTTCATTCTTGCCGACTGGGTCGCCACAGTCCCGGACGAATCGGCGTACGGGCAGGCTCGCGATGCTCTTCTCGCCCGTTTTCCACGCCTCCCTGGCGTTCCGGAGCAGATCAAGCTCGTTGATGTCGATCAGGAGCATGCCCGCTGGCTCGCCCGGCCCTTTATGCCGCCAGTCCACTCTACAGACGCGCAAACGGGTGAGCGCCGCCGTCTTTCGCGCGAGTTTGTCGAGAGGCATGGCCTTGATAGCAACACTCCTCGCAAAGTCTACCTAATGCCTGAAGGGCTGAGTGGAGATGACGTGATGAGATGGCTGCTTGGAGAGCCGCCATACAACGACAAGGAGGAGTACGCGACCTGGATGGACTGGGACGGGACCGAGTACGACCTCATCGAAGGTCGTCTCTCGGCAAGGAGCATTCGGGAGCAATGACGATCTTTACGATGCCGCCCCGGAGCAGAGATTTGGGGACGCATAATGGGTCGCCTACAATCCTGTATCGTGATCTACGGCTACAGGGAGTTGCCGCTTCGGAAGCATGGCGTCGCGTACGCGGCCAATTTCCCGAGCCTCCGAGGCTGAGCCCGCAAGAGCCCGATTTCCAATCGGATTCGCGAACAGATGTACCGACCACATCGGTGAATATCTATGAAGATAATCAGGCTACGATTTGGGGACAGATCGGATGGGGGCCGGTCCTTCTGACGGTGGTCTCCTGGCTCCTAGAGCAGGTTTTCTGGGCGTTGGTCTGGATAGCCAGGATCGCGGTGCGGATCGTAATCGGTCTGCTGTGGTTTACCCTTGGTTTCGTCGTCGGGTTCCGCATGTTCTCCAGACGGTAAAGCCCCTGGAGATAAACTCCGGGGGCGCTGGCGTACAAGCTCCAACCAGACTTGGGCAGCCTCGTTCAAGATTGGACTATTCTAGCTGGCATCGGCGAAGCCGAACTCCTCGTCGAACACGGCTTGGTCTTGAGGTGCCCAGAACCGGACACCGACCAGTTCGAGACGTTTCACCTGCGATCCCATATTCAGTTGCTGGATAGTGCTCTCGGCGGCTGCTCGCTGGGCAGGAAGAGCAATGATCAATTTGCCTTCCCACATGACTATGCCCTCCATACCAAGGCGAACCCCTACTTGATCGCAGTCGGTTGCGAATAGGAAGCCGTAAAGGACAACGGGCTCGCAGTGGAGAAGCTGGCGACGGCACATGACATCCGTCACCTCGTCGAAGGTACGACCGTAGACAATGATTTCTGGGGTATGATTTTTCATGAAGTTTACTCTCTGGATGAACGATTGATCAAAATGCAACCGGCATCGGCTCAAGTTGCTCGGCGTACGGGTAGGTGGTGGAAACATGTCTCGCCTTGGCGCGTCCACGCTGCGGCGATATCGAGAACTTCAGGGCCTGATAGCGACCGCGAAGTGATGACGAGACGGCAATAACCTCCGGGTCTATGGCGGCGAGGATTTCGCTACGTAGGCTGGTGCGGCTGAGGGGGCGGAGGGTTGTCGTCCATCGGGTGCTCAGGGTCGAGATGACCTCGGTAGGGGTTAAGGAGCCGAGACCTGCGATGCCGCGTACGCGGCCATTTGAGGACAACCAGACGACCATGCAGAAATCACGCCACCAGCGATCCCCTCGGCGGCGGTAGTCCACGAGGTTCCGAACCTCAACGCGCCACGCCCAGAAGTCGGTATATCTGGACGCATCAAGCTCGATCTCGATCACGTGCAGGCTACCGGTTGCCGTACTGAGCATGCGACGGGTCATACGGCCTGCATACCGGCGAGCGCAGGGCTTACAGGTGATTTGTCCGCAGCGATTCTGGGCATGACATCTACAACTCATACAGTGATTTATCTCTGTACGAATCGTGCCCTCGTGCGCGCCCGAAGGTTAGACCCGGTTATTTTGACGAGACCGACTGAACTTCTCCCGCAGATGCCCGGAAACTTCATCACTCACCCACTATAGATCGAGGAAGATCAGGATCGAGTCGTCTCGGACCGGCTAGAACTTCACCCTTGTGGAACTTCAAGGCGGAACTTCGCGCCAGTCATAGCCCCGGCTAGGGGCTATTGGTGCAGCACCGCCGTACGTCGGATGTGGCCGCAATCGTCATGGTGCGCGGAGGAAGTTAAGGATCGAACAGAGCCAGCTTTGGCTCGAACTTCCTGCCCCCTTTTTTGACGACGCCATCCGCGGCCCGATTTGCCCTGTACCAAAAACCCCTTTGGATTTTGCGGTTCTGCCGCCCTCGCAAACCCTTGTTTTTCCGTGCCTGCTGAACTGCATGGAGTTGGCGTACGGGCGTATCAGCAAACATCTGTTTT
>Ga0182741_1004833_pt1 | contig 12927 bp, 11 predicted proteins | sample eDN5th37CBELigOP_FD_128874 | JGI IMG/M metagenome (GOLD analysis project Ga0182741, IMG submission 128874) | Enriched Organic Plus compost microbial communities from Emeryville, California, USA - eDNA 5th pass 37_C BE-Lig OP (version 2) (version 2) ...
CTGCTGGCGGGCCTCACCCTGATCTTCGTCTTCGCGGTGGCCACCATCCCCGCCTTCGCGGCCTATGCGGGCGGGGCGCTGCCGGTGCTGGTGCTGGTGGCGTTGTTCGTCACGTTGATCCCCACCACCATCGGCGCGCTGCTCTCGGCCATCGGCATCGCGGGCATGGACCGGCTGGTGCGCTTCAATGTGCTGGCCATGTCCGGCCGCGCGGTCGAGGCGGCGGGCGATGTGGACACGCTGCTCCTGGACAAGACCGGCACCATCACCCTGGGCAACCGCCAGGCCGTCGCCTTCCTGCCGCTGGAGGGCGTGCGCGAGCAGGAACTGGCCGAAGCCGCCTTCCGCGCCAGCCAGGCGGATATGACGCCCGAAGGCCGCTCCATCGTGGCGCTGGCGCAGAGCAAATATGGCTGCAGGGAAAGCGCGGACGGCGGCAGTTTCGTGCCCTTCACGGCCCAGACGCGGCTTTCGGGCGTGGATGGCGCGGCGGGCGCGATCCGCAAGGGCGCGGTGGACGCGGTGCTGGCCTGGTCCGGCGCCACCGGCTCCGCCGCCGGCCTCAACCTGATCGCCGACCGCATCGCCAAGACGGGCGGCACGCCCCTGGCGGTGGCGCAGAACAAGCGCCTTCTGGGCATCATCCATCTCAAGGATATCGTCAAGGGCGGCATCCGCGAGCGCTTCGCCGCCCTGCGCCGCATGGGCATCCGCACGGTGATGATAACCGGCGACAATCCACTGACGGCGGCGGCCATCGCGGCGGAAGCGGGGGTGGACGATTTCCTGGCCCAGGCGACGCCGGAGAACAAGCTGGCCCTGATCCGCGAGGAGCAGAGCGCGGGCAAGCTGGTGGCGATGTGCGGCGACGGCACCAACGACGCCCCCGCCCTGGCCCAGGCCGATGTGGGCGTCGCCATGAACAGCGGCACCATGGCGGCGCGCGAGGCCGGCAACATGGTGGACCTGGACAGCGATCCCACCAAGCTGATCGAGATCGTGGAGATCGGCAAGCAGCTCCTGATGACACGCGGCGCGCTGACCACCTTCTCCATCGCCAACGACGTGGCGAAATATTTCGCCATCATCCCGGCCATGTTCCTGGCCTTCTATCCGCAGCTTCAGGCCCTCAACATCATGGACCTGCAGTCGCCGCAAAGCGCCATCCTGTCGGCCATCATCTTCAATGCGCTGATCATCGTGGCGCTGATCCCGCTGGCGCTGAAGGGCGTGACCTATCGCGCGGCGGGCGCGGGCGCCGTCCTGTCCCGCAACCTGCTGGTCTATGGCCTGGGCGGCCTCATCGTGCCGTTCCTGGGCATCAAGGCCATCGACATCATCATCACCGCCATCGGTCTGGTTTGAGGAGGCCGCCATGCGCCATATCCGTCCCGCCATCGTGCTCTTGCTGCTCATGACCGTACTCACCGGCCTTCTCTACCCGCTGGGCATCACCGCCCTGGCGCAGGCGCTGTTCCCGCATCAGGCGGCTGGCAGCCTGATCGAGAAGAACGGCCAGGTGATTGGCTCCTCCCTGATCGGGCAGAATTTCACCCGCGCCGACTACTTCCATGGCCGCCCTTCGGCGGCGGGCAGCGGCTATGACGCCGCCAGCTCTTCCGGCTCCAACCTGGCGCCGACGGCGAAGAAGCTGGCCGACCGCGTCGCCGCCGACACGGCCCGGCTGCAGGCGGAAAATCCCGGCATGCCGGTGCCTGCCGATCTGGTGACGGCCTCGGGCAGCGGCCTCGACCCCCATATCTCGCCGCAGGCCGCCCTCTTCCAGGTGCCGCGGGTGGCCAAGGCGCGCGGCGTCGCGGAAAGCGAGCTGGCTGGGCTGGTGCAAGCCCATGTCGAATCGCGGCTTTTCGGCATCCTGGGCGAGCCGCGCGTCAATGTCCTTGCGCTGAACCTTGCGCTGGATGCATGGGCGCAAGGCAAGCAGGGCGCCGCGAAAAGGCATAATCTCCCGGCTGGATGACCGATACCGACGCCCGCCCTTCGCCCGACGCCCTGCTCAAGGCGGCAGGACAGGAGGGGCGTGGGCGGCTCAAAATCTTCCTCGGTGCGGCGCCCGGCGTCGGCAAGACCTATGAGATGCTGGTGCAGGCGCGCCGCCGCAAGCTGGATGGCGCGGATGTGGTCATCGGCGTGGTCGAAACCCATGGCCGGGTCGAAACCGATCTGCTCACCAAGGGCATCGAGACGATCCCCAAGCGGCGCATTCCCTATCGCGGCCGGGTGCTGGCGGAGATGGATTTGGACGCCATCCTGCAGCGGCGGCCGGGACTGGTGCTGGTGGACGAGCTGGCGCATGAGAACGCGCCGGGCAGCCGCCATCCCAAGCGTTATCTGGATGTCGAGGAATTGCTGGCGGCGGGGATCGACGTCTACACCACCTTGAACGTGCAGCACATCGAAAGCCTCAACGATGTGGTGGCGAAGATCACCCGCGTGCGGGTGCGCGAGACGGTGCCCGACTCCATCCTGGACCGCGCCGACGATATCGAGCTGGTGGACCTGACGCCGGAAGACCTTCTGCAGCGCCTGAAAGAGGGCAAGGTCTATATGCCGGAAGCGGCCGAGCGGGCGCAGGCCAATTTCTTCCTGCCCGGTAACCTCGCGGCTTTGCGCGAGCTGGCGCTCAGGCGCACGGCGCAGCGCGTGGACGCGCAGGTGCTCGACTATATGCGCGCCCATGCCATCCAGGAGCCCTGGGAGACGGGCGACCGGCTGCTGGTCACCGTCAATGCGCGGCCGGGCACAGCGGCGGCCATCCGCCAGGCGCGCCGCCTGGCCGACCGGCTGCGCGCGCCCTGGACCGCCATCCATGTCGAGACCGGCCATGCCAGCGAGGCGGAGCGCGATCTGGTGGCGCAAGGCTTGCGCCTGGCCGAGCGCATGGGCGCCAGCGCCGCCACCGTGCCCGCCGCCAGCGAGGTGGAAGGGGTTCTGCAATTCGCCCGCAGCAACTTCATCACCCATATCGTCACCATGGCGGGGCGCGGCAATCGCTGGCTCGACCTGCTGCGCCCGCCGCTGGCGGTGGCGCTGCTGCGCCGCGCGCCCGACCTCAGCGTGCATGTGGTGCCGGCGCGCGGCGGCGCGCAGCGGCGGCCTGCGGCTGCGGCCGGAACGCGCGCCGCCCTGGACCCGCGCGCCTTTCTGGGCGCCGCCGCCTTCGGCGTCCTCGCCATGGCCGCGGCGCTGCTGCTGCGCCAGGCGCTGGATGTGTCCAATGTCGCCCTGGTGCTGCTGGTGGGCATCCTGGCCAGCGCCGTGGTATCCGGGCTTTGGCCGTCGCTCGCCGCCAGCGTCGCCCTGGCCCTGGCCTACAATTTCTTCTTCCTGCCGCCGCTCTACACCTTCGACATCGCGGCGCCGGAGAACATCGTCACGCTCCTGGTCTTCCTCTTGGTCGCCGCCATCGCCAGCAACCTGATGGCGCGGGTGCGGACCCAGGCCATCGTGGCGCGGGACCGGGCGGCCACCACCGAAGACCTTTACCGCTTCGCCCGCAAGCTGGCCGGGGTGGCGTCGCTGGACGACCTTTTATGGGCGACCGCCTATCAGGTGGCGCACATGCTCAAGGTGCATGTGGTGCTGCTTCTGCCCGAAGGCGAAAAGCTGGAGCTGCGTGCGGGCTATCCGCCGGAGGACATGCTGGGCGAGGACGACATGGCCGCCGCCCGCCGGGCCTATGCGCAGGGCAGCGCCGCGGGCCGCGGCGCCGATACCCTGCCGGGGGCGCGGCGGCTGTTCCTGCCCATGCGGACGGCGCGCGGCATCGTCGCCATCATCGGCCTGGATTCCAGCCGCGACGGTCCCCTGCTGACACCGGACCAGCGGCGGCTTCTGGACTCGCTCACCGACCAGGCAGCCCTGGCGATCGAGCGGCTGCATCTGGCGGACGAAGCCGATCGCGCCCGCGTCGCGGCGGAGGCCGAGAAGCTGCGCTCGGCGCTGTTCACCTCCATCAGCCACGACCTGCGCACGCCGCTGGCCTCCATCCTGGGCTCGGTGACCAGCCTCAGACAGTATCGCGCGCAGATCAGCGCCACGGATCAGGACATGCTGCTCGCGACCATCCAGGAAGAGGCCGAGCGGCTCAACCACTTCATCGCCAACCTGCTGGACATGACCCGGCTGGAATCCGGCGCCCTGATCCCCAACCTGGAAGCGGTGGATGTCGCCGACGTGGTGGGCAGCGTGGTGCGGCGGACGGCGAAATTCCTGGCCGGGCACCGGCTGGCCGTGGCGCTGGAGGAGGATCTTCCGATGGTCCGGCTCGATCCGGTCCTGTTCGAGCAGGTGCTGTTCAACCTTCTGGACAATGCCGGGAAATATGCGCCGCCGGGCGGCAGCGTCACCGTGCGCGGCTGGCGGGAAGGCGCGGTGGTGCGCATCGCCGTCGAGGATGAGGGCGAAGGGCTGCCGGAGGAGGATCGCGAGCGGGTGTTCGACAAATTCTACCGCGTGCGCGCCAGCGACCGGAAGCGGGCGGGGACGGGCCTGGGGCTTTCCATCGCGCGCGGCTTCATGGAAGCCATGGGCGGAAGCATCACCGCCGCCAACCGCACCGGCGCGCCGGGCGCCATCTTCACGCTGACCGTGCCGGTGGCCGCATGACTCCCGTGCGCATCCTTGTCGTGGACGATGAGCCGCCCATACGCCGCTTCCTGCGGACGGCGCTGGCGGCCCAGTCCTATCGCGTCGAGGAAGCCGCCAGCGGCGAGGAGGCGCTGGATTTCCTGAAGCGGAATCCGGTGGATCTGATCGTGCTCGATCTGGGGTTGCCGGGGCTGGGCGGGCTGGATGTCCTGCGCTGGCTGCGCGAGGCCGGAACGGCGACGCCGGTCGTCATCCTCTCCAGCCGCGATGACGAGGCCGGCAAGGTGGCGGCGCTCGACATGGGGGCCGACGATTATGTTTCCAAGCCGTTCGGCATGGAGGAATTGTCGGCCCGCATCCGCGCGGCCCTGCGCCATCGCCTGCAGCAGGAAGGCGAGCGGCCGGTCTTCCGCAGCGGCGATCTGGCGGTGGACCTGGTGCGCCGGCTGGTCACGGTGCGCGGGCAGGAGGTCAAGCTGACGCCGCGCGAATACGACCTGCTGCGGCTTCTGGTCAGCCATGCGGGAAAGGTCCTGACCCACAAGCACATCCTGAAGGAAGTCTGGGGCGGGGAGACCGATGTGCAGTACCTGCGCATCTATATCCGCACCCTGCGCCAGAAGCTGGAAGCCGACCCCGAGAAGCCGGTGCATATCCTGACCGAGCAGGGCGTCGGCTACCGGCTGCGCAGCGCCGAGTGAGTTTTCCCAGGGCGCCGGGATTTTCGTGGTATGCGGATATAACTATATCTTTATATCATGCTTGACGGCGGCATCCGGCGGGCGCAATATCTGTCTTGTCGTAGGTTCTGCCGGTCCTGTCGGCCGGCAGCTAAGAGGGAATCCGGTGCGCCCGAAGGGTAATTCCAGGGCCAGTCCGGAGCTGCCCCCGCAACTGTAAGCGGCGAGCTTTCTGCCAATCGCGTCACTGGTGCCCGGCACCGGGAAGGCTAGGCAGAAGGCGCTGACCCGCGAAGCCAGGAGACCTGCCTTCGGCGCATACGTCCATGGGCGGGGTGTCCCTGTTGGCCGCTTGCACGCTGGCGGATGACCGCCCGCATCTGCGCGCGCCCGCATTCTCTCCGCCCGATTTCGCAACCGGAGCGCGGGCACCCGCCGCAGTAAGAGGAATCCCCCATGACCATCCTGGCCACCAATCTCGGCTTTCCCCGTATCGGCAGTCACCGCGAATTGAAGGTGGCGCTGGAGAGTTACTGGAGCGGCAGAAGCATAGCGGACGATCTGCTCAAGACCGCCGCGGCCTTGCGCGCGCGCCACTGGATGCTGCAGCAGAAGGCAGGGATCGACCATATCCCCTCCAACGACTTTTCGCTCTACGACCAGATGCTCGACACCATCGCCATGCTGGGCGCGGTGCCGCCGCGCTATGGCCACAAGGGCGGCCCGGTGCCGCTCGACCTCTATTTCGCCATGGCGCGCGGCCGCCAGGACGCCACCGCGATGGAGATGACCAAATGGTTCGACACCAATTATCACTACATCGTCCCCGAGCTGACGGCCGGCACCGCCTTCGCGCTTTCCAGCAGCAAGGCGCTGGATGAGTTCAAGGAGGCGCAATATCTGGGCATCACCACCCGTCCGGTGCTGATCGGGCCGGTGACGTTCCTCAAGCTGGCCAAGATGCGCGACGGCTCCGACCGCTGGGCGCTGCTGCCGGGCCTGCTTCAGGTCTATCGCCAGGTGCTGGATGCGCTGGCCGAAGCTGGCGCGCCCTGGGTGCAGATGGACGAGCCGGTGCTGGTCTCCGACCTGGACGATGCCGCCCGGGCGGCGCTGGCCACCGCCTATGCGGCGCTGGCCAAGGCGCCGGTCAAGATATTGCTGGCGACCTATTTCGGCGCGGTGGGCGACAATCTTCCCGCGCTGGCGGCGCTGCCGGTGGCGGGCGTGCATGTCGATCTGGTGCGCGCGCCCGAGCAGCTCGAGGCGGTGTGCAACGCCATTCCGGGCACGCGCGTGCTGTCGCTGGGCCTGGTCAATGGCCGCAACATCTGGAAGACGGCGCTGACCGATGGCGAGCATCTGATCGCCCGCGCCCGGGCGCTGCATGGCGATGCGCTGTTCGTGGGCCCGAGCTGCTCATTGCTGCATTCCCCCGTGGACCTGGACACCGAGACCAGGCTGGACGCGGAATTGCGCAACTGGCTGGCCTTCGCCACTCAGAAGCTGACGGAGATCGGCGCCCTGGCCGCCGCCGCCAACGGCCGGCGCGACAGCGAGTTCTTCAAAAGGAATGCGGAGGCGGTGGGCTCGCGCGTCACCTCCCGGCGCATCCACGATCCGGCGGTGAAAGCGCGCCTGGCGGCGGTGACGCCCGACATGGCCGCGCGCAAGATGCCGTTCAAGGACCGCATCGCCCTGCAGCAGTCGCTGCTTAAGCTCCCCTTGCTGCCCACCACCGGCATCGGCTCCCTGCCGCAGACCAGCGAGATCCGCGAACTCCGCGCCGCCTTCAAGAAGGGCGCGCTCGATGCGGCCTCCTATGAACGGCAACTGGAGGAGAAGACCGCCCAGGCGATGCGCTGGCAGGACGAGATCGGCATCGACGTGCCGGTGCATGGCGAATATGAGCGCAACGACATGGTGGAATATTTCGGCGAGCAGTTGAAAGGCTTCGCCTTCACCGAGCGCGCCTGGGTGCAGTCCTATGGCTCGCGCTGCGTCAAACCGCCCATCATCTTCGGCGATGTCTCGCGGCCCGAGCCGATGACGGTGCGCTGGACGCTGATGGCGCAGAAATACACCGAAAAGCCGGTCAAGGGCATGCTGACCGGCCCCGTCACCATCCTGCAATGGAGCTTCGTGCGCGACGACCAGCCGCGCGAACAGACCTGCCGGCAGATCGCGCTCGCCATCCGCGACGAGGTGCTGGACCTGGAGAGAGCGGGCGTCAAGATCATCCAGATCGACGAGGCGGCGCTGCGCGAGGGCCTGCCGATCCGCAAATCCGAATGGCGGCATTATCTGGACTGGGCGGTGGACTGCTTCCGCCTGACCGCGGGCGGGGTGAAGCCGCAGACCCAGATTCATACCCATATGTGCTATTCGGAGTTCAACGACATCATCGCGGCGGTGGCGGCGATGGACGCGGATGTGATCTCGATCGAGACTTCGCGCTCGGCCATGGAGCTGCTGGACGCTTTTGTCAGCTTCCGATACCCGAACGATATCGGCCCCGGCGTCTATGACATCCACAGTCCGCGCGTGCCGACGCAAGAGGAGATGGAAGACCTGTTGCACAAGGCCCTGAAGGTGCTGTCGCCGCAGCAGCTCTGGGTCAATCCCGATTGCGGCCTCAAGACCCGCGGCTGGAAGGAAGTCGAGCCCGCGCTGGTGGCGATGGTCGCGGCGGCCCGGAATATCCGCAAGCGCCTGGAAGCCACCAATTCCCGGCCCACCCTGGTCTGACCGGAAGGCCGCGGCGGCGGGCTATGGCGCCGAGGCTTCCTTGCGCCGGGTGCGCGCGTCCAGAACGGCGCGCAGCACCAGCGCATGGTTGCGCGCGGGATCGCGCGCGCCATGCAGCAGCGTCACCGGCGCCTGGCGCGTCAGGCGGCGCAGCGTTTCCAGCGCCTGGCTGGCCTTGAGTTCGGCGCGGTAGCGGCGCGCGAACTCCGGCCAGCGTTCGGGGGCATGGCCGAACCAGCGGCGCAGTTCGAGGGATGGCGCCACCTCCCGCTCCCACAGGTCGATGCGCGCGTCATAGCGGCTGATGCGCTGCGGCCAGACGCGGTCCACCAGCACGCGCAGCCCGTCATCCGCGCCCACCGGCTCATAGATGCGCTTGACGCGGACCGTCATGACGCCTTCAACAGCGCCCGCGCCAGGACCGGGTTCTGTCCCGTCAGGTCGGCCAGCGTATAGCCGTCCAGCACCGCGAAATAGGCCTTGAGCGCGCGCGCGAGCGCGCCGCGCAGCCGGCAGGGGCCGGTGATGACGCAGCGGTTCGCCTCGGCATTGAAACATTCGACCATGGTGAAATCCTCCTCCATGGCGCGGACGACATCGCCCAACCCGATCTTCTCCGCCGGCAGCGCCAGGCGCAGCCCGCCGCCGCGCCCGCGCACCGTCTCCAGATAGCCTTTCTGGCCCAGCTCGAACGCCACCTTCATCAGATGGTTCTTGGAGATACCATAGGCGTCGGCGATCTCCTGGATGGTGGCGAGCCCCTGCTTCTGCGCGCAATACATCAGGAGCCGCAGGCTGTAGTCCGTGGAATAGGTCAGCCGCATGCGTCCTTTTATCCCGCTTAAAGATGTATCAAATATATTGCTTTGATCCGGCCCGCGCAATAGCGTTGTTCCGCTCTTCGAGGCGATCAGAAGGCCAGCCGATGCCCACGGACAATCCGCGCCGCCAGCCCGTCCATCCGCAGATCGGCGAAGCGATGATCCATGACCTGGTGCACGCCTTCTACGCGAAGGTGCGCGCCGATGCGGTCCTGGGCCCCATCTTCGAGCGCGCCATCGGCGAGGACTGGGACGCGCATCTGGCGAAGATGTGCGATTTCTGGTCTTCGGTGATGCTGCTGTCCGGGCGCTACAAGGGCAATCCCATGCTGGCGCATCTGCGGCTGAAGACGGTGCGGCCGGACCATTTCACCCGCTGGCTGGAACTGTTCCGCCAGACTGCGCATGAGCGCTGCCCCGCGCCCATCGCCGAACTCTTCATCGCCCGCGCCGAGAACATCGCCCGCAGCTTGGAGATGGGCATGTTCTTCCGCCCCGGCGCCCAGCCGCCGCAGCGCAGCGCGTCATGAGCGGCGGGACGCGAAAGGCGCGCCACTGGGCGCTGATCGGCGTTCCGCTGGCGGCTGCGGCTATCGCCGCGCTCATCGCCGCCGCGCCGGGACGGGCGCAGGAAGCCGAGGCTTCCAACCTGATCGAGGCGCTGCAGCGGCGGCTGGACGACGGCAGCGCCAGCCTCGCCCATGCCGGAGAGGCGCAAGGCTATCTGCCCGCCCTTCTGAAGGAGCTGGGCATCCCGCGCAGCTCGCAGCTTCTGGTTTTTTCCGGCAGCAGCCTGCAGTTCGACCGCATCAGCCAGCGCACGCCGCGCGCCATCTATTATCAGGACGATGCCTCGCTGGGCGTGGTGCAGCAGGGGCGGCTGATCGAGCTGATCGTCTCCGACAAGGCCACGGGCGTGGCATTCTATACCCTCGATGTGGAGAAGGCGGAGAAGCCGCGCTTCACCCGGCGCACCGGCGAATGCATCATCTGCCACGGCTTCGCCAGCCGCTGGGCGCCCGGTCTGATGGTGGCCGACTACGAAACCGGCCCCAACGGCCAGCTTCTCAATCTCGATCCGCGCAACCTGTTCCGCCTCACCGACCATCGCACGCCGTTCGAGGGGCGCTATGGCGGCTGGTACGTCACCGGCACGACCGGCGCGATGAAGCACAAGGGCAATGTCACCAGGGACCCGGCCTATCCCATGGACGTGCCCGCGGGCGGGCTCAATCTCACCAGCCTGTCCGGCCGCATCGACACCAGCCGCTATCTGGAGCCGGGCAGCGACGCGGTCTCGCTCCTGACGCTGGAGCATCAGGCGGGCCTGGTGAACCTGATCACCCGCATCAACGCGCAATATCGCGGCCTCAACAACACCAGCCTGGTGCCGGGCCTGCGCGCCACCCAGGCCGACATCGATGCCTCGCTGGCGGAGCTTGAGGCCTACATCACCTTCGCCGACGAGGTGCCGCTGCCCTCGCCCGTCACCGGCACCTCCGCCTTCAGCCGGGAATTCGCGGCGGCGGGACCGGCGGACGGACGCGGGCGCAGCCTCCGGCAGTTCGATCTGAAGACGCGGCTCTTCCGCTATCCCCTCAGCTACATGATCTACAGCCAGGCCTTCGACAATCTGCACCCGGACGCCAGATCCCGGCTGCTGGCCCGCGTCTATGACCGGCTGCGCGCGGCCCGGACGCCCGAGGCCGCCGCGGCGATCAACATCGCCGCCGCCACCAAGCCCGGCCTGCCGGATACCTGGAAGCCGGTGCCCGAACCCGCACGCTAATCGAACCCAAGGAGGCGATCATGACCGTCCACGCTGCCCAGAAGGATATCGGCACCAAGAGCGAGCCGGAGCTGGAAGGCGTGGAGGCCGCCATGCATCCGCATGTCTATCGCGTGGGCCTGTTCTGCTGGGCCTGCTTCCTTGCCGTCTTCTGGGTGACCTTCTGGGTCAGCTCCAACGCCCTGTTCCAGGTGGCGATCGGCACGGTCTACGCCGTCATGTTCTTCGGCGTGCCTTATGAGATGAGCCGGATCTATCCGGGACGGCGCACCAGCGACCGGAGCCTGTGGCAGTTCCTGGCGGAGCCCTTCCGCGTCCAGACCGGCACCATGCGCGGCTATGAGGCGCTGCTGCAGGTGATCCTGGTGCCGGTGCTGCTGACGCTGGGCGGCACCGCGCTGGGCATCATCATCCGGTCCGCCCGCGCGATGTGAGGAGGGAAGGGATGCTGCGCGCGGTCCAGACGCCGCTTCTGGAAATCGCCCTGTTCCTGGTGCCCGCAGTGTGGCTGGGGCTTCTGGTCGGCGTCTCCTTCATCGCGACGCCCGCCAAATTCCTGGCCGCGTCATTGTCGCTGCCGGTGGCGCTGGATGTCGGGCGGGCGACCTTCGCGGTCTGGAACAATCTGGAGTGGCTGATGCTGGTCTTTCTGGTGTCGGCCACGCTTCTGGCGCGCGCGGACCGCTTCGGCGTGCTGGCGATGGGGGTGCTGTTCGTGCTGCTCCTGATCCAGACCGCGGTGCTGCTGCCGGTCCTGAACGAGCGCGTGGCGATGATCATCGCGGGCAGCGCGCCCAAGCCGTCCACGGACCATCTTTCCTATATCGCGGTGGACGTGACCAAGCTTCTGGTGCTGGCCGCGCTTCTGTGGCGGCAGGGCGGCCGCATCGCCGCGCTCTTCGCGCAGGCGCGGTGAATCCATATGCGCTTTTCACGCATGAAGCTGAACGGAAGCTGAATGGCATGGGGCATTGTGCACCCGTCTGCGCGCCGCTATTGCCCATATTTGGCCGCGATTGTGCGGTCTATTTCAGACAGTGTTGAAGTGGGAAACGTCCATGCGCCGTCATCTGGTCAAGTCTCTTGCCATCGCCGCCACGGGGTCTGCGATCGCCGTCGCCGCGGTGATGGGCGCCGCCTCCGCGCAGGACAGCCTGCCGCCCGGCCCCGGCATGGAAGAGACCCAGAAGGCCTGTGGCGATTGCCATGGCGTCGGACAGATTTTCGGCCTGAAGCGCACGGCGGCGGAATGGTCGGACACGCTCACCGCCATGATCAATCTGGGCGCGCCGGTGGCCGAGGACGATTTCGACACGATCGTGAATTATCTGGCGACCTATTTCGGCCCCAACCCGCCGGGCGAGGCGGCCGAGCCCGCACCGGCGGACCCTGCCACTCCGGCTGCTCCGGCGGATGCCACGGCGGCCCCGGCCGCGCCCGAGGCGGCGGCGCCTGCCGCTGCTCCCACGGCTCCGGCCGCCGATCCGGCGCCCGCCCCCGCCCCGGCGCAGTAATTCCCCGCCTTCCCGTTTCGACGGCCAACCCCGTGTGATGCCGAAAGCGTCACGCGGGGTTTTGGCGTACCCCGGCGGGCTGTGAGCTTTACTGTTACGTCAAGGTCACTATGCCGACGAAATAGTATGCGCCCGGCATGCGCCCCGGCGGCAGAATGGCGGCCTCCCGGCACGGCCGATCCAGAAAATATCCTATAGAAAACAGCGATTTATGGAAATCCGGCGGGAAAATTCCGCGCCGCTGCCAGGGAATGCGCAAGCACCGGACTGATAGTCAGTCAGTATTGACGCCCCGTAGCCTTCCAGTGCACGTCAACTTTTGAGGCAGGAGAGCCCAACATCAGGGCGCTCCCATAACAACGTCCTTGAGGGAAGCATGAACACTCTTCTGAAGACTCTGATGCTTGGCGGTTCGGCGACGGCGCTGGTGGCCGGTGGCGCGCTCACCGCCGCGTTCGCGCAGGACAGCGCGCTGGAGGTCGAGACCATCCAGTCCTCGGTTTCGCGCATCGACCTCAAGGGCTTCGAGGCCCCGACCCCGGTGACGGTGGTGGGCATCGAGCAGCTCAATCGCGACGCCAAGATCCAGCTCGGCGAGCAGATCCGCGAACTGCCCCAGGTGCGCGGCGGCACCTCGATCCAGTCCGGCTCCAACGGCTTCCAGCTCTCGCAGCTCAACGCGGGCGCCGACACCATCTCGATCCGCGGCCTGGGCGCGGCGCGCAACCTGGTGCTGTTCGACCGCCAGCGCGTCGTCACCTCCA
>Ga0182741_1004836_pt1 | contig 12920 bp, 10 predicted proteins | sample eDN5th37CBELigOP_FD_128874 | JGI IMG/M metagenome (GOLD analysis project Ga0182741, IMG submission 128874) | Enriched Organic Plus compost microbial communities from Emeryville, California, USA - eDNA 5th pass 37_C BE-Lig OP (version 2) (version 2) ...
CAGATCGTGCCCGTCGACTCCGAGCACTCCGCTCTGGCACAGTGCCTGCGCGGCGGCAGCGCCGACGAGGTGGCGCGCCTGGTGCTCACCGCCTCCGGCGGCCCGTTCCGCGGCTGGACCGCCGACCGCCTCGAATCGGTGACCCCCGAGCAGGCCGGCGCGCACCCGACCTGGTCGATGGGTCCGATGAACACCCTCAACTCGGCGACCCTCGTCAACAAGGGACTCGAGCTCATCGTGGCCCACTTGCTGTTCGGCGTGGACTACGACCGCATCGACGTCACCGTCCACCCGCAGTCGATCGTGCACTCGATGGTCACCTTCGTCGACGGCTCCACCCTCGCGCAGGCGTCGCCGCCGTCGATGAAGCTGCCGATCGCCCTGGCCCTCGGCTGGCCGCACCGCGTCCCCGACGCCGCGCCCGCCCTCGACTTCACCACCGCGTCGACCTGGGAGTTCGAACCCCTCGACGACGAGGTCTTCCCGGCGGTGCGGCTCGCGCGGCAGGCCGGCACGGCCGGAGGCTGCCTGACCGCCGTGTACAACGCCGCCAACGAGATCGCCGCCGAGGCGTTCCTCGCCGGGGCCCTGCCGTTCCCGCGCATAGTGCAGACGGTCGAGGCCGTGTTGAACGACGCCCACGAGTGGACCGCGACCCCCGGTACCGTGGACGACGTGCTCGCCGCGGACGGCTGGGCCCGCGACCGGGCGCGCACACTCGTCGTATAGGAGGATCGGCCGCAGATGATGTTCGTACTGGGCGTGGTGGTCTTCGCCCTCGGCATCGCCGTCTCCATCGCGTTGCACGAGGCCGGCCACATGTGGACGGCGCAGAAGCTGGGCATGAAGGTCCGGCGCTACTACATCGGTTTCGGGCCCCGTGTGTTCTCGTTCCGCCGCGGTGAGACCGAGTACGGACTCAAGGCCGTGCCCGCCGGCGGGTTCTGCGACATCGCGGGCATGACCGCCCTCGACGAGCTCGCCCCCGACGAGGTCGACCGGGCGATGTACCGGCAGAAGACCTGGAAGCGGCTCGTCGTGATGTCCGGTGGCATCGCGATGAACTTCCTGCTCGGCATCCTGCTCGTCTACGGCCTAGCCGCGACCGCCGGACTGCCCAACACCGACAACCGCGCCGTCGTCGGCAGCGTCGGCTGCGCCGCGCCCGGCCAGGACGGGCCGCCCGACTACACGCCCGCCGAGTGCTCCGGTCCCGGACCGGCCGAACAGGCCGGCATCGAACCGGGGGACGTGATCGTCGCGGTCGACGGGCAGCCCGTCGAGACCTTCGGCGATCTGGTGCGCGCCACCCAGCCGCTGTCGGGCACGGTGCCGTTCACCGTGCAGCGCGACGACGAGACCCTGACCGTGCCCGTGACGGTGCAGCAGGTGCAGCGTTGGGTGTACGAGAGCGACGCCCCCGACGCCGAGCCCGTCTCCCGCACCGTCGGCGCCATCGGTGTCGGCGCCGAACCGTCGGTGATCGAGTACACCCCGCTCACCGCGATCCCCGCGACCTTCGACTTCACCGGTTATCTCGCTGTGCGGACCGCCGAGGCCCTCGTGAGCCTGCCCAGCAAGGTCGCCGACCTGTGGACCGCCGTGACCGGCGGCGAACGGTCGATCGACACCCCGGTGAGCGTCGTCGGCGCCAGCGTCATCGGCGGACAGTTCGCCGAGCGCGGCATCTGGGAGTCGTTCGTGCTGCTGCTCGCGCAGCTGAACTTCTTCCTCGGCGCGTTCAACCTGCTGCCGCTGCTTCCCCTCGACGGCGGGCACATGGCCGTCGCGATCTACGAACGCATCCGCAACTGGGTGCGCGGCCTGCGCGGGCTGCCCGTCGGACCGCCCGTCGACTACATGAAACTGCTGCCGCTGACCTATGTGGCGGTGGTCGTCGGCGGCGCGTTCATGGTGCTCACCCTCACAGCCGACATCGTCAACCCCATCCAGCTGTTCTGACCTGCGCCGGTAGAATTGCCCAGGTAGCAACGAAAGAAGGCGAACTGTGACCAGCCCCGTCGGATTGGGCATGCCCGAAGTTCCTGCGGTCCTCGCACCTCGACGCAAGACCCGTCAGCTCATGGTCGGCAACGTCGGCGTCGGCAGCGACCATCCGGTCTCGGTGCAGTCGATGACCACCACGAAGACGCACGACGTCAACGCGACCCTCCAGCAGATCGCGGAACTGACCGCCTCCGGGTGCGACATCGTCCGCGTCGCGTGCCCCCGCCAGGAGGACGCCGACGCGCTCGCGACCATCGCGAAGAAGAGCAAGATCCCGGTGATCGCGGACATCCACTTCCAGCCGCGCTACATCTTCGCCGCGATCGACGCGGGCTGCGCGGCGGTGCGTGTCAACCCGGGCAACATCAAGGAGTTCGACGGCCGCGTCAAGGAGGTCGCCAAGGCGGCCGGCGACGCCGGCATCCCGATCCGCATCGGTGTCAACGCCGGTTCGCTCGACCCGCGCCTGCTCGCCAAGTACGGCAAGGCCACCCCCGAGGCGCTCGTCGAGTCGGCGCTGTGGGAGGCGAGCCTGTTCGAGGAACACGGCTTCGGCGATATCAAGATCTCCGTCAAGCACAACGACCCCGTCGTGATGGTCGAGGCCTACCGTCAGCTCGCCGCGCAGTGCGACTACCCGCTGCACCTCGGTGTCACCGAGGCCGGCCCCGCCTTCCAGGGCACCATCAAGTCGGCCGTGGCGTTCGGTGCGTTGCTGAGCGAGGGCATCGGCGACACCATCCGGGTGTCCCTGTCCGCCCCGCCCGCCGAGGAGATCAAGGTCGGTAGCCAGATCCTCCAGTCGCTGAACCTGCGGCCCCGCAAGCTCGAGATCGTCTCCTGCCCGTCCTGCGGCCGCGCCCAGGTCGACGTGTACTCGCTCGCCAACGAGGTCACCGCCGGCCTCGAGGGCATGGAGGTGCCGCTGCGGGTCGCGGTGATGGGCTGCGTCGTCAACGGCCCCGGTGAGGCCCGTGAGGCCGACCTCGGTGTCGCCTCCGGCAACGGCAAGGGCCAGATCTTCGTCAAGGGCAAGGTCATCAAGACCGTGCCCGAGGCCCAGATCGTCGAGACGCTCATCGAGGAGGCGATGCGGATCGCCGAGGAGATGGAGGGCGGCGCCGGAAACGGCAGCCCGGTGGTGACGGTCGGCTGAGACCGATGTCACGGACGCGGCGCGGGGGACCGATCCAGCCCGTCGCGGGACGTTCGATTTCCACGGAGCCGCGGCACGTGGCACTCTGATGTCGTATCGGCTTGTCGACGGGTGGTGAGCGAGTGCTCAAGCTTCTGGGTGTCCGTTCGTTGGGCGGGCGCGACACCGCCGCCGTTCTGCGTGTGCTCGCCCGCGATCCCGTCGCGGCCTGCATGGTCGCCGGACGCATCGAGGAATACGGTCTCGACGGACGCGCCGTGGGCGGTGAGATGTGGAGCCGGGGCGGCCCCGAGGCGTCGCTGTGTTTCTCCGGCGCCAACCTGATCCCGCTGCTCGGCGCACCCGACGACATCCAGGCCTTCGCCGAGCGCGCCGGCCGCGGCCCGCGCCTGTGCTCGTCGATCGTCGGTCGCGCCGAGTACGCGCTGCCCATGTGGGAGCGTCTCGAACCGGCCTGGGGCACCCCGCGCGAGGTGCGCGCCGAACAGCCGCTGCTCGTCCTCGACCGCGAACCCCTCGTCGAACCCGATCCGCTGGTCCGGCCGGTCCGGCCGGAGGAGCTCGACGTCTACCTGCCCGCCGCCGTCGCGATGTTCATCGAGGAGGTGGGAATCGATCCCCGACTCGGCGACGGAGGCGCCGGTTACCGCCGCCGTGTCGCGAGCCTGATCGCAGCGGGACGCGCCTGGGCGCGCTTCGAGGACGGACAGGTGGTCTTCAAGGCCGAGGTGGGCTCGCAATCGTCGACGGTCGGGCAGATCCAGGGGGTGTGGGTCGCTCCCGAGCGTCGCGGCGAGGGTCTCGGTACGGCGGGCACCGCCGCGGTGGCGGTGGCCGTCACCCGCAGCGGCCGGCTGCCCAGCCTCTACGTCAACAGCTTCAACGTGCGCGCCCGCGCGGCCTACGCCCGCGCCGGCTTCCGGCAGGTCGCGACGTTCTCCACGGTGCTGCTCGACTGAACCCCGCACCCTCGCCCGTGCGTCCGCGGCGCTCCTGAACAGGACCGGTGGGCTCGGCGCCTACGATGACGGGCGATGAGATCCCGATCTTCGCTTCCGGCCCCCGCTCGCGGGGGTGTCGCCCGTCTCGTGGCACTGGTGTCGGCCACCGCCCTCCTACTCGTTCCGACGGTCGCGTGCAGCACCGGCCCCGTGGGACCCGAAGCGGCGGTGCGGTCCTTCTTCGAATCGTTCGCCGCCCAGGACTTCGAGGCCGCCGCGCAGCGCACCGACCGCCCGGAGGACTCCGTGGCGGCGATGCGGGAGGTCTGGGAGGGCCTGCAGGCCGAGTCGCTTGTCGCCACCCCCACCGCCACCCGCATGAGCGGTGATTCGGCGATCGTGAGCTACGGCTACGAGTGGCACCTTCCCAAGGACCGGGTCTGGGAGTACACCGGTGAGCTGTACATGGGCCGCAGTGGCAACGAGTGGGTCGTGCGGTGGGCCAAGTCCGTGCTGCACCCGCAGCTGGGGGAGCGGCAGTCGATGCAGCTGCGCAGCAGCCCCGCACCCCGCGCCCGCGTGAACGAGCACGGCGGCAGCGACATCCTCGTTCCCGGCACGGTCTACGGCGTCGCCTTCGACGCCTCCGCCAGCCGCGACGTGGCGACCGCCGCGCGGCAGCTGTCGGCGATCCTGTCGCAGTTCGACGAATCGCTCACCGCGCAGTCGATCGCCGAATCGGTGACCGCGGCGTCCGGACCGCGCGGCGTCGTGCGGCTGCGCGAGGAGGACTACGAACAGGTCGCCGACCGGCTGGCATCCGTGGAGGGTGTGGTCGTCACCGAGGAGGCCGATCTGGTCTCCACCGACCGCGACTTCGCGCCCGACCTGGTGGGGCAGATCAAGAAGACCGTCATCGACGAGGTGGACGGCACCGCCGGCTGGAGCGTGGTGGTGCTCAACCAGTACGGTGTCGACACCGACGTGCTCACCGAGACCCCGCCGCAGCCGGCGCCGTCGTTCTCGGTGAGCCTCGACAAGCCGATCCAGGTCGCGGCCCAGGCCGCGGTGGACGCCCGCGTCGAGCAGGCGATGATGGTCGTGATCGAGGCGTCCACCGGGGCGGTGCTGGCGGTGGCCCAGAACGAGGCGGCCGACAAGGACGGCCCGGTCGCGCTCGCGGGTCAGTACCCGCCCGGCTCCACCTTCAAGATCATCACTTCGGGCGCGGCGATCGGGCAGGGCCGGGCCACCGCCGACACGATGGTGCCCTGCCCGGGCAGCATCGTCATCGGCGAGCGCACCGTGCCCAACTACGACGGCTTCGCGCTCGGCACCGTCCCGCTCGCCACGGCCTTCGCCCGCTCCTGCAACACCACCTTCGCGAAGCTCGCGTCCGAGATGGACGCCGACGACCTGACCGTCGCCGCGGCGCAGTTCGGTGTCGGCGTGGACTACGACGTCGTCGGCATGCCGACCTTCACCGGCTCGGTGCCGCCGGCCGAGAACCTCGTCGAACGCACCGAGGACGGCTTCGGTCAGGGCAAGGTCGTGGTCAGCCCGTTCGGGATGGCGCTGGCCGCGGCGACGGTGGCGAGCGGTCGCACCCCGGTGCCCTATCTCATCAAAGGCCGCGACACCGCCGTCGAGGGCGAGGTCCCGCCCGTCTCCCCGGAGGTCGTCGAGAACCTGCGCGGCATGATGCGCCAGGTGATCACCAGCGGTACCGCCGACCGCATCCGCGACCAGGGCGACGTCTACGGCAAGACCGGTGAGGCCGAGGTCGAGGGCGGATCGCACTCCTGGTTCGTCGGCTACCGCGGAGATCTGGCGTTCGCGACGCTGGTCGTACGCGGTGGCAGCTCCGACAACGCCGTGGCCGTGACCCGCGACATGTTCGCGGCGCTTCCACCGGAGTACGCGGGCGCCTGAACCGGCCGGTGCGACCGTCGGCGCGTGAGCCGACCCTCCGGGGTCAGGCCCGCGCGGGATCGTCGGCGAGCACGGCGAGGCGCTCGAGCAGCGGCGCCACCGCGACCAGTTCGGCGGCGTCGTCACCCATGCCGGCGAGCACCTGCTGCATCCTCGAGGTCCACATGCGCCGGATGAGGTCGCCGTTGTGCTCGGCCAGGGGAGTGCGGTGCAGGTGGTACGACCGGCCGTCCCGGGGGTTGGTCGTGCGGGTGACGAGTCCGCGGCCGACGAGACTGCGCACCGTGGCGCTGACGTTGCTGCTCTGCAGCCCGAGCATGCGGGCCAGTTCGGACACGGTGATCCCGGGGTGATCGGACAGCACCCGCAGGACCTCGATCTCGGACTGGGGGATGCCCATCAGGCCCGCTTCGCGTTCGCCGACGCGCTGCAACTTCCACACGAGCGTGCGCACGCTGTCGGCCAGGCGCTCGACGTCGGCGTCGGTGATCCTCACTTCATCGGGCATGCTTCGATGCTAGGCGATTATGTATATATAGATTCATATATAAATTCGAAGATACCGATAGAGGTGTGATGAACCCGTCCTCCGAGACCGTCTCCGGAGCGAAGACCGACCACCACGGCACCCACGAACAGGGAGGCGCCGGCCTGTCCGGGGCCGGAGTGGCCTCGCTGTGCCTCCTCGCCGCGCTCGCCCCCCTCGCCGTGGACATGTACCTGCCCGGCTTCACGGAGATCGCCGAGGAATTCGACGCCACCGCCTCGGCCGTGCAGTTCACCCTGACTGCCTTCCTCATCGGCATGGCGCTCGGCAACCTGATCATCGGCCCGCTCTCCGACCGGCTCGGCCGCCGCTCCTCGATGCTCGTCGGTACCGCCGTGTGTGCCCTCGCGAGCATCGTGTGCGCGATCGCCCCCTCGGTGGAACTGCTCGCCGCCTCCCGCTTCCTGCAGGGCTTCGCCGGAGCCGCCGGCATCGTGGTCGGCCGCGCGGTCGTCTCCGACCGCGCCCAGGGCATGGCCGCCGCGAAGCTGTTCGGCCTGCTCGTGCTCGTCAGCGCCGTCGCCCCCATCGTCGCGCCGCTGATCGGCGGCGGTCTCGTCCTGTCCGTCGGCTGGCGGGGCGTCTTCTGGCTCCTGGCCCTGCTGAGCCTGCTCATGCTGGCCGCGATCGTCCTCTTCCTGCCCGAGAGCCTGCCCGCCGGCAAGCGCACCGCCGGGGGACTCGGCGGCCTGGTCCGCGGCATCGGCGTGGTGCTGCGCGACCGCACCTATCTCGGCTACCTGCTCGCCCACACCTTCGCGTTCGGCGTGCTCTTCGCCTACATCTCCGCGTCCCCGTTCGTGATGCAGAAGATCCACGGCCTGTCCACCGGCTGGTTCACCCTGCTGTTCGCGTTCAACGCAGTGGGCATCAGTCTCGGCAACGTCGTCAACCAGAAGATGCTCCAGCGCACGAGCCCGCACCGCCTGCTCGGCATCGGCCTGGCGCTGCTGGTCTTCTGGTCGGCCGTCCTCACCGTCAACGCCCTCGCCGGCCCCGTGCTGGGCGTGACCGTGGTGGCGCTGTGGTTCGGTGTCGCCAGCCTCGGTCTGGTACTCGCCAACGCCGCGACCCTCGCCCTCGGCCAGGTCCGGCAGGCCGCCGGCACCGGCTCGGCGCTCCTCGGCGCCCTGCAGTTCCTGCTGGCCGCGGTCGTCGCCCCGATCGTCGGTGCGTGGGGCGAGTACACCGCGGTCCCGATGGCCGTCGCGATGTTCGTCACCGCCGTCCTCGGCCTCGGATCGATGGCGCTGGTCCGCAACCGCTGATCCTTCTCCACCCCCCGACCCGTGCGGGGCCGTACCTTCGGGGCGGCCCCGCACGGGTGTGTCCGGAGCGGGTCAGGGCAGCAGACCCCACTTGCGCGCCGTGACCACCGCCTCGTGGCGGGAGTGGACGTCCAGCTTGCTCATCGCGCTGCGCAGATAGCTCTTGACGGTCTCGGCGCCGACCGACAGGCGCTGCGCGATCTCGGCGTTGCTGCACCCCAGTGCGACGTGCGACAGCACGTCCGTTTCGCGCGGCGACAGCACGACGTCCGGCCGCTCCGCCGGCACCGCCCCGTCGAGGACTCCCGCGAGGCGGTCCGACAGCGACCGCAGCTTCTCCTGCAGACCCGGATCGTCGACGTCCTGGGCCAGGGTGCGCAGTTCCGCGTGGACCTCCCGCACGTGCGCGGACGCGACCGGGTCGCGGTCCTCGGATGCGCGCGCCAGCATCGCGAGTCGCCGGTCCACCTCGTCGCGCACCGCGATCTCCTGCGCCAGCCGCGCCGCCGCCTGTGCGAACGCGTTCACCGCCCGCTCGCCGACCGGCGCGCACTCGCGCGCGGCGCCGTAGAGCACGGCGCGGGCGACCCCGCCGACCATCACCGGCACGGCGAGGATCGACCGCAGTCCCTCGCTGAGCACGGGCCGGTCGAAGTGGTGGGTGATCGCGGGGGAGCGCCCGTAGTCCGCCACCGTGGCCGCGCGTGCCTCCGCCAAAACCCGGCCGCCGAGGCCGGCGCGGGGCGGCACGACGACGCCCGCGAGGCTGTTGGTGCGGGTGCCGAGGAACTCGCTGAGCTGCAGAGTTCCGTCGCGGACCTCGCCGGCGAAGACCACCGGCAACTGGGCGTGTACGGCGGTGCGGCGAAGCTCGGCGCGCAGCGCGTCTCCGTCTCGGGGACGCAGGAGTGGCGACGCTGTAGGCGGCACGACGTCACCCCTTTCCGGGGGTATCGGGGACAGCATGTGACTCGGATCATAGACCGTGTGGGGTGTGGTGGGTCACCACGCCCGGACGAGTACGGACGAGAGGACGATCCATGGTCGACATCGCGAATCGAGTGCAGGAACTGCTCGAACGCTACGACACAGCCGATGCATGCGCAGCGCAGCTGCTGTGCGACGACCACCCCGCCGACGCCGTGGCGTTCACCGTCGTCGAGAGCGACCTCTCCGCCACCGACCTCACCTACGGCGACCTGCGCGAGCGCTCCTCGCAGTTCGCGGCCGCCCTCGCCGATCTCGGTGTCGAACCCGGCGACCACGTCGCCACCCTGATGGGTAAGTCCGCCGACCTGGTCGTCGCGCTGCTGGGCATCTGGCGGCGCGGCGCGGTCCACGTCCCGCTGTTCACCGCCTTCGCGTCGCCCGCCATCGCGTTCCGGCTCGAGGCCAGCGCCGCGAAGATCGTGATCGCCGACCGCGACCAGGTCGCCAAGCTCGCCCCCGGCACCGACATCCCCGCCGACGTGCCGTGGCGCGTGATCGTGGCCGGTTCGGGGGACGCGGCGGACATCGGCCGCGACGTCCTCGACTTCGCCGCGCTGCTCGCCGCACACGGCGCCGACGAGCCCGGTGGGCAGGCCGTGGCGGTCGGCAGCGGGGGACGGCTCGTGCAGCTGTTCACCTCCGGCACCACCGGCACCCCCAAGGGGGTTCCCGTCCCGGTCAAGGCGCTCGCGTCCTTCCACGCCTACCTGGAGTTCGGGCTCGACGTACGTGAGGACGACGTCTTCTGGAACGCCGCCGACCCCGGCTGGGCGTACGGGCTGTACTACGCGCTGCTCGGCCCCCTGGCCGCCGGCCGCCGCAGCCTGCTCCTGCACGCGGGCTTCTCGCCCGCGCTGACCTGGCAGGTCCTCGACACCTTCGGCGTCACCAACTTCGCGGCCGCGCCGACCGTCTATCGCAGCCTCAAGGCCGACACCGCCCCGCACACGCCGGTGCGGCTGCGTCGCGCCTCCTCGGCCGGTGAGCCCCTCACCCCGGACGTGCTCGAATGGTCGCAGGAGACCCTCGGGGTGACCGTACGCGACCAGTACGGCCAGACCGAACACGGCATGTTCGTCGTCGACGCCTGGGCCGATGATCTGCGCGAGAACACCCCCGCCCGCTCGATGGGCAAGCCGCTGCCCGGCTGGACCTGCGCCGTGCTGCGCGAGGACTCCGACGAGATCGCCGAGCCCGGCGAGGTCGGCCGCGTCGCGATCGATGTACAGGCGAGCCCGCTGATCTGGTTCACCGGCTACGTCGACGCCCCCGAGAAGACCGCCGAGCGTTTCAGCGCCGACGGACGCTGGTACCTGACCGGCGACGCCGGCAAGGTCGACGAGAACGGATTCTTCTTCTTCTCGTCCCGCGACGACGACGTGATCATCATGGCCGGCTACCGCATCGGCCCGTTCGACGTGGAGTCGGTGCTGGTCATGCACCCCGACGTGGTGGAGGCCGCGGTCGTGGGCCTGCCCGACGAACTGCGCGGCGAGGTGCTCGAGGCGTTCGTGGTGCTGCAGGAGGGCATCGAGGGCGACGACGCCCTCGAGACCGAACTGCAGCAGCTGGTGAAGAAGAAGTACGCCGCCCACGCCTACCCGCGGGCCGTCCACTTCGTCCCGCACCTGCCCAAGACCCCCAGTGGCAAGGTGCAGCGGTTCAAGCTGCGGCAGGCCGGCGCCCTGGGCTGAACGGGGCGCTCCCGGATCGGGTCGCCGGGGGAGCGGAGCACAGGGTCCGACATGCACAGGGGCTAATCTGGATGCCATGTCGACCCGCGCTCCGCTCGTCCCCGGTACCCCGACTCCCATCCGGGAGGTCCCTCCGTCCATCGAGCGTCCGGAGTACGCGTGGAAGCCCACGGCCAAGGAAGGCAACGAGCCGTGGGTGCAGACCCCCGAGACGATCGAGAAGATGCGGCTGGCCTCGAAGCTCGCCGCGCAGGCCCTCGTCGAGGCCGGTAAGGCCGTCGCGCCGGGCGTGACCACCGACGAACTCGACCGCATCGTCCACGAGTACCTGTGCGACCACGGGGCCTACCCGTCGACGCTCGGCTACCGCGGCTTCACCAAGTCGTGCTGCACCTCGCTCAACGAGGTCATCTGCCACGGCATCCCCGACACGACCGTCGTCGAGGACGGCGACATCGTCAACATCGACGTCACCGCCTACATCGACGGCGTGCACGGCGACACCAACGCCACCTTCCTCGCCGGCAACGTCTCGGAGGAGGTGCAGCTGCTCGTCGAGCGCACCCACGAGGCCATGATGCGCGGCATCAAGGCCGTCAAGCCGGGCCGCGCCCTCAACGTCATCGGCCGGGTCATCGAGGCGTACGCCAACCGGTTCGGCTACGGCGTCGTCCGCGACTTCACCGGACACGGCATCGGCGAGACCTTCCACAACGGCCTGGTGATCCTGCACTACGATCGGCCCGACATCGACACGATCATCGAGCCGGGCATGGTGTTCACCATCGAGCCGATGATCAACCTGGGCACCCCCGACTACGAGATCTGGGACGACGGCTGGACCGTGGTCACCAAGGACCGCAAGTGGACTGCCCAGTTCGAGCACACCCTCGTCGTCACCGACACGGGCGCGGAGATCCTCACCCTCCCCTGACCGCCGGCGGCGGGCACCCCGGCACACTCCTTGCCGCCGTGTAGCTTTGGCGCATGGAATCGAGGACGGTGACCACCCCGGGTGGAGACGTGCACGTACGGATCGGGGGACCGGAGAGCCGGTTCACCGTGCTGTTGCTCCCCGACGCGGACGAGAGCGCCGAGGCGTACGACGTGGTGTGCGAACGCCTGCACAACTCCGACCTGCGGACCGTGGTCGTCGACGCCGGCGCCTCGCTGACCTCCGCGGACGTCTTCGCCCTGCTCGACGCACTCGCTCTGCCATGGGTACACCTCGCCGGCAGCGGCACCGGCGCCGAACTCGCCTGGGCCGTCGCCTCGGGCCGCTTCGGCCGCTTCGCCAGCCTCGTCGTCGCCGACCGCGGCCACCCCGCCGTCCCGGACCACGCCGGCGTCGTCCGCGATCCCGCGGCCCCGCCCGCGGAGGTGCCCACCACCATCGTCATCGGCGACGCGACGCGCCGCGCCGAGGCCGACGCCTCCATGCGCTACGTCACCGGCGAGTTCCGGGTCGTCGAACTCGACGGTGTCGCCAGCGTCCCCGCCGAGGCCCCGGCCGACTTCGCTTCGGCGATCGCACTCCGCACCGGCAGCTGGTGAGAGCCGTGTGGCCCGTCCCGGGGGCGACGGGCCACACGAGGGCACGGTCTACAGGCCGAGCAGGGCGTTCTCCACGAGCTCCGGCAGTGCCGGGTGGATCCAGTACTGACCGGTCGCCATCTCCCGCGCCGGCAGACCGAACGACATCGCCTGGATGAGCGGCTGGATCACCGTCGAGGCCTGCGCACCGATGATGTGGGAGCCGAGCAGCAGACCGGTCGACCGGTCGGCGATCAGCTTGCAGAAACCCTCGGTGTCCTCCATGGCCCAGCCGTAGGCGACGTTGCCGTAGTCCTGGATCTTGACGGAGATGTCGTATCCGGCCTTCCGTGCCTCGGCCTCGGTGAGACCGACCGACGCGATCTGCGGATCGGTGAACACCGCCGACGGCACGTAGCGGTGATCCGTGCGCTGCAGCGCCGCGGTGTCCCCGGACCACGCGTCGTGCAGCAGGTTGTGCTGCACCACCCGCGCCTCGTGGTTGGCGACGTGCTTGAGCTGGAAGGGCGACGACACGTCGCCGAGCGCGAACACTCCCGGCGCGGTGGTGCGCTGGAACTCGTCGACCACGATCCGGCCGGCCTCGTCGAGTTCGATGCCCGCCGCGGACACGTCCAGCAGGTCGCCGTTCGGCCGGCGGCCCGTCGCGACGAGCAGGGCGTCCCCGCTCACCACGGTGCCGTCGGCGAGCACGACCTCCACCCCGTCGCCGACCGGGCGGAACTCCCGCGCCGGGTTGGCGAGGTGCACGTCCCACTTGGCCGCGGCGAGCGCCGTGAACCGCTCGGAGACGTCGGCGTCGAGGTGCCGCAGCAACCGGTCGGTCCGCGC
>Ga0182741_1004842_pt1 | contig 12905 bp, 9 predicted proteins | sample eDN5th37CBELigOP_FD_128874 | JGI IMG/M metagenome (GOLD analysis project Ga0182741, IMG submission 128874) | Enriched Organic Plus compost microbial communities from Emeryville, California, USA - eDNA 5th pass 37_C BE-Lig OP (version 2) (version 2) ...
GTGGTCCCTACCCTCTGGCAATCAGGTGGTCCCATCAACCTGGCAAGCGACAGCTGTAGAAGATCCGTCGGCGTGCAGGTCGACTTCGAACTCCAATCGCCTGCTCGACAACCCACCCGAGTTGGCTCACTTGCTTAGTACGCGAGTCAGAACCCCGAACCCGGCCGATCACTGCTCTGCGGGTCGGGCCGACCGCGGCGGGAAGATGCCGGATGCCGTAATCGCAATAGTCGCCGACCGCCCAAGTAGCCGGCGGCGTGCACGGTGGCGGTGGCGTCCGATCCCGCGCTTTCATTACCAGCACCACCTGCCGACACTTGAACCAGCACAGTGAAGGGGTCCAATTATAGGGTCCACTCCACTAGAATCCGCCCCGGAATACCTGCTCAACCTTCAACCGGAGCCGACACCAATTTTACCGATTGCGATGAGAAGCCCGCAGGCCACAGACATGCTCCGTCGAGGACCCCAAAACCTGAACCAATTCGGGTCCGAATCTGGGAATCTATCTCGTCGCGGGCCCCCAACATTCCCAGGATACGACCCATCGCAGAGGTACCCCAGTTCCTTGGTGCTGCACCCGACTATTGGGCCCCCGACTGGGGGACCCACAACCATCGCCTGCGCCAAACCGACACTATCGTCACCGCGCAGAGCGAGTCACCATTCAACACTCAACGTACGGGCGTCTACGACGCGGGTACAGGCCAAAGTACCAGTGGCTGGTTATGACAACGAACCTAAGGCCCCGCCACAACCAGCCACTGGGGTATCCGCCCCGATAACCCACTCAAGCCGAATGCCCGAGACAGCTTGATAACTACTTTACGCCAAGACCGTACGTACGGACCGCTTCGACAGGCACTTTTCCCGAGTACGGAGTCATACCCTCTTCGTCAGCATAACCAAACAGGATCAGCATGATCACCCGTTCGTGGCTTTCAAGGTTTAGCAGCGACGCCATCCTACGCTCACGAGATGCAATGTCCGGCCAGTTTACACAGCAAGAAGATACGCCTTGCGCCTGCAACCCCAGAATGAAAGACATCGCCGCCAACGACCCATCGATGTAGATGAGATGGCGATCGCGTTCGTTGAAGTACGCAGATAAATTCCCCACGAGTACAGCGACATGAGCGACCTTTTCAGAATATCCGGCCGTGCCCATCGCCACACTCGCGACACGCCTAGCCTCGTCGCTATCTTCCATGATACGCATCGTCCACGGAACTCTATTGCACGCAGTAGGCGCCTCGAGAGCGATCTGCAGCGCGTTGTCGATGACCGAGCGGTCCACCGGCTTACCAAGATACGACCGAACTGAGCTTCGACTCAGGGCGAGCTGGGACAACGATTCGATCGATACCGACGACGAAACATTCCCTACTCTGTAAGGACCGCTCCGCTCAAGAGCGAGATTCGGGCGTTGAATACTTTCAAACAGCACTCGCGAACGCCTGATTCGCGTATTGGTAGAGTTCTGTGTTGCTCCAAAATACTCAGCCAATACATCAAAGCACCACTGCAGCTCGACATCGCTCAACTCCTTCGCCTCGACACAGCGAGCAAGAGTATCTACCGTCGATTCGATGTAATCAACTGCAAATGTCTCTCGCCGCGGACTCATGCAAAGGCCCTTTTCGAGCATGTGAACGTGTCGCCTCAGCGCAAATCGCTGCCCGGTATCCCGGTCGGTACGATAATATTGTGCAGCGCCCTCAAATACCGCGTTCATCTCCCGGTTGTAAGATCTCGACAGCATTCGATATCCAGCACGGCCCACCGAACCACTACGCCGAAAGAAAAAGCTTCGTGCCCCTTCACGCGCACCTACGAGGAAGACCTTCAGATCGCTCTTGTCCATGCTATATCTCCTTCCGTACGCCACCGATCACCACTTCAGATCTGTGCGTATTTCATTCCACATCTCATCGTTACGCTTCTTCACGGACTCCGCGGCCACACTAATCCTCTGCCGGAGTCCTTCCTCAGCGGTCGCGCGCGCAACTAGCTGATCAACTTCTTGGCGGCCGGCGTAAGGGTCTCCAATCATATCGACGCAATCAAAGTCTTCCGCCAGCCATTTATATTTGTGACTCCATCCGTGCAGAACCGAAGGAACGCCCTGCGCCAAGGCGCTTACCAGAGCGTGGTAGCGGCCCGAAACAACCACTTTCGCTCGGCCCAGTAGCCATTTCAATTCCTGGCCATCCAAGCCGTCGACAATCTCCATTCCAGGGAAGTTCTTACGGACCTCCTCTAAAATTTGCTTATCTCCGCGCCCCTCATGGCAAACGCCGACGACAGTGGTACCGCCACGCTGAAGCGCTCCGGCGAATTCATTGAGGCACGATATGTAGCTCGATGCTTGTTCGGACGTACCTCTCTTAAAGATGTTCCAGTTCGGCACAATGACACTAAAGTCATCCAAATTGCTGTGGCGAGACGGCTCAGTTCCAGGTACACCAAGCGTAAAATCAGGACTTAGTCGAAGCTTGGACGCATCACCTGCGGACAGCAACGACTCTAGGTAGCTGTAAGAGTCCCGGTCCCGCGCATGGACGATCCGACTTGAGCGGACGGCCAGCTCTGCCGGTTGCGCGGTCTGATTAAAAGGTCCGAACGCTTGAGGCAACATATAAACGGGAACCCCACGTGCTTGCCACATTTCATAGTTTTTCGCTCGACGCATCAGGGGCGCGTCTGCCCATTGGTCACCGAAGGCAAAGCCGGTGATGTCGAGGACAGCGTCGATGTCAGATGCTGTCACAAATGGCAGCCTATCTCGCCAACTGCCATCACCTCCTTTCCCCAAGCGCGGAAAGAATCCAAAACGCTCTTCAGCCAGAAGCGTGTCGTAGCCAATCCACGACTTCTGTCTCTGGGTCCCAAAACGAATCGGAATAACGGGCTGCGCGCCTAATCGTTGCCTAACCCCATCACCAGCGGCTACCAGCATTAGATATGCGCCTTGATTGAGAAAATTACCCCCGGTAACCAGGACATGCTTCATTGAATATCACTCAACCTTTCAATTGACGCTGGATGCTGTGTCGACCACCGACGCTCGCTCGTCGCCTCTTGGAGATCTGCCGTGCGATCGCTTCTCGGAGTTCTCGCGTAGCGAGCACATTCAAGATCCAGACAACGACTAGTGCGAATGCCCACCCTATCGTTCCCCACGTCGAAGCCGGCCTCTCTAAACCCGCAAGGATGACCACAGCGATACTTGGAGTCAAGGCTAATAATCCGCGCGCTAAAGACTTCAAGACACCGAGGAACGTAGCTGCTGCCAGGACCCCTAATACCGCACCTACTGAAACCGATGTACCTAGGCCCGCAACGCCCTGCACGTCGACTAAAAATGGACGAGAAAGTATTGTTACGAAAGCACCAATCCCGACCGAGCAAATAGCTGAAACATTCTTTCCACGTGCATTCAGAACCTTAGTGAAGACGTAACTAAGCAGCAACGCAGTCAACCCCAAGCTTAGGCCTTGAACGATTCCACCAGTAATGTCGATAGAATTAGCGTCAAATGCGCCCCGACCGAAAAGCGCCTGAACCACCACATGCGAAAGAATAAATAATAAGCCGCTACATAAAGTCGCAACAGCTAGCAATGGTACGACTAGGCCAGTCAACTTCGCCCGGAATTCTACTTCCGAAAGCACTGCGAATGTAGGCAGGCTTGCGAGCCCAATTGGCATCGCCAACAGTAGTACCCCTGTGTCCGAAATTATCCGCGCATAGTCCACCGCGGCAACCGCGTCGACACTAATATCCGCGGCGACGAGTTTTTCGGACACAATTACCGCCTGCGAGAACAGCGGCATCCATATAAGTATCTTGGCGCTTTTCACGAAAGGACGCAGAACTGGCCACGTCTCACGCCACTGAAACCGCGCACTCTCTTCTCGCAAAAGATAACCACGCCTACGTATGCGCAGACCTGCCCAAAACGACATCAGAAAATACGCGACGGTGAATCCCCATGCAAGCAACGCTGGCCTATCCAGTAGGTAGCCGGCTGCGATACCCAGGACCAATCCAAGACTCTGACCGGTAGCGCGCACACTACTGATCCTGTAGTCAGATTTTGACATCGCAAGGTAACCAGCGATGTTCACGTAAAGATAGAAGGGCGCACCGCAAGCCATTGCGATTGTCATTGCTACGGTTAATTCGATGAACCCCTGCCCCAACTCCGGCGCAAGAATAGAAATCGCTCTGTCGCCCCAAAGCATACTAATCACAATAAATGCAAGTCCGAACAGGACTAGAAACGTTCGAACGGCACGATAGAGCACGAAAGCTCCACGCTCGTCTCGCTGCTGGAGTCTTGCCAATTGGGGGAGGAAGGCGCCACTCAAAGCATCGCTGGTCGCAAGATTCATCGGCGACAAAACGGCCGTTTGAGACATGCGACTCGCCGCGGCAACATCGGACGTACCATATAGATACGCGAGAAGACCTTCTCTGAAAACGCCGAGTAGCTTTCCAAATAAGCTACCGGCAAAGAGACTAAATGCGCCGCGCAGCATAGTTGTTCACCGCATTCCCTAGACCCGACATCAACGCGCCAGGTTTCTTTGGTAGAAAAGTCGACGGTACAGCTCTTCGTACTGGTCTCCCTCAGCACTGGCGCTGTAGGTCTTCCTTACTGACGCTGCGGCCGCAGGACCCGTCGAAGCGTCGCTAATTGCGCGTGCCAGCGCACCGGCGAGACTGTCGATGGTGGGTTCCGCTGCGAGGAATCCTGTCGTGCCTTCGGAAATCTTGTCTGGTATCCCGCCCACTGCGGTGCCTACGATCACCCTGCCATGGACCATCGCTTCGAGTGTCGTCAGGCTACTACCCTCAAAGCGCGACGGCTGAACAAATAAGTCGGCGACACATAGACAGCGTTGTACCTCGCTATCAGACCGGTCTTCTCGAATATCGAGCTGAATCCGCGGGCCTTCCATCGCCCATGCAAGTAACTCATCACGCATTGGGCCCGAACCGAAATGCACCCATCGCCATCCCGGCGGCAGAATGCGTTGTACGTCATCCCGCTTCAATGCACCTAGCAGTAAATCGTACCCCTTGTTCTTCACCAGTCGGCCGACTGTCACAATCTGGAAGTCCTGTGATTCTCTTACTGATCCATTCGACATCGTCGTCAGCGTGTCGATGTCCACGGCATTCGCGATGTGCTCAATTTTCTCTGCAGGGCAATTAATACTTGTCAAAATTACGGATTCGAGAGTCGGATCGGTTGCGATCAACTTGTCCGCATGTTTGCCCTTCCTTGCGAGATTTCGCAAGAACAACCTGTTAGGCACGCGCTTGAGGGAGAACGGACCGAATGCTTCCAGGCCGTGCGGGTTCACGATACGTACGGCGGAAGCAAACGTATCGCTTGTTTTAAGGACCCCAACAGCGGCACCGTGGAAGTGAAGTACCTCTTCAAATCGATCGGATAGCTGTATTGCTCTTCGAGCTCTTGAAACCCAAAGAGCATATGCAAGCCCGAAAGTCGGCCCTCCTCCCATCGAGAGATGCTTTGGCCATGGAACGTTCACGACATCCAATGAATGCGGAGGTGTTCCGTCCATAGCTTCGACTGCCGTAACGAGGCGTACCCGGAATCCTCGGTCCAACATGCTTTCGATGTGCCGAACAGCCGCCCGTTCCATCCCCCCGACCCCAGACCCAAATGCAATCTTTCGGATGCAAACAGTGACACGAACTGGTTTGTTCCCGCTGATCAAATCGCACCTGACTTTTCAAGATTGTCGACACTACTGTTTCGAAATACGAAGTATCCGATAATAATTACCGATCCCATGAACACTACTTGTGCGCCCAATGGCCCTCTCAACAAACCAAATTGACACACGGCAAACAACACGCACAGGTGTGCGGACATCGAGAAGGGATGACGGTGATACGCGAGGTCGAGACGGGCCGCGACGAACCCGAATGCCGCGAGACCGAAAACCACGCCAAGTATGCCGAAATCGATGAAAAACTCCGACCACACGGGCATAGATAAATTCTGAAAATCATATCCGCGAGCGGCCGCTACATCGAGACTCGCCGGCATTGCCTTCCCCTCCCATAAAGCCCTAGGCACGAAGAAAAGGAATGCAGAGACCACGTACTGGCCAAATGTGTGACCATGTTGCTCGACAAAATACATTGAGTTGACAATTTGCTGGAATCCGTCGAAATCCACGGTGTAGAACATCTCGGGTACACCACGAAGCAAACTAGTTCGGACGGAGTCTCGCTTGAACCACGTCGCAAGGGGATAAATCACAACCAATCCGACGACTGAAATTGTGGCGAATGTAATTCGGCGCCCTGGAGTGTCAATTCGAATAACAGCAAGAAGGACTGCCGCGATCGCTCCGAAAGCTATGTATCGAGAACTTGAGAATGGATTCGCGAGTAGAACTACAAGAAGAATTCCGAGGATCGCCAATAAAATAGCCGGAAGCTTTGGCCCTTGATTTTTGCGGATGAACTGGAAATAATAATGCGCAGCCGCATAAGCCGCCACTAAGGCAGCAGCTGCGGGCAGCCGATTAAGGAAAAACAGCTGGATCGTGTCACCTCCTGCAGCAGAAATTCCACTTTGCGCAAAGGCGGAGCCTACTTCGTCACGCGTGGCAAATCGTCCCGCGATGCCGCCCGTAAGAAGGATAACTGGCGCAGCCAGGAACAGTGCTATGCCAAAGGGAACCCACATTCGCTTGTAGGACACGACGCCTACCTGCGACGTGTGGACCCGACCGCCGTCGATCAAAGGGCCCGGCGCTTTTCTCCGAGCAAAGGACGCACCGACTGCGTACGACAAGAGCGCAACTGTAGTAATCAGTTGCGCTCCAACGTAGTATGCGTCGAGTCTGGCGTCTGGCCATGGAAGAGACCCCGCCTGAAGCTGCGCGATGGGCGCTACGCATAGCCAAACGAGCGCGAATGCCCAGAATGTCAGTGTGACTGGTCCGCCAGAATTTCTGCGGACATTCCATGAGATTTGCTGCAGGCAGACGAGCGCATTCAGCATTCCAATCAGGCTAGGAAGGTCGAACGACTCGACTAGGCCGTACCATAGTACGGCTAGTCCGCCGATCGGCACGATGATGTCTAGCAGGCCGAGGTGGACATCACGCTTCTCCGTTAGTACCTCACGCGCTGCCGGACCGGGGTTCATATCAACCATTTACTGTCGCCCCTCTATAAGGGACCACACTTGATCCAGGCGATTTGACCAGGAGTGTCCCTGAGCGAGCAGGCTGTTGTTCTTACCCGTGTCGGTGGTCCACTCTTGCAGTGCCTCCACGACTGCGTCACCGAACTCCTCCGGTTCCCTCAGAGCGACACCTTCGGGACTTGACGCTTGGACACTCGCGATCGGCGTGCTGACTACGGACAGTCCCGCTGCCAGATATTCATACACTTTAAGTGGAAATACACCACTGGTGTATTCATTTATGTTATATGGAATGATACCGACCTTATGCGTACCAAACAATTCGGCGAGACTCTCGATAGCCAGGTTCCCAACATGCGTGACGTTTGGATGGCGCAACAAACTCTCGAGTTCTCGATCTGCCGCGACTCCGTCAATGTTCACCGGCCCGGCCAAAGTTAGTTTGGCACCTCGCTGGGCGATCTGCCGGAGCAGAGCGAAGTCTACTTTGGTGGGGGTGATATTGCCGGCAAATACTACTTCGTCAGTGCGTTCACACGAAGTTTTCCCGGAGAAAGTCTCTACGTCAGCGACATTTTCCCAGAGCAAGGGTTTAGCACCGAGCGCCGAAAGGTGTTCTGCAACGCCTGCACTGCTTGCCACGACATGATTAGCACGCTGGATTAGCTGTCGTTCCGAACGAATGAGTGCCTCTTCAGGAACCCCAGGAAGCGTATGCAGGAGATCCACTGAATGGTAAACAACCTTCGAATAGTATTTCTCGAGACCATATGTCAGAGGGGAAAACGTCCACAGAACGTCGTCGGGTTTCGGTTGGAGTTGAGGCAATAGAGTCTTCTCTACCAGTCTCCGGTTAATCGCGCGGACGAAAGGAACCGCGTGGAATGGAATTACTTTCGGGGAGATCACCTGAACATCATGTGTATCTTCGACCTTAGGATCGGTTCGCGTGGTGAATCCTAGAATTCGCTGCTTGAGGCGTCGAAGATCGGCACCTGATAGTGTGGGTGCGCGCAACCCCATCGACTCGATGTACTTAACATCCGTTTTCGAAGCTAGACCAACCGCGATATATTGCTTGTTGGTCCACACCGTGCTATGAAAGTCTGCTGTGGACAGCACGGTTACGCTAGAAGGCATTATCTTCCTTCTCCTTCTACTTCCGCGGCGGCAGTGCGCGATGTCCTCTGGGGTCCGACCCATTCGGTTACGGCACCGCAAAAACTGCCCACGCTAAATTCTCTGGCCCGTGCGCGACTCTTACTCGCGTCACAACTGGCTGCTAATTCGACAGCTCTGCGTAGGGAGGCTAGATCGTCTGGCACGCATAGCGCCCCCGTAACGCCGTCTACTACAGATTCCGATGTGCCGCCGATCTGATTTGCGACGACCCCAGCTCCCGCAGCCATCGCCTCGACTGGCATTATGCCAAAGTCCTCAATCGCAGCGAATACATACACGGTGCATTGCTGAAACAGTGCGTACAACATCTCGTCGGAAACACGACCCAGAAAGTGCACCGGAACTCCAGCATCCTGCGCCAGGTATTCCAGCCGGCTACGGTCGGGACCGTCCCCTGCGATAACAACAGGCGTATCCGTAACTTCACCCGCGCGTATTGCTGCATCAATGTTTTTGTACTCGACCAAACGAGACGCTGCGAAGATGAATTCGCTTGGCAGGGAGGAAATAATTTCCACTTCTGCACCATTAAGCGAGTCCAACCAATACGTTTTTGACTGGATCCTCGTAACATCCACCGGGGGGTAGATTACCGTAGCTTCAACGTCCCAACATCGCGCGATCCGGCGGGAAACGTATTTACTGTTGGCCGCATAGGAGCGGTGCGGTCCACGAGCGACCGCACGGTCTATACGTCTAAACAACGGAGCTACTGCCCGCACGGGAATTGCAGCTCCCCGCGCGTCGAGCTCCGGTTCCCAGATATACCGAGCGGGTGTATGTACGTAAATGAACTTTTCCACGTCCGGAAAATTCTTAAACTGCACGTGATGGGCGAAGAGGTGACTGCTTACAAGTGCCCAATCGATGTCAGTTGCCTTTTGGTTACGCCATACACTAGGCATGAACGGTAAAGACAGAGCCTTTCTGCTCCGGAGCGGAGTCCGAGCAAGAACGCTTTCTCGAACCTTAACGTCTTCGAATCTATGAGGCGCGTCGTTCCACAGACAGAGAAGCGGCGCGTCTGGGTAGATGTCACAGAAAGCTTCTACAACGTTCTCTGCGCCCCCCGTAGGTTCGATCCATTCATGAACGATGACGCCCGTCATTTACATACTCCCTGGGTCGGTATCGCGATTACAGTCGGCCGAGGCCCCGATAGGACCATCCGGCAGATCGCCAAACGATCGGCGTGAGGCAATTTCGCCCATCGACGATGTTTCGCTGTCGGACTTGCCGTGCGATTCGGGTAGGTGACAAATTCTTAAATTCGTCCCATTCGGTGAGAACAAGGACGACATCTGCTCCCAGACATGCTTCTTCGATGTCTGACGCGTAGCTGAGCGTAGGAAAGATCGCTCTTGAGTTCTCCATCGCCTTCGGGTCATAGACGCTTACCGAGGCCCCTTGAAGCTGGATTTGGCCGGCTATATTCAGTGCGGGTGAGTCGCGCACATCGTCCGAGTTTGGCTTGAATGCGGCCCCAAGAACGGCGACGCGAGAACCTAGTAAAGATCCTCCGACGGTTGTTCTAACGAGTTCGACCATTCGGGTGCGTCGGCGCATGTTGATGTTGTCAACCTCGCGCAGGAACGTCAGGGCTTCATCCGCGCCGATCTCGCCTGCGCGCGCCATAAATGCTCGAATGTCCTTTGGAAGGCACCCGCCGCCGAAGCCAATACCGGCGTTGAGGAACTTTCGGCCAATTCTCGCGTCATACCCGATAGCATCTGCCAGCACGGTCACGTCTGCATCCGCTGCTTCGCAAACTTCAGCGATCGCATTAATGAAAGATATCTTGGTGGCAAGAAATGCATTCGCGGCGGTTTTGACTAGTTCCGCGGTGGCGAGATCTGTGACGAGAAAGGGGATGCCTTCATCCAGGAGTTGTGCATATACCTCACGAGCCCACTCCTCAGCACGGCCGGAAGTGTTCGGGTCCACCCCTAGCACCATCCGATCGGGATGGAGCGTGTCCTGCACGGCGTAGCCCTCGCGCAGGAATTCCGGATTCCATGCAACCTCAACATCGACGCCCTCAGGTGCGAGCTCACCTGCGAGCTTCCCAAGTCGCTTCGCCGTCCCAACGGGAACAGTAGATTTCCCAAAGATCACCGATGGCCTCGTCAGCAACGGCGCCAAACGCTGAATCACGGAATCTACAAAGGTAAGGTCCGCAGCATACTCACCCTTTTTTTGAGGTGTACCGACTCCAATGAAGTGGATGTCTGCGAAATCGGCTGCCTCTTCATAAGATGAAGTGAAGCGGAGTTTTCCGCTCTTGACATGACGCTGTAGCAGCTCCTCAAGCCCCGGCTCGTAAAAGGGGACCTCGCCTGCCTCCAGCTTTGCCAGTTTCGTAGGGTCGACGTCCACCCCAAGGACGTCATGGCCAAGCTCTGCCATGCAAGCTGCGTGCGTTGCCCCGAGGTAACCTGTACCAAACACCGCGACACGTTTCGTCATTGTTGTGCAATTCTCCCGATTTCTTGGGTTAGGAAGGAACTAGGTAGGTTCAGCCAAATTTCAAGGCGTTGTAGCCACGTATATCGAAGCTGGACCGGTTTGGGATCGTGCTGTGAAATCGTGACCGGGAGGGACCCAGGCCGCTTGCCCCTGGTTCAGTGATAAGGGCTCGGAACCTGTCCGCGACGAAATTTGCACCGCTCCCTCTACGCAAAACACGATTTGAGGTCCTTGAGAAAACGAGATAGCGGCCTCCTTGCGTGAAGAGGAGCCAGCGAATTTGGCGTACCTGAGGTGGAAGTCGTCAACAGGCGTTTGATACTCGCAGAATCCCTGGGTGCGCGCATCATTTACGACAGGTCGTGGTTGGACCAAAATCGGCTGCGTGTGTTCGAATCGGCCTATTCGCATGAGTTCCTGATTATCCACGTGCTTCGAGGTGAGCCCTCCCCGCAGAACGTTATCTGAGGTTGCCATCACTTCTACCGCAGTTCCTTGTAGGTACGCATGCAGGATGCCGGGGCCGATATATAAGCCTTGCCCCGGCTTTAGGGTCACGTGATTCATCACCAGAGCCGCCAAGACACCTTTGTCGTTAGGATTTGTCTTGTTTATTCTTATAATATTCCGAGACTCTCGAACGAACTCGTCTTTAGCTCGACTGGATTTGAGATAGGAATGGCATCGCCGGATCAAGTCCTGAACAAGATCCGCTAAGGCTGGCTCGTCCAGATCCAACAACTGACCATAATAATTTTTTAGATTTTGGGCCTGACACCACGCGTAAAGGTCAGACCTTGTAGAGTATCCAAGGGCATCAAGACATCGCAGGATGCTTGTCGGCTCACGAAATCCGGCCAAGGCCTCGAAATCTGAGACTGCTACAACGAGCTCAGGTTTATGGCTGCAATCCTTGTAGTTTCGCTGTGGCGAATCAATCGGCACGCCAATCCTGTTTTCGCGGGAGAACCCTTCGATAGCTTGCTTCCGGTTTGGATGAGCCTGTATGGATAACGGTTTACTTGCAGCGAGGAATTTAAGCAGGAAGGGAAGGCCATCACCGAACTTTGATCGACAGAATTGCCCTAAATAGGATTGCGGGTCCCGGTCGATCGCAGTACGAAGTTCAATTCCGTTTGAGAGTGTGGCAGAGCCGTGCATATGAGCACCTAGCCAGAGCTCAGCTTCCGGCTTATCAACATCGTCTAGATTTCTTCCCGTAAGATTTGCAATTGCAGTGAGCGAACCCCAGTCATACGACTTGATTCTGCCGCTGATTTCCTGCAGCGCGGCCGATCCACAGGTCTCGATTCCCGCGGCGTCTACGTCGTGCCGCGCGGGGTGGTTGGTTCGCATAGTTTCACCACTTTCGCTTCTTATGGGTCGAACCGCGTATAGGTTGTTTCCCTACGTTTTCCTGGCTCATCGGGTTCCAAACATGAGTGCCATTTGCGGCCGCGTCATTTTGGATCCTTCGACATCCCGGGTCATTGACTTTTTGCACTCTCTGCTCAGAGGTCGGTACTGAAGCGGATGCCGCCGTCGGGGATCTTCACTCCGGGCCACACCCGCGCACCGCGCAGCAGTTCGCACCGGGCACCGATGTCGGCGCCGTCGCCGATCACACCGTCGCGGATCAGGGCACGCGGACCGACCCGCACACCGAAACCGATGATGGTCCGCTCGATCACCGCACCGGCCTCGACCCGCGCACCGTCGAAGATCACCGCGCCGTCCAGGCGGGCGCCGGCACCGATCTCCGCGCCGCGGCCGACGACCGTGCCACCGATCAGCAGGGCGCCGGGGGCCACGGAGGCACCCGGATGCACGAGCGACTCGCCGCGCTGCGGCGGAAGAGCCGGCGACGGAGCGATACCGCGGACCAGATCGGCCGAACCACGGACGAAGTCCTCCGGGGTGCCCATGTCGCGCCAATAGGCGGCGTCGACGTGCCCGTAGACCTTCTTGCCCTCGGTCAGCAGCGCCGGGAACACCTCGCGCTCCACCGAGACCGGACGGCCCTCGGGGATCTGCTCGATGATCTCGCGGCGGA